>Ga0180436_10002924_pt1 | contig 15908 bp, 15 predicted proteins | sample SS_ome_2_FD_132434 | JGI IMG/M metagenome (GOLD analysis project Ga0180436, IMG submission 132434) | Hypersaline lake sediment archaeal communities from the Salton Sea, California, USA - SS_3_S_2 metaG | ecosystem: Environmental > Aquatic > Non-marine Saline and Alkaline > Hypersaline >...
CACCACCACGACTCCGCCCACAGAGACAACGACGTCGACAACGACAACGTCGACAACAACGACGATTGCCACCACGACGGCGGCCCCGACGACCACAACAACGACCACCACGACAACCTCAACGACGGTGGCCCCGACGACAACCACAGTCGCGGTTGACTATGTGGCATTGGGGTCCGATCTCGCGACCGACCGCGGATGTCGCAACTGCCACTCCACCGACGGCAGCGTCGGATTGGGTCCGTCATGGGCGGGCCTGGCCGGTTCGACGGTCACCCTCACCGATGGGTCGACAGTCACCGCGACCGCCGGCTACATCGCTGAGTCAATTCGCTCGCCCGATGCCAAGGTCGTGTCAGGCTTCCCTGCCGGGCTGATGCAGGTCGTCAGCTTGACTGACGAGGAGATCGAGGCCCTTGTGGCCTACATATCTACGCGATGATCAGGCCGGCTCGCCGTACTTCTTCATGTGCTCGGCGGCGGCGCTGCCCATCCAGTCATCGCGCTCGATGCGACCTTTGAAGGCATCTAGGGCTGCCGTCACGTAGGAGATGTCGTCCGCCTCGAAATTGGCGATCTGGCGGTAACTCGAGATCCCTAGATCCTTCAGCGTGCGTTCGAGCTTCGGGCCGATCCCGTGCACCTTCTTGAGATCATCGTCGGCCCGCGGTCCCGCACCGGCGGTTCGCGCGGCGATCTCGGCGATACGCTCGAGGCCTTCTTCCTGCGAAGGCGCCTCTCGGTCCGATGGCGCTGGGAATTCGGGTGCCGGTCCGGTTTCTTCAGCCACCTCTCCGGAAATCCGCGCCGCTGCCAACTCTTCGACCTGCGACTCCAGTTCGTCACGCCGCCCCGCGCACTCCGCAACGGCGGACTCGAGTTCGGTGACCCGCTGCTGCAGCGCCACTGCCTCGAGACGCGCTTCCGCCAGATCTTGTTCGAGCTTCTCGACCGTTTCTGCTCGGTCCCCGGCGGCTTCATCCGAGGCGGTCTTCGCCGACTCCAGCTCGGCGATTTGGCGTACCGCTTCGGCCGTCTCGGCGCGACTCGACTCGAGATCGGCCTGCAGCTGTGCCACCTCCGACTCGTCCGGGGTGGCAGCCTCTAGCTCGGCCAGGGCAGTCTTGGCGCTTTCCAGCTCTGCTTGCAGCTTGCCGACACGCTGTTGTTCGCCTCTGAGCTCTAGTTGTACCTTGTCGAGGGATTCGTTGCTCTCAATCAGACGATGCTCCGCTTTGCGGGTGAGTTCCTGCTGGGCAGCCAGCTCGGCCTCAAAGCTGTCCGCTATTGATCCCGTCTGAAACCAGCGAATGAACACGTACGCAATGGCAAAGCCGATCAACGTTGCGAGCAGCATGTAGAAGACAATCTCGGCTGCCGCCCACTCAACTCCATCCAACATCTACTGCTCTCCTTGGTCTATCAGGAACTCGATCCTGCGATTCTGTGCTCTGCCTTCGTCGGTCGCATTGTCAGCAATTGGTTGCGCATCACCGTACCCGATTGCGATCAGTCTTTCTTCAGCAATTCCCGCGGACACCAAATACGCAACGGCAGCCTCGGCACGCTGCACCGACAACAACAGGAGACCATCCGAGTCACCCTGATTGTCCGTGTGCGCAGCCACGATCAGTCGGACTTCGGAATAAGCCTGGATGATCCCGACCGCTTCGTCGAGCGCCGTTTGCCCCTCCGTAGACAGCGTCGTCTCCCCAGCCGCAAACATCTCGACTCCTAGGAGTAACTGTGACAGCCGCACAGCAACCGCTTCGGGATCCAATTCGACCTCGGTAGTCACGTCGAGCTGACCGGCAACAACCTCTGTGGCGAGAACGTCGATGGCGTTGACAAGGTCCGGATCGGCGCTCGTGCCCGTTATTGTCACCCTTCCCTGCCTCACCTCGATCGTCCACGGATCGAGGCGAGTCACTACGTCGAGCAATCCATCTATCGACTCCAGCCAGCTCGCTCCTGCCACCTCGCTGACGCGCAACGAGTTGGTGATAGTGGCGCCGGGATGGAGGCGCCGGGCCGCCCCGGCGATCGCCTCGACCGATTCCTGGTTGGGGACCTGCCCCCGCAGCGTGAGCAGGCTTTCCGATCCGGATGCGCTGAAGGTGGGTTCCGGCAGCACTGCGAGTGACAGATTCGAAGCGAAGGCAACGGCATCTCCCAGCACGAGGGCCAATTCACTCTCCATCTCCTTTCTCACCAGATCGGAGATGACCTCGCCTTCGAGGATGAAGCCCGAATCGTCGACTACGAACCCTCCCTTGCGCAGCTCGGCGAGATGGCCGAAGACGTTCTTGATCCGCCCCAGCCACTGCGCATCGGCGACGTTCTCGGACACAACCAGCGAATCGATCACCCGATCAGCGCCGTACTGCTCTTGGGCAGCTGCAAGCATGACCCCGGCCTGATCAGCATCGGCGAGCGTGGCCCGCAGGGAAACCGCATCGCCGACCAAGCGCATCGAAACCCGGGGGGCGATGATTTCCGGCGCAGGAGGCTCCACAATGATCAGCTCGCTGTTGACGGATCGCACCCCGGGGATGGCGTCTACACCGGACACGATCCGGCCTTCTTCATCGTCGCTGTCAACCGACCCGTAAAGCGTTGCGTCCCGCCCCGAGATATCCACGGCAATCTCGAGACCGGTCTCCTCCAGGTAGTCTCTTGCGGCCTCCCGCAGTTTGGATTCGGCATTGCCGATGCCCCAAACCAATGCCACGAGCATCACGGCCAGCCAGAGCCCCCCCAACCAGAGCAGTACACGCGGTACCCGCCGGTAATTGATCGCTCTGCTGGTCAAAGGCCCACTCCTACCTGCTGCCTTCGCGAAGTTAGCTGTGGTGGTGACGCTATGCGATCCCGACTCAGCCCGAACCGGACGATAATGGAATATGACAACCCTAGACTCAAGTTATACCTTTTGTGTATACTCAACTCAGCTAGATCTTTCATCCACGAGGAGCAAACCACAATGGCACGAGCGGTAGGTATCGACCTCGGCACAACCAATTCGGTTGTGGCCACACTCGACGGCAACGATCCCCAGGTCATCGCCAACGCAGAAGGACAGCGCACCACTCCGTCGGTCGTGGCTTTTGCGAAGAACGGCGAAGTACTCGTCGGTGAGCAGGCAAAGCGGCAAGCGATAACCAATCCAGATCGCACGGTACGTTCGGTCAAGCGCCACATGGGCGAAGACTGGTCGATTGAGATCGACGGCAAGAAGTACACGTCCCAGGAGATCTCGGCGCGAATCCTGATGAAGCTCAAGCGTGACGCCGAGAAGTACCTGGGAGAGCCGGTGACCGAGGCCGTCATCACGGTCCCTGCTTACTTCGGTGACGCTCAGCGACAAGCAACCAAGGAAGCCGGCCAGATCGCCGGTCTCGAGGTGTTGCGTATCGTCAACGAGCCGACCGCTGCCTCACTCGCCTACGGAATGGACAAGAGCGACGACCACTTGATCCTCGTCTTCGACCTCGGTGGCGGGACTTTCGACGTGTCCGTGCTGGAGATCGGCGAGGGGGTCTTCGAGGTCAAGTCCACGAGCGGCGACACCAATCTCGGCGGTGATGACTGGGACGACCGGGTCATGGAATGGCTGGTCAAGGAATTCAAGAACGAGCATGGCGTTGATTTGTCCCAGGACCCGATGGCGCTGACCCGTCTCAAGGAAGCTGCGGAGAAGGCCAAGATCGAGCTCTCCTCCGTAGCCGAGACCGAGGTGAACCTCCCCTTCATCACCGCCACAGATGCCGGTCCGATACACCTCCTCAAGAAGCTGACCCGAGCCGAATTCCGCAAGTTGACCGACGACCTGGTTGAGCGCACCCGCTCTCCCTTCCAGCAGGCCGTCAAGGACGCCGGGGTCACGGTCGATGAGATCGACCACATCATCCTGGTGGGCGGCTCAACCCGTATGCCTGCCGTTCAGGAGCTCGTCAAGGAGCTAGCCGGCAAGGAACCGCACCAGGGCGTGAACCCGGATGAGGTCGTCGCCCTCGGCGCAGCGGTCCAGGCCGGCGTGCTGAAGGGCGACGTCTCCGGCATTCTGCTCCTCGACGTGACTCCGCTGACGCTCGGGGTGGAGACCGAGGGCGGTGTTTTCACCAAGATGATCGAACGCAACACGACTATCCCGACTCGCCGCAGCGAGATCTTCACGACTGCTGCCGACGGTCAGCCCGAGGTCGAAATCCACGTGCTGCAAGGCGAGCGAGCAATGGCCGCCGATAACAAGTCCCTCGGCCGCTTCAAGTTGCCGGGAATCGCTCCGGCTCCGCGCGGGGTACCGCAGATCGAGGTCACATTCGACATCGACGCCAACGGAATCGTGTCGGTTTCCGCAAAGGACCTGGGCACCGGCAAGACCCAGCAGGTCACCATCACGGGCGGTACAGCCCTCGACCAGAACGAAATTGACCGCATGGTCAAGGATGCCGAGGAGCACGCCAACGACGACACGCAGCGCCGGGAACTTGCCGAGGCCCGGAACCAGGCGGATCACACCGCTTACCAGACCGACAAACTGCTCGAAGAGCATGGCGACAAGCTGACCGACGATGAGAAGAAGCAGATAGCCGACAAGGTTGCGGAGCTGCGCAAGTTGCTCGGCGAAGACGCGTCGGCGGCCGACCTCAACACCGCTCGCGACGAGGTCATGAAGGCTTCGCAGATCCTCGGACAGAAGATCTACGAGGCCTCGGCGGCGGAGGCTGCCGCATCCGGCGAGGGTGGCGAAGCCACGGCGGGCAACGACGTTGTCGATGCTGAGATCGTCGATGAGGCGGAGATCGTAGAAGAGGGCGACGAGGCATAGTGGGTGATCAGGCCAAACCCGAGGATGGCGCGCCGGCCGATCTGACGACACCGGAACTGCTCGCCGGTGACGGCGAGCAGGCCGAAGGTGTCGAAATCGTCACTGAGCCTGAAGGAGCGGAAACGCCCCAGGTTGCCATCGACCTGCCGGACGACCCGGCCGCGGCGGTACCGATCTTGATCGAGGCTCTCGGCGAAAGCCGGCAACAGTCCGCGAGGTATCTCGACACAATGCAGCGGATCGCCGCGGAGTTCGACAACTTCCGCAAGCGGTCTGTGCGGGAACGAGATGAGATTATCGAGCGGGCGTCACAGCGACTCATCGAGAGACTGCTGCCGACGCTCGACAGCTTCGACGCTGCTCTCACTTATCAGCCCCAGACCGAGACCGAAGAGAAACTGCTTGCCGGCATGGCCGATACGCATCGTCTGCTCATGGAGGCGCTGGCGGTCGACGGATTCGAGCCGATCGCAGCGAGCGACGTCCCGTTCGACCCGGCGGTTCATGAGGCTGTTACCGGACCGGGCGAAGGCGACGGAGAGCTATTGGTATCCGAGATGCGGCGCGGTTACACCTTGCGGGGACGAGTAGTCAGAGCGGCGCTGGTCGCAGTGAGGCATGCTTGAACACGATGCGCAAAGAATGGCTTGACACGGATTATTACGCCCTGCTGGGCGTCAAATCCGACGCGTCTGCCAAGGAAATCAAGCAGGCATATCGCAAGCTTGCGCAGCAATACCACCCCGACAAGAACGCAGGAGATCCGGTGGCCGAGAGCCGCTTCAAAGAGGTCAACGAGGCGTACGAGGTCCTCGGCGACGAAGAGACACGCAAGGAGTATGACCACGCCAGGGAAATGGGCTACTTCGTCGGTGGTCCGGGGGGTGCCCAACAGTACGTGCGGGTTGAGGATCTGATGGGTGGAGGAGGCCGTAGCGGCTCGCCGTTCGACTTGTTCGGCGGATTGGGCGATCTGTTCGGTCGTCAGGTGAGCTCACGACCCCGCCCGGGAGACGATCTGACCGCCGAGATGAACCTGTCGTTCCACGATGCCGTGTCGGGCACGACCCGGCAATTGAACATCAACGGCCAAACGGTCAAAGTGAAGATTCCGCAAGGTGTCAACGACGGTGCGCGTATTCGAGTCCGGGGACGCGGCGGACCGGGTCGCAATGGTGGCCCGGCCGGTGATCTCTATGTGACTGTGCGAGTCGCCGAGCACCCGATCTTCGGGCGCAGCGGCAAGAATCTGACTATCGACGTACCGATTACCTTCATCGAGGCCGCCCTCGGAGCCGAGATCGATGTGCCGACGCTCGAAGGCAAGGTACGGCTCCGGATCCCCCCGGGAACACAAACCGGCAGGACGTTCCGGGTTCGTGACCACGGTGTTGAGGACGGCAAGGGAAATCGCGGCGACCTGCTGGTAGTTGTGTCGGTGACCATACCCGAGCAGCTAACCAGCGAAGGTGAAGAGCTCCTGAAGAAGTACCGCAGGCAAAACCCCGACGACAATCCACGATCGCACCTGGGGGTGTGACCAATGAGCAAGAGCAACGCTGTCTACATAATCTCGGTGGCGGCCGAACTGGCCGGTGTTCATCCCCAGACGCTCCGCATCTATGAGCGGAAGGGCTTGATCGAGCCATTTCGCACCCCGGGCGGCACGCGCCGCTATTCCGATGAGGATCTGGAGCGACTGGGCCTGATCCAGGAACTCACGGCGGAGGGAGTCAATCTGGAGGGCGTACGCCGCATCCTGGAGCTCCAGGCCGACAACAATCGACTCCGCGGCCAGGTTGACCGACTCCGTCGGCTCCTCGGCGAAGCCCAATCGCGCACCGGCGCCGACATGCACCCGACGCAGACTTTCCGGGTCAACGTCGCACGCCGTCGCAATTTGCCCGACATCGTGCGCGATGCGCCGTTCGGGGAATCCTGATTCACGCAACCGGCGACGAGTCGTATGATCGACATATGGCCTTATTGTCGCGACCGCTGATACGTCGGCCGCTGCTCTTCGTCGCCGGGTTGAGCGGAGCCGCAGTTGCCGGCCTTCTCTTCCAGCCGCACTGGGTCGACCTCTGCACCCGTATCAACAACCGGGCATACGTTGCTTGGGGTGGCCAAATCACCCGGGGCGGCGAATGTGCGCCGGTGAGCCGGATGACAATGAGTGGCAACTTCCTGATCGGCTTTGGGCTGTTCATGCTGATCATCGGACCGATCATCTTCTCGCTTGCCCACGTGCTGCGCCACGGATACAACTGGGAGTCGTCGCGCGTGGAGACGGCAGTGTCCAATCTGCCGATGCTGTCCGGGATCCTCTACATCGCAGTCGGGGCCGGGTTAGCCATCATGGGCAACACCTGAGTGCGGCAGATGCGATCGGCCCCACTCAGATTGGCTCTCGCTAGGGAATCCACCATTGCTCGACCCACACGACTTGCCCGCTGGATGAGTCGACGTATACCCGCCAGAGCTCGTCACTTGCGGCAACAAAACCGTCGAGGTCCGCCACGGTCCACAGACTGTAGCCGCCTTCCCAGCCGACCCACGGGTTGCCGCAGATACCGGGAGCGGACGATCCAGCCTCCGGAGCACAGGCTCGGATCTCGACAGTCGAGCTGAATGGCAACCAGCGGAGCATCGGGTTTGCGTTGACGAATGACCAGCCCTGCGACTCATCACCGGGGACATTGAGGTCGACCTGGATCAGATCGAAGACGATCTCGCTGCTGCTCATTGATTCGATGTATCCCCACCCTCCACACCAGCTCTTGGGCCCGACCGGGTAGGTCGAGCCGTGCTCAGCGAGTACCTCTGCTCCTTCGCAGGGCATGGGTGCCGTGTAGGTGATCAGCTGCTCGACGATAGCTTCGTTACCTGCCTGGTCGAGGGCGGAGAAGACGATGTTGTTGTGACCCGACGACAACGTGATGGCTACTTCCCAATTGCCATCGGCATCGACTACCGCCTCATGGTCGGGAGGCGACCACACCTCTTGCACCCCGGGCTCGACGGTACCCCGAAAAACCACCTGAGGATCGGCGACGGTCGCTCCCATAGCCGGACTGGTGACGACGAGCTCTGGCGGTTCAGTATCCGGCAGCGTCGTTGTCGTAGTCGTGCTCGTAGTCTCGACACTTGGCTCTGTCGTCGAAGTCGTTGTCTCTGCGGCGGTTGTCGGAGCAATCGTCGATGTCGTAACTGTCGTCGCTGTGGTGGCAACAGGAACCGTCGTCGTCGGGTCCGCATCCGATCCGCCACAGCCGGCCATCGATGCGGTCAACAGCGTCAGGGCCACAAGCCTCTTCATCGCATACCTCACAAACGCGGGCGTCCTTCCCAGTCTGTCGGCTCAAATCGTGCTTTACCAGAGGCAAAACGGCGTCGGCGTAGATTCACGCACCATTGTGCGCAATACCATGCCCGAGTCGAGGCTAGGCGATGAAGGACTCGCCGTCGGGCTGCTGGACCACCAGGGCGCCCACAAGCGAAGGTCGACCGGGCCACGTTTCGAGGGCGGCGCGGACTTGAGCATTCGCTGCCGCAGCGCGCACCGAGAATTCCATGCCGGTTGGCGCATCAACGAATATGCCTAGCTCCGGTCGCGGAATCAGTACCGATCCTTCGAGATCGAACGCATCGATCTCAACAACGGCAAGCCCGAGCTGCTCGCAGCGGGCGACCATCTCGAGAGCGGTGTCTCTGCTGTAGAAGCCCTCACCGTCCTCCGCCCGGAACACAACCTGCGAGTCGAACTCGCCCGTGAAAGCGCTGGTTGCCGGGGACTCCTCGTCCCACTCCCCTTCCGGGACGCCTGCGTTGAACCCCTGAAGGAAAGGTCCTTCGCCCTCTTCTTCATCGAACTGATCGAGCGGCGTGACGATCCGGATCGCCATGTCCAGCGACCGCATCAGATCGCCAATCTCGAGGTCGTATACATCGCCGTCACGGTCTGGGTAGATCTGGACGATCGACTCCTCGCCATCCCAGAACACCATTCCGACGAACTCGTCATCGCGCCACAGCTCGACAACGGGCTCATCGAACTCGGGACGGTCGGTTTCAACAATGCGTAGTGGAAGCATGAAGGAACGTTACCCGACGCGCTCGATCGACTCACGTTCGGATCGTGTCGCAGCCGCCTTGGAGAAGTGCACCACGAGGATCCCGGCCAGCACAAAGATAGAACCGAAGCCGCGGCCGGCCGTGAGGGACTCACCGAGGATCAGGAGCGCCAGAATCGGTACCTCAACGACCTGTCCCGAAGCAATGATCCCGGCATGCAGCGCGTTGAGCGTCCGCATCGCGTGATGCCAGAGTGTGAACGCAAGCGCCGTGTTGACGACGCCCAGAACGAGGATCAGCGCGACCTGCTCGAGCCCCAGATCTGGGAAGGTTTCGACGCTCAATGCCAGGACCAGCAGGCCCACACTGCCGATGGTCATTGGAATCACCGCGGCATCGACCGCAGCTACCTCGCCGGAACGCATGACGATGCGCTGCAACAGGTTTGAGCCGCCGATACCAATGGCAGCAACAACCGCAAACATGATGCCGGTCGCCTCGCTTCCCCCGGGGACCGCCGGGTAGAACATGAAGATCCCGACCACCACTACGCCAACTCCGACCCATTCCCACCGGGATGTTGGTTCGCGCAACACAGCACCTGCCAGCAGCGCAGTCACCAGGGGTATCCCGGCCTGGAAGATGAAGTTGAAGGTCACTGCGTCGACAAGGTCGAGAGAGATGAACTGCGTGGCGGGAACCACCGCATAAAGCAAAACGGCCAGTGCGATCAGCCAGCGCCACGTTGTGCCGGTGAACCGCGGCAGCCCGCGCCGCCTGGTCGCCGTTCGCCACACCAGCAGTGTTACTGCCCCGACGAGATACCGAAGGGATGCAAACGTCAGCCGCGGTATGTCCTCGAGGCCGAGCTTGATGAGGATGATCGCCGCCGCCCACAACAACGAGGCTGCAACCGCAAGACCAACTGCGCGAGCAAGCGTGGGAGCCGGGCCGGCTACGGGGGCGCTCATGACAAGACCAGGGCGTCGGCAAGTAACGACTCCACATGCCGCACCATTGCAGCCCCATCTTCCGGTCGATTTACGTAGTCGATCTTGGCCGTATCGACTCGCAACAGCGGGATACGGGAGTGGCCGGCGGCCCATTCCTCGTAACGGTCGTAGATCCGCCGCAGGAAATCAACGTCGAGCTGATCCTCACCAACCCGGTCTCGCCGGCCGATTCGCTCGAGGGTGACTTCGAAGGGAGCCGACAGGTACAGAAGCACATCGGGCCTAGGTACTTGGGCGGCCAGCTCCCGGTAGAGGGTTGTCAACGTGGCAAAGTCATTGTCGTCATAGGCACCATGATGCCGCAGCGCGGGAGTGAATACCTCGCCATCCTCGCTGAGGCATCGCTCCTGCAAGAGCGGACCACTCGTGCGTCGGGCGAGGTTGTGCAGCCGAGCTCTCTGTCCCAGGTAGAAGGCCTGGTTGCGGAAGGCAAGATCCGAGAGGTTGGCGTACACATCTGACAGATATGGGTTGTCCATGACCGGCTCGTGCAGGACGGTCCAGCGTCCCGATTTGGCCAGCAGTTCGATGAGCGATGACTTTCCTACACCGAGTGGGCCCGACACTGCCACGTATGTGCGCTCGAAAGCACGGAGGTCGATTGTGATGTCATCGGGATTGCGGAGATCCACCACAGCTCGTGTTTGATCGAGCAATGCCCTGAGCTCGCCCAGGTCGCCGGCCACTTCATACCGCAGTGCACCGTCGACCATCGGATCGCGCTCGGCTGGACTGTGATCGGGGTCGGACAGCAATCCGATGCAGCGCTTGCCTCGCCCGAATGCAATGCCCGCCTCGACACACGATGCCGCATTCGGAGCATCCCCGTTGAGAATGAAGATGAACGCGTCGCAGCGCTCGACCGCATCGACTCGCGCCTGGAAGGCACGCCGGCGAGCAGCCGGATCGGATGATCCATTAGGTGGTTCTGGAGGAAGAGTGACCTCGTAGCCGAGTTCATCGAGAAGAGCGCTCACCGAATCCGCAAAAACAGGGCCGGCAGCCTCACGGGAGCCCGCGACGAAGCACGCCCGAGGTCGGCGCTCGCCTCTCATCCGTATGCACCTCCGTCGGCCCGCACTGCCATGGAGAAATGGAGAGAGTAGCCAATGATTGGTCAGAATCCGATTCGCCACCAGATCGAATCCAAAACGGGGTAGAAACCCGCCAGGATGGCGACGGGTTAGGGTGCAGCCGATGTCGATCGAAATCCTCCTGCTCCTTGCCCTACCCGCATCAGGCAAATCGGAGCTGCGCCGGTACCTGGAGTCGCTGGACCCGAAAGTAGCTCGGAACGACCTCGGCATCGGCCCTACCGTGCAAATCGATGATTATCCCTACGTGCACATGATGCGACGCATCGGAGAAGAGGTCCGGGCCGCAGGTGACGAACCCGTCTTCTTTGCTAGCAACGACGACCCGTTCATGGATCCACGGGATTGGGGCACGCTCATTCATTTGATCAACTTCGATTACGCCGACCTGAGCGATCCTCCCGACGAACCGGTTTCCGGAGCGGCGGCCCGTTGGCTTTTCGCCAGGATTGATCTGGCACGCCGCTTGGCGGGGATGCCGCCGGCGCTCGATCCGCTCGGGCCACTAACCCGGAAGCGTCTTGAATCCACTCTCGAAGAGGAGGCGCGTCGGGTCTTCATCGACAAGGCGACGGCCATACCGGAGGATCTCGAAGGCAGCACCGTTGTCATCGAGTTCGCCCGCGGCGGGCCGGAGGGATCAACGCTACCGCTCTCTCCTCCCTACGGCTACCAGTATGCGTTATCCCTGCTCAGCGATGAGATCCTCAGCAAGGCGGCGATCCTCTATGTGTGGGTGGAACCAGAAGAGAGCCGGAGGAAGAACGTTGAGCGAGCCGTACCGGGGTTAGCGGGCGACGCATCGATACTCCATCACGGTGTCCCCCAAGCGGTGATGCGCCGGGAGTACGGCATCGACGATCTGATGTGGCTACTGGCTCAAGGTGGCGGCAGCGTCGTGCTCATCGAGAGCAACGGCCGGCGCTATGCGCTGCCTACCGGTGTCTTCGACAACCGAAACGACTTCACCTCATTCCTTCGCAGCGATCAAGACGACTGGTCGCGCTTTGAGCTGCAACAACTGCATCGGGAGCTGGTCAACGCCACCGCCGGGCTTCGCGTGCCGTAGATCTTGCCCCGCGACAGAGGGGCCCGCGGTGGGGCCCCTCCAAGTTGTTGGGTCGGTTACTTGCTCAACGCGTCGCGGATCTCCATCAGCAGCTTGATGTCCTCCGCCGGCTCGGCGGGAGCCTCTTCCTCTTCCTCCTCAGCCGTGGCGTCCTGATACGCCTTGTACGGCTTGACGATGAAGAAGAACACGCCGAGGGCGATGGCGATGAACTTCACGACCGCAGTGATGAACGACCCGTAGAGAATGACGGAGTCGTTGATAGTCAGCGTCAGATTGTCGAATGTGGGTTCACCGAAAATGATGCCGACAATCGGCATCACAATGTGATCGACGAGTGCACTGACAACAGCACCGAATGCGGCCGCCATAACGAAGGCAATCGCCAGGCTGACGATGTCGCCCTTGAACGCAAACTCCTTGAACTCCTGTACCAGTTTCTTCACTTGCCACTCCTTCTGTTTCCTGAATAAGGAATCTACTCCCGGGTAAGACCCACATGGAAATCAAGGGTTTCAGCTGGTTTGCCGAATCCAGGGCGCTCCTAGAGCAGCCACGGAAGCAGTCGATGTGGCACTGCCCGCTGATAGTCGATGTACTCCGGGAAACGGGCTACTAGAAGACTCTCCTCGTAGCCCGTCTTTGCGTAGAAGAAGGGGATCAAGCCTGCGGCCAGTACTGCGGCCACCGGGTTAGCTCCCCTTACGGCCAAACCGAGGAATCCGAGTATCACCCCGGTGTAGATGGGGTGTCGGACCAAGGCGAACGGCCCGTGGCGATGCAGAATGGCCCCATCGACGGGAGCCGGCATAGCCGTGAGCTTGTCCCGAAGCACATACAAACCGCTTCCCGCAAAACCGGTCGCAATCGCAATCAGCAGCCAGCCGGTTACGACCATGTGCGGAGCTGCATCACGGTTGGCAGTGAGCGCAATAACGATCGCACCGAACAGCAGGAACTGGATGACAACCCACCAACCGCCTCTCTTGACAAATCCTGCAGACTTGATAAACATAGACTTAGATTTCTTAACTTGCTAGTATCTAGCCGTACTTCTTGAACGATCTCGGGGGAACATTTCTTCCATGGACATAAACGCCTTCACCCAGAGGTCCCAACAGGCGATCCTCAACGCCAGGCAGAGCGCCGAGCGGCGCAACCACCAGGCGGTCCACCCGCTGCACCTCCTCGATGGGATGGTGGGCCAGACCGATACCATCCTCTATCCCCTGCTCGGCCATCTTGGCATCAATCCGGCCGCAGTGCGCAACGCCACCGACAGCGGGCTGCAGGGAATCCCTTCCGTCTACGGAGACACCGGGGAAATCGCGTTCACCCCCGCCGCATTGACGGTTCTCAACACCGCCGATTCCATCAAGACCGGAATGGGTGACCAGTACGTGTCCATTGAGCACCTACTCCTCGCAGTGGCAACCGCAGAAGACCCTGCCGGGAAGATACTGCGTGACGTCGGGCTCACCCGGGACGCAATCATGGCTGCACTCGAGAGCGTTCGCGGTTCGCAGCAGGTGACCAGCCAGAACCCCGAGGACACCATGGATCCGCTGGACAAGTTTGGCCGCGACCTGGTGCGTCTGGCTGCCGACGGCAAACTCGACCCGGTCATAGGTCGCGATGACGAAATACGCAGAGTCATCCAGGTCCTGTCCCGGCGGACCAAGAACAATCCGGTTCTCATTGGCGAGCCCGGGGTGGGCAAGACGGCCATTGCCGAGGGTCTCGCCTCGCGGATCGTTGACGGCGACGTGCCCGAGGGCCTCAAGGACAAGCGCATCGTCGCCCTTGATCTCGGGGCCATGGTGGCCGGCGCCAAGTACCGCGGCGAGTTCGAGGAAAGACTCAAGGCCACCCTCGACGAGATCAAGGCCTCCGAGGGCGGCATCATCACCTTCATCGACGAGATGCACACGATTGTCGGAGCCGGCGCCGCTGAGGGATCGATGGATGCTTCGAACATGCTCAAGCCGATGCTGGCGCGTGGCGAGCTACACATGATCGGCGCCACGACCCTCGACGAGTACCGGAAGTACGTCGAGAAGGACGCGGCGCTGGAGCGTCGCTTTGCCCCGGTTGTCATCGACCCGCCCAGCGCCGAGGACACAATCGGCATATTGCGTGGACTCAAAGAGCGCTACGAAGTACACCACGGTGTGCGCATTACCGACTCGGCCATCGTGGCTGCGGCAGTGCTCTCCGATAGATACATCACGGCCCGCTTCCTTCCCGACAAAGCCATCGACCTGATCGACGAGTCTGCATCAAGGCTGCGCATCGAGATCGACTCGATGCCCGAAGAGATCGACGAATTGGAACGCCGCCGCCGCCAACTCGAGATCGAGCGCAATGCGCTTGCCAAAGAAGAGGATGAGGCGTCACGGCAGCGGCTGGCAACGCTCGAAGAGGAACTCGCCTCACTCGGTGAGGAGCTTGATCGTCTGGTCGCCCACTGGCAACTCGAGAAGGACAATATCGAAGGCATCCAGGCAATCAAGCAGGAGATCGAGGAGGTGCGCGCCCGGGCCGAGCGGTCGGAGCGAACGGGCGACCTTCAGGCTGCCGCCGAGCTTCGCTACGGCAAGCTACCCGATCTCGATCGACAACTGGAGGCCCGACAGGACGAGTTGTCCGAGCTGCAATCGACCCTCCGCATGCTGAAGGAGGAAGTTGACGAGGAGGACGTGGCCGAGGTCGTCAGCCGCTGGACGGGGATCCCCGTCAGCCGACTAATGGAGGGCGAGATCGAAAAGCTGATCCGCCTGGAGGAGCACCTCCACGAACGTGTCGTCGGCCAGGACGAGGCCGTGACCGTGGTCGCCAACGCGATCCGGCGCGGCCGGGCCGGATTGTCCGATCCGCACCGCCCGATCGGCTCGTTCATCTTCCTCGGACCAACCGGTGTCGGCAAGACCGAACTGGCTCGGGCGCTGGCCGACTTCCTGTTCGACGATGAGCGGGCAATGGTGCGCATCGATATGTCCGAATACATGGAGAAGCACTCGGTCAGCCGCCTCATCGGCGCTCCCCCCGGATACGTCGGCTACGACGAGGGCGGACAGCTCACCGAGGCGGTGCGCCGGCGCCCCTACGCGGTCATACTGCTCGACGAGATCGAGAAAGCACACCCCGATGTGTTCAACACGCTGCTACAGCTGATGGACGACGGCCGTCTGACCGATGGCCAGGGACGCACAATCGATTTCACCAACACCGTCCTGATCATGACCTCGAATCTGGGGTCGGAGTTCATCGACCCCGACCTGCCGGAAGAGAGCGTCAGCGAGCGAGTGCTTAACGTGGTGCGGGGACACTTCCGTCCGGAGTTCCTCAACCGCGTCGATGACATCGTGGTGTTCACCCGGCTTTCGAAGGACGACCTGCGGCAAATCGTCGACATCCAATTCTCAATCCTCGGCAGGCGCCTTGCGGCCCGGCGGATGGAACTGGAACTGACCGACGAAGCCGCCTCCTGGCTTGCTGAGCACGGCTACGACCCGAGCTTTGGCGCCCGACCGCTGAAGCGGCTGATGCAGAAGGAGATCGCCGACAAACTGGCCCTGCAGCTGCTCGAGGGAAGCTTCACCGACGGCGACACCATCAGCGTGGTAGTGGAGGGCGAGCGACTGGGATTTGCCGCGGCCTAAGCCTGCGACGTTGTCTGTTCAACCGGAGCTATCGACGAAGATGACCTCGGTGTAGCCGACACCCAAGAGGAAGCTGGAGATAGTCGCTTTGGCGTTCGTATGCGCTCGATCCAGAATCCCATGTTCGATGGCTGCGTTGAGGAGTACCTCCTCAGCTACGGCGCG
>Ga0180436_10002925_pt1 | contig 15902 bp, 14 predicted proteins | sample SS_ome_2_FD_132434 | JGI IMG/M metagenome (GOLD analysis project Ga0180436, IMG submission 132434) | Hypersaline lake sediment archaeal communities from the Salton Sea, California, USA - SS_3_S_2 metaG | ecosystem: Environmental > Aquatic > Non-marine Saline and Alkaline > Hypersaline >...
GCTGTTCTGATACAACAGCATGCCGATGGGAAGAAACATGGCGGCCAGGGCGTGGTCCGATATAAAAGCGGCCAGCGGCGTTATAATCAGAAAAAATATCAATGTGATCCATTTGACATTGGGAACGGCAAGTTTTTTGAACATCATCAAACAGACCCGTTTATCCACACCGGTTTTGACAAAGGCCGCCGCGAACATCAGGCTTCCCATGATGAACCAGCAGGCATCGCTCCAATACAGTCCGGCCACAACTTCGCGATCAACAACACCGGTAAAAACCAAAATAAGGCCGATGCAAAACGCCACTCCCGGCAGGGGAATGCACTCGGTTAAAAAGCAGAACACGACGAAAACACTCATGGCGATGGCGACCTTTATGTGCCAGGCGCCCTTTTCAGCCATCTTTTTCTGATCGTCGCCTAAGCTCTCAAATGTCAGGCCGTCCCTGCGAAGCGTGAATGCGGACTTCATCACGTTCAGATAAGCGTCGTCGGATATGCTCGACGTGACAAACCGGCGGGCGCGCTCGAAATTCTCCTGGTCCGCGGCGATGTCATATTTGTGGCACCACTGGATATTCCGTTTGATATAGCGCCCTTTATTCAAGGCGCCCATCAGCATATTCCGTTCCATGATCCGGGCGGTCAGCAATTGCCATTGCTCCGCCTCGTCACTATTTTTTTTGAAAAATTGTTCCGTGATAAAGTTAACCACCGCGCCCGGACCGGCCTTGTATTCAACCCCGACGTCGATCATACCTTTGGTCGGAGGCAGAATTAAAATGATAAAAAAGAGGGAGACCGGTATGCAGAACATCTTCCAGTCGACATATTTATCGTAACCCGTTACCTTTTTTTTCTTGGTTTCGGAATGCCGTGTCATTTCACCTCCGATTTCCGGCTGTTAACTCACGCTTCAATGGGATACGCATCATCTCTTGGTTATTCGATATTGGCCGCGCCTCTAATAATTTCACGTGGAGATTTCATGAATGTTTTTGTGCGGGCCATCCGGATCTTCTCCTCCAGCCGTGTCCTTTTTTCAAACGCTTCCTTTGCTTTCATGATCAACTCTTCAATATCAATCGGTTTCATCAGGTAGTCGGTGGCACCCGACTTCAGACCGTCCACCGCCGACTCCACGGTGGCGTGGCCGGTCAGCATGATTACTTCCACCAGCGGGAACCTGCTTTTAATTTCTTTCAACACGGCATTGCCATCCTTTCCGGGCATTTTTACATCGAGGATGACAATATGGATAAGCTGCACATTCAATCTCTCCAAGGCTTCAGAACCGTCGGCTGCCGTATAGACCGCGTAGCCGTGTTTTTCCAGCAGTTTTTGTGTTGTTGACAGAAAACGCTCTTCATCATCAACCAACAGAATTCTCATCTTTTCCATGCTTGATCTCCGTAACGTTTGCGTCTTTATAAATGCAGTGATCTTCGACTGCTGCTTCTCAGTTAATTGGCAATCTTTATGCCAACCAAATGAATAATCGTGTGTGACAATTTCGCGAAGTATCTTTATGGGTTGAGTGGAAACTACTTTTTTAACAAACAGGTTTGACTGCTGTTGACATGTCAGTTTTCTTTACAACAAGTAAAAGTCAAAACGTAAACTAATCGATGGCAGGCAATATAATCGTGAACGTGCTTCCCGCCCCTTTTTTGCTCGATACCGAAAGCTTTCCGCCCATATGCTCTACAATCCCATAGCAAACCGACAACCCCAGCCCCGTCCCTTTCCCCACCGGCTTGGTCGTGTAAAACGGCGCAAATATTCTCTCCATATCCGAGGACTCAATGCCGATCCCCGTATCTTTGACGGCTATTTCTACTTTTCCCTCAGCATTTTTCGCGGCTGTTACCCGGATTTCATCGGCTTCTCTCACCGTCTTGGCGAGTATGGCATCAATGGCATTGTTGTATAGGTTTAAAAGCACCTGCTGAAGTTGTGAAAGGTCGGCAATCACCATCGGGAGTTGCGGCTCGACCGCCTGCGTTATTTCGATGTCCTCCACCTTGGCCCTCTTTTCAATCATGGCGGTTACCTCGGGAATAAATGTCGCAACGGAAATTCTCTGGGGTGACGGCTCTCCCTGGCGGCCGAATTTTAAAATAGCCTGCGTTATCTTGGCGCACCGATTAATCTGCAAATGGGTTTGCTCCAGTGAATCTTTCAGCTGGGTCAAGTTTTCCGACGGTTTCAATCCGGTTTCAATTATTAAATCATCGAGTACGGCATTAATTAAGGCCTGCTCGCTTTTCATGATCTGGAGCGGATTGTTGATTTCATGGGCAAACCCGGCGGCCATTTCCCCCAATTCAGCCAGCCTGCTGGCGCCGATGAGCTGCTGCTCCAACACGCCTTTTTCCGAATCCATTTTTTCCATCTGCCGAATGATTCGCCCCGTCAGATAGAAAGCAAGCGGTATGATGATCATTCCGCCGATGGCCGCGACGATGACAATCAGATAAAGAGCCGAGCGCAGCATCTTGAACGCGTCCGCCTTCTCCTGCCGGACAATTAAAAGCCACTCATCGTTTTTCAACCAGGCAGTGGCATAGAGATATTCTCCGTGAGCGCTTTTTCTCAAAAAGGTTCGGATTCCGGAATGAAATTCAGGGTTCTGTTCATCCTCTTTATTTTGGGTCATCAGCGCTCCGCCGGACCGCCGCTCCGTCTGAAAAAAACCCGAATGATTGACTATATAGGCTTCACCGGTGTTGCCGATTCGAACGCTTTTCACCAAATCGGTGAAAAATTGAGTGTCGATCGTCGCCCTGAGAACCCATCTGCCGGTTGTGTTGCCCTTAACAACCGCCACGATAAAATGCGGCGCCTGCCGATACCCCAGAAAAACGTCACTGATATAAACCCCCTTTTTCAATACTTCCATGAACCAATAGGCGTCTTTATAGTTTTTCCCGCCCAATTCATAGGGTCCATAATAGGACCGATGTACGCCGGAGGAATCAAAAAAACCCAGATCGGAGAAAGCAATCGACTTTTCCCTGAGGTGCCCGAACACCTTCTTAAGTTCCGACGGATCGGAAAGCGTTCGCGCCGAATATGCATCGCATATCCAATTTAAATCGGCCTTTCGTTCGTCAAGAAAGGATCCGATCATTTGATGATGGTCGTCAACCACTCGACGCATGGTATCCATCGTCATGCTTTTTATCGAAGCATAGAAAAAATAGCCTCCGATGAGGATGACTGCGGCAAAAGGCACCAGCGGAACAACGATCATGCTGACAAGCAAACTCTGTTTGATCACCACATATGGTTTTATCGCATCATCCCGTTTTGGAATCATGATCGGCAGTTCCGAACTTCAGCATGTAGGCCCGGTGCACCAACTCGGCGGCATCCAACGCTTTTTCAACATAATCGCGATTAATGACCAAATCGAATTCGTGGGGCGGGGCATCCTTTTTTCCAAAGTTCTTTTTAAAAAACTCTCGCTGGAGTTTATCTTCCCGGTCGATTATCTTTTCGGCCTCATGAACACTGATATCTAAAATGGCGGCCACTCGATCGGCCCTCCGCTCCCTGGAAGCAATCAGACGAACCGCCAGCACATTATCCCGGGGAAGCATCAGGTGGGTGGCCCGACCTACAAAAATAGTCGGGCCGGTTGCCGCAATTTTGGATACCAACTCTGTCAGGGTACGCATATAGTCACCCATGGTGAACGATTTTTCACCAAACATCATGGATGCAAAATTGTTAACCGAACCGGGATATTTCTCGTCAAAGAGTTCCAGTGTTTTGTTGCTTAGGGACCGCTCTTCGGCAATATGCTCCATGATTTCCCGGTCAACCACTTTCCACCCTATTCTTTCCGCGAGGATATCGGCGATTTCCACTGCACCGACACCAATCTTTCTTGAAAAGCAGATATAATGCGGTGTCTGCACACTTTCCACCCCTTCAGCCTTTCTCCTCAATTGCCTTTTCTTTTCCCATTCTCTTAGGTATCGCTCCACTAAAGAATGAGTGCTTAGTTGTTTTCTTGCGTACATTCCCGGTACATACGGATTCTTAGTTTTAATAGCCATTGTCTTTTTCCTATTCTATATAGAATATGTTTAAAAACCTCTTTTGTTCTACCTGGCGTTTCTCTTCTCATCATTTACATGGGCGGCCACCCGCTTCAATTATGTTCGTGCGCTGCAATGACGGCACAATCCCTTTCGTGCATCGAGCGGCATCACTTCTAAGAGCAAATACAATGCCACTACTGTTTCTGATCGGAGTTATTGAACGCCGTTTCCACTCATCCTGTGATGACATTTATATTCAGACACTTATCTATTAATTCTAAAATGGATTCTCCATCAGCGGGTTTGATGGTCATAGGTGAGGTGTTGAAAATTTTTACGGAACAACATTTGTTTTACATGCTGTAAAAAAATCCGACAGCGCCGCATGTGCCTTGGGGTAGATAAATTAGTATAAATTGTCAGCCGGTTACCTTTCTTTCTTCTTTGGTATAAGTATTGCTTTTATGCAAGGTGCAAGATCGGCAATGCGGGGATGAAAACCGTCCCTGAATATAACCTGGATATATTGTATCATCTTATAGAACGTCTAATAGGAGAAAGGCCATGAAAAAAACTACAGAAGAAATAACGGAGCTTTCCGGCAAAAAAAGAAAATGCATGGCATTCGTTGCAGGTACAATTCTGGCCATGCTCACATGGATGGGTACCAATGGTGTTGGTTTTGCTGAAAATGGACTTAAGTACTGCTGCTCTGCGCAAGTTTATCAAGCATTTGAAAAGGATCGGGTCGATATTTTCGAAGACAAATCCGGTATTAACGTGGATATTGAAATCTGTTCCTCCGGTGACGCGATGACCCGGCTCGAAAACGGACTATGCGATGTCGCCAGTACCGTGAACCGTATCTCACCGACTCATAAGGAAAAGGGCTATGCGGAAACGGTTTTCTGTAAAGACCCCCTGGCCGTGATTATTCATCCCTCTTGTCCGGTCGACACCCTTTCAGTGAAGCAGCTTCAAGGTATTTTCAGCGGTGAAATCACAAACTGGAGCGATGTGGGCGGCCCTAGCCAACCGATTAAGGTAATCATCCCCGGCGAGGAAACAGGGGCTCATAAAAACTTCCGGCAAATGGTCATGAAAGAAAAGGAAATGGTGTTCGATTTGAAATGTCACATGTCAACCCTTGTCATCGAAACCGTGAGGCGCTTCCCCTGGTCGATTTCATTTACCACCTTCGGAGCGGTAAACTACGATAAAATGGGTCTTAGAAAATTAAAAATCAGCACGTTCAGTCCCGGTCAGGAAGGATATCCTTATTACCAGGTCTATTCATTCGTCAGCAAAGGGCAACCGCAAGGAACGATCAAGGCGTTCATGGATTTCGCCATGTCGGAAGCAGGAAAAGAGATCATCACCGGTAAAGGAATGGTGCCGTTTACTAAAACAGAATAATCTAAACACAACCATGATCATGGCACATTTGATTCAAACCCCGGTTTCATCACAACCGAAACCGGGGTTTAAAGTGAACTCACCCGCTTGTTTTAAAGGGGTTAACCGGCTGCCCGAGATTTATTAACTTCAAGGCAACAGAAAGCCGGTTGTATTTAATCCGGCAGACAGATTAATCGTCCAAATCTTCCGGAATCCCCATTTTCGGCTGTCTCTTTGGCGCGTCAGCAATCATTACTTCGGTTGTTATCATCAACCCTGCCACAGAAGCGGCGTTCTGCAGGGCAAACCGGACCACCTTGGTGGGATCAATCACGCCGGATTCGAACATGTTCTCATATTTGAACGTTTCCGCATTAAACCCAAAATCATTTTTACCCTCCAATACCCGGTTCAATACAACCGATGCTTCCAGGCCGGCATTGCGGGCAATCTGCCGAAGGGGTTCGGTCAACGCGCGTTTTAATATATTCACACCGCTCTTCTCGTCGCCCTTAACCTTCAGGTCTTCCAACACCGAAACACAGCGCAACAGCGCCACACCGCCTCCCGCGACAATCCCCTCATCAACCGCCGCCCGGGTGGCATTCAGGGCGTCTTCCACACGGGCCTTTTTCTCTTTCATCTCTGTTTCCGTTGCAGCACCGATCTGCAGAACAGCAACACCGCCGGTCAGCCTGGCCAGACGTTCCTGCAACTTTTCACGATCATAGTCGGACTTGGTATCTTCAATCCGGGCCCTCAGCTGTTGAATACGTCCGGCAATGGCATCTTTTTTACCCGCCCCGCCGACAATAGTCGTGTCTTCCTTGTCGATCCGGACGCTCTTACATGTCCCCAGATCCTTGACGGTAATTTTCTCCAGCTTGACACCCAGATCTTCGGAGACCACCTGTCCCCCGCACAGCGTCGCGATGTCCCCGAGCATGTCCTTACGCCGGTCCCCGAATCCAGGGGCTTTGACCGCCGCCACCTTAAGGGTGCCCCGAAGCTTGTTCACAATCAGTGTCGCCAGGGCTTCTCCATCCATATCTTCTGCGATGACGAGCAGCTGCCTGCCTTCGCGTGCAACGGCTTCCAAAAGTGGGAGCAGGTCTTTCATATGGCTGATCTTTTTTTCATGGAGAAGCACGTAGGGTTCTTCCAGCCGCACTTCCATCTTTTCGGCATCGGTAACAAAATAGGGCGAAAGATAACCTCGGTCGAATTGCATGCCCTCCACAAAATGCACAGTGGTTTCCATGGATTTGGCCTCTTCGACGGTAATGACACCCTCCTTCCCGACTTTGTCCATGGCATCGGCTATCAACTTTCCGATGGCTCCATCGTTGTTGGCGGAGATGGTTCCTATTTGCACAATTTCCGTTTTATCGGCAACCGGTTTCGAAATCTGTTTAAGTTTTGCCACCACCGCTTCAACACCCATATCTATGCCTCGTTTGAGCGCCATGGGGTCTACCCCGGAAACGACCAGCTTCTGCCCTTCGTTGTAAATGGACTGGGCGAGAATGGTTGCCGTGGTGGTGCCGTCACCGGCCGTATCACTGGTCTTGCTGGCAACCTCCTTTACCATTTGAATTCCCATGTTTTCAAACCTGTCAGCCGACTCAATCTCCTTGGCCACCGTAACCCCGTCCTTTGTAATGGTTGGCGATCCCCATGATTTCTCAAGGACCACATTGCGGCCGCGGGGCCCCAAGGTCGACTTTACAGCATCCGACAAACAATTAACCCCTCGTAGCATTTTTGCCCGGGCATCATTTCGGTATTTAATAATTTTCACAGCCATTTCATCATCTCCTTGTGCTAGTCGATCACACCGAAAATGTCATCGGTGCTCAGAACCACATGATCGTTTCCATCTATTTTTATTTCCGTTCCTGCATACTTGCCAAAAAGGACGACATCCCCTTTCTTGACATCCGGCGGAATCCGGTTGCCGTCCCTGTCCCGCTTCCCCGGACCGACGGCCACGATTGTGCCCCTCTGCGGTTTTTCCTTTGCGGTGTCCGGAATAATGATTCCACCCTTTGTTTTTTTTTCTTCATCTTCCCGTTTAATGACAACACGATCACTAAGTGGTCTTATTTTCATCTCGCCTCCCTCCAGTCTGCTAATGCAAAAACACGTTGCCCAAAAAGTATGGAAATTTGTCTGTATTCTTTTTTGCGACTACAAAAAATAGCAGAAAGAATGCCAATTTTTAAAAAGGATTAAAATAAATTGGGCTGTTCCAATGGTTTTGGTTATTAAAAGTATACACGATATCCGCTACGCTTTATTTTCTTGTAGTTATATTTGATTTGATCATGGTGAATTGACCGGAATCTTAACGTATAGTGGTTGTTATTCGCCTTTCTAAAGGCTAAGCCGCATCCGGTTTCCACAGAAATCAGACCTCTAAGTTCCTGTTTTTTTATTCTTTCGGAACCGTCATGTCAGGATGTCGTCCTTGCCGACCACCCCCATTAACGGAAGAAGAGGGAGTGGTCCTATGCAGGGTCTACAAACCGACACGATTCTATGATTTCTGATAAGTTTTACCCATACCAACGGGACAATTCGCGGCCGCTCAAACCATGCGACATCGGCATACAAGATGTAAAAAAAGAAAACCGTTTTGGCATAGAATATGCCACAGGAATGGTGGCCAATAAGCAAAGGATTAGCACAGCTAACCTGTTTGAAAAGGAGACATATCAATGGAGTCTGAAACACTTTTTTCAGAACCGGAGGAACCTTTGGGCGACGCCGAGGTTCCTCAGGCGGACAACCGCTTATCAAAATCTTTTTTTGCGAATCCGAAAACCCACTCTTTCCGTAAACAATTTTATCCCGGCATCAACCAAAGCCAATGGAACGACTGGCAATGGCAGATGCGGAATCGCATTACCGGATTATCCGCTCTGGAAACGATCATTTCTCCCACCGATGAGGAGAAAAGAGCGCTGCGGTCATCAATAAGCGTGCTTCCGCTGAGCATTACGCCCTATTATGCCGGCCTTATAGACAGAAACGACCCCCTTCACCCTGTTCGAAGAACCGTAATTCCGGTGGAGAGCGAGCTTCTCCATGGCCCCGGAGAACAGGCGGACCCTCTTGGAGAAGAAAACCACTCCCCTGTTCCGGGATTGATTCATCGCTATCCGGACCGTGTGCTTTTCATGGTCTCCAACACATGTGCCACCTATTGCCGGTACTGTACACGATCCAGGATCGTGGGCAACAAGAGAGATGGTCGGTTTACATTGCCGCAATGGAAAAACGCCATCGACTATATCAACACGAATCGTCAAATTCGGGATGTCATCGTATCCGGAGGTGACCCACTGATGCTTGCGGATAACCAGTTGGAGTGGATTCTGTCCCGGTTGAAACGAATTGCCCACGTGGAGATGATCCGTATCGGCACCAAAGTTCCGGCCGTTCTGCCTCAGCGTATCACAACGGCACTGGTACGAATGTTGAAACGGTATCATCCCCTCTACATGAGCATTCACTTCACGCATCCTGATGAACTGACCCCCGAAAGCCTGCAGGCATGTATGAGACTGACCGATGCCGGCATTCCTCTGGGCAGCCAGACCGTTTTACTTAAAGGGATTAATGATGACGCGACTACCTTGACCGCCCTTTTCCATGGATTGCTGAAAGCCCGTGTAAAGCCCTACTACCTCTACCAGTGCGATCCTATTCCGGGTTCCGCCCACTTTCGCACATCCATTGAAACCGGCCTGCAAATGATTCGTTCCCTGCGTGGGTTTACCAGTGGGTACGCGATACCGGCCTATGTAATCGACGCACCGGGAGGAGGAGGCAAGATTCCCCTGCTCCCGAACTACGTCCTTCGACGGGAAAGCGATTCGCTGGTGGTAAAGAATTATAAGAACCGGGAGTTCCGATATCCGTTATCGGCGGACCATGATTCGTCGCAAACCGTTAACCTCTTGAACGTTAACAGCCGCTCACGTAAACGGTTTGTCATCGGACTCACCTATGACCTCCGGTCGGACTATCTGGACATGGGGTACAGCGAAGAAGAAACCGCCGAGTTCGATCGACCCGAAACCATTGATGCAATTGAACATGCCCTGCATGATTTAGGTTTCGAAACCGACCGCATCGGCAACATCCAACGTTTAACCAGGCGGATCAGCATCGGCGAACGATGGGACCTTGTATTCAACATCGCCGAGGGACTCAAGGGACTCGGCCGGGAAGCCCAGGTTCCGGCATTATTGGAGGCAAACTCCATACCCTATACGTTTTCTGATCCGATGGTGCTCTCCCTGACACTTCATAAGGGTATGACCAAGCGGGTCGTCCGCGATATGGGAATCCCCACACCGGATTTTTTTATTGTCGATGAAGGGACGGATCTTCACGCCGCACCGCTCCCTTTTCCTTTGTTTGCAAAACCTATCGCCGAAGGCACCGGAAAGGGCATTAACAAATTTTCCAAGATCCATGAAATGGATGAACTCCGGCAGGTTTGCAACAGTCTAATAAAAAATTTCAAGCAAGCGGTCCTGGTGGAACGGTTTCTTCCGGGAAGAGAATTTACTGTGGGTATTGTGGGTTCAGGCAGCCGGGCCCGATCCATCGGCACCATCGAAGTCCTGCTTAACCAAAATGCTGAACCGGACGTTTATTCTTATGAAAACAAGCAAAAATATGAATCGCTCGTGACCTACCGATTAGCAGACGATGATCTGGCGCACCGGGCATCCGACACGGCTTTGACGGCCTGGCAAGGTCTGGGATGCCTTGATGCAGGAAGGATCGACATGCGTGTCGATGAAAATGGAGTGCCGAACTTTATTGAAGTGAACCCGCTGGCCGGGCTTCATCCCCACCACTCTGATCTGTGCATCATCGGGCAAAAAGTCGGTTTCCCTTACAACCGGTTGATTGAAACAATCGTACGATCAGCCATGGAGCGCTATCGTATTCAACAACCCGTTGCGTCATCGTATCGAAAAAAAAGACGATACGCCCATGCCTAAAGTTGTCGGAATTATATACAACAAGCCTCTTCACGGGGCGGCTGACTCGTTAGACATCCTGACGCAGGTAGATGCGGTGAAGACATCGCTGGCGGCCCTGGGATACGACCCGAAACCGGTTCCTTTTACGAAAGATGTCTCTCTTTTTTTATACAAGTTAAAAAAACACAAGATTCAAGTGGTATTCAACCTTTGCGAGACCGTTGACGAAGACGCCACCCTGTGCGGCCATCCGGCCACCATACTGGAGCTTCTTGAAATCCCGTTCACCGGTTCCCCCTCCTCGTCCCTGATGATCTCGACAGATAAAGTGCTGACAAAACAGATAATCAAATCCTCGGGTATCCTGACCCCGAAATCAGTCACCCTGAGCGACACGCTCTATTTCAATCCCAATTCGTTAACATTTCCCGTCATCGTAAAACCGCAGTTCGAAGATGCCAGCATCGGTATCGATCAGACCTCTGTTTTTGAAAACAAAACGCTCCTTAGGACTAAACTAAGCGGCTTTATTGCCCGGTTTGGATCGGTCATCATAGAGGAATATATCGATGGAAGGGAATTCAATGTGTCGCTCATGGGATACCCGTCTTTGGCCCCACTCCCGATTGCGGAGATCGATTTTTCGCATTTACCGGAGAACCTGCACCATATTGTGGGTTATCGGGCCAAGTGGGACCCGTCGTCGATTGAGTATAATCGCACCGGGCGCATATTCCCGGATAATCTTTCTTCCGGTTTGCAAAGAAAAATTGAGATCGCGGCAATGACCTGTTCCCGACTGCTGAGTGTCAGGGACTACGGTCGGGTGGATATACGGGTGGATCGGCAAGAAAATATCTATGTGCTTGAAGTAAATGCAAATCCCTGCCTGAGTCCGGACTCCGGTTTCGTGGCCGCCGTGACGAAGTCCGGTCTGAGTTACGACCGGATGGTGGAGCGTATGATCAAATTTGCCCGGCAGCGTCCTTTGCCCCAATCATCACGATCCAAAATAACCAAGGTGCATTAGGAGTTTTGACATTATGGATGTTGCCTTATGAATCTATCTGAAAATAGCCGGTATGGTGTAAAGAATCAGTCGAAACTGGACATTGTCCATGCAGCAATCGATGCTTCGTTTTCCCGGCATCTGGATAGGTGCCGGAGATTTCTTCAACAAAAAAGCATTTCGGCAACCGGGGAAGGAATCCGGGAAACCGCTCTGATAGTGGAAAAATGGATTCAAGACCTCGGGGGGGATGTTCGTTGTTGCGGGGACCCGTCATTTCCAATTGTTTACGGCCGCCTCAACGGAAAATCCGACAAGACGCTTATCATTTACGGCATGTATGATGTACAGCCTGCTGAAGAAAAAAACTGGCGCAGCCCTCCATTTGAAGCGGAAGTTCACTCCATTCCCGGTGCCGGCGATTGTATCATTGCCCGGGGAGCAGTCAATTCCAAGGGTGCCCTTTGCGGTCTGTTCAACGCCTTGGAAGCCATACAGGCGGCTGATCAAATACCCCTCAATCTTATTTTCACTATTGAAGGCGAAGAGGAGATCGGCAGCCCCAATTTCAAATCATTCATTTCCGAGCACAGGGATCAACTAAAGGCGGAAGGGGTTGTGGATTTTGATTTTTCGCAGGATTCCCGGGGGGATGTCGCCATGCATCTCGGTTTGAAAGGCATCGTCTATATGGATCTGACCTGCCATGGAGGAAGAAAAGGCGGTCCCGCAGCCGGATCGGTTCACGGGTCTGTCAGCGCGTGGATCTCATCCCCGGTATGGCGCCTGCTCCATGCTCTGAGTTCGTTGACAGACAACAAGGAGAACATTCGGATTCCTTACTTTTATGAAAATGTCACGCTGCCGGACACCCACGACATGGCGCTGTTGAAAACGCTTGAAAAGACCTTCGATGAAAAGATGTTTCTAAAAGAGATGAAGAGCATGTGCTTTAAACACGATCGCCACGGGATCGATCTGCTGAAAAGAGGGCTGTATATGCCGGTGATTAACATCAACGGGTTTCAGGCCGGTTATGCCGGCCCCGGCACAAAAACCCTTCTTCCCAAAAAAGCCGTGGCAAAGATTGACATTCGGTTCGGCCCCAATATGGAGCCCGAAGAGGTCATCGATAAGTTTAAGGCTTATCTTTTGGAGCAGGGATTCGACGACATTTCCGTAACGGTGCGGGACGCGTATTCCTGGTCAAAAACCTCGGTATCCGCTCCGATCGCCCAGCACATGATTTCCAGCTACCGTCACCATGGCATTGAACCCCAGGTCTGGCCTATGGCCATATGGGCGGCCCCCTATTTTACTTTTTCACGCATATTGGACCTTCCGGTTGTATCGGGGGGGCTAGGACAGGGCGGCAGGGCTCATGTTGCCAACGAGTATATGTCCGTCAGTGGATTAAAAACATTTGAAAAGTTTGTTGCGACTTTTTTATATACGGTGGCGGAAACACCGTGAAAAAGGTCAAAGAGACACCATTCCGCTACACGCCGCGTCCCCGGGATGTTGCTGAAGTGGAAACTGTCTTAAAGGCCACCGGTTTTTTCAAGTCTTGTGAAATCGGTGTGGGCGTGGAACTCGTAAATGATCGGTTGTCAGAGGGTCCGGGCAGCGGGTATGAATTTGTGTTGTTGGATGGAAAGGAAAGTTTGGCCGGTTATTGCTGTTACGGGTCCATACCATGCACGGCCTCCGCTTTTGATATCTACTGGATTGCTGTTCATCCGGACTATCAAGGAAAAGGTATGGGAAGAAGAATTTACAACAAAACGGAGACGCGAATTCAAAAAATGAAGGGGGATCGAATCTACATCGAAACCTCGCAACGAAGACAATACCTGCCGACCCGGAAATTTTATGAAAATGTCGGTTTTGAACGCATCGCCTTGATAAACGATTTTTATGGTCCGGGCGACGGCAAAGTTATTTATTGTAAAATTCTATCCTGACCCGCTGTTCGAACATGGCGGTATTTCAGTTCCGGTTCTCAACTCTCACCAAACTCCACCTCTTTCCGACTCGACACCTCTATGGTGAAGACGCCTTCGTTTTCAGTCACCACACCGGTAAGCTCGACCGTCTTTCCAGCCATTGATGAAAGATCCATTCCGGATATCAGATAGTCATTTTCTTCATTCATTAAAATGAACTGTGAGTCCACTTTTGATATCGTCCCAACAATCGTTTCCTGATAATTATCGGACCGGTAAGCTTGCCTGTCCTGACCGTTATTATCCGAACACGCTGAAAACAAACCGGCATAACCGGCAACCAATAGAACGACGCCAAGTACTATTTTTTTTTTCATCACAACCTCCATTATGTCTTAGCATTTTTAATTCTTGTATAGCGTGATTTTTCCAGCAGGTTTACAATCAAATCCTGTGCCAAACATATCATAATTTCGTAAACATGCTTGTCTTCGGTACTGTCTTCCATGCCTTCTTTCGTTTCCGTGGGACATCATCAACGACCCGATACCCGGGCATTTCTTTTGCGTAGACTGTTTAAAAATTACTGGAAAAACATTTTTTTAATGAATCGAAAAGGCTCTGCCCGGTTATCTTCTTTCAATGAATGAAATAAGAACTCCCGGGACCGAAAAAGGGTGAATAGGAACCGGGAAGTCTTAAACACGAATGAACCTCCGGAGGGGCGTAATATGAATTGCCGGTGCGGGGTTCGGCCCACCCTTATCCTCGTGGTGAAAGGGCTTTTTGGGGTTCAAAGGAGCACCGGTCTCATATTGAATTGTCCTGTCCTGCGCCATCTATAGATGGCATCGAATTTGCTTGGTCTATATCCGATGGCACTGAAACAAATTGTCAGAAGCGGGTCAACCAAAAACGGCAGGGCGACCTGCCACTGCCGGCATTATTTAAAGGGAGGAAATGATGGCATCTAAAAAAACTAAAAATGCGCCTGCAGGTCCAAAAAAAATAAAGCGTCGTCGTATTGATTTCAAATACCATGATGCCAATGCTCAAGAGGTAAATATCGTTGGGGATTTTAATAAATGGAACGCGGCATCCCACCCGATGAAACAAACAGATGGCGGAACCTGGAAAAAAACCATGATGCTTCCCGAGGGCACCTATGAATACAAATTTATCGTGGATGGTGCCTGGCTGAATGATCCCATGAACGAAGAAACCTGTATCAACGATTTTGGGACAGTCAACAACAGGATAAAAATATCATGACTTTTTCCCACAATTAGGGCCGGATACGCTACAGGAAGACGACCGCCTCTTTAGATGCATTCAAAATAGAATCATGAAAGACGTGCACCGTTCGGGACGTCGTCATCGGGAACAGCCAAAACGACGGCGCCGTCTTCTCTGTGAAATCCCGTGACCAGGCATTCGGAGATGATGGGTCCGATCTGCTTCGGGGAAAAGTTCACCACCCCCACCACCCTCTTCCCCAACAGGCGTTCCCTTGTATAGAGATCCGTGATCTGTGCGCTGGCTTTTCTGATGCCGATGGCTTCGCCAAAGTCCACCTTCAGGATATATGCGGGTTTTCTGGCCTCCGGAAATTCTTTCACCTCAATGATGGTGCCCGCACGCAAGTCTACTTTCCGGAAATCATTCCATTCAATGGTTGTCATTTTATTCCGTACATCCTTTTTTTTGAAAAGAAACGTCTTCTGCTAGAAGCTGTATTTAACCGTGCCGTAAATCCTGTCGTTATTTCCGATATATTGAAACGATGGCAGATCCCCGGATGCGTAGATGACGACACCGCCTATGATCTCCAGGTTATCCGCCGCGTCATATTCGGCAGTAAACCGGCCGAATGCACCGTCATCACCGGCACCATAAACTGAGCCAAGAAGGGTCAGGCTCAGTGTCTCGTTCATAAAATCTCGCGTGATCCTCGCTGCGGTTTGAAACCCGTGCTCCTCTGCACCCATCAGCTCTGCCGCATCATCGAAATCCGTGCAATGGCTGTTCATGAAGTCAAGACTCAGAGTGGTTTCATCAATCCCCATGTATTCAACACCTCCCAGGACGTCAATCCTCGAGTAAGTGTTGGTGTTGAATGTTCCCGTGGCATCAGAAAACCGAATACCGGTAAAATACGCGGCTTCACCTTTAAACAGCCAGTCGCCGGTGGTCAGATTGCACGCTGTTCTCGCCATGGTAATATCCGCATAACGAAGCACCGGTGAAGGGACAGGCGTAAGATCAATCTCAAGGTGGGGTTCATGGCTGTATAAATATGCATAATAGAATGATATGTCCCATCCTGTGAACACCCCATTGACGGCTGCTGCAAATCCAGTGTTCTCCAACTCCGATGCCGGTTTTTCATCAGGGACAGGACCATAAATAAGTGGTAAGGGATAAAAATCGCTTCCATAGGCAGGATTTTTATCAGTCCGCTGCTCGTGCACGGCGACACCGGTGATATTCCA
>Ga0180436_10002926_pt1 | contig 15900 bp, 12 predicted proteins | sample SS_ome_2_FD_132434 | JGI IMG/M metagenome (GOLD analysis project Ga0180436, IMG submission 132434) | Hypersaline lake sediment archaeal communities from the Salton Sea, California, USA - SS_3_S_2 metaG | ecosystem: Environmental > Aquatic > Non-marine Saline and Alkaline > Hypersaline >...
CGGCCGCGGACTGCCGACGAAAAGTCAGCTCGCGGCGTCGAGGTAGGGATCCTGGCTCATCTGGATGTGGGCCTCGGCGCGCTGCCGTTCCTGATATTCAAGCACCCTTCGCTGGCGCACGTGTCTCGCCTCCACCCGCCGCTGGGCCCGGCGAAAGATCGCCAGCAGCCGCTCGGGGCGGCCCCTGAGCCGGCGGCGAATCCAGGCCGCCAGCCGCCGGGCCCGCTTCGGCCCGAAGCCCATCGTGAGAATCTCGTCGTCGGCCGCGGCATACTGCCGCCAGGTACCGGGGTCGCCCTGGCGTCCACAGCGGCCCACCAGCTGGCGGTCGATCCGGGCGGAGTCGTGCAGCTCGGTGCAGATCACATGCAGCCCGCCGAGCTCGTAGACTCCTTCGCCGAGCTTGATGTCGGTGCCGCGGCCGGCCATGTTGGTGGAGACGGTGATCTGGCCTCGCTGTCCGGCCTGGGCCACGATCTCGGCCTCCCGCTCGATCTGGCGGGCGTTGAGCACGGTGTGGGGCAGGCCCGCCTCGGTGAGCAGCCGCGAGAGGTCCTCCGACTTGTCGATCGAGCGGGTGCCGATGAGCACCGGCCGGCCCTCGGCGTGCATCCGGCCCACCTCGTCGACGATCCTCGCGAGCTTGGCGGCGTAGTCGCCGGTCACCACCGGCTCGAGCCGGCGGCGGATCGCCGGCTTGTTGGTTGGCACCACCGCGACCGCCACGTCGTAGGTGCGGGCGATCTCGCCGGCACTCGTGGCGATCGTGCCGGTCATTCCCGCGAGGTACGGCCAGCGGGCGAAGAGGTCCTGGATCGTGATCCGTGCTGCGTGTCCGGAGGGCACGGTCACTTCCACACCCTCCTTCGCCTCCACGGCCTGGTGCAGACCGTCACGCCAGGAGCGTCCTTCGGCGGTTCTTCCGGTGAACTCGTCGACGATCACGATCTTGCCGTCGCGAACAACATACTGGCGGTCACAGATGAACATCTCCCGGGCCCGCACCGCCCGCTCGACCGCCTCGTAGAGCACCAGCAGGCTGGTGGCCTCCAAAAGGTGCGGCCGCGGCAGGGCACGCACGCGACTGCGGCCCGGACCGAGCAGTTCGCAGGTGTGCTTCTGCGGATCGATCTCGAAGTCCTCGTCCCGCACCAAGTCGCTGGACGCTTCGGCGGCAAACTCGAACAACGCCTTCTGCTTGGCCTGCACCTCGCCTGGCGGCGAGGCGATGACCAGCGGCGTGCGGGCTTCATCGATGAGCACGTTGTCAGCCTCGTCGACCAGCGCGAACCAATAGGGCCGTTGCAGCAGCTGCGGGCCGGAGGCTCCGGCCCGGCCGGTGAGCGTCGCGCCGAGATCGATGCGGCCCTCGGCAATTTCACGGCTGATCAAGCGGTCTTTGAGAAAGTCGAAGCCAAACTCCTTGGCGGTGCCGTAGGTCACGTCCTTGGCGTAGGCGGCGCGACGGGCGTCGAAGTCCATCTCCGAGAGCACGCAGCCGACCGAGAGGGAGAGGGCCTCGAAGATCGGCTTCATCCAATCGGCGTCGCGTTGGGCGAGGTAGTCGTTGACCGTCGCCAGGTGGGCACCCTTTCCATAGAGCGCGAAGAGCACCAGCGGCAGCGTGGCCACGAGTGTTTTGCCTTCACCGGTTTGCATCTCCACAATCGAACCCTGCACCAGCGCCACGCCCGCGAGCAGCTGCACGTCGTAGTGACGCATGCCCAGCCGTCGGCGGCCGGCTTCACGTGTGGCGGCGAAGGCCTCGACGAGGAGCGACTCTGGCGACTCGCCGGAGCGTGCCCGGTAGGAGAGCGAGCGACCCAGCCGCTTGAGCCGGGTGTCGTCGAGGGATTGCATCTCCTCCTCCCGGGCGGCCACCTGCCGGACCGTCCTCCAGGTGGAGGCGTTGATCACGGGACGGGATCCAGGAGCAAGTCCGCCAAGCCAGCCAGCCATAAACCCACCCAAAATAATGGGGACGGGAGCGATTTTTCTGCGGTGCGTGCGTCGAACCGCACTTAATTAAATCGCTCCCGTCCCCATTTTTAAGAGGGGGGTGTTTTTTCACCAGGCTTCGCTCAGTAGTTGGCCGGGGCCGCGGGCGTGGCCCGGGCGGGAGGGAAGTTGTTGGGATTGCCGAAGGGCCACCATGAACTGGTGCTCGACTGAGGCGGGTATTGCGACTGCTGCTGGTAAGGCTGCATCGCCTGCTGGGCCTGCTGGTTGGCCTGCTGCCACTGGTTGTTGAGCTGCTGCTGGTAGCCGTTGACGGTGTTGTTGAGAGACTGCTGGGCCTGGTTGTTGTACTGCTGGGCCTGATTGGCGAGCTGCTGCTGATACTGATTCGCCTGATTCTGCCACTGGTTGGCCATCTGCTGACCCTGGGCGGTGAGGTTCTGCTGGGCCTGGGTACCAGCCTGCTGCCACGACTGCGGCGGGGCAGTATTCCCCTGCTGGGCCCAACTCCACGAACTGCTCGTCGGCGGCGTCGGCTGGCCGGCAGGCGGCAGCGATGGGGCCGGCACGCCGGCCGCAGGCGGAGCGGTCGCCGGACCGGGCATCGGCCCGCTGCTGGGATAAGCCGCACCCTGCGGCATCGCGGCGTTGTAGCCGTAAGGGGCCGGCTGGCCGGTCATGCCAGTCGCCGGCGGAGCGACAGTCGTCGCATAGGGATTGGTCTGCGGGGTCTGACAGCCAGCCAGTGGCATCAAGACAACCACCGCGGCGAGGCCGACAACAACGCCCGGTGGCCGGCGGTGGCGGTGGGGCGGCGGATGGGGCACCATGGAAAATATCTCCGGCCGTTCGTGGAACGCTGGCAGTCTCGAATGCGGCGGGAAGATAGCGAGTCGAGCCGGTAAATCCAGAGCAGATTTCGTGTTTCCCAAGCTGAATACGAGCCGCCTTGCCCCTATCCCCCCCAGCCCGCCAAGAACACACCGAGTCGACGATGCCAATCGTGCCACCAACCAATTCCAGCAATCGAGCCGACACGACCGACCCGGCCAACCTCGCCGCCGGGCTGCGTGCCGAGGCAAGCCGGCTGGGCTTTGCCCGCGTCGGCATCACCACAGCCCAGGCCCCACCGGGTCATGACCGTTTTCGGAAATGGCTCGCCGCCGGCCGGGCCGGCGTCATGACCGGCTGGCTGGCCCGCCACGAGCCGCTGCGGGCCGACCCGGCAAGCCTCCTCGAGGGCGTGCGGAGCATAGTGATGCTCGCGAGCGACTACTCGACACGACCGCCGCTCGAGCCCGCTGCCGCCGCAGACCACGCGGCCCCAAGCGGTCGCGGCCGGGTGAGCCGCTACGCCTGGGGTGACGACTACCACGACCTGCTGCGGGCCAGGGTCAACTCGCTGGCCGGTTGGCTCACCGCCCGCGTGCCCGGAAGCCGCGGCCGCGGCGTGGTCGACTCAGCACCGCTGGCCGAACGCGACTTCGCCTGGCTCGCCGGACTGGGATGGTTCGGCAAGAACACGATGCTCATCAGCCCCACCGCGGGAAGTTTCTTTTTTCTCTCCGCGATGCTCACCGACGTGGTGCTGCCAGCCGACACGCCGCTGGAGACCGACCACTGCGGCAGCTGCACCGCCTGCCTCGAGGCCTGCCCGACCGGAGCCCTCGTCGAGCCACGGCTCCTCGACGCCTCGCGGTGCATCAGCACCCTCACGATCGAGGACCGCGGTCCGATCACCCCGGAACTTCGTCGGGGACTGGGCGAGTGGGTCTTCGGCTGCGACATCTGCCAGGATGTCTGCCCCTGGAACCGCCACGCCCCGCTGGTCGGTGAGTCGGCCTTCGAGCCTCGCCTCGGCGAGGAAACCCTCGACCTCGCCGAACTGCTCTCACTCGATGAGGCAGCCTTCCGCCGACGCTTTGCCGGCTCGCCGCTGGTGCGGGCGAAGCGACACGGCCTGGCACGCTCCGCGGCGATCGCCCTGGGCAACGTTCCCCACCCACCCGCCGCCGAGGCTCTCGCTGCGGCCCTGGCCGATCCCGAGCCGGCCGTCCGCGGCGCCGCCGCCTGGGCCCTGGGCCGCTGGATCACCGCCGGGGTGCGGCCAGGCCGGGCCCGCGAAGCCCTCGCGGCACGCCTCGCCACCGAGGCCGACGCGATCGTGCGGCGGGAACTCGAGCAGGCTCTGCAGGCTCACTCGCCGCAGGTCTCGTCGATGTCATCATCGGGCATGCGGCCGGGCAAGTCTTCGGCATAGCGAGCGTCGAGGACGGCGTGCCACTCGCCGGTGGTCTTGACCGCCACGAAGGCATCGCGGACGGCGATGAACTCCGGATGCATGCGGGCATACTTGATGGCGAACTTCCGCATCACCCTCGCAGCGAGTTCCTCGCCGTGGAGCTCCTCGGCGAGCCGGAAATGCTCCCGCAGCATCGCCCGCTGCTCGTGAAGCGAGGGGGGCGGCGGGGCCGGTTCGCCGGCGAGCAGACGACGCACTCCGGTGAAGATCCAGGGGTTGCCGATCGCCCCGCGGGCAATGCTCACCCCGTCGACGCCGGTCTGCTCGAGCATCGCCACGCAGGCCGCCGGCGAGAAGAGATCACCCGAACCAAGCACCACTCGCTCGCCGGCCCGCCGCTTGACCTCGGCGAGAAACTCCCAGGAACTCGGCCCGTCGTACCGCTGCCGCACGCTGCGGCCGTGAACGGTGATCGCCGCAGCGCCGAGTGCATAAGCCCCCTCGAAGATCCGCCAGAACTTCTCCAGGCTTTCGGCGGAATCATCGATCCCCCGTCGCATCTTGAGCGTGACTGGAACCGCCGGCGGCACCGCCTCGCGGACGCGGGCCACGATCTCGAGGGCCGTCTCAGGCTGTGAGAGCAGGTAGCCCCCGCGGCAGCGGCCGAGCACCTTCTTCACCGGGCAGCCGAAGTTGATGTCGATCACGTCGAAGCCCGCCTCGACAAGCTTCACCGCAGCCGGCGGGAAGTCGTCGGGGTTGGCCCCCATCAGCTGGCCGCCGACGGGATGCTCCTCGTCATCGACCGCCAGCCTCGCGCGGTTGCGTCGACTTGCGGCGGCCTCCACCACGAAGCGGTCAAGCAGCACCTCGCCGATCGTGTAGGCCGCGCCGTGACGCCGGGCCAGCACCCGCATCGCACGGTCGCTGTAGCCCGAAAGGGCCGCCTGCACCATCGGTGCGTCGAGCGTGATCGGGCCGATGGCAAGAGGAGCGGGCGAAGTGGGAGTGCGGCGAATCATGCCTTCCATCATGCCATGCATGCGATCATGCGATCATGCGGGGCGAATCCCGCCGCGGCCGTTCAGGAGAGAATCGGACAGATATCGAACCAGCTACGGCCCTGGGCCTCCATCCAGCGGGTGCTCGACGCCGGCCCCCAGTCACCCGGTTCGTAAAGATCGATCTTGGGGGCGGCCGGATCACGCCAGGCGGCCACGAAGGGGTCGATGATCTCCCAGGATTTCTCGACCTCGTCGGAGCGGGCAAAGAGGCTGGCATCCCCGTTGATCGCATCGAGCAGCAGCGGCTCGTAGGCCTCCGGCAGACGGGTGCCGAACTCCTCGGAATAGCTGAACTCCAGGTCGGTCATCCGCAGCCGCATGCCGGCCCCTGGCACCTTGGTGTGGAAATGGAGCTGAATCCCCTCGCCGGGCTGAATCTGGATCACCAGCCGGTTGCCGTCGCGATGGCCGGGAATCCCGCCGGAGAAGAGCTGCAACGGCGGCTGACGGAAGCCGATCACGATCTGCGTGGTCCGACAGCTCATCTGCTTCCCGCTGCGGAGATAGAACGGCACCCCCTGCCATCGCCAGTTGTTGACCTCCAGCCGGATCCCGCCGAATGTCGCGGTCTGACTCTCGGGATTGACGCCCGGCTCGTGGCGGTACCCGACGTACTGCCCGCGGACACCGGCCTCGGGCACTTCGGCCGGGTCGAGCACGCGGATCGCATCGAGCACCTTGACCTTTTCATTGCGGACCGAGTCGGAGCGGTAGCGAACCGGGGCCTCCATCGCCGTGATCATCAACAGCTGCAGGAGGTGGTTTTGAAACATGTCCCGCAGCACGCCGGCGGAGTCGTAATACGCACCGCGACGCCCGACAGCCACCTCCTCGGCGACGGTGATCTGCACATGGTCGATGTAGCGACGGTTCCAGACCGGTTCGAAGATCGTATTGGCAAACCGCAGCACGATCAGGTTCTGCACCGATTCCTTGCCGAGGTAGTGGTCGATGCGGAAGATCTGCTCCTCGCGGAACACGGCATGGAGCTTGGCATTGAGGTCTCTCGCTGTGGCCAGGTCGCTGCCGAAGGGCTTCTCGACGACGATCCGCCGTGGGCCGCTCGAGTCGTCGGCGAGGCCGTGGGCCCCCAGGGCCTGCACGGCCGGCTCGTAGAACCGCGGGGCGGTGGCGAGGTAGTAGGTACGGGAAACCTGCTCGCCGCCCTCGAGCCTGGAGAGCCGTTGGGCAAGACCCGCGAAGTCGTCATCGCGGCCGATATCCCCGGGCTGGTAGTAAAGCCCCGCGGCAAAGGCCCGCCAGGCCTCCTCGTCGAAGGCCTCCTCGCCGGTGAAGTTTCGAGTCGTTTCCCGCAGCAGCTCCCGCCAGGCCTCGTCGGTGTGGGGCGTTCGCGACATCCCCACCACGCGGAAGTCGGCCGGCAGCCGGCCGCTCTTGGCAAGACTGTAAAGGGCGGGCACGAGCTTGCGGCTGGTGAGGTCGCCGGAGGCCCCGAAGATCACGAAGGTGTGGGCCATGCCCCTGGAGCTCCTAGAGCCTCATCCCGGTGAATCCGCCGTCGACGTAGACCTCAGCACCGGTGATGAAGCTTCCGGCCACCGGAGCCGCCAGCAGGATCGCCGCTCCCACCAGTTCGTCCGGTTCCCCGAAGCGGTTCATCGGGGTCTGGCTCATGATCGTCGCGACCCGCTCCGGCGAGAGCACCTTGCGGTTCTGCTCGGCCGGGAAGAATCCGGGGCACAGCACGTTGACACGCACCCCGGCAGGGGCCAGTTCGCGGGCCACGTTTTTGGTGTAGTTAACCACCGCGGCCTTGGAGGCGGAGTAGGCGAAAACCTTGGAGAGCGGCTTGTCGGCCGAAACGCTGCCGATATTCAGGATCGATCCGCCACCGTGGGCCGCCATGTGGCCCCCGAAAATCTGGCAGCCGAGATGGGTGCTGATGAGATTGGTGGCGATCACCTGCTCGAAGTCCTCGTCGCTGATCTCGAGGTAGGGAACCGCGGAGTTGACGCCGGCGCAGTTGACGAGAATGTCGGCCCGGCCGGTGGCATGCAACGCCGCGGCGAGCAGGGCTTCCACGCTCGAACGACGGGTGACATCCACGCTGGCGAAGACCCCGTCGCCACCGGCGGCCCGGATCGACTCGACGCGGGCTTCGCCCCGGTCGGCCCCGCGGCCGCCGACCACCACGAAGGCCCCGGCCCGGGCAAGCCCCTCGGCGATCGCCCCGCCGAGCACGCCGGTGCCCCCGACGACCACCGCCGTGCGGCCGCCGAGGCCGAAAAGTTTCTCGAGATAGCCGGCCGGCGTGTCGCTCATGCGGTCACCTCCACCGGGCGGCGGAGCTCGAGCCACTCGGTGTGGAAACTGCCGGGCTTGTCGGTCCGCTCGTAGGTGTGGGCTCCGAAGTAGTCACGCTGGGCCTGCAGCAGGTTGGCCGGCAGGCGGGCGTGGCGGTAGCCGTCGTAGTAGGCGAGGGCGGTCATGAAGGCCGGCACCGGGATGCCGATCGTTGCCGCGGTGGCCACGACATGCCGCCAGGCCGGCTGGGCCGCGGCGATCGCCTCGGTGAAGTAGGGAGCGAGCATCAGGTTTTCAAGATCCGGCGACTGCCGGTAGGCCTCGGCGATCCGCTCGAGAAACTGCGCCCGGATGATGCACCCGCCCCGCCACATCATCGCGATCGAGCCGTAGTCGAGCGGCCATTCGTGCTCTGCGGCGGCCGCGGCGAGCTGCACAAAGCCCTGCGCGTAACTGGCAATCTTCGAGGCATAGAGCGCCTGCCGGACCTGTTCGGTGAACTGCACGGGGTCGTCGTGGGAGGGCATGTCCGGGCCGGAGAGCACCGCTGCGGCCCGTTCACGCTGCTCCTTGAGGGCCGAGAGGGCCCGGGCGTAAACCGCCTCGGTGACCAGCGTGCTTGGCACGCCGAGGTCGAGGGCCAGCTGGCTCATCCACTTCCCCGTGCCCTTCGCCCCGGCCCGGTCGAGAATCCGGTCGACCAGAGCGTCGCCTGTCTCCGGATCCCTGACGGTAAAGATGTCGCGGGTGATCTCGATCAGATAGCTGTCGAGTTCGCCCTTGTTCCAACTGTCGAAGACCTCGGCGAGCCGGTCGTTGGTCAGGCCCGCGGCATGCTTGAGCAGCCAGTAGGCCTCGCAGATCAGCTGCATGTCGCCATATTCGATGCCGTTGTGCACCATCTTCACATAGTGGCCGGCCCCGCGGGGGCCGACCCAGTCGCAGCAGGGGATGTCGCCTGCCGGGCCGACCTTCGCCGCGATCGCCTGGAAGATCGGCTTGATCAGCGGCCAGGCGTCGGGCGAGCCGCCGGGCATCAGGCTCGGGCCCTTGAGGGCGCCCTCCTCGCCGCCGGAAACCCCGGTGCCGACGTAGAGCAGGCCCGCCGCCTCGACCTCCTTCGTCCGCCGCTCGGTGTCGCTGAAGAGCGTGTTGCCGCCATCGATGATCACGTCGCCGGGGGAGAGCAGGGGGAGCAGCTGACCGATCACCGCATCGACCGCCGGCCCAGCCTTGATCATCATCATCACCTTGCGGGGCGGGGCGAGCGCCGCCACAAGGTCCTCGAGCGTGTGGCAGCCGACGATACCCGGCTGGCTGCCCCGGCCGGCGGTGAAGGCGTCGGTGACGCTGGTGGTGCGGTTGTAGACGGCGATCCTGAAGCCCCGGCTGGCGATATTGAGGGCGAGGTTTTCACCCATCACAGCGAGGCCGATCAGGCCGATGTCGCAGTCGGGCTTGGGAGGCATGCGAATACCTTGTGGTGGCGGGGGAAGGGCGGCCGCGGGGGCAGGGTGGGGCGGATGCTCCCCTGAGGAGTGTCGAGCGAGCAGCGAAGCGTCGTCGCGGGTTATACGCGGTGGTTTCGGGCCTGACAAACGGCCAGGCTGCCCGCACCGGCCGCTCAAGATTGCCCCCGGGCGGTGCCGATACAATCCGCACAACGGGTTCAGCCGGGGCAAGGCGGAGGGTCCGCGGCCCGCGAGCCGGAAAAGTCTGCCCAAGTCGGAAAACTTGACGGCTTTGCGATCGATCCCCTAGCGTGAAGGAAGGATGCTCACGCGACGCTCACAGGAATCGTCGCATCAATTCCCAAACACGGCGCCGTAGCCAAGTGGCTAAGGCAGCGGATTGCAAATCCGCCATCGTGGGTTCGACTCCCACCGGCGCCTCTTCTTTTCGCTCGAGCCGGGTGCAGCCCTCGCCCACTGTCAGCCGCCCGGCGGGAACGGCACCCACAGGCAGGTGCCCACGAAACCGGCTCCGGCACGACCGCTGCTCGACAAAACCCCTCGCGATGGGGTATGCTCCTCCGCCGTAGGGGCCGCCGACGCGAGGACACGACATGCTCGATCCAACCGACCCGCTCATCTACGACATTCTGTTTCCCGGCTCGGTCACAGGATCCGCGGAAGTCGACTGCCCGCACTGCAGCGAACTGCTTTCGGTGCCGGTCAACGACGCCTGCGGCGAGGAGACGTACTCCTGCAGCGAGTGTGGTGGGGGCTTCGTTGTGGACTGGCTGGAGGAGATGGTGAGAGCCATCTAATCTGATGCTGCTTGCGGAAAACATCCTGGAAACACCGACCGCCTTCGGCGTGCCGCTTGGCACGCTGCTGCTGTTCATGTTGCTCCTGCGGGCGATCAACGAGCAGAAGAAATAGGGCAACCAATGCGAGGCAACCGAATGATCCGTGCGGCGATCCTCGCATGCCTTGCGGCGACGAGCGTGCTCGCGGTCGCCGTGGTCGGCGGGACGATGAGCACCGCGTCCGGCGAGGCGGATGCCGGCCTGCAAAACAAATGTTGCAGCTGCGGCGGGGCCTTCCCCGCCGATCCGGCCCGGCTGTGCAACAGCTGCTCGAGCAGGTACCGCTCAAAATGCGTGATCTGCAACGGGGCGTTCCCCAAGGATATCGCCAGGCTCTGCAGCAGCTGCGCGAGTCGGCTCCGCACGAAATGCTTCATCTGCCAGGGGGCGTTCCCCAAGGACGTGGCCCGGCTGTGCAACAGCTGCTCGAGCAGGTATTGAGGGCGGGCCGCGGGCTGAAACCTCAGACTGCCGCCGGCTCGAGGGCTCGCCGATGCTGCCGCAGGGGCGGCTGGGAAGCGTTGTTGGGGCCGGTCTCGAAGACCTGGAAGCAGAGGCCGACCAACAGCGGCACGAGCACGATCGTGACCAGCGTGGAGAGCAGCAGGCCGCCGAGCAGGACGCTGCCAAGGCCGCGATAGAGTTCGCTGCCCGCCCCGGGAAAGAGCACCAGCGGCAAGAGGCCGAGCACGGTGGTGAGCGTGGTCATGAAGATCGGCCGCAGCCGGCTGCGAACCGCCTCGAGGATCGCCTCGCGGGCCGCGAAGCCCTCGTTGCGGACGAGATTGAGCGACTGGTAGACGATCAGGATCGGGTTGTTGACGACCGTGCCGATGAGGATCACGAAGCCGAGCATCGTGAGCACGTCGAGCGGCTGGAAGATGCCGAAGGGCCGGCCGAGGACATTGATCGCGGCCAGGCCCAGCAGCCCGCCGACGCTCCCCAGGGGCACCGCCGCGATGATCACCAGCGGGTAGAACCAGCTTTCGAAGAGGGCCGCCATCAGCAGATAGGTGATCACCCCGGCCAGAGCCAGGTTGAACCAGAGGGCTTCCCAGGTGGCCCGCAGCTTGTCGGCGGTGCCGCCGAGGGTGATCGCATAGCCGCCGTCGAGGTCGCCTGAGGCCTCGATCGGGGCGACCACCATCTCGGCGATCCGGTCCTGGGCCTCTTCCAGCGGCATCTCCGGCGGCGGTGTGACCTGCACCGTGATCGCCCGCTGCCGCTCGCGATGGAGGATCTGCTCGGGGCCGCTCGAGTATTCGCGGATTTCCGCAACGCTCTCCAGAGGGACCAGCTGGCCGCCGGGGGTGACCACCGGCAGGCTGCGAATGTCCTGCGTTCGTTGCACGAACCGTTCCTCGCCTTTGATCACCAGATCGATGCGGTCAGCCCCGAGGAAGTAGTCGGTGGCATACCCGCCGTCGACGAGGCAGTCGACCATGTAGCCGAGCTGACGGGCATCGAGCTGCATGTCGGCCGACTGCTCGAGCCTGGGGTAGAGCCGGACCTCCGGGCTGGAGAGATCGAGCGAGGGCTTGGGCAGATTCTGGCTGCCCGGGGTCGCCTCGGCGAGCATCCCCATCACACGGCCCCCGAGGGCCACAAGCTTCTCCAGATCGGGCCCGGTGATCTCCACGTCGATCGTCCGGCCGGAGCCGATGCCCCGCTCGAAGAGGCTCGACTGCTTGGCCACCGCGAAGGTGCCGGGCAGGTCGCCGGCCACCTCGCGAACCAGAGGAATCAGCTTTGAGGCGGAGAGCGGGTCGAGGGCCCGCAGGCCCAGAAACACCCGCTCGCCGCGAGCGACGAAAAAGAAATCGCCGAGCACGGGGTAGTCGAGGGCGGCGGCCTCGACGCTGCCCGGTTCGACGTCCCAGTAGGGCAGCAGCCGCTGCTCCACCACATCGCTCATCCGCAGCAGTTCGTCGAGGTTGTAGCCGGGCGGCGGCAGCAGGATTCCGAACACGAGGTTGCGGTTGCCCTCGGGAAGATACTCAACCTTCGGCAGCAGCATCCAGGTGGCCCAGACCGCCGCGGCCACGATCGCCGTCGCCCCGGCCAACTGCCGCCAGGGGCCGGCCAGCAGCCAGCGGAGCACCGCCAGCAGGCCGGCGGTGAGCCGCCCGCCGGCCCGAGTCGCGGCGTCGCCGCGCGGGCGTGCGGAGGAGCCGCCGGGGCCGCGGCCGGCCAGCAGCCAGGCCGCCGCGGTGGGCACCACGAGCACCGAGACCACCAGCGACAGCGCCACCGCCCCGCTGATCGCCAGGGCGATGTCGCCAAAGAGCTGCCCCGCCTCCTCCTGCACGAAGAGCACCGGCAGAAAAACCGCCACGGTCGTGAGCGTGCTCGCGAGCACCGCCCCCCAGACCTCGCCGGCCCCGCGGACGGCCGCCGCGCGGGCGTCCGCGCCGGCGGTCCACTTGGTGACGATGTTTTCCAGCACCACCACGGCATTGTCCACGAGCATGCCCACGGCGAAGGCCATCCCCGCGAGGCTGATCACGTTGAGCGACCGCCCGAAGAGCGAGAGGAACAAAAAGGTGCCGACCACGCTCACCGGAATCGCCACGGCAGCCACGATCGTGCTCCGCAGGCTCCGCAGAAAAACGAGCAGCGTGAGGATCGTGAGCGTGCCGCCGATCACGATGTTGTTGCCGACGAGGCCCACCGCCGAGTCGATGTAGGTGGTTTCGTCGTAGACCAGCGTGAGGCTCAGCCCCTTCTTGCGGAGCACGGTGCGGTCGATCTGTTCGGCCATCGTCCGCAGGGCGGCCATCGTCTCGAGCACGTTGGACTGCTGGTCCCGCTGCACGCGAACGGCGATGTTGCGGGACCCGAAGCGACGCACGACACCGTCGGGCTTGCGGGTGCCCAGTCGGGCACGGGCCACGTCGCGAACGTAGACAGGCCGGCCGTCGCGACGGGTGATGATCACCCCCTCGACCTGCTCGGGAGAGCGGAACTGCCCGACCGTGCGGACCACGTACCGCCGCTTCCCTTCCCAGAAATCGCCGCCGGAGGTGTCCTGGTTTTGTCCGGCCAACGCCAGGCGGACGTCCTCGATGGTCAGCTGCCTCGCAGCGAGCTTCTGCGGGTCGACGATTACCTGCAGCTCATCCTCGCGGCCACCGACCAAATCCACGCTCGAGACGCCCGGCACCCGCTCCAGCCGGCTCTCGATCTCGTCCTCGGCCATCCGCCGCACCGCTTCCACGTCGACCTGCGGCGGCAGCAGGCCCGCGAGCTCAGGGTGGGCCGCCACCAGCTTCCGCAGCCGGTAGAGGGCAAGGTCGTTCGAACGGGCGACGGCCACGCGGTCGAGTTCGTCGGCGAGTTCGGGATGCTCGGCCGCGGCAGCGGCGATTTTTTCCGGATCGGGCGGGGCATTGCCGAGGATCAGCCAGGCGATCGGGCGGTCGTTGGAATTGGAGGTTTTGATCACCGGGCGGTCGGCGTCGATCGGCCAGTCGCGGACCTGTTGGATCCTGGTGTTGGTTTTGACGAGGGCCTGATCCATGTTGGTGCCGATGGCGAATTCGAGGGTCACTTCTCCGGACGAATCGCTGCACGTGCTCGACAGCTTGACGAGCCCCTCCACACTGCGAAGCTGCTCCTCGAGGGGCTGCACGATCTCCCGCTCGATCTCCTGCGGGCTTGCCCCGCGCCAGCTCGTGGCGACGCTGATCGTGGGAATCTGAACCTCGGGCGTGAGCTGGATCGGCATCGTGACCAGGGCCAGGCCGCCGAAGAGCGTCAGCAGCAGCACCCCCACTGCCACCTTCACGGGATTCCCAACGCAGGCCTCGATGAGGTTCATGGGGCGGCCCCCGCCTCCGCGGTGCCGGGCCGAGGCGGCTCGAAGCCGACCTCCGCTCCCGGCCGCAGCCGCTCGTTGCCGCGAACCACGACCAAATCGCCCGGCTCGAGGCCCCCGCTGACCTCGACAGAGCCCGCCACGGTGGCCCCCAGCGTGACCGGCACCGGCCGCACGGTCCCGCTGCGGTCTCCCGCGGGCTCGACACGATAGACCAGCGGCTGGCGGCCCCCGAGCACCAGGGCATCTTTGGGCACCACGGTCACCTCCCCGCGTCGGCCGACCGGCAGCCAGGCCCGGGCGAGCATCCCGCCCCGCAGCACCGGCTGCCCTTCAACGACGCGGTTTTCAAGGATCACTTGCACGGGAAATGAACGGCTGCGGAGGTCGGCCTGCGGCACCACCCGCTCCACCCGACCGACCCAGGCCTCGGCCGGGGCCGCATCGAACTCCAGGCGAACCTCCATCCCCGCTCGCAGCGAGCCGACGTAGATCTCCGGCAGCTGCACCTCGACTTCCACTCGATCGAGCTCCGCGATCCTGGCGATCAGCCCACTGCGGGTCACCCACTGGCCCTCTTCGGTGTATCGCTCGACGACCCATCCGTCGAAGGGAGCCCGAATGGTGTGCTTGGCGAGCTGGTCGTCGATGCGGTCGACCTCCGCGGCCTGCACCGCCACGGCGGCAGCGGCCTGGGCAATCTGCTCTTTTCTCGGCCCGGCCTCGACCAGCGCCAGGGCCGCCCGACTGGCCCGCAGTTCGGCGGTGATCTGCCGCAGAGCCGTCTGGCCGTCCTGCAGCTCGTCGGTGGTGGCGGTACCCCGCTCGAAGAGCCGCTCGAGGCGGGAAAGTTTGCTCCGAGCGTAGGTCTCGCGGGCCTCGAGCCCCGCCACCTCGGCCCGGGCCTGCTCGATCTCCTCCTCCCGCGACCCAGCCTCGAGTTCGGCGAGTTCCTGCTGCCGCCGCTCGAGTTCGGCCACCGCCCCGGCTCGCTCGATCTCCAGCAGCCCGCGGAGCAGTTCCGCCAGCGGCTGGCCTTTGGTCACCCGGTCGCCGTCTTCGATCGGGAGGCGGACCAGCCGGCCGTCGACGGCGCTGCCGACCTCGCTCTGGCGGTGCGGGTAGACCGTGCCCACGAACGACTGCCCGCGGGAGAGTTCCATTCGCCGGGCCGCCGCCACAGCCACGGGAACCGTGCCGCCCGCCGGGGCTGCGAAGGTGTCCGTGGCCACCACGGCAGCCGCCACGAGGCCGCAGGCCCGGCCAAGAGCCACGCAAAAAGGCGTCAGCCGGAGCCCGCCAACTGCCCGGCCGACGGGAGAGAGACGTCTATCCATCTCCCCGTTATAGCCTCCACTCCGGCGGCCCGGCGGGTTTGACAGCGGCGGGAATTCCGGCCGCTTGACGACCCTTTCACGCTCGGCTAACGTACCAAATGTCGTGAGGCCGACCCGCCGGAGTCCCCAGGAGTCGGTTCCCTCACGACACCTCGTGGTCTCTGCCATGGGTTGAGGTCCGCTTCGCTCAGATGCGGTGCGAGCCTCTGTCCATGACAGAATCGCGAGCCGGCCCCGTGGGACCTGCCGCCTGATGACTCGTTCGCAGGCTGGTGGCTTTCGTGGTGTCGGCTTGTGTCGTTCATTGACAATTCGGTTGTGGTAACTGGCATCTTGTAGTGAGTGCCGTCGGCGTCGCTGTCCACCTCATCGGTGGCCCTCGGCAATGGCGGCATTCTCCCAAGGCTCAAGAAAACGAGAACGTTACTTTCCGGGTGGTGTCCCGCCCGGTGTCGACTCCTACGGGAATCGCCGCCGGCGGTGGCGAAGACCCGGAGGGTGGCAGATTGCCCGGTCGGAACACCGCAACGGGCTGCCATCGGCAGCCTCGCGAGCTTTCGATTCGGGTGGTCAAGCTACCAAGGGCGCATGGGGGATGTCTTGGCGTTAGGAGGCTTTGAAGGGCGCGGAAGGCTGCGATAAGCCCGGGGAAACCGTCAAACAGGTGATGATCCCGGGATTCCCGAACCGGTCTGCACTGAATTCATAGGTGCAGGCAGCGAACGCGGCGAACTGAAACATCTTAGTAACCGCAGGAACAGAAAGAAAAATCGATTTCCTCAGTAGCGGCGAGCGAAAGGGAAATAGCCCAAACCCATTTGAGGTTTTCGTGTGTGTTTACACACACGATCATCTCACAAAATATGGGGGTTCGGACTACCCACACTGGCTTTTAGGCCAGAAGA
>Ga0180436_10002927_pt1 | contig 15898 bp, 13 predicted proteins | sample SS_ome_2_FD_132434 | JGI IMG/M metagenome (GOLD analysis project Ga0180436, IMG submission 132434) | Hypersaline lake sediment archaeal communities from the Salton Sea, California, USA - SS_3_S_2 metaG | ecosystem: Environmental > Aquatic > Non-marine Saline and Alkaline > Hypersaline >...
AAGCTTTGTTTCCAGACAATGCCCTGATTGTTGCAGATTATAAACTCGATGCTGCCGCCCCCGATATCCAGGATCATGGAATTGTCATTGCCCAGGGCAATGGCCTGACGAACTCCCTTATAAATGAGTTCAGCTTCCCTGTCGCCCGGAATAATCCGTGTACGGAATCCAAAGCGCCGCCGGACTTCCTCGGTAAATTCTTCTCCGTTTTCTGCATTCCGTATGGCCGAGGTAGCAAAGGCGCGGATCTCATCCACCTCATAGGACCTGATGGTTTCCATGTGATTCTGGATGGCCACAAAACCACGCTCAAGGGCATCCGGCGTAATCCGGTTAACCTGAATCCCTCCCCGGCCCAGTTTTACCGGTTGCTTCCGGCTGAGCAGGATCTTGAAACCACGTTCCTGTCGCTCTGCAATCAGCAGGTTGAAAGTGTTGGTGCCAAAATCGAGGATCGCAGAAATCATGAGGTGCTTAGTTATTTATCCAAAGTCAGATGTGTCAGGAAGAGTATCGCAACCATTTCCAGATTTCCCTGTAACTGGCCTTTTTACCATACATCAGAATGCCTGTGCGATATACCTTGCCGGCTACCCAGGTCATGGCCAGGAAGGTCCCTACCAGTAAGGAAGCCGAAAGAGCTACCTGCCACCAGGGAACCCCAAAGGGTATGCGTACCATCATCACCACAGGTGAGGTAAAGGGGATGATGCTGAACCAGAAGGCCAGGGCATTGTCGGGATTATTAATGGCGCTGATCATCACATAAATGCCCAGGATCAGGGGCAGGATGACCGGAAAGATCAATTGCTGGGTATCGGTCTCATTATCCACCGCCGATCCAATCACTGCAAACATGGCGGCATAGAGGAGGTAACCAAAAATAAAGTAGAACAGAAAGGCAAGGATCATTACTCCCGCGTTAATGGCTTTGAGCGAAGCAAAGATCTCCTGGGCCATATCCAAATCTCCCAATTCCGGGACTTGTTCTGCCATGGCTGCACTTTCCTCATTAGCACTTCCTCCATCAAATAAATCCGAAGCCACCACCTGTTCGGTGGGGGTGCGGTTCAGCTCAGGGAAGAAAGCTGCCTTAAGACCCGTAACCAGAACGGCCGATAATATCATCCATAGAAGAAACTGGGTCAGACCCACCAGGCCTACCCCTATGATCTTGCCCATCATCAGCTGGAAGGGTTTGACCGAACTTACAATGACTTCGATGATACGGCTCACCTTTTCTTCGATCACTCCCCGCATCACCTGCGATCCGAAGAAGAAGATAAAAAAGAAGATCATCATACCGCTCAGATAACCCAGGCCCATAACCACTGCGGTGTTGCTTTCCTGGGTTTTCCCGTCCTTGGTCCATTTCACGTTCCGTACCCGGATGTTGGTTTCCACTTCGGTCAGGATCCTTTCCAGGTCGGTAATTTCATGCTGGGCCAGCTTCAGATGTTCTATCTCACTTTCCATGTACTGCTCCACATACTGCAAGATTTCCACGGATGTCTGCTTGGTGGAATAGATGAGCGAAGACTCGGAGGCCAGTATGTTGGAGGGAATAAAAAGGACCCCGTAGTAGCCCGATTCATCAAAACTCTCACGAAAATTCTCCACTTCCATTCCTGAAACCAGCTGAAACTTGAGGAATTCTGTACCGGGTATAACAAAGCGGGGCTCTCCCTCCCTGTATTCGGTAAACAGTTTGGAATCGTCGATTACCACCATGGTTTTTTCTTCCTTGTCCTCCAGGGTGGCAAAGTACATGGGAATCAGTATGTAAGCGGCAAAGATCAGAGGTCCCAGCACCGACATGAGGATGAAGGATTTTTTCCTGACGCGTGTCAGGTATTCTCTCTGTATGATCAGTGATATCTTATTCATGCCTCAGAATCCTTTTTGGGGGTATTGTCGTTCACCACCTGAATGAAAATATCGTTCATACCGGGCAGGATTTCCTGGAAGGATTTAATTTCGGTCACCTCCACCAGATTGCGGATCAGCGGACCCGAGCCTTCCCCTTCCTGTATTCGGATGGTGGCCTCCTTGCCCATTCCATTCTCCTCAAGGGCCAGTAATTCGAAATCGGATTGTAGTCCCCGGGATAGTTTCTCCGGATCGCCCTGGAAATTAACCTGGTAGGTATTGGCCCTGTATTGTTCCCTTATTTTTGACATCTCGCCCTGCAATACCACTTCCGATTCGTGGATCAGGGTAATGTGATCGCAAAGTTCTTCCACCGAGGCCATATTGTGCGTGGAAAAAATGATGGTGGCCCCCTTCTCTTTCATCTGCAGGATCTCCTGCTTCAAGAGGTTCACATTGATGGGATCGAAGCCGCTGAAGGGCTCATCAAAAATCAGAAGTTGGGGTTCATGAAGTACGGTGGTAATGAATTGTACTTTTTGAGCCATGCCCTTGGAGAGTTCTTCCACCTTCTTATCGCACCAGGCACCGATCTCAAACTTTTCAAACCAGAGCTTCAGGCGTTTCATGGCTTCCTGTCTCGACAGGCCTTTTAACTGTGCCAGGTAAAGGGCCTGTTCACCCACTTTCATCTTCTTGTACAATCCCCTTTCCTCGGGCAGGTAGCCGATCAGGTGTCTGTGATCGGAACCCATGGGCTCTCCCATAAAATGTATGTTTCCCTGGTCGGGGGCTGTGATCTGGTTGATGATCCGCAGAAGGGTGGTTTTCCCTGCTCCATTGGGCCCCAGGAGTCCGTACACACTGCCCTGCGGAACATCCATGGACACCTGGTTTAAAGCACGGTGACCGCTGAAGTCCTTAATTACTTCAGTGGCGCTGAGAAGCATAATTCCGCTGTCTCGCATCATTCAAAGAAGTTTTTCATACGGTGGAAAAAATTGTTCTCCGATTTGTCGGGACGGGGAGTAAAGGTATCCGATTGTTCCATTTTTTCAAAGATCTTCTTCTCCTCTTTATCCAGGCTTTTCGGGATCCAGACGTTGATCTGCACCAGCAGGTCGCCCCGGCCGTATCCGTTAACTTCGGGAACACCCTTTCCTCTCAGTCGAAGGATTCTTCCGGGCTGGGTTCCGGCTTCAATTTTGATTTTAGCCTTTCCTTCAACCGTAGGGATTTCCACGGTGGAGCCCAGGGTGGCCTGCGGTATGCTCAGGTGGAGGTTGTACAGAAGGTCGCTGCCATCCCGGGTAAGCTCGGGATGGTTTTCCTCCGTGATTACGACCATCAGGTCTCCGTTTATTCCTCCCCGGCGGGCTGCATTTCCCTTCCCACTCATTTTCACCTGCATGCCTTCAGATACGCCAGCCGGAATATTGATTTTGATCACCTCTTCCTTTTTCACCATGCCTTCTCCGTAGCAGGCCTCGCATTTCTGGCTGATGGTGCTTCCTTCTCCGTTACAGGTGGGACAGGTCGAAGCGGTTTGCATTTGCCCCAGGAAAGTATTGGTTACCCGGGTTACCTGTCCATTGCCATGGCAGGTGGAACAGGTATCCTTGGCGGTTCCGTGTTTTGCCCCTGATCCGCTGCAGGCTTCACAGGCCACGTATTTTTTCACCTTTATTTTTTTCTCTACTCCGTTGGCCACCTCCTGCAGGGTCAGTTTTACTTTTACCCTCAGGTTGGAACCCTTGGTAACGCCTCCGCGGGCGCCACTCCCTCCAAATCCTCCAAATCCGCCGAAGCCTCCGAATCCGCCAAATATATCCCCGAACTGGGAGAAAATATCCTCCATGGTCATTCCCCCGTGGAATCCTCCTGCTCCGCCATTTTCAAAGGCAGCATGACCATATTGGTCGTACTTCTGTCGTTTCTGGGCATCGGAAAGTACTTCATAGGCTTCTGCAGCTTCCTTAAAGCGCTCTTCAGCCTGTGTATCACCAGGATTTTTGTCAGGATGGTTTTTGATCGCCTGTTGCCTGTAGGCCTTTTTGATCTCCTCCTGCGAGGCATTCTTCCCTACCTCCAATATGTCGTAATAGTCTTTTTTCGCCATCTGTTCTGTTTATCCCGGGTTTATTCCCCAATAACCACTTTTGAAAACCTCAGTACTTTGTCATTGAGGTAGTATCCCTTCTGTACCACATCCACCACTTTGCCCTTGAGCTTTTTGGAGGGTGCGGGGATCTTGGTTATGGCTTCGTGAACATCGGTATCAAATTTATTATTGACTGCCTCAATTTCTTTCACACCCTGCTGGTTGAGGAAGCCCTGAAATTTTCCGGAGATCAGTCGCATTCCTTCTTTCACCGCCTCTATGTCCGTGGCATCTTCGACCGATTGCATGGCCCGGTCGAAATCATCGGCCACCGGAAGCAAAGCTCCCAAGAGGCTCTCATTGGCGCTCTTCTGGAGGTCAATCTTTTCCTTCAGGGTCCTTTTCCTGAAATTGTCATATTCGGCAGTCAGACGCAGGTAACGATCCTGCAATTCTGCCAGTTTTTCTTCTGTTGTGGGCTCTTTTGGCTCCTCTACTTCTTCCTCTTCCGTAGCTTCCTCCTCGGTTTCTTCATTTTCCGATGCTTCCTGAACCTGATCTTCCATCAGCTTCTCTTCTGCCTCATTCTTCTTAGTGGGCTGTTTTTCAGCTTTTTCAGACTTCTTTGTCATAACTCTTTACAATAATGCGATTCAATAATTTGATCCAATTAGGTCAAATATTGCGCCAAGAGTTCAGCTTTGACAAATTGTCAGAGGCCCTGGGAAGGCAGTTCAGCCTGCCATTGGGTGAGCAGGGTCGATTCGGTGGTTTGGAGTGCGTCCAGGATGGCTTTCCGGGTAGATAAAGCCAGTAAATCCCTGAGCATCGGGCGACCGTATTGATGATCCAGAAACTCAAGCATGGAAGCGCAAAAACCATAGCGAAGCTGTCCCTTCCAAAAGCTGTCGAGAGTGGCAGGGGACTTACCCGCCATGGCTGCCTCGCTTACTTCCCTTTTTCGATTTTCATCGAGTTGCCCCGACGCATAGGTGGCCAGGCCTTCTACAAACCAGTCGATGCCGTCTATTTCGCTAAAATCGGGACTGGGATTGTGTTGTCCGTGAAATACATGGAAGAGTTCGTGGGTGATCAGTTTCTGCGTGTGCTCAAGATCTTCAAAACTATGCTCACATGCTTCCTTGTGCCAGATGGCAGGGGAAAGCAAATCCATTCTGTGCGCCACACCGCTGGCCACCATCCAGCACTCTGATTGAAAATCCGGCATGTTCCAGGAGCTCTGCCAGGCTTGATCCATGGAAGAACGCCGGGGATGAATATACAGATCAAATTCCTCTGAGAAAGACTCTCCCCAAAAGGATTCCACGGACTTTATGCCCTGAAGGACCAGGGCCTCGTAGCTGCTTACATTCGGCAGATCTTCCGCCATGTAATGAAGCAGGCACTTGCCCACCCTTTTAATTCGCCATCCCTCGCCGGAATCGGCATGCAGGGAGGAAGGAAGGATCTGAATTAAAATCAGGCTAATCAGGATCAGTTTATTTCTCATGGTCTGGCGGTTTTCTATGGATAGGACGTACAGTGGCCGCTTATGTTACCGCCCGGGATGAAGAATGTCGCAAATCTACAATTCCGGCAAATGCGTGCAGAATACTTTTGCATCGTATCTTTAACCAAAACCAATAGAAAAATGAAAAAAGTAATTTCCTGGGTGGAAATCCCGGCAACAAACATGGAAAGAGCCATAAACTTCTACAATGCCCTGCTTGGCCTGGATCTTAAGCTACTGGACTTCGGAGAAGAGAAGATGGCCTGCTTTCCCAACGACGAAGGAGCCATCTCCCAGGCTCCCGGATTTAAACCCTCCAAAGACGGCATACTGCTCAGCCTGAATACAGGCGACGGACTGGATGAAGCCATAGTCATCCTGCAGGAGAAGGGTGGCCAGCTGGTAAAGCCAAAAACCAAAATTGAAGCCGAAGGGCGCGGATATTTTGCGATCTTTATCGATTCTGAAGGTAACAAGGTGGGACTTTACGGAGACGCCTGATCTTGTCGAATATGAAAATAGAATCGCCCTCCCAAATACTGACTCCCTACGTAAAGAGTTACTGGGGCCTGGAACACCAGGTTCCCAGGGGAGGCGATTATGTGTACCGGATTGTACCCAGCGGACTTTCAGAGCTGATGTTTTACCTGGGCGATCTGCCCGAGTCACTGGATGAGGGCAAAGCCATCACCGAACACACCCTGCTTTCGGGTCAGCAAAAGGAATACTACGACATCCGGATAAGCGGAAGGCTCTCCCTGTTTTCCATCATCTTTCAGCCCCATGGCCTGATGGTCTTCTTCGACATCCCCATCCGTGAGTTATTTAATCAGAACGTTCCCCTCAAATTCGTTCTGAAGGAGGTAGTCAGTGAGCTGGAAGACAGCTTGCATGAGGCATCTTCCTTTTCCGAAAAGGTTAAGCTGGCGGAGGCCTTTCTGTTGCAACGCCTGAATAAGAGCAGTAAAAAGTATGAATTTGAACGGATCAGGTGTTCCATTGAGATCATCAACCAGAGTCGGGGCCAGGTGGATATCGATACGCTGGCCTACCACAGCTGCCTCTCCCGGAAACAATTTGAGAGGATCTTTCAGGAACATGTGGGCACTTCCCCGGGACTCTTCCTTAAAACCATCAGATTCCAGCAGGCAGTTTATGAGAAATCGATGGACGGGGATCTGAGTCTGACCGAGCTCAGCTATTTAAGCGGCTATTACGACCAGTCGCACATGAATGCCGATTTTCGCAAACTGGCAGGAATGACCCCGGGACAGTATTTCAAATACTGCGAACCCTACTCGGATTATTTTCAGTCCGCCACCAGGAACAAATAGCCCTTGCCCTTCAGGGTCTGTATGCGGATTTTTGGATCGTGTTTGAGATATTCCCTGATCTTGCGAATATATACATCCAGGTTCCGGGAATTAAAAAAGGAATCATCCCCCCATACGGAAAGCAGGATTTGTTTACGTTCAATCACTCTGTTTATGGAAGCTGTCAGTAAGCTGAGGATTTCACTTTCCCTCTGAGACAGGCGAATGGATCCCTCGGGCGATTCAAGTTCGTAACGCATGGGGTGATAGGTATACTGACCCAGGCTGATCTCCCGGGAAGGGGACGCAACTTTCTGGCCATTTTGCAGGGTGAGGGCCAGCTGATTTTCAATCCGAACGATCACCTCTTCCATGCTGAAGGGTTTTCGGATATAATCGGTGCCTCCGGCCTCAAAGCCCCTGACCAGATCTGCAGTTTCCGTTTTGGCGGTGAGGAATAGTACCGGCAAATCGGGTTTTTTGGCTTTAATCTGCCTGCACAGCTCATAACCGTCCACCTTGGGTAACATGATATCCAGGAGGCACACCTCCGGATCAAAACTCTCCAGCACGTCCAGGACCTTGGCACCATCCGTTTCCCAGGCAAGCTCATATCCCTGGTTCTGCAATGTTTCCATTACTATTCTTCCCAGGTAGGGTTCGTCTTCCACGTAAAGTATCCTGCTTTTCATGCCTGTGATCTGGGAAATTGTAGCGTGAAACGACAACCACCTTCCGGCAGGTTGTTAAAGCTTATGCTGCCTCCGTGCAGGGCCATCACCTGGGAGGCGAAATTTAATCCCAGGCCATAACCTTTGGTGTTGTGCCTGTCCCCGTCAGGGATGCGGAAAAACTTCTCGAAAATCTGGTCCTTATATTCCTCCGGAATGCCGGGTCCCTTATCACTTACCGATAGCTTGATGAATTTAGCCTCGCAGGTGACAAGCACAGCAATCTCGGGCGTATCACCCGTATATTTCAGGCTGTTATCCAGTAGGTTCATGATCATGCCTTCCACATATACCCGGTCAGCCAGAACCTGGCAGGGCCCATCCTGTACCTCAAGGCTAAGCTGTGCTCCTTTTTCCCGAATGGCTATCTCCAGGGTATGAAGCACCGAGCGGGTCAGTTCACCCAGATCGCATGGCTCCTGTTTCAGAAGCAGGGAAGGTTTATCCAGCATCTGATGATCCAGGACCTTACCCACCAGGGTTTCCAATCGTTTAAGCTCTTTGTCGGCCATGCCCAGGTATTCGCCCGCCACCTTCGGATCCTTTTTCATGTCGAAAGTTTGCAATGCTTCCAGAGCGATTTTTACCGTCGATACGGGGGTTTTCAGCTCGTGAGAGATGTTGCTGATAAAGTCGTCTCGAAGCCTGTTCAGGGCCTGTTGCCTTAAAAGACTCCGGTAGGTGAATACAAAAGCCGAAGCCGAAAGCAGAAGGAGGACCAGAGCAAACAAGATCTGAGGAAAAATTCCCTGGATCAGGTAAGCTTTGAAATGACCCACCTGCAAGGGCGGTGCCTGACCATGCAGGCCTCCGAATACGATAATACCCCGGTTTTCCGTGAATTCAGTCTTAAGCTCATCCTGTGAGGGCCAGGCCAGGGAAAATGGCCAATTGTTTTTTTCAAAGGCGAGTTCCATTTCCATAAGTAAGGCACAGGAATCGAGCTGCATGGCCAGAAAATGCATCCCGGTATCGCTTTGGAAGGTCCCGGGATTTTTGTTGATAAAAAGCCTGACACTTCGTACCATCCTTTCCTCCTCGGAGATGATGGAAGTGAGATCGATGCTTCGAAGACCTGAATCGTGAGGCAGTGAGGCATCCACATGAAAGCTCTCAATCTTAATTTCTTCCGGCAATTCTCTCACTGGACCCTTCATCCTTAGTCGGGCTGTATCATGCTCCATCCATATTCCTTCAGCCATCAGCTCCTGACTGTGAACGATAATCTTCACCGAATCGTCCAGGCTGGGCATGACCAGGTGCTCCATCAGCATGGAATCCACCAGCTGGTCCTGTACCTGGAAGTACTCTTTTTTAAGCTGGCCATGCAAGAGGTTTTTTTCTTCCCGGTACTGTCCCAGAAGCCAGTATGCCACAAAAGCTGTGAGAAGCAACTGACTGCTGATCATCAGAATGGGTAAAAAGTGCCGATTGTTTCTGCGCCCTTTCATGCATGCAAATATATATAGCCTTAAGCTAAGGCAATGAGCCCATTAACCTTAATTAACCTTTATTCTTGCTTCTTTAACCAGAATGCACTGGTGGGAACTCTACTTTTGAAACAAAAACATCATGAGAAAACTAGCATTAGCAATTGGATTCCTGTGTAGCCTGATAATGGTCCACGCTCAGCAGGACAACAACGGGTTCCTCTTATCAGGGGATGTGATTTACGAAGAAGTGGTTAAAATGGACATCCAGCTCGATGGGGTGGACGAGCAAATTGCCGCACAGATACCCAAGGAGCGGAAATCGGAGAAAATCCTGCACTTCAACGAAGAAGTGGCGGTTTTCGAAAACCACCAGAAAGAGGATCTGGAAGAAAACATGGCTCACGAAGGTGGAGGGATCATGATCAAAATGCAAAGTCCCGATAACAAGCTCCACATAGATTTCACCAACCGTAAAGTTGTTGAGCAAAAAGAGTTTATGACACGGGTATTCCTCATTGAATCGGAGCTGGAATCCCAGAAATGGAAGATCAGTGGCAAGCAGAAAAAGATCCTGGACTATGCATGTATGGAAGCCACCCGGGAGGTGGACGGGGAAGAAATCCGGGTATGGTTTACCCCTCAGATTGCAGTTCCGGCCGGACCGGGAAAGTACAGCGATCTTCCGGGTCTGGTACTGGCTGCGGAAAAACACAAGGGTGATGTCACATGGAAAGCCCTGAGTGTGGATCTAAAGCCCCTGGATAAAGATGTCTTAAAGAAACCTGGAAAGGGAAAGAAGGTAAGCCACGAGGAGTATCTGGCCATCGTTGAGGAAAAGATGAAGGAGATGGGTATGGAAGGCGATGGCACCTGGAATAGCGACGGCGGAGGCGAACACACCAGCACGGTGGTAATCAGGATTCAACAATAGTCAGCAAAGCAGGAGATACAGATCGATGCGTGTAAAAAGGATAGTTTCAGGGTTTATTTTCAGCGTATTCCTGCTTCCGGCTTTTGGTCAGAACTGGATGCTCACGGGAAGACTCTATGATAACGAGGCAGAGCCTCTGCTGGCAGGAACAGTGGTATTATTAAATCCCGTGGATTCCACCATGGAGTTTTTCGCCATAAGCAATTCCCAGGGACTTTTTGAACTCAGGAACGTGAAGCAGGGAGACTATCTCTTACAGGCATCCTTCATGGGCTTCAAAAGCTTTTACAGCGCACTTCGGATTCCCAGGACGGAAGGGCCGGATCTGGGGGATATTGTGATGCAGCCCCTGCCTGTGGACCTGGAAGGGGCAGAGGTGGTGGGAGAGGCAGTACCCCTGCAAATCAGCGGTGATACCGTGGTCTATAATGCGGCAGCCTTTAAAACCCGGCCGGATGCCATGACCGAGGAGCTTTTGAAGAAATTACCCGGTGTGGAGGTCGACCGTGCCGGAAACATCAAGGCACTGGGCGAAGATGTCAATACGGTGTATGTGGATGGAAAAGAATTTTTCGGAAGCGATCCGACGGTCGCTACCCGAAACATTCCGGCCGATGCCATAAACAAAGTCAAGGTATATGACAAAAAATCCGATGAATCGGAATTCACCGGTATAGACGATGGAACCCGTAATAAAACCGTCAACCTGGAATTAAAGGAGGATAAGAAAAAGGGAGTGTTCGGAGATGTCCTGGCAGGCTATGGAAGCGACCAGCATTACAAAGCCAGCGGGAAGATTTACCGCTTCACCAATAAGATTCAGATGGCGGGCCTGGGGATGATAAACAACGTGAACGAATACGGCTTCTCCTTTAACGATTACCTGGATTTCAGCGGTGGCATAGCCGCCATGAAGGGAGGGGGGGGATCGGCCAGGATATCCCTGGGAGGTGACAATGCCTTCCCCATCAATTTTGGTCAGCCCGTCGATGGCCTGGCAACTTCGGGTGCCGGGGGACTCAATTTTTCCTATTCCACCGATAAGCATAACCGGAGCTACATATCCTACCTGCTCAATGGCAGCAAAAAGGACCTGGAACAGGAAACACTCACCGAACGCTACACACCGGAAGGATCTTTCATGACGGAAGACCTGACCGATCAGCAAACCGGGGACATGGCTCACCGCATCAATTTCGGTTTACGAAGAAGAATTGATTCCACCCACAACCTTATATTTAATGGAAACGTGGGCCTGAGATTCAACGATCTGTCCCGTATACAGGAGACCGAGAACTGGAGTGGCGAGCAATTGATTAGCAGTCAGCTCAGCAACAGGGGAGAGCAGGCTGACCGGATCAGTGGAAACCTGTCGGGTAGCTATTACCGCATGCTTGGCAAAAACAATTCGGTGCTGAAGTTCTCTGCCGATGCCAGTTACTCAAAGGGATTGGATCAGGTTCAGATAGACAATCAGACAGATTATTACAACGGAGGCGTGCAGGAAAACTACAGGCAGTTTCAGGACAATCGGAGCGACCGCCTGGATGTTTCCATGCAGGCAGCTTATACCCAGAGGATCGGGAAAGGACTGTATATTGACCCGATGGTCCGGCTGGGTATAAACCAGGAAGAACTGGACCGTATTCAGGGATCCCTGGACAACGGTATGCTGCCGGTGGATTCGGTGAGTCCAGCTTTTACCAAGGACCATCGCTGGATCAGACCCGGATTTAATTTTCGATGGAATACGCCTAAATCGCAACTTTCCATCGGCATCCTGGGGGAATTTCTCAGCGTGCAGAATGAACTGAATGTGGAGGCCTATCCTAAAACGAGACCGGCCTATTTCACACCTGCCTTTTCATGGGATTATTCAGCCAGTACCGGGAGAAAGTTTAATTTCTACTATTCCTCCGCGGTAAATACTCCCACGGTGAATCAGCTACTGCCGGTGGTCAACGGACTGAATCCCCTGAACATTTACTACGGGAATGCTTCCCTGCGACCCGAATTTATGCATTCAGCCATGCTGCACTGGCTGGTTTTTGATCAGTTTTCCTTTACTTCCTTTATGCTGTCTTTGAGCGGAGCTTATACCCGCGATAAGATCAACTGGTCCACCCATGTGAGCGACGACCTGGTGCAGGTTTCCACCTTGACCAATGTGGACTGGGACTACAGTTCAAGCCTGAACATCGATTTCTCCACTCCCATACGCAAGCTGGGGATCAAAATAAACCTGGACGCGGAAGAAAGCTGGAACAGGGGTTTGAGTCTGGTTAATGAAGTGAGCAACATGTATAATACCCTGAATCAGCGCTATTCCCTGAGTGCCGATAACCGCAAAAAGAAGCGCTGGGATGTGGAGTCGGGGCTGGGTATCAACCTGACCCAAACCTGGTACAACATTCACAGCTCACTCAATAATCGTTATTTCGATTTTAGCTGGTTTGCCGATATCCGCTATACCCCCTCCGAGAGATGGCATTTTGAAATCACTGCGGATGTAAGCTCTTATTCTGATCTGGGTTCAGAGGGGGCGGTACGGGTTCCCTTACTTCGTGCAAAGCTGAGCCATTCCTTCCTGGCCCACAACAGGGGTGTCCTGACTTTGTCGGCCTTTGACCTGCTCGACCGGAATCAGAACGTTCAGCGATTAAGCGAGTTAAACTACCTGCGCGAAACTCGCTCCAACACCATGGGCCGCTATTTTATGCTGAGCTTTAAATACCGCCTGAACAAAATGGCCCGGGAAGGGGGTATCCAGGTGGATTTTAGCAGGAGGAGGTAGATTCATTAAACAGCAGAAGTCCGATGATTGGAGCCGGAGGTCAATCCAGTGGGATCAATCGTAGGGTATCTGATCCAGGGCTTTAAATTTCTTCCGTTTGTTTTGTCTGAGCCTGAGCAGGATGAAGCTTAGTATGAAGACCAGGATAAAGGCGCCGATCACCAGGGCCTGCCAGCTGCGGGTTTCAGGGGCAGACAACAGTATCACCTCGTGTTTGATCAGGTAGCCGGTAAGCACATTGATCAGGCATTCGGGAAGCAATCCGATGGAAGTGCCCAGCAGGTAGGCCCGTGGAGAAATGCTACTCAGCGGAAAGGAGAAGTTGATTACATTGGTGGGGATAATATAGATCCCCCGGCTGAATACCACGGTCCAAAGTCCGTATTTTCCAATTCGCTTGTTGATGCGTTTAATTAGCTTCTTATGACCGTATTTCTCCTGGAAATAGGAAGTAAAGGCCAGTCTTACCATGAAAAAGGTAGCCAAAACAGAAATCAGGTTCACCCCCCAGCAGATCAGCAGTGCGGGAGTGAAATTCAACAAAAAGCCCATGGCCATGGAGAGGTAGAGAATGGGTAAGCCGGTAAGGGTGCTGAGCAGGGTGATGGCCACAAGCAGCAGAACCAGGTAGGTAATCCGCTGATCGGTGATCATAATTCGGTCGAAGAGGAGCGATTGGGCGTCAGAGCCTGCGGTGAGCCAGAAAAAGGCTCCGATTGCAAGCACAATAAGCGAGAGAATTATGATGCGAATTGTTTTCATTTTTTAGGAACTATAAGCCTTCATAGTGCCTGAAAAGGTATAGCCAGCCGGTATAGGTTGTTTGTGATCCTGCTTCCGGATCGCCTCCCGGAGGAGTTGTACCAGGTGAAGTACTAGTGCTTGGAACCCTGCCCCTCCAGCGGTCGATGATGGTGGGGTCCTGGTATTCCACACCGTCATATCCCAGGGCTTCTACTACGTAATAGTATTGTCCTTCCGGGGCCCTGCGATTGCTGTTATGCATGTTGCCATCCCATCCGTCCCAGGAATAGATGTCATCAATTTTACGTTTATAAACCACCTTCCCGTTGCGATCCATGATATGAACCCGGCATTTTTCCAGGGATTGGTGCTTAAATACGAAGAAGTCGTTGATTCCATCCCCATTGGGGGAAAACACATTGGGTATATCCAGCTGAGAAGGGACTACGAAAATCTCCTCATCCAGACGAAAGGTATCCTGACAGTTTTCTTCGCTTATCGACACCAGGTAGGGATCGTAGTACTTGTTGGCGTTGATGTAGGTAAACTCAGTAATGGCACCCAAGTCGTAGGTGAGCTCAGTTTGCTCGTCGGCTCCCAGGGTGTCGAGATATACCCAGTAATACGCAGCTCCGTTTTGGGAATTGTTGAGGAAGCGGACCGTAAGTTTGGCATCCTGACTCCCCTTTTCACCCCTCGGATCAAAGCTCCCATCCAGATCGGGGGTATATTCACCGGTCACTTTATCGTAGTACTCAACACTAAATTCTGCCTTGGTCTGAATGCTCTCATAAAACATGGTATCCGTGTCGCTTTTACCAAATTCGTCGGTGGCAGTGAGATAGTACTCGGTATCCTTGTAAGGTGGCTTGTAGGTGGTGTTGGGCCTCAGTACAATACTGTCGTTGGGAATGTCGAGATCTTCGTTGTCGGAGGTCCACTTAAAGCTGAAATCCAGGACTCGGCTGATTTCTGTATTCGTGAGCAGATCGTAGTAGACCAGGGTATCGGGATATACATAACCAGCCAGGGAAACGTATTCACAGGTGTAGCGGTATCCCGGTAGCCTGCCGTCGTGAGTCTTTTCGATATCAGACCTTGTACGATCGAGCATAACCCAGGCCACCATGCTGGTATCTGTGCCCCCTCCGTTCCATACCCTGACTCTGTATCCACCACCATCCAGGTTGGACACCGAGGAAGCTGTGGTACCTGCATCGCTGCTGAATACCCCTCCGAAGGACCCTGTACCAGGATTGTATTTACGCCATTCGAAGTTAAAGTTGCCGGGACCGGGATAACTTGCCACCAGCGTACCGGGAATATATTGTTCCTCGGTCTGATAGAATACGAAAAGGGGATCGCGGTCGGTATTCCCTCCCAGGTAGGAAAGGGTATCTACATGGTCGGCAGTGGAGGAACTCACCTGTGCCAGCAAAGAAAAGAAGGGCAGCAGGGCAAAAATCAGGCCCAGTGACCACTTTAAGCTGAACTTGTTAACATGAATTCCTGCAATTGTCATGGGTGAAGTTTACACTATAAACGAATTAATGCCAAAATATTATACGAACAGAAGGCTCGTAAAATTGCATTTTTTAGCCTAACTGTGCAATAATTTATGACTTTCCATTCGATTTGCACCGGCCATGTTCCATCAACATATGTTATCTTAGTCCACCGATTTAAAAACTAGTAGGGTGGAAGCAATCAGGAAGGATCTCAACGAGGCGCAGCAGGAGGCAGTATTGAACCATAAGGGCCCTGCCCTGGTTATTGCAGGGGCAGGATCTGGGAAGACCCGTGTGCTTACCTACAGGATTGCCTACCTGCTTTCGCAGGGCATTCCTCCCTACCGGATACTGGCCCTCACCTTTACCAACAAGGCGGCCAATGAGATGAAGGAGCGAATTGCTTCCATGGTAAGTCCGGATCTGGCCAGAAGCCTCTGGATGGGCACCTTCCATTCCCTCTTTGCACGCATTCTGCGTAAGGAGGCCGAGGTACTGGGATTTCCCTCCAATTTTACCATTTACGATACCATCGACTCACGTAGCCTGGTGAAGACCATTGTGAAGGAACTGAGCCTGGATGAAAAAATTTATAAGCCTGCCGAAGTATTTGGCCGTATTTCGGCTGCCAAGAACAACCTGGTCACCCCGGACGTATATCTGAACAGCGGGGAATTCCAGGTACGCGACCAGGTATCGCGGCGACCCCGCCTGGGGGAGGTTTACGATCGTTATGTAAAACGATGCAAGCATTTCGGGGCCATGGATTTTGATGATCTGCTGCTGCAGACCAACCTGCTTTTCAGGGATCATCCGAAGGTCCTGGACCGATACCGGGAAGCCTTTGACTACCTGCTGGTGGACGAGTATCAGGACACCAACTATTCCCAGTATCTGATTGTTAAGAAACTTTCCGAGATTCATCGCAACCTCTGTGTGGTTGGCGACGATGCGCAGAGCATAT
>Ga0180436_10002929_pt1 | contig 15893 bp, 12 predicted proteins | sample SS_ome_2_FD_132434 | JGI IMG/M metagenome (GOLD analysis project Ga0180436, IMG submission 132434) | Hypersaline lake sediment archaeal communities from the Salton Sea, California, USA - SS_3_S_2 metaG | ecosystem: Environmental > Aquatic > Non-marine Saline and Alkaline > Hypersaline >...
AAGGAGCTGGCCGCGCGCAGTATTCGCGTCAACGCGATTGCCCCCGGTTTCATCGCCACGGAAATGACGGACGAAGTGTCTGCGAAGGCTCGGGCCGCGTTTCTGGAGAATATCCCCCTCAAGCGTCCCGGCACCCCCGAGGATGTTGCCGAGCTCGTCGCCTTTCTCGCCTCTCCAGCGGCGGCCTATATCACCGGCCAGTGCATCACGATCGACGGCGGCCTGACGATCAACTAGTTGCCGCCCGACCGGCGCGCCAAGACGGGGGATGTCGAGCCCGTGAACGCCGAGCTCTTCCAGGATGCGGCCTTCGCGCGAGCGGAGAGTGGGATCGCGCGCGCGCGTGCAGCGGCGCTCGAGCTGCTCGAGGAACTGGTCCGCATTCCGACCGTCAACCCGCCTGGCGCGCACTACATGGAGTGCGCCCTCCTACTCGCCCAACGCCTGCGCGACCTGGGGCTCGATCCGCGCCTGGTCGAGATCCCGCGCCATGAGCTCGAGCACCTCGGCCTCGACCCCTCCTGCCCACGCCCCTCGGTGATCGCGACGATCGCCCCCTCGGGCCATCCTCCGCCGACTGGCGAAGCGCGGGCCGCGAGCGGTGGGGGAAGTGAAGCGCGGGACCCTGCGGCCGCGCAGGAGATCCCGACCCTGCACTTCCACGGCCACTACGACGTCGTTCCGGTGCAGACGTCCACGCTCTTCTCGCTCCGCGTCAACGGCGACTACGCCTACGGGCGCGGAACGGCCGACATGAAGGGTGGCCTGGTATCGATCTTTCTCGCCGCCGCCGCGCTCATGCGCCTGCGCGCGCGCCTCCGCGGCCGGGTCGTCATCTCCTTCGTGCCCGATGAGGAGACGGGCGGCGCCGCCGGCACCGAGTACCTCTTGCGCAGCGGCGCGCTGCCGAGCGCCAGTCTGGGCATGTTGATGCCCGAACCGACCGGCGGGGTCGTCTGGAACGGCAATCGCGGGGCGCTTTCGCTGCAGTTGACCGTCCATGGCCGCATGGCGCACGTCGCCCTGCAGCATCGGGGGCGCAATGCGTTCGAAGGTCTGCTCGAGCTGGGCCAATTGCTGCGCGAGCTGAAGCAGGAAGTCGAGGGGCGCCGTTTCGCGGGTGAGGATCTCGGTCTGGAAGGCCCGCCGTCGATCCTCCTGATCGGCGGCACGTGTCACGGCGGCATGAACTTCAACGTCGTGCCCGAGGCGATGACGTTCACGATCGATCGCCGCTTCCATCCGGCGGAACCGCTGGAAGCGGCCGAGCGGGAGCTCGAAGCGCTGTTGCGCCGCTTCCGGCGTTCCGGCTGGAAGCTGGAGACGAAGTGGCTGCAGCGCGGAGAGGCGTCCCTGACGCCGCGCGACGCGCCGCTAGTCGCCGCGGTGACGGGTGCGATCGAGTCCCTCGCCGCGCGGCCGACGGTTGCCCTGTGCCCCGGGATCCTGGAGAGCCGTTTCTTCCTGCGCCATCGCACACCAGGCATTGCCTACGGACCGGGGGAGCTCGAAGTCAGCCACAGTCCGACCGAGCGGGTCGCGATCGGCCGCCTGCTCGAGGTGGCGCGCACCTACGCGCGCACCGCCTGGGCCATGATCGGCCCCGATGCGGATCCTCCCGCGCCGCCGCACGAGACGGCCGCGCGGCGCTAGGCCGGGCGGCCGAAGGTCTTTGCCCGCGGCGTGCGTCTTGCCCGTGCGCCCGATCAGCGCACCTGCATCAAGCGCTGCACGCGCTCCCCCGCAGGTGTGGTCACGCGCACGAAGTAGACGCCCTGCGAGGTCGGATGCCCCGCCGCATCGCGGCCATCCCAGACCAACGTGTGCCGACCGGCGGCCAGCGGCGCGTCGACCAGCGTTCGCACCGCGCGTCCGGTCAGGTCATAGACCGCCACCTGCGTCCGCCCGGCGACCGGCAGCTCCAGCGACAGGCGCACCGTCCCGCGCGCCGGTGACGGCCGGGGCCGACTCAAGCGCAGGCTTGGCGTGGCGCCGTCTTCGGCCACCCCTTGCGCATCGCCCATCAGGTAGTCGAGCGCGTTCTCGAGCAGGTCGCGCGCGGCAGCGCCATTGCTCAGCGCGCTGTAGTCGAAGGCGAAGTAGACGATCTGCCCGCCCCCACCGGGCGCCTCGACAACAAGCACGCCCGGGTCGCTCGGGTAGCTGGCGGTGCCGAAGATCGCCGTTGCGTCCGGCTGCGGCACGACCGCGTCCTCATCGCCGTAGTAGTCGTAATCGATGCCCAGCGTCGAGGGCAGCGCATTCGGCGTCGTCGCCAGCGGGTGCGACGCCTGCGCCGGGATCAACTCGAGGTCGCCCGCGTTGTCCGCATCCCAGTCGGAGATGTGGAGCACGTTGGCGGCGAAGCTCGGGTACCCGGGGGTGACGGCTGCGTCGTAACCGATTTCGCCGCCTTCCACCAGGAGCTTCCCGCCGCCGGCGACGTGGGCTTCGAGAGCGTCGCGCAGACTCCGGATCGACGCCGGACTCTTGTAGCTGCCGGCGTTCCAGACGACGAGATCGTAGTCGCCCCAGGCGGAGGGATCGGTCGTTGCGACCGTCTGCTCGATCACCCGGTACTCGAGCGCCGCCGCGCCCGTGGCGAGATCATCCGTCGCGCTGCCGTCGTTGACGACCAGCAATTCTCCACGCGCCGGCGTGAGCACGAAGTCGACCACCGTATCGCCGTTGACCAGGCGCGTCTCGGTCACCGTCACGTAGCCCGGCACCGAGACAACGATATCGTACTGCCATGAAGGAATCGTGAAGCTGTAGTCGCCGCTCGGCGGGGCGCTGCTCGTCGTGCGGATGATCTCGCCCGAATCCTGGCGCACGGCGAAGATCTCGGCCCCGACCGGCAATCCCGTGTCGGCGTCGGTGATCGTACCCGAGACGTCGTACCAGGTCTCGCGCTGCAGCTGGACGTCGAGCTGGGTCGTCGTGCCCGCGCTGACCGAAACGCCGTTCTCGGTGCGGGGCTGATAGCCGAAGGCGCTGAACTCGAGTGTGTAGCTTCCCGGCTCGAGCATGCGGTGGTAGAATCCGTGCTCCGGATCCCCTTCGATTGCCTTGCCGATCTCCACCACATCGACCGTTGCCTCGATCGGCGAGCCATCGGTGGCATCGGTGACGAACCCCTCGACCCCGATCCGTCCCTGCTGCAGGTAGTAGAGCATCGCCTCGCGGTTGTCATCCCACAGGCTCGGCAGCCAGGAGGAGGGCGGCCACTTGGTGCTGCATTGCTCGATCGTAACGTGGATCTCGTTGCGCCAGTAGTAGGACCAGTCCTGGATGCTGCCCTGCGTCACATACCAGTCCCAGCCAATCGTCACCCCGCGGTCGAACTGGGTGCTGTTGTACATCGGCAGATTGAGCGCTGAGTAGCCGAGCGAGATGTTCAGGTACATCGCATCATCGGGCGTGTATTGGCCGTCGAAACAATCCCACGGGTAATTGACGACCAAGGCCCCGGTGTGCAGATTGGCGCCGATCACGAAGCGGTGGTCGTCCTGGAAGTACATCATCCGCTGCACTTCGTACGCCCGGCCGGTGGGATCGTCGTCCGGCTCTTCGGCCGGATCGGGGAACCCGCGATTCAGATCGATTCCCTGAGCGTTGTAGCGCGTGCCGCTCGCGTTGCCGTCGGGGTTGTGCAGGGGGATGATCCAGATCTCGAGGTCATCGACCATCGCCGTCAGGTCGAGATCGATGCCGTAGTTCTCGACCAGCAGTCGGATGAGATAGACGCACAGCTCGGTGCCGACCGGCTCGTCGCCGTGCATCGTCGCGCTGTACTTGACCTCCGGCTCCGGCTCGTCGATGGCGGCATTGTCCGAGAGCTTCAACGCCCAGATCTCGCGTCCCTCTACGGAGAGGCCGAGGGTGATCAGCTGCGTGATGTCGGGATGGTCGGCGGCGATCTGCTGCAGCTCGGCGGTGAGGGTTTCGTAGGTGTGGTAGTCCTCCCGTCCGGTGGCGCGCTCGCGCGCCCAGGCGCGCCGCGCCTGGTTGGGAATCGGTTCGATCGCATATCCGCCCGCCCGCAAGTCGGCCAGCTGTGCGTCATTGACGTAGGCCGTCACCGTACGGCCATCGATGCGATCGATATCGATCTTGCCGCTCGTCAGCGGGTGCAGCTCAACGGGAGCATCGAGGCGGATTTCGACCGGGAAACGCCCCGTGTAGGGACAGCGGTCGATCTCGGCCGGCAGTGACTCGGCCAGCGCCGTCGCTGTAACTGCCACAAAGACAAACAGAAACGCCCCAAGCAATCGGCGCCGGGGCCACTCCCGATCGATCCTCGTCATGATGTCTCCTCCCTTGCCGGGCTTTCGCGGACCGCGCATCCACATCTAGCAATGATAGCACTGTTCGGCGCCGATAAGAAACGTGGTGTCGCCAGGGGGACTGACCGCCAAGACGGGTGCGCATGGACGGTTACGGTCAAACGGACTCCACGGCCTGGAGCTGGGACGCGATGGAGGGGATCCTCGAGCGGATCTCCGATGGGGTGCTCGTCTTCTCCGCCGAAGGCGAGATCTTGCGTGCCAACCGGCCCCTCTGCCGCATGCTCGGACTCGATCCGCTCGGGGCCGAGCCGCAGCGGATCCTCGGCGCGCTGGCCGGAGAAGCAGACGGACGGCTCGACCTCCTGCGCCAGGCGAGCCGTCGCGGTGGCCGCCTGCCGCTCGACGTGCGCCTGCCGGCCGGAGCCGGCCGCCGGCGACTGCTGATCAGCTTCGCCCCGCTCTCCGAGGAAATCACGCTCGGCATTGCGCGCGATCTGACTGCACGAGCGCGACTCGAGCAAGAGACGCGCCTGCGCGCCTGCTACCAGCAGGCGATGGCGGCCCTGCTCGCCTCGCCCGATCGCCAGCAGTCGGTCGATGCCCTGCTCGGCGCCGGGGTCGCGATCCTGGGTCGGGCGCGGCGCGTATCACGCTGCTACTTCTTCCGCAACGAAGCAGAGGACCGCCGCGTGACCTGCGTCCAGGAGTGGCTGGCCGACGGAGTCGAGTCCTTCCAGCAATTCTCGGCCGACCATGAAGAGCTCTCCGCCTGGCTGTGTGAACTGCAGGCCAACCGGCCGATCGTTGGCAGCGATGTCGTCCGCGACCTGCCCGAGGAGATCCACGCGATCCTGCGCCTGCAGGGTGTCTTGAGCGTGCTCGTCGTGCCGCTGCGGATCGAAGGTGCCCTGTGGGGGTTCCTCGGACTCGACGAGTGTTTCGCCCAGCGGCAATGGAGCGGGCTGGAAGTACGTTTGGCACGGACCTATGCGGGGCTGCTGGCGGCTCTGCTCGAGCCGCGGCTCGGCCCGCCGTCCGGGCGCTCCGGCGCCCCGGCGCCGCCGCCCCCGACCGCGGCCGCGCTTGACGGCGGAGGGGCACGGGAGTAGATTGCAGCCACGTGGCATTGGGGGTCGACCGCCCTTCAAGCAAAGGATTTGCCCGTGCAAGACTCGCACCCGGACTTCGCCCGCCAACTTCGCAAGGCGGGCATCAAGGTCACCCGTATCCGTCTGGCGATCCTGGATCTGGTCACGCAACACCGGCGGCACATGACCGCGGACGAGATCACCGCCGCGCTGCGCACGGCCGGTGTTCCCGCCGATCGGGTCACGATCTACCGCAACATCGACCGGATGGTCCATGAGGGGCTGCTCGTCGCCGCCTGCCTGCCGGGCAAGGCGATGCGCGTCGGTGTCTGCACCCAGCCCGACGCCCCGCACCACCATCACATCGTCTGTGAGCGGTGCGGCCGCGTGGGCGAGACCGACGGCTGCCCGGTCGCCGACATGCACGATGAGCTGGCGTTGGCCGTTCGCGATCGTTCCGGATTCAGGCTGACGGGACACATCACGCAGTATCTTGGGATCTGCGCCGAGTGCCAGCGCATGGATCCCGCCAACCGCTAGGCCGGCGAGGATCCACAGCCTGGCATGCTGGCCTTCGCGCCCCGCCTACTGCTTGCGCCGCACGACCCAGCTTCCGAAGAACAGCGCCGCCAGCACGAGCACGATCAGCGGCCCCGTGCTCAGCACCTGCAGCTGCATCGATAGCACGAGTCCAATGACGATGCTCGCCATGCTCGCCGCGACCGAGACTGCCAGGCTGCCCGGCACCCGGCGCGCCCAGAAGCCGGCGATCGCGCCGGGCAGGATCAGCAGCGCACTGACGAGGATCACCCCCAGCAAGCGCATGGCGACGACGATCGTGACCCCGAGCGCCACGAGCAGCCCATTGCGCAAGAACCCGACCGGCAGGCCGAAGGACTCGGCCGCCTCTTCGTCGGCGGCATAGAAGACGAGGCCGCGGTAGACGATTCCAAGCCAGATGGAAACACCCGCCGCGACGACGACGGCGAACCAGACGGCGGAGCGGGCGATGCTGAGGATGTTGCCGAACAGGAGATCGTGAAACGAAGGCGTGTAGGCCAACTCCGCCAGCGGCGCCTCCCCCCGGGCGCTCAGTTGGCGCAGCCACTCGGCGCGCACGTCGAGCAACAGCACCCCAACCGCCATGGCAACGACGAGGGCGATCCCGATCGCGCTGTCGTGACCCATCCGCCGCGCTCGCGCGATGCGCCCCATGGCGAGTGCCGTACCGATGCAGAAGACGGCCACAACCGCATCGCGGATCAGCGGCTGGCGGAAAGCGGGCAGCAGCAGCTCGAGCAGCAGCGCGACCCCCATGCCACCGAAGGCGGCATGGCTGATGCCCTGGCCGACGAAGGCCATGCGGCGCTGCACGACGAACAGGCTCAGCAAGCCGCAGGCGAGGGCCGTCGCCAAGCCGGCGAAGAGCGCGTGCTGGTAGAAGGCGAAGCTGGCGAAGCGTTCCCAGAGCGAAGCGTCCATCGCGCTCACGGCTGCTCTTCCCCCTCGGCCGACGCGTGACGGCAGGCGGCCGGCAAGATGCCGTCGAGATCGCAACCGTAGACGTCGGCGAGCACGTGGCTCGTCAAGTTCTCGGGCGCGTCGTGGAAGTGGAGCTCGCGCTTGAGACAGGCGATGCGCGGCGCACTGCTCAGAGCCACGCGCAAGTCGTGCGACACGAGCACGAGGCTGACGCCGAACTCGCGCTTGATTGCCTCCAGGATCTCCGCCAGCCGCCGCTTGCCCGACTCATCGACGCCAACGGTCGGCTCATCGAGCATCAGAATCTGGGGCCGTGGCACGAGAGCGCGAGCGATGATCGCCCGCTGCTGCTGGCCGCCCGAAAGCCGACCGATCGAACGCGAGGCCAAGTGCTCGAGCTCGAGCGTGCGCAAGACGCGCCCGACGAATGCCTTCTCCTCGCTTGACGGACGGCGGATGAGACCGGTGCGACCGGTCAAGCCCATGGCCACGACATCGTGCAGCGATGCGGGAAAAGCCCAGTTGAACAAGGTCCGCTGCGGAACCCAGCCGATGACATCGCCACGCGCTCGCGCGGCGCATGGATCGAGACCGGCCACGCGCACCTCGCCCGTGTAGCCACCGAGCAGGCCGAGCAGGATCTTGAGCAGGGTCGTCTTGCCGCCGCCATTGGGACCGATGATGACGAGTGTCGCCCCCGCCTCGACGTGCAAGTTGACGCCTTCCAGCGCGAGCGTGCCGTCGGGGTAGCGAAACGAAAGGTCGCGCACGCTGATCGCCGCATCGCGCAGCGGGCCATGCCCGATACCGCCCCGATGCTCGACGAAGTGCTCAGGCGCGGGCATGCTCACCGATCCTTGGCCGCGGCACCGCCGAGCGCCGCCACCAGGGCTTCGAGATTGCTCTCCATCAGCGCGAGGTAGCTGTCGTAGCCGGTGCGCTGGGGATGGCCGAGCGGATCGAGCGTGCCGATGCGCACCCCCGTTTCCTGGCGCAGCCAATCGAGCCGATCGACCGGCATGCCCGGCTGTGCAAAGACGACCGGGACCTGATTGCGCCGGATGAATTGAACGACGTGCTCCATCGTGCGCGGATTCGGTTCGTGCATATGGACATCGAATACGGCCGCTTCGCGCAAGCCGTAGCGCGCGGCGATATAGGTGAAGGCCGAGTGGAAGGCAACGAAGGAGCGATGCTCGGTTTCCGCGAGGCGTCGGCGATAGCGCTTGTCGAGCGCTTCGAGGCGGGCGGAGAAGTCCGCTTGTCGCGCCGCGATCTGTTCCGCCTGCGTGGGAAGCAACGCACTCAGCCGCTCGGCCAGAGGCAGCGTGAATTCCCGCACGAGCACGGGATCGAGCCAGACGTGCGGATCGCCGGGAATCGGAATCGAGGCGCGCCGCACGGCGACGGCATCTTCGAAAACGAGTGTCTCGAGGGCGTCATTCCCACTTGCGTGCGCGCTGGCTTGCGCCCACGGATCGGCGCCGAGCCCGATGACGACCAGGAGATCCGCCTGGGCCAAGCGCTCCGCCTGCTGCGGCGTCGGCTCAAAGCCATGCGGCTCCGCGCCCGGCGGAAGGAGCACCTCGACCTCCACCGCCGCGCCCCCGACCTCGCGCACGATGTCGCCGAGCGGGAAGATGCTGGCGACCACCTGCAGCGGCCCCGCCGGACCACCGTCCGGCGCTGCATTCGCCTCAGCCGCAGCGTTCGTCTGCGCCCCCGTCGGCAGGGAGAGCAAGGTCACGCTTGCCAGGCTGGCCACCGCGAGAAAATGCCACATGTTGCATCTCCTTTCGTTCGACTCGTCTCCCGCCTGCGTTCGGGCGGGTCGGGAAGGTCCGTAAGGGCCGAGGAAGGATCCTAGGCCCCCCAGCCCCCTCCTGCAATCCCTGCTTGTGGAAAGAGGTCCTGCGGCCGTCCCGGCAAAGCCCATGGAGGAAGCCGACTTGCAGCCGTTGAAGCCCTGTTGCGGCCAGTGTTTCCGGCTCCTTCGCCCCGCTCGGCTCCCCGCCGCCGCCGGCCGTGTCGAGCCGGGAGACTGAAATCGACCGAACGGCTTGCGATCGAAGGGAATAGATCCGATCCAGAGCATGCCTTCGACCCACAACGGGTGTTGCACGGGATCGGTGCAATCCCTATGTTTTCCGCCATGAATAAACTCCACCTTCTTCTCATCGCCATCCTGCTCGGCGGCGGCGCCGGATGCAGCCAGACCCCCCATTCGCCCGGTCTGCCACCTGTCCACGACCGTGCGCCGGCAACGGCGCCCCTGGCGGACGCGGACCGCAGCTCGCTTTCCGCGACGGCGCTCGACTCGCTCACCGCGGAGGAGACCGATTGGCTGATCGACAGTCTGGCGGTGCTCGTCGATCCGCTCAGTCTGCCCGGCGATCTCGGTTCGGAGATCCCCGACATCTCCGACAGCCTGGCGGCCGCAACGGAAGCACGAATGCCCTCGGTCGAGGAGCTCTTCGACTACCCGGTCGTCGTCAACCGCCGCGTCCTGACCTGGATCGACCTCTACCTCGGGCGCGCCAAGGGCAGTTTTGAGCGCTCGCTGCGCCGCTCGGGACGCTACCTGGCAATGTCGCGCCGCATCTTCGCCGAAGAGGGCGTGCCGCAAGACCTCGTCTTCCTCGCCCACGTCGAGAGCGGGTTTCGCTACAACGCGCGTTCCCACGCCAAAGCGCTCGGCCTCTGGCAGTTCATGCGCGGCACCGCGCGAATCTACGATTTGCGCTGCGATTCCTACGTCGATGAACGACTCGATCCGGAGAAGGAGACACGCGCCTGCGCCCAGCACCTGCACGACCTCTACGAGGAGTTCGGGGACTGGTATCTCGCGCTCGCCGCCTACAACGTCGGCTCCGGACGCGTGCACCGCGCGATTCGCCGGGCCGGCACGCGCGATCTCTGGCGCATCGCCCAGACGCGCTTCCTGTGCAACGAAACGCGCAACTTCGTGCCGGCGATTCTGGCGGCGACGATCCTCGCCAAGTCACCGGGCGCCTACGGGCTGAACGAAGAAACCGATTCGCCGCTTGTCTACGACACCGTCGCCGTCGACTCCCCGACCGACCTGCGTGTCGTCGCCCGCCTGATCGACGTCACCTTGGCCGAGCTGCAGCGACTCAACCCGGCGCTCTTGCTGCTGCAGACGCCGCAGGGGATCGCCCGCTACGATGTGCGCGTGCCCCTCGGCTACGGCACGACATTCGCGCGACGGATCGCCGAGGTGCCGCCCGAGGAGCGTCTGGTCTACTACCGCCACAAGGTCCGCCGCGGCGAGGTGCTCGGCGTCCTCGCGCGCCGCTACGGCACGACCGTGCGCGCGATCCAGGATGCGAACCGCATGGGCCGCAAGACGCTGATCCGCATCGGACAGGAGCTCTTGATTCCAAGCCGCCACAGCGGCGGAACGGATCTTGTCCGGTACGCCTTTGACGACCAGGGCAACATCGAGCACCGCGTGCGGCGCGGTGAAACGCTGTCCGAGATCGCCGCCCACTACCGGGTCGGCGTCAAAGAGCTGCAGCTCGCCAACGACATCACTGATGCGCACCGCATCTCCATCGGGCAGCGCCTGGTCGTTCCCGTGCCCGAAGAGAAGCGTCAGGCCGCGCGCGCCGAGGCGGCGGTCGAGGCGGCGGTCCGTTCTGCACGCGCGGCCGAGGGGGAACGGCTGCAGAGTCTTCCCGGCCCAGCGCCGTCGATGGTCGCGCACAACAATTCCGAGACGCTCGGCCGTGTCCCCTCGACGGCACACATCGTCGAGCAGGCGCGCCTCGACGTCAGCGCCGAGGAGGAGCGCCTGCGCGAGTTGCGCGCCAGCGCTCCCGCGCCACAGACCTATGCCGTGCGCCGCGGCGACACGCTATCGGAGATCGCCGCCCGCTTTGGCGTCGGCGTGCGTGATCTGCGCCGCTGGAACGACTTGCGCTCCGGCCACCTGATCTTCCCCGGCCAGAAGCTGTGGGTCCGCGATCCGGTCGGCGAACGCCCGTCGGGCCAGCCACGACAGGTCTACGTCGTTGAACGCGGCGATTCGTTGTGGAAGATCGCGCAGCAGTACGGCGTCTCGACCGGCGATCTGGCCCGCTGGAACGGGCTCGGCCGCACGGCGACGATCTACCCCGGCCAGAAGCTGATGCTCTACTGATGACACCGAGTCTGCGCCGCCAGGCCCACCCGTCGTTTCCCGGGATCTTTGCGCGGCCCACTCGGTTGTTGAGCAGATGGACTTCGCCGCGGAGGACCGGGACGTGCCCAGCCAGACGGGAGCGCAGCGCGTGATGAAAGACCTACTCATTCTGGGAGCTTTCCTGCTCGGATGGTTCCTCTTGCAGACCGTGATCCTGCCGAAGCTCGGCATTTCGACCTGACTGCGGCGCTCTTGCCAGGTGGCAAGCCAGGAGCGTCAGTCCTCGCCCTCGGAGCAGGAGGCGGGTGAAGCACACGGGGAGCGCGATGGGCGCTAGGGCGGATGGCGCGCTCTTCACGCCGGCGAGGATCGGTACGCTTGAGGTTCGCAACCGCCTCGTCCGTTCTGCCACCGCCGAGAAGCTGTGCGATCCCACCGGCCGGCCGCTGCCGCGCTTGGCGCAGCTCTACCGGGAACTGGCCGCAGGTGGACTCGGCCTCTTGATCACCGGCCACGCCTACGTCACCCCCGACGGCAAGTGCCATCCCGAGATGCTCGGCGCCTACAGCGACGAGCTCGTACCCGATCTCGCCGCACTGGCAGCCGCCGCACACGAGGGGGGCGCGGCGATTGCCCTGCAGATCAACCACGGTGGACGCCAGTGCCGACCGGAAGCGGTTTCGCAGCCCGTCGCTCCGTCGGCGATCATGATTCCGGAGAGTCAGACCGTCCCCGTCGAATTGGATCATGAGGGGATCGAGCGGATCGTCGCCGCCTTCGCGCATGCCGCGCGGCGGGCGCGCGCAGCCCGCTTCGACGCGGTGCAGATCCACGCCGCCCACGGCTATCTCGGCAGCCAGTTCCTCTCACCGCTGACGAACAAGCGCACCGATGCCTACGGGGGCAGCCTGCCGGCGCGCGCGCGCTTCCTCGAGTCAGTGGTCGCCGCCGTGCGCGCGGCGGTTGGCGAGGACTACCCCGTGTTCATCAAGCTCGGTGCGACCGACTGTGTGCCGGACGGTCTGACCGCACCGCAGGGCGCGCAGGTAGCCGCCTGGCTGGAAGCATGGGGCCTCGATGCGATCGAGATCAGCACCGGCGGCCGCGGCGCGATTCGCACGCGCATCCGGCGCCCATCCCAAGAGGCCTACCTGCTCGAGCCGGCGCGCGCGGTCCGCCGTCAGACCAAGCTACCGCTGATGCTGGTCGGCGGTCTACGTTCGCGCCCCGTCATGGAAGCGGTGCTGGCGGAGGGATTCGACTTCATCTCGCTCTCGCGGCCCTTGATCTGTGAACCGGACCTGCCGCGCAAGCTCGCCTCCGCTCCCGACTCGACCGCGAGCTGCATTTCCTGCAACCGCTGCTGGCCGGAGACGGCGGGAGCGGGTATCGCCTGCCAGCGCGGGGCCGCGGAGCAGCTATGAGCCCCCGGCGATTCTCTCTGCGATCTCGCCCAGCGCCTCCGCATAGGCCGCGTACACGCCGGCGCTGAAGAGCACGAAGCGCACGCGCTCGATGTCGGTCTCGCCGGCCAGGTAGTCGTGCACGGTCGTCACGGCAATCCGCGCAGCCTCGGCCAGCGGGAACCGATAGGCGCCCGTACTGATCGACGGGAAGGCAACCGATCGCAGCGCCCGCGCGTCGGCAACTTGCAGGCTGCGCCGATAGGCCGACGCGAGCAGCTCCGCTTCGCCGTGCGCACCCCCACGGTAGACGGGGCCGACCGCGTGGATCACGTACGTCGCCGGCAGCGCCCCGCCCGTCGTCAACTTGGCATCCCCCGTCTCACAGCCCCCGAGCGGGCGACAAGCGGCCAGGATCGCCGCCCCCCCGGCCCGGTGACTCGCGCCGTCGACCCCACCCCCGCCGAGCAGACTGCGATTGGCGGCATTGACGATCGCATCGACCTGCTGGGCAGTGATATCGCCCTCGACGAGTTCGATCATGTGCCGGCTGCCAGCGCGCGAGGCGACCTCGAGCTGGTCCATCGGGTTCAGACACACCTCCCAGCGGTATCAGTCGAGCAGCAACAGCCGCACGGTAGCTCGCGCCCCCCCGCTTTCAAGGCGGGCGAAGTAGCACCCGGGCGCCACGGCATCGGTCCGCCAGGCAACCGCATGCGGACCCGGCGCCAGCGCCGCGTCGATCAGCGTCGCCTGCCAGCGGCCGGCGACATCGTGCAGCGTCAATCTCGTCCACGCGCCGCGGGGCAACTCGAAGCGTAGCTCGCCGCCGGCGGGAAAGGGGGTCGGCGCCAGCAGGCACAGCGCGCCCCGGCCGTGATGATCGTCGAGCACCGCCTGCGGGTCGAGCCAGGGGGCGCGGAAGACCCCATCGCCCGCCGTCGCAACGTAGAGCAGGTTGTCGAACGGCGCGAAGGCGACGTCGATCGGCGTGCCGGGAAGGTCGCCGGTGATGTCATCCCAGGCCAGCCCGCCGTCGAGAGAGAGCATCACCCGTGCGTCCCAGGTAATCGCCGCTGCCAGCCGGTAGGTCGGGCCACCCGGGACGGAAACGACCGTGCCGCCCCACTCGACCGCGCGGCAATCTTGCGCCAGCACTTCGGTCCACACGTCACCCGCATCTTCCGTCAGATAGAGCCCCAGATCGTTGGACGCCAGCAGCGCGCCCTCGCCGTCCGGATCGGCCCCGATGCAATAACACCCGTAGCCGGCTGGCAGCCCGTTCCAGGCGCCCGCCCACTGGTCGCCGCCGTCCACACTGCGCGTCACGCGCGCGTCGCCGGACACGTAGATCGCCCCCGCCGCGTCGACGGCGATCCCGGTCATGGCGGTGTGGATCACGCTCGCCAGCGGCAGCCAGCTCTCCCCGCCGTCGAGCGAGCGGACGATCTCCCCCGGCGTGATGTCGTGCCACGTACACGCGTAGTAGCGGTCCGCGTCGTCCGGATCGCGCGCGATCCCGGTCACGTCGCCCGCCTCGGAGCTATAGACGATCTCTTCCGTGGCGCCGAGGTCGTCGCTCAGTTCGATGTAGCCCTTGAAGAAGGCGTTGACGCGGCCGGTCAAGACGCGCGTCTCGCGATCCGGATGCCAGCCGATCGAGCGCACCGTGCGCCCGATCCAGCCTTCCCAGTCGCGCTCGGTCCAGATGCCGGTCGCCAGATCCAGATAGTGAAAGCCCTCGATCGTGCCGACGAAGAGCCGCGCATGGACGGGGTCGTCCTCGATGCAGGTGGCTTGAATGCCATCCATCGCCAGATACTCCCATTCGGCGGCCGGTGCGATCCCCAGGCCGGGACCGAGCGAGATCACGGCGAGCGCAATGAAGCCGAGAACCAAACGCACGCGCGTCATGGAGCACCTCCTCTGCGTAGAGGACCAGCCAACCGCGCAGCATTCACCGGAACGCGCTGCCGGCGGCGCTCTCCGGCAGTCTGGCCCGCGCCCCACTATACCATGCGGCCCCGCTGCGGGGCCGCCACCCACCGATCCGCGCCGCGCTCCGCGGCACGTCTCCCGCCGGAGCGCGTCACGGGCGAGCCCGCCTGAGCCCTCGGGCGAGCCCCCGCGCCCTGATCTGTGAGCGCGCAGGAGTCCCCAGCTTGAGTCCCGGCAATCGATTCAGGCATAATGTAAGGGTGCAACGATGATTGCCCCCCATCTTCGAGGTGCCCACGATGGTCGCAAGCGAGACCTCTTCCTCCACCGCCGCGCGACGAGGCCCCGCGCGCTGGGGACGGCTGCTCCTGCTCCTCGGAATCGCGCTCGTGCCGCCTGGCGCGGCGGCCGAGGAAATCCAGTTCGAAACCGCAACGAGCGTGCTCGGTCCCCCTGTCGTCACGTGCAGCTACGGACCGACCTGGGGCGATTTCAACCAGGACGGCTGGGAGGACCTGTTCATCGGCAACCACCTCGCCTCCAACGCCAGCCTCTACCGCAACAATGGCGACGGCACCTTCACCGACATCCACGTCGAGGCGGGCCTGGGCGACTGGGCCGACCGGCACGGCGCCGTCTGGGGCGACTACAACAACGATGGCCTGCGGGATCTCTACATCGCGGTCGGGGCCGGAGCCGGGCACGGGGTGGGCTACAACCCGCTGTTCGAGAATCAGGACGGCGGCCACTTCGTGGATGTCTGCCGCGAGGCCGAAGTCGCGGATTCGCTCGGGCGCAGCCGCTACCCGAGCTGGGTCGACGTCAACGCCGATGGCTGGCTCGACCTCTTCGTCGGGGACATGGCGACTGAGAACCAGCTCTACATCAATCGGCAAGACGGCACGTTCTTCCCCCTCCCGGACGCCGGCGGGCTTGCGGCCTGGCACCTCTGGAACGCCACCTGGACCCGCTGGGACGACGACATCTACATGGATGCCGTTCTGGCCGGGGATTGGGCCGGATGGCTGCGGCTGTACCGCAACGATGGTTCCGGCGGCTTCACCGACGTCACTGAGAGCAGTCAACTGCCCACGACGCTCTCCGGCGTGCACGGCACCTGCTGGATCGACTACGACAACGACGGTGATCAGGACCTCTATCTCAGCCGCTGCGAAGCGGCCGTCGACCGGGACGCGATTCTGACCGGGAGCCGCGATTTCCGTTTTCACATGTACATGCACACCAATCCCGAGCACGAGGACGGCGTCGACGGCGTCGATCTACTGACCAGCAGCGATCACATCGTAGTCGAGATGAAGATCGGTTGGTTCGATGTGCAGGAGAACGTCTATCTCGGCCGCGAGGGCACGCATCCGACGTCGATGCCGTTCTTTCTCTGGGAGGGCAACCACTTGGGACGTCCGGACTTCACGCCCGGGGAGGACTTCGGCTGCTACATCTGGCAGGAAGAACCGAAGGGCGCCTGGCACATCCGCTGCAGCACGAACTATGGCGGGTTCTACCATTTCGGCGCGATCATCGAGACCCC
>Ga0180436_10002931_pt1 | contig 15891 bp, 15 predicted proteins | sample SS_ome_2_FD_132434 | JGI IMG/M metagenome (GOLD analysis project Ga0180436, IMG submission 132434) | Hypersaline lake sediment archaeal communities from the Salton Sea, California, USA - SS_3_S_2 metaG | ecosystem: Environmental > Aquatic > Non-marine Saline and Alkaline > Hypersaline >...
GCCTCGGTGCAGTTGTAGGCGGTGCGGCAGCGCCACAGGCCGTTGGCCTGGTTGAGCACCCCGAGGCGCTCGGCGGCGCCCTGGTCGCGCGAGTCGAAGATGAAGCGGTGGGCGTTGACGATGGCGGCCGGCCCCAGGTAGCGGCCGTTGGTCCAGAAGACCGGGCAGCTGGTCGTGCAGGCGGCGCACAGGATGCACTTGGTGGTCTCGTCGAAGACCGCCCGGTCCTCCGCACTCTGGTAGCGCTCGGCCGGCGGGGGCGGGTCGTCGTTGATGAAGAACGGCAGGACGGCCTTGTACGAGTCGAAGAACGGCTCCATGTCGACGATGAGGTCCTTGAGGACCGGCAGGCCGCGGATGGGCTCGATCGTGATGCGCTCGCCGAGGTCCTTGACCAGCACCTTGCAGGCGAGGCGGTTGACGCCGTTGATGAGCATGGCGTCGGAGCCGCAGATGCCGTGCGCGCAGGAGCGGCGGAAGGCGAGCGTGCCGTCCACCTCCCACTTCAGGTGGTTGATGACGTCGAGCACCCGGTCGGAGCCACGCGCCTCGAGCTTGTACTCGGCCCAGTAGGGTCGGGCGTCGGCCTCCGGGTTGTAGCGCTTGATCTTGACGTTGATCTGCATGGCCCCCGCCTCAGTAGGTCCGCGGCTTGGGCTCGTACTTGCCCAGCGTGACCGGCTTGTAGTCGATACGCACGCCATCGCCGTCCTTGTAGATCAGCGTGTGCTTCAGCCAGTTGGCGTCGTCGCGCTCCTTGAAGTCCTCGCGCGAGTGCGCACCGCGCGACTCCTGGCGGTTGAGCGCCGCGTGCACCAGCTGCTCGGCGTTGTCGAGCAGGAAGCCGAGCTCGATCGCCTCGAGCAACTCCGTGTTGAACTTGTGCCCCTCGTCCTCGACGCCGACGTCCCGGTAGCGCGCCTGCAGGTCGCGCAGGATGCCGACCTGCTTGGTGAGGAACTCCTCCGTGCGGAACACGGACGCGTGGTCCTGCATCGTGTCCTGCAGCTCGCGCCGCAGGTGCGAGACGCGCTCCTTGCGCTTGCCCTTGCGGACCGTGTCGACGAGCTCGCGGGTGCGGTCCTGCACGTCGGCCGGGAGGTCGCCGTAGCTCTCGGAGGCGGCGAACCTGGCGGCCTCGATGCCGGCGCGGCGGCCGAAGACGATGAGGTCGCCGAGCGAGTTCGTGCCGAGCCGGTTGGCGCCGTGGATGCTGGCGCAGGCGACCTCGCCGGCGGCGTAGAGGCCCGGGACGATCGTGTTCTTCCCGTCGCTGATCACCTGCGTGTCGATCGTGGTGGGGATGCCACCCATGGCGTAGTGAGCGGTCGGCTGGATGGGCACGAGCTCCTTGACCGGGTCGACGCCGAGGTAGATGCGGGCGAACTCGGTGATGTCGGGCAGGCGCGTCTCGATGACGTGGGCGTCGATGTGCGTCAGGTCGAGGTGGATGTAGTCCTTGTCGGGGCCCGCGCCGCGACCCTCGCGGATCTCGAGGTACATCGCGCGGCTGACCATGTCGCGCGGGGCGAGGTCCTTGATCGTGGGCGCGTAGCGCTCCATGAAGCGTTCGCCGTCGCCGTTGCGCAGGATGGCGCCCTCGCCGCGGGCGCCCTCGGTGAGCAGGACGCCGAGCTTGAAGAGGCCGGTGGGGTGGAACTGGTAGAACTCCGGGTCCTCGATCGGCAGGCCGCGCCGGTAGGCGATCGACATGAGGTCGCCCGTGAGCGCGTGCGCGTTGCTGGTGACGCGGAACATGCGGCCGTTGCCGCCGGTGGCGATGACCGTCGCCTTGGCGTGGAAGGTGTGGATCTCGCCGGTGGCGAGCTCGTAGGCCACCACGCCGTGGCACGCGCCGCCCTCCATGATGAGGTCGAGGACGTGGAACTCGTTGAAGAAGTTGACGCGGTCCTTGATCGACTGCTGGTAGAGCGTCTGCAGGATCATGTGGCCGGTGCGGTCGGCGGCGTAGCACGCGCGCTCGACCGCGCTCTTGCCGAACTCGCGGGTGTGGCCGCCGAACTTGCGCTGGGCGATTTTGCCCTCGGGGGTGCGGTTGAAGGGCAGCCCCATGTGCTCGAGTTCGTAGACGGCCTCGACGACCTCGACCGCGAAGCGCTCGGCCACGTCCTGGTCGGTGAGGTAGTCGCCGCCCTTGATCGTGTCGAAGGCGTGCCACTCGGGGTGGTCCTCGGAGACGTTGCCGAGGGCCGCGCCGACGCCGCCCTGGGCCGCGCCGGTGTGCGAGCGCGTGGGGTAGAGCTTGGAGATGACCGCGACGGACACGCCCGGATGCTGCGCGGCGTAGCGTGCGGCCATCAGCCCCGCACCGCCGGCCCCGACGACGAGGACGTCGAACCTATGGGCTCTGTTCATCGGTCTGACCGTCCCGTCCTCATGGCTCGAGGGCGCGCACGGCGTCGCCCATCTCGCTGAAGGTGAAGGTCCACAGGGCCATGACGCCGAGGATGAACACGACGCCCGCGACCGTGAACAGCGCGACCTTGGCGGCGAAGCGCCGGCCGGGCCGCCGGACGTAGTCCTCGATCGAGTAACGCAGGCCGTTCACCCCGTGGAGCAGGGCGAAGAGCAGCAGGAAGGAGTCGTAGACCCGCACGCTCGGCTGCGCCAGGCGGCTGGCGACGTAGTCGAAGTCGATCTCGCCGGCGTTGAAGGCGATGTTGTTGGCCCACAGGTGGCCGAAGGTCAGGAACACCAGCAGGAAGCCGGAGACGCGCATGAACACCCACCAGGCGAGCTCGCCGTTCGTCTGGTAGGTGGCCTTGGCGTCGGCGAAGGTGCGGGGCGCGGCGGCGCGGGCCATCAGGCGATCCCCAGGATCTCGGGCACGATCTTCCACAGCACGGGGATGCCGATGAGGGTGGTCAGGCCGAGCACGCCGTACCACAGCGCCGCCTGGTAGCGCACGCCCCAGGCGGTGAAGTCCATGAGGATGATGCGCAGGCCGTTGAGCGCGTGGTACACGACGCCCGCGATGACCACGATGAGGCCGATGCGGAACGGCCACTGGTGGTAGAAGGTCAGGAAGGCGTTGAACGGCCCGTCCGGGCCCCACATCACCAGGCTGATGTCGATCACGTGCAGGAGCAGGAACAGCGCCAGCGCCACACCCGACATGCGGTGCAGCACGAACGCCCACTGACCCTCGCGACCTCGGTACATGCGAACGACCTCCTCGATCGACGGCGGACGCCGCGGTGGCGGCCCGCCAGCTGGACCCGCACGGGTCGCGCGCGGGCGGCTGCGCCCCCTCGGCCCGACCGGGCAGCGTGACGGGCGCGTTCGCGGCGCGCATCGCCGTCGGCGTCACGGCCGGACGTCGGCTGGCGCAGTCTAACCCAGGGGGCTCGGCCCGTTCGGTGGCCGTGCTCCGCATCCGTCCAAGGTTGCCGGGGCACACCGAGTGTCTGGCAGCGAACGGTGCGGCGATCGCGCGGGCGCGTACCGTCGTGTCGTGGTCGACCGTGTCCTGCGCCCGTGGAAGGCGCGTGCCTACGCCCCCCTGCTCGGGCCGCTCGCCGCCGTGCCCGCCGATGCCGTCACGGTCGTCGGCCTGGCGGTCGGCCTCGCCGCCGCCGGGGCGGCGGCCGTGGGCCGCTTCGAGTGGGCGCTCGCGGGCTGGTGGCTCAACCGCTGGCTCGACGGACTCGACGGCGAACTGGCGCGGGCGGCCGCGCGCCGCGCGAGTGGGGGGCGCCGCGGTGGGCCGCGCGAGGCCGCGGGCCCGCGCGGGCCGGCACGCGCGCGGGGGGCCTACCTGGACCTCATGGCCGACCTCATCGTGTACGCCGCCGTGCCCCTCGGCCTGGCGGCCGGCGCGGCCGGCAGCCTGACGGGCGCGCCGCTCGCGGAACCCGCGTGGGTGTGGGCGGCCGCGGCGCTGGCGCTGGCGTCGTTCTACCTCAACCTCGGCTCGTGGGCTCTGCTGGCGCCCGCCCTGCGCGCCGGCGAGCCCGCCGACGCGGCCGCCACCCTCGACCCCGACGCTCCCGGCCTGCGCATGCCGGCGGGGCTGATGGAGGGCGCGGAGACGATCGTCGTGTTCAGCGTGGCCCTGGCATGGCCCGCCTGGGCGGCGGCGACGCTGGCGACGATCGGGGCCCTGACCCTTGCCGGCGCGCTGCAGCGCGCCGCGTGGGGCCTGCGGCGGCTGGGAAGGCCGCTCGCGTGAGCCGGCGGTCGCCCCACTTCCTGCTGCGTCTCGTCGCGGGCGCCGCCTGGGCCGCGCTGCTGGGCGGCTACCTGTGGACCGTGGCCGCCACCGGGCGCGCGCCGCTCGACGTGCTGGGCGAGCTCGTCCTCTTCCTCGTCGACCACCCCCTGGGGCCGCTGCTGTACGCGCTTGCCTGCGCCGTGCGGCCGCTGTTCGTCTTCTCCTCCTCGGTCCTCACGATCGGCGCCGGGCACCTCTACGGCCCGGCGTTGGGGCTGCTGGTGGTCACCGTCGGCCACAACGCGGGCGCGGCGCTGGCGTACGGCCTGGGGGCCGCCTTCGGCGCGGAACTCGCGGGCCGCGCGCTCGCGCATCCGCGGTTGCGCGGGGCCGCGGGCCGGCTGCGGCGCAACGCCTTCGCGGCGGTGCTCACGCTGCGCCTCGTGTTCACGCCCTACGACGCCGTCAACTACGCCGCGGGCGCCCTGCGGCTGCCGCCGCCCGCCTTCGTGGCCGCCACCCTGCTGGGCTCGCTGCCGGGCGCGCTGACCTTCCTGCTGTTCGGCGCCTCGATCGGCGACCTGTCGGTCCTCGCCGACGGTCGCTGGCCGAGCGTCGACCCGTGGACGCTGGCGGCCTCCGCCGCGCTGCTCGCCGTCACCCTGAGCGTGTCGCGGGCGATCCAGCGGCGTCCGACCGCCCCGGGGGCCGCCTCGTGAGCGCGCGCGGCACGGCCGGGCCGGCCGCCGACGGGGAGCGCTTCGACGCCGTGGTCATCGGCGCCGGCGCGGGCGGCCTGACGGTGGCGTTCGGGCTCGCCCGCCTCGGGCGGCGGGTGGCGCTCGTCGAGGGCGGCGACGTCGGCGGCGACTGCACGAACGTCGGCTGCATCCCCTCGAAGACGCTGCTCGACCTGGCCGCCCGCCTGAGGGCAAGCGGGCTGCGGCCGGGCAGCGCCGCCTGGGCGGCCGGCGCGGCGGCCGCCCTGGCGGAGGTGCGCCGCCGCCGCGACGCGCTGCGCGAGCACGAGACGGCGCAGCTGGAGCGGGAGCCCGGGCTCACGCTGCTGCGCGGACGCGGCCGCCTTACGGCCGACGGGTTCGTCGACGTCGCCGCGGCGGACGGCGGCACCCGCCGCCTGCGCTCGCCGCGCGTGGTGCTGGCGACGGGCGCCCGGCCGCTGCGGATCGACCTGCCGGGGCTGCCGGCGGAGCGCGTGTGGACGAACCACGAGCTGTTCGAGGCGGCGGCCCCGCCCGAGCACCTGGCGGTGCTGGGGGGCGGCCCGATCGGCGTCGAGATGGCGACCGCCTTCGCGCGGCTCGGCAGCCGCGTGACGCTGATCGAGGCGCTCCCGCGGCTCCTGCCGGGCGGCGAGCCGGAGGCCTCGGCGGTGATGGCGGCCGCCTTGCGGCGCCTCGGCGTCGACGTGCGGGCGGGGGTGCGGGCGGTGGGGTTCGAGGCCGACGGTGGCCGGCTGCGGCTGGCGCCCACGGACCCAGACGCCGGGGCGGACGCCGACCCGGTGATCGGCGTCGACCGGGTGCTCATGGCGCTCGGCCGGCGGCCGGCGATCGACGATCTGACCGACGTGCCGGGCGGCCTCGAGGCGCTGGGCATCCGCGTGGGGCGGCAGGGCGTCGTCACCGACGCCGCGCACCGGACCGGCCGGCGCGGCGTCTACGCCATCGGCGACGTCGGCGAGCGCGCCAAGTTCACGCACGCCGCCAACGCGCAGGGCCGCCGACTGGTGCGCCACCTGACGCTGCCGTGGCTGCCGCTCGTGCGCGAGGGCGACTACCCGGCCGTCACGTTCGGCGAACCGGAGGTCGCCCAGATCGGCCCACCGCTGGCGGCGCTGCGGCGGCGCGTGCACCCGGCGGCGATCGTCAGCCAGCGCGTCGACCTCGCCGACCTCGACCGCGGCCTGACCAGCGGCCTGCGCGAGGGCTTCGTGCTGCTGCACGCCCGCCGGCTGAGCGGCCGCCTGCTGTCGGCCACGGTCGTCGGGCCGCACGCGGGCGAGATCGTCCAGCTGCTCACCTGGGCCCAGCGCCGGCGACTGTCGCTGTGGCAGCTGTCGCGCCACGTGGCCGCGTACCCGACCCTCTCGGAGGGCATCAAGCGGGCCGCCGACGCCTTCGTGTTCGCCACGCTGCCGGCGCTGCCGCGCGAGTTCGCCGCCTACCTGCGCACCCGCTGGCGCCGTCCGCCGGCGGACGCGCCCACGACGGACGCCGGGGGCGGCGCCCGGTAAGCTGCGGCGTGCTGTTCGCCTTCGACCTCGACAAGACCCTCGTCACCGACGACTACCGCCTCCTCGAGCCCACCATCGCCGCCGTGCGGGGACTGCGCGACGCCGGGCACCACGTCACGGTGCTCACCGGGCGGCCGCTGGCCTCGGCCCGACGCTTCCTCGAGGCGCTCGAGATCGACGGCCCCTTCAGCGTCAACCACGGCGCCCAGGTCATGGGTCCGGGCGGCCGCGAGCTGCGCCGCACGCGCCTGCTGGCGGCGGACGTCCGCCTCCTGCTGGACCCCTGGCACCGCCACCCGCAGGTCGAGTTCAGCTGCGTGATCGACGACACGCTGCTCGTCAAGGACCCGCTCGACCAGCGTTGGCGCTGGGCGCACACGGAGAGCCGCACCGTCACCCGCTTCGATCCCGAGAACGGGCTCGACGCCGACAAGGTGGTGTTCTCGTCCGCGACGACGAGCGCCACGATCGCGGCGCACGTCGCCGCGAGCCTGCCGCACGTGGAGCGCTACCTGTGGGGCGACGGCTTCCTCGAGGTCATCGGCGCCGGGGCCGACAAGGGCACGGCGCTGGCCTTCATCGCCGAGCGGCTGGGCGTGCCGCGCCGCCAGACGGTGGCCTTCGGCGACGGCCTCAACGACGTGAGCATGCTGCGCTGGGCCGGACACGCGGTCGCGGTCGGGCCGGACGCCCAGCCGGAGGCCCTGGCCGAGGCCGACGAGCACGTGGCGTCGCCCGAGGAGGGCGGCGTGGCCGGCTGGATCGAGCGCCACCTGCGCGTCGCGGTTCGCTAGGCGGACCCCGGCGGCGCGCCGCCAGGCGCCGCGAACCGCGGCGATCCGCGTCGCTACGCGCCGCGAATCGCTTCCAGGAACTCCTGACGCGTCCGCGGGTCGTCGCGGAACACGCCGCGCATCGCGGTGGTGCGGGTCGAAGAGCCCTGCTTCTCCACCCCGCGCATCATCATGCACAGGTGGCTGGCCTCGGTGACGACCGCCAGGCCGGCCGGCTCGAGCGCCCGCTCGAGCGCGTCGGCGATCTGGATCGTCATGCGCTCCTGGACCTGCATGCGGCGCGCGAACACGTCGACGACGCGGGCGAACTTCGAGAGGCCGAGGATCTTCTTGCCGGGGATGTAGGCGATGTGCGCCTTGCCGAAGAACGGCAGCATGTGGTGCTCGCACATCGAGTAGAACTCGATGCCCTTGACCACGACCATCTCCGACCCCTCGGCCTCGAACAGCGCGTCGTTGAGGACGGTATCCACGTCGGCCTGGTAGCCGGAGGTCAGGAAGCGCAGCGAGCGCTCGACGCGGTCGGGCGTCTTGAGCAGTCCCTCGCGGGTGACGTCCTCGCCGAGCCCGCGGATGAGGTCGGCGATGAGGTCGGTCATCTCGACGGGGCCGACCTCGTCGAACTCGGGGTCGAAGGGCCGGATGAGGTGGGCATGGTCGCGCACGGGGGCCTCCTGGTTCATGGTAGCGCCGCCAAGCGTCGGGGCGACGTGGGACGCGCGGGCGCGGGCGGACACGCGCTGAGCGTGGAGCGCCTGCGAGGTGCGCGCACCATAGGGGACGGCGCCTGCCACGGACCGTATCCGGCCCCGCGGTTCCGCGGGCCGTCCGGGCATGCGCCTTCGCGCTCGAACGGCCGGGCGCAAACGTCCCCCCGTCCGACCAGTAGGCTCGACGCATGACCCGCCTGGATCAGCTCGACGCCTACGCGTTGACCTTCGGCGCCCCCGTGGTCGCCGCCCGGGCCGTGGACGACGACCCGCAGCAGGCCTGGGTGCGCCTCGCGGCCAGCGCCTTCTACCCCACCAGCGGCGGCCAGCCGCACGACGTGGGTCGCCTCGACGGCGTCGAGGTGCTCGACGTGGCGGTCGACGCGTCCGGCGTCTGGCACCGCGTGGCGGCGCCGGCCGGCGCCTGGCCGGTCGGTCAGCTGGCCCGCGGCGAGGTCGACGGCGCGCGGCGCGCGCGCCACCGGCAGCGCCACTCGGCCCAGCACTTGCTCTCGCAGGCCTTCGTGCGCACGGACCCCGCCTTCGCGACGCGGGCGGTGTCGCTCGCCTCCGCCGACTGCACCGTCGACCTCGCGGGCGACCCGGACGAGGCGGCGATCGCGGCCGCCGAGCGGCTCGCGAACGAGGCCGCCTACGCCGGCTGGCCGGTCATCGCCACCGAGGTCGAGGAGGCGGACCTGGGCCGCTACCCGCTGCGCCGGCCCCCGAAGGTGACGGGCCGCGTGCGCCTCGTCGCCATGGGTCCCGAGGTGCGCGACGACCCGGCCTCGGCCTGGGAGCTCAGCGCCTGCGGCGGCACGCACGTCCGCAACACCGCCGAGGCGGCGCCGATCACCGTGCTGCGCAGCGAGCGCGTGCGCGGGGGCCTGACGCGCGTCACCTTCCGGGCGGGCTGGGAGGCGTGGGAGGACCACCGCTTCAAGCACGCCGTCGCGAGCCGCACGGCGGCCTCGCTGTCGACCGGCGTCCCCGAGCTCGACGCCAAGGTGAGCGCCTTGGCGCAGGAGGCCGCCGGCCTGCGACGGGCCCTGGCGGAGGCGCGGGCGCGGCTCGCCGAACGCGTCGCCGACGAGCTGCTGGGCGACGACCCGGCCGCCGGCGCCCTGCTGGTCGCGGAGCTCGACGAGCACGAGGCCGAACTGCTCACGCCCCTGGCCGACGCCCTGGCCGCGCGCGGCGCCACCGCCGCGCTGGCCGTCGCGCGGGGCGGCAAGGCGGAGCTGGTGCTGGTGTCCGGCGCGGGCGTGGACGTGCGGCCGGCGCTGGCCGCGGCGCTGCCGCACCTGTCGGGTCGCGGCGGCGGTCGACCCGAGCGCGCGCAGGGCGCGGGGCCCGCCACCGACGGCATCGAGGCCGCGCTGGCGGCGGCCCACGACGCCTTGGCGGGGTGAGCGATCGCGGCCCGCGTCGGGCGTAAGTCGGAATGATTCCGATTCGTGTGCTAGACTCCGGGGCGGAGGTACGACCATGCCCGAAACGCTGCACCCCATCGTCCACGACATCCCCGAGGCCCAACGCGCGGAGCTGGTGGCGCTGCTGAACACGCGCCTGGCCGCCACGGCCGACCTCTACAGCCAGGTCAAGATGGCCCACTGGAACGTCAAGGGCATCCACTTCCAGACGCTTCACGAACTGTTCGACAAGGTGGCCGAGGCCATCGAGCCGTTCGTCGACGAGCTCGCCGAGCGCGTCACCGGGCTCGGCGGTACCGCCCGCGGCACGGTGCGCATGGCCGGCGGCTCCAGCCCCCTCGACGAGTACCCGGCCGACGTCTTCGACGGCGACCAGCACCTGGCGCTCGTGCGCGATCGGCTGGCCGCCTACGCCGCGGGCAACCGCAGCGCCATCGACACGTCCGGCGACCTGGGGGACGCCGCTACCGAGGACCTGCTCACCGAGATCCAGCGCGTGGTCGACCTGCACCTCTACTTCGTGCAGTCGCACCTGCCCGGCTGAGTCCACCGAGCCGAGCACGACGACGCCGGCCGCCGCCCAGCGCGGCGGCCGGCGCGTTGGGGCCGCACGGACGCCGTGCGCGCGGGCCCGCTGAGGTCGCGCGGGCGCGCTCGACCGTCCCGCCGCCTACGCCTCGAAGCCGCCCGAGCCGCCCACGTCGTCGCTCAGGCCCGAGGCCTCGAGGACGTGCTCGGCGACGAAGATCGGGCACTTGGCGCGCACGGCCAGCGCCAGCGCGTCCGAAGGGCGGGCGTCGACGTCGAACCTCACGCCGTGCCGCTCGAGCACGACCATGGCGTAGAAGGTGCCGTCGACCAGGTCGGTGACCTCGACCTTCGCGACGGTGGCGTCGAGCATCCCCAGCATCGACAGCAGCAGGTCGTGGGTCAGCGGGCGCTCCGGCGCCTCCGCCTGCCGCCCGGTGGCGATCGACACGGCCTGCAGCGCGTCGATGACGATCGGCAGCAGCTCCCCCTTGGGCGCCTTCAGGAGCACCAGGAAGCGCGCGCCGTCCTCCCCGCTGACGGCGATGTCCTCGAGCGTCACTTCGACCATGCACCGAGTGTAAACCCCGGCGCGGTAGACTCCCGCGCATGAGCCGACCCGCGGCCGCTCCCGACCCCGCCGCGCGCCGCTCCGGCTACGAGGTCGTCGTCGGCCTCGAGGTGCACCTCGCGCTGCGTACCCGCACGAAGCTGTTCTGCGCCTGCGCCGCCGGCGGCGGCGCCGCTGGCGGCGACACGGGCGTCGGCGGCGACGCGGTCGACGACGGCGCTGCGGGTGCGCCGAACCGCCACGTCTGCCCCGTGTGCCTCGGGCTCCCCGGCGCGCTGCCGGTGCCGAACGCCCGCGCCATCGAACTCGCCGTGCGCTTCGCGGCCGCGCTCGGCTGCGCCGTCCCCGAGGTGACCGCCTTCGCCCGCAAGCACTACGGCTACCCGGACGCGCCGAAGAACTACCAGATCAGCCAGCACGACCGACCCGTCGGGCTGGGCGGCGCCCTCGAGCTGCCGAACGGCCGACGCATCGGCCTCGTTCGCTGCCACCTCGAGGAGGACGCGGGGAGGTTGATCCACCCGACCTACGCCGACCACAGCCTGGTGGACCTCGACCGCGCCGGCACCCCGCTCATCGAGCTCGTCACGGCGCCGGACCTGCGCTCCGGCGAGGAGGCGCGGGCGTTCCTCGAGGAGGTGCGCGCGCTCGCCCGCGCGCTCGACGTCTCCGACGCCACGCCCGAGGAGGGGCGCATGCGCGCCGACGTCAACGTGTCGCTGCGGCGCCCCGGCGGGCCGCTCGGCACCAAGGTCGAGGTGAAGAACCTCAACTCGTTCAAGAGCGTGCAGGCCGCCATCGAGAGCGAGGCGACCCGCCAGGAGCGGCGGCTGCAGGCCGGTCGCGGCGTGGTGCAGGAGACGCGCGGCTGGAACGAGGGCGGGCAGAAGAGCTACGTCATGCGCACGAAGGAGGAGGCGGCCGACTACCGCTACCTCGACGACCCCGACCTCCCGCCCATCCGCCTCACGCCCGCCTGGCTCGCCGCGGTGCGCGCCGCCACCCCCGAGACGCCGGCCGCGCTGCGCCGGCGCTACGTCGCCGCGGGCCTGCGGCCGGACGACGCCGACCGCCTCGCCACCGACGTCGATCTGTCGCGCGCCTTCGACGCGTTGACCGCCGCCGCCGGGCGGCCGGCGGGGGCGGCGACGCCGGACGGCGCCGCGCCGCCGCCGGCCGCGCAGGCGCTGGCCAACTGGCTGCTGGTGGAGGTGGTCGGCTGGGCCCACGCCGCGGGGACCGGCGTCGCCGCCCTGCGCCTCACGGCGGATGCCTCCGCCGAGCGGCTCGCCGCCCTGGTGGCCCTCGTCGACGCGGGCGAGATCACCGGCCCGACCGCCAAGGCGCTGCTCGGGGAGGTCCTCGCGGGCGCCGACCCGCGGGCGCTCGTCGACGCCCGCGGCCTGCGGCAGGTCTCGGACGCCGGCGAGTTGGCCGGCTGGGTCGACGCCGCGCTCGCCGCCCACCCCGACGTGGCGGCCGGCGCGCGCGAGCAGCCCAAGGCGGTCAACTTCCTCATGGGCCGCGTCATGCAGGCCAGCCGCGGCCAGGCGCGGCCCGACGCCGTGCGCGCGCTGCTGCTCGAACGCTTGGGGTTGAGCGACCCGTGACCCCGAACCCGCTGGCCCTCGCGCGCGCCGCGGCGGCCGCCGCGCTCCTCGCGCTGGGCGGCGCGCCGACGCCGGCGGCGGGTCCGCCGGCGAGCGTGCCCCTCACCGACCCCGCCCTCGCGATCCTCATCGCCGGTCACCCCGTCTTCGGCCCGGCGCTCGCGTACCGCAGCGCCGCCAGCGACCTCGCCGGGCGCGCCCTGCGCGATGCCGAGGCCGACCTCGCGCGCCTCGACCACGGCCTCTCCGCCGACCTCACGTGGCGCCCGGGCGTCACCTGGCGCGGCGACGCCGACGAGCCCTTCGACCCGGCCGCCGGCGCCTGGGGTGGCGACCTGACCGCCTCCTTCGGCTGGAGCGCCGACGCCGAGGCGCGGCTGGACGCCCGCGCGGCGGTCCACCGCGCGGGCGTGGCGCACGTCGAGCGGGTCAACCGCGACCTGCGCGAGGCGCTCTCGCGCCACATCGACCTGCAGCGGGCCCACGTCGCGCTGACGGTCGCCCAGGACGCCGCGGCCGGGCGCGCCGAGACGCTGGCGACGGCCGAGCGGGTCGACCTCGACGCCGTCTCCCCCACGCCAGGCGAGCCGGAGCCGCGCACGCTGCTCGCCGCGCGGCTGGCCGCCGAGCGCGCCGTCGCGGGCGTCGAGCGCGCCGGCCGCGACGTCGCGTCCGCGGCGAGGCGCGCGGCGCAGGCCGGCTTCGACCCCGAGCTCGCCGAGGCCCGCCACCGCGATCGCCTCGCGCCGCTGCCGCTCGAGGGCTGGCGGCTGTGGCTGCCCGCCGCCGACCCGCTGGCCACGCCCGAGGTGGTGCGCGCGGCGCTCGAGCTCGCGGCCGCCGAGGCGGCCGTGCGCCGCCTCCGGGTCGGGGGCGTGCTGGACGACCTGCGGCTCGAGGCCACCCGCAGCGAGGAGGACGCCCGCGTCCGCGCCCGCGTGGGCCTCGACGAGGGCCGCCCGACGGCGGCGCTCGACGTCAGCCTGCGCCCCGCCGGTGGCGCCTCCTGGAGCCTGGCCCTGAGCGCGGTCCTGCGAATCGACGACGGTCACGCGCGCGAGCTGACGCGCGCCGAGGCCGGCGTCGCCGACGCCGCCGCGGCCTGGGCGGAGGCGGCCGACGCCGTCGAGTGGCGGCTCAGCGAGTCCCGCTTCGCGGCGCTCGACGCCGAGGAGGACGTCGCCTTCGCCGAGCGCGACCTGGCGCTGGCGCGCCGGGCGCTGCGCGAGGCCATCGACGGCTGGCGCGGCGCCGACAACCAGGGACCCGAGGACGCGGCGCGCGCCCGGGCCGACGCCGACCTGGCGCGCGCGGCGATCGCCCTCGAGCGCGAACGCGACGCCTTCTACCGCGCCTGGAACGGCTACCTGCTGGCGGCCGAACGCTACTGGTCGGCGGCGGGGGCGCTCGGCGGCGTGCTGGCGCCGCCCTGACCGCGCCCGCCGTGGCGCGCGCGCCACGCTGACTCCGTCAGGCCCGCGCCTCGCCGGCCCGCCCGGCCGGCAGGTAGATCCCGTCGACGTCGCCCAGGTGGACGAAGCGGTCGACGAGGTCGATGAGCGTCTGCGCCGAGGCCTCGCGGAAGGCGAGCACCTCGACCCGCTTGCCGCGCTCCTGGGCGACCTGCAGGATGGGGACGAAGTCGCCGTCGCCGGAGGCCAGCGCGACGACGTCGAGGTGGTCCCAGGCGCGCACGATGTCCGCGGCGATGCCCATGTCCCAGTCGCCCTCGAGGACCGTGCGTCCCTGATCGTCGGCGCGGTGGACGCGCACGGCACGCCGGCGCACGCGGTAGCCGAGGGCCGACAGCCGGGTGATGAAGCCGTGCGCGTTCGACTCGCCCGCGCGCTCGACGACGTACGCCGTCGCCGAGTGCAGCTCGCGCCCACGCACGGCGACGCGCAGCAGCCGCTCGTAGTCGAGGTTGCGGCCGGCGGCGTCGCGCGCCGCGTAGTAGAGGTTCTGGGTGTCGACGAAGAGCCCGACGCGCTGGCCCGGGCGCTCGCCCGGCGCGGGCGCCCACGCGCCCACCCGGTCGGTTGCCGGCGCGGCGGCGGCCGCCGCGGCGGGCGCGCCGGCCGGCCCATCGGCGGGCGTGCGGGGCCTCACGGCGCCTCCGCGGCGAGGCGCAGGGACATGATCCACTCGTCCTCGTAGGCGTGACCGCCGCCGAGCGGGCCCACGGCGACCTGGTCTCGCAGCACGCCCTCCACCTCGTAGCCGAGCCGGCGGTACAGCGCGATCGCGCCGGCGTTGCCCGCCCGCACGTGCAGCTGCAGCTTGCGCAGGCGCCGCGACAGTGCCCAGCGGCGGGCCGCCTCCATGAGGGCGGTCCCCACGCCGCGCCCGCGCCAACCTGGCGCCACCGCCACCGTGAGAACGGCGACGTGGGCGACGCGCCGCGACGCGCCGCGGTGCAGCTCGATCCAGCCGATGGGCTGGCCGCGGGCGACCGCGAGCGAGACGTGGCCCTCGTGCGGGTCGAGGCCGCGCAGCCGGGCGGCGAGCGAGGCGGCGGAGGCCGCGCCGTCGCCGATGAAGGCCGTCCCCTCGGCGTAGATGCCGCGCTGCAGCGCGTGCCACGCCTCGGCGTCGCGCTCTCGTGCGGTGCGCAGCTCCCACGGCACGCGCTCGGCGGCGTCGCGCGCGTCGTTGGGCGTCGCTCGGATCATGGCGCGAGTATAGCGAGGGACGCCTTCTCGCCGCGCTCGGCCTGCTATCCTCGGGGGTCCGCGGAGGCGCCGCGCGTGCGCCGGTCCGGCGCCCCGCGCCGGTCCGGCGCCCCGCGCCGATCCGGCGTCCCGCGCCGATCCGGCGCCCACGGGCGTCCCGAGCGTGCCCCGCGCTCCGCCCCACCAGGAGGAAGTGTGCTCAAGCTCGTCACGGCCGAGTCGGTGACCGAGGGTCACCCGGACAAGCTGGCCGACCGCATCTCCGACGGCGTCCTCGACGCCATCCTCGCCCTGGACCCGCAGGCCCGCGTCGCCGCCGAGACGATGGTGACGATGGGCCTCGTGCTGGTGGCCGGCGAGATCACCTGCCGCGGCTACGTCGACCTGCAGGCGATCGTGCGCGACACGATCCGCGAGGTCGGCTACACGGACACCGACTACGGCATCGACGCCGACCACTCCGCCGTGCTCATCGCCATCAAGGAGCAGTCGCCGGACATCGCCATGGGCGTCGACCGCTCCGGCGACGTCGCCGGCGACGCCGCCGACCGCCTGGGGGCCGGCGACCAGGGCCTCATGGTGGGCTTCGCGGTCGACGAGACCGAGTCGCTCATGCCGCTGCCGATCACGCTGGCCCACGCCCTCACGAAGGAGTTGGCACGGGTGCGCAAGGACGGCCTGGTGACCTCGCTGCGGCCCGACGGCAAGTCGCAGGTCACCGTGGCCTACGACGGCGACCGCCCCGTGCGCATCGACACCGTCGTGCTCTCCGCCCAGCACCACGCCGACGTCGATCTGGAGGGGCTGCGCGCCGATCTGCGCGCCCACGTCCTGCACGCGGTCCTGCCCGCGGAGCTGGTCGACGACGAGACGAAGATCTACATCAACCCGACCGGCCGCTTCGTCATCGGCGGCCCGCAGGGCGACGTCGGCCTGACCGGCCGCAAGATCGTCGTCGACACCTACGGCGGCGCGGCCCCGCACGGCGGCGGCGCCTTCTCCGGCAAGGACCCGACGAAGGTCGATCGCAGCGCCAGCTACTACGCCCGCTACATGGCCAAGCAGGTCGTCGCCGCGGGCCTCGCGCGCCGCTGCCTGGTGCAGGTCGCCTACGCCATCGGCGTCGCGCGGCCGGTCGGCAC
>Ga0180436_10002932_pt1 | contig 15888 bp, 12 predicted proteins | sample SS_ome_2_FD_132434 | JGI IMG/M metagenome (GOLD analysis project Ga0180436, IMG submission 132434) | Hypersaline lake sediment archaeal communities from the Salton Sea, California, USA - SS_3_S_2 metaG | ecosystem: Environmental > Aquatic > Non-marine Saline and Alkaline > Hypersaline >...
GGATTGCGTTCCACATCGTAGAACTGGAAGCGGGTAATCTGCCCGAACTTGTCAGAAAGTTCCATACGACGCAGTTCATCTGCCAGGAATGCAATCAGGATGCGGGTAAACTGGCTATCTTCATCCCGGGGGATCAGTTCCACCCAGTCCATACCCTGGCTTTCGCCAATATCAATAATTTCAAATTTATCATCAATATTTTTCTGGCTGATAAGAATGCTGGCAGGCGTACCTTTTAAAGCAGTTTCCTGTGAGATGTATGTTACCTGTTGCAAGTCATCTTCGATGATATGAACAGTATCGCCATCAGCCAGTATCACCTTGGGTTGTGGCTCAGTGTAATCCCAGCGAAATTTATTTGGGCGTGATAAGGAAAATGTACCCTGAAACCGGCCGGTTTGGGCAGTTTCAGTATTTAAAAATGATTGTTCAAATTTTGCCCTGACATCATCAACGTCATTAAGAAATTCATTGAGCTTTTGTGGACCCTGTCCGGCATAGACTGAACCGCAAACAAGCATGAATAACAGGCTAAAGAGGAGATTTAAATAACGCATCCTGGAGATATCATTGTGGTGGAGGTGGAGCGAGCACTTCCCGGTTACCATTGGTTTCAGGTGGACTGACAACGCCGATACGCTCCATTTCCTCGATCATTCTCGCTGCCCGGTTATAACCGATTTTCAAACGGCGCTGGACACCGGATATCGAAGCACGACGACTTTCCGTTACAATTCTGACAGCCTCATCAAACAATGGATCAGCATCTTCGATTTCCTGGGCTGCAGCACCTGAGGCTTCTGCAGATAGACCAGGAATGGCCTCGGAAGGTTCCTGAACAATTTCATCAACGTAATCCGGTTTGCCCATCTTTTTCAGTGCTTCAACAACGCGATGCACCTCTTCATCACTGACAAATGCACCATGCACACGTTTTAAGGTATTTTTACCGTTTTCAAGATAGAGGCTGTCACCTCTGCCTAGTAACTGTTCAGCTCCCATCTGGTCTAGAATGATGCGTGAGTTGGTTTTGCCGGATACCTGGAAAGCCAGCCTGGTTGGTACATTGGACTTGATCAGGCCGGTGATGACATTGGTATCCGGGCGTTGCGTGGCCAGCAGTAAATGGATGCGGGCTGCACGGGCCTTGGCAGCAAGGCGGGCTATCAGTTCTTCGACTTTCTTGCCTACGGTTGCCATCATATCAGCGAATTCATCGACAACAACCACAATGTATGGAATGGGTTCCAGGTCGGGTGGTTCGGGTAACTCATCACCTTCTCCATAGAGCATGGGGTCAGGCTTGAAAAACGGATCCTTGATAGGTTCACCCTTATTGATAGCTTCTTTTACTTTCTTGTTGAAGCCGGCAATATTTCTAACGCCCAGCGCACCCATCAGTTTATAGCGGCGCTCCATTTCCATGACGCACCAGCGCAGGGCATTAACCGCCTCTTTCATATCAGTGACTACCGGTGTTAGCAGGTGCGGGATATCCTGATAGACAGAAAGCTCGACGACTTTTGGGTCAACCATGATCAGTCTTACTTCATCGGCGCGTGACTTGAATAACAGGCTGAGAATAATGGTATTGATCGAGACTGATTTACCAGAACCAGTGGTACCAGCGATCAAACCATGAGGCATTTTCTCAAGATTTGCAACGACCGGATGGCCCCCGATATCTTTACCCAGGGCAACGGTCAACGGTGATTTTGATTTGTCATATTCTTCAGACATCAGTACTTCGCTAAGGTAAACCGTTTCCCTGACTTCGTTGGGTATTTCAATACCGATTACGGGTTTTCCGGGAATGGCTTCAACGACACGCACACTGATAGTCGACAGGGCCCTGGCCAGGTCATTGGCAATATTGGTCACCTTGCTGGCCTTGGTGCCCGGGGCGAGCTGTAACTCGTAAAGTGTTACCACAGGACCGGGACTGACAGATTCAACATGAGCCACAATATCAAAGTCTGCCAGCTTGAGTTCCAGCAATTGCGACATTGCTTTGAGGGATTCTTCCGAATGCTCGACGGTGGTAGCTGGCGGTGGTTCCAGTAAAGATAAAGGTGGCAATTCAGCATTGGGTTCAGGCGCAAACAATGGCACCTGCTTTTCTTTCTCAACGCGAATACTGGGCTGTACCTTGACCGGTTTGGGTGCGATAGTTGGCGGCTTGCGCTTTTTCTTCTTGGCTGTTTCCTTTTTCACAACCTCGGAACGCTGTTTTTTCATATGCCGAGCATCACGATATTCATCAAACTTGTTGAGCAGGAATCGTGATTTGTCCATGAGCCACAAAACAGCCTCACCGATCCAATCCATTACCGTGAACCAGGAGATACCGGTAAACAGTGTCCAGCCTCCGAGAAATACCGCAATCAACAGCAAGCTACTGCCGGTGGCACTAAAGGTCGGCACAAAAATCGATTCCAGCGCCTTGCCCAAAATACCACCCGGCCCTTCAGGAAAACTGCTGCCCAGTGATTTGATATGCATGGCTGCAAGCGAACTGCCAGCGGCAACCGTCAGGAAAAAACCGCCCCAGCGTAAGCCGACCAGCCAGTAATTAACGGAATCATCCGGGTTTCTTTCCTTGAAAATCAGCCAGCCACTCCAGATGACCATGACCGGAAAAAGAAAAGCGAGAAAACCGAACAAGCCAAGAAATACACTGGAAAACCATGCGCCAGCTGAACCGCCGAGATTTTCCGGTTTCGACCGTTCCCCGATATAGGACCAGCCAGGATCCTGCCCGGAGAATGACAGGAAGGAAATCAGAAAGTACAAACCCAGTGCAATAACCAGCCAAAAAGCCAGTTCGCGAAGTCTGCTGTCAGCATGTAATCGGTTGCCAGTCACGTTTTTATATTTGAGAAAATGGTTTAAGTTGTTTATTTAATAAACTATTTTTTAATATATTTATGATTCTATCAGATTCATTTTAGTGCCGGGTGAATAATTTTACCATTTTCGACATTTATGCCTTTTTGCAAGCTAGCATTGTTTTGCCAGCTTTCTTCAGTCAATTCAATTACATAGGGTAGAATGGCGGCTGATAAAGCCTGCGTGGATGTCCTGGGGACGGTACCTGGCATATTGGTGACGCCAAAATGAGTTACCTCATGTTGCGTGTAAACCGGTTTTTTCCAGGTGGTTGGGTGAATGGTCTCGATGCAGCCGCCCTGGTCAACCGCAATGTCGATGGCCACACTACCCGCCTCCATTGATGCGATCATCTCTGCATCCACCAGAATTGGGGCTTTTCTACCGGGAACCAACACTGCTCCAATCAGTAAATCAGCTGCAGCCACGGCCTTTCTGATGTGTTCATGCGTGGGCGTCATGCCTGTCACATTGGGGTAGCGATCGTGTAATGCGGCCAGTTTTGCGGTATTCAGGTCAAAAACTGTCACATTGGCACCTATCGAGGCCACGACATCGAGTGCCTGCGAACCAGCATTGCCGGCCCCCAGTATGACGACATGACCACGATCTGTAGTCGCCATACCACCAAGTAACAATCCTTTACCTCCTTCCGTGGAATGCAGAAGGTTCATGCCTATCTGACCGGCAAGGCGGCCGGCAATGACGCTCATTGGTAATAGCAACGGTAAAGAACCATCTACTTCCTGAACGGTTTCAAAGCCAATAGCCGTCAAACCTATGTTTAATAATTTGCCAAGCAATTCCTGTTCGGCTGCCAGGTGAAGAAAGCAGAAAAGCAAGTGATCTTCACGCAAATATTGCAGGTCGCCATCTACCGGTTCCTTCACTTTTACAACCAGACGAGAATTGGCATAGAGCGTTTTTGCATCGGGACAAATCCTCACACCGACATTTTCGTAGAGAATATCGGCGTAACCGGAGAGCGCGCCGGCATTTCGCTCCAAAAAAACCTCATGTCCGGCCTTGAGCAGACTTGAACAGGCTTCAGGCGTGAGGCTTACCCGCCCTTCACAGGTTTTAATTTCTCTGGGAATTCCGATATGCATTTTGGCTTTATTATCCTAATTGGCTAAAATCGCGTGATTATTGAAATAATACAGAGTGACCTCACCTGTTAACAACACCCCTGATTCTGGAGAAATTCACATGAGCGAAAGCAAACATTGTCGTTTGTTAATCCTTGGTTCCGGTCCTGCCGGTTATACAGCAGCCGTCTACGCTGCTCGCGCCAATCTCAACCCGGTATTGATTACCGGTATGGAACAAGGCGGTCAGCTGACGACGACTACCGAAGTTGATAACTGGCCCGGCGATAATGACGGCGTTCAGGGGCCTGAACTGATGGATCGTATGCTCAAACACGCGGAACGTTTCAATACCGAAATTATTTTTGACCACATCAATAAGGCAGAACTCACTGAGCGCCCTTTCAAGCTGAGCGGTGATTCAGGCGTCTATACCTGTGATGCCCTGATTATTGCTACCGGCGCCTCAGCCCAGTATCTTGGTCTTGAGTCAGAGGAAGCTTTTAAGGGTCGAGGTGTTTCCGCTTGTGCCACCTGTGATGGTTTTTTCTATCGCGGTCAGAAAGTTGCTGTAATCGGTGGTGGTAATACTGCTGTTGAAGAGGCACTTTATCTTTCCAATATTGCCGAAGAAGTGGTACTGGTTCACCGCCGTGATGCCTTGCGTTCAGAAAAAATCCTGCAGGATCAGATTTTCGAAAAGGCCAAAAATGGCAATATCACCATCGAATGGAACCATGTTCTGGATGAAGTACTGGGTGACCAGACTGGTGTGACCGGCATGCGTATCAAAAATACTCAGGATGCCTCAACCAAGGACATCGATTTACAGGGAATTTTCGTTGCCATTGGACACAAACCCAATACAGACTTGTTTGAAGGCCAGCTGGAGATGGCAAATGGTTACCTGAAAGTCCAATCCGGCACCGAAGGAAATGCCACTCAGACCTCTATTGAAGGCGTCTACGCGGCAGGTGATGTCATGGATCACATCTACCGTCAGGCCATTACATCAGCAGGTACAGGCTGTATGGCTGCACTCGATGCCGAAAAGTATCTTGATGCACTTGAAATAAAATCTTCCTGAAACTAATTAGTCATCCCCGTGCAAGCGGGGATGTCAGATTTTTACCCTCAGCGTCTCTTCCATGACGTAGGCATGGAGCACCACCTTCTGGAAACGGTTGATGCCTTTAAACATAATGCCGTAGTAGTGCAATGCCATATTGCCTTTCTTTTTAAAATCGACATTTTTGATAAGCCCGGTAACGACCAGCGGTTCATTTGCTTCGGCAACTTCGACTTCCATTTTGAGTTCTACCATTTCTTCCAGAATACCGATTGGAACACGTGTCGCGATGCGCGCCCCACTAGCGCTTAAGTCAACAACTATGGCCTCGGTGTATTTACTGCCTGCTTTGGTATTGCGCACCAGAGACGGCTGCTTGGTATCAATGCGCCGTGCATCACGCACAACAGAGACCTCGATATCATCCTCATCAGGATAAGAAAGATGCAAATGTGGATAAGGCTTCATGTTGGTTTGCACAACCTTGACGCGGAAAGCCGTGGCAATACTACCCTGCACTGCACGTGCAACCAGCTTGGTGTCATCGGTCAATAAAATGGTTTTGCCATTGAATTCCGTATTGGTCACAATCAGCCCCTTACCAGGGTAATAGCCAAGGAGCTTAACGTTGAAACGCGGTGCGTCCTCAATACCTTCCTGTTGGACTTGTATAGGTGTACCTACGGGTAATTGCAGTTTATCTTCCATCGTAATTAACTTTTTATTGTTATAGTCCTGACTGGCAATGTTAACCTATATTCAGCCATTTGATGAGCTTGATTCTTTTCCTCCCCTGGAAAAGGCCATGACGTATCCGAACGGTCTGTTGGCCATAGGTGGCGATCTTTCTGCTCAAAGACTGCTTCATGCCTACCAACGGGGAATTTTTCCCTGGTTCAGTGAAAATGAAATGATTCACTGGTGGTCCCCTGATCCGCGCATGGTGCTCTATCCTGACGAATTTCACATGAGTCGATCACTGAAAAAAAGCATTAGAAAAAACGCCTTCGAATTTTCAATAGACCAGGCGTTTGAAAGCGTCATACAGGCTTGTTCAGAACCTCGGAACAAACAACAGGGAACCTGGATCACAAAAGAAATGCAACAAGCCTACATTGGTCTTCACAAAATGGGCAAGGCTCACTCTCTTGAAATCTGGAAAGAAAATCAGCTGGTTGGTGGTCTTTACGGGATTGCCATTGGCCGGGTTTTTTTCGGTGAATCCATGTTCAGCCGGGTAACCGATGCCTCAAAAGCGGCGTTTCTGGCCTTGTGCCGCATTCTTGATACTTCAGGATTCGAGTTGATCGATTGCCAGGTTTATTCAGAACACCTGGAAACACTGGGTGCCAGGGAGATCGATCGCAGCCTGTTTGAAAAACAGCTTCAGCAATACTGTACTGAAGAATCAGAAAAACTTTCGGGACTCAAAGCTCAGCGATTATCCCTGGAATAATCGTAGGCAACACCTTCTGCTAATGAAAATGCCGTGTCCGCAGCGAAGCGGGTAAGCGGCAATAAAATCGGGAAACGACTCACACCACGTCCCAGAGGCATAATGCGTAACACCACATCCATGTAGTTATCATCGTTGAGGTCAGTATAGTCAACCGAGATTAGACGTAAACCTTTCGCCCTTCTATCAGTCTGGCATCGAACACCCTGTTCAGTACGCACCAGGCGTCCCCTGAATACTCCATTAAAAAAACGACATTCTTCTGTTTCAATATTATCCTCATTGAGTAGCACTTCAAGGAATGGAAAATAAGAACGAATGGTAGGTTTGCCATCTTTGCCCTGTTCGCATTGCTGCTGAAATATTTCTTCATCGGTTCCCTTGCATTCGGTAGAAAAAGGCAGATCTGCAAGATGGGCATTGAAAAAATCGTAATCAGCCACGAAATCGTTTTCAGGATGACTATCCTGGTTCATGTGCAGCATCATTACATAACGACAGTCATTAACGGATTTGAACCAGAGTTTGCGGTCAATCAGGTTAACTGGATTGGCAGCACCAAAATTAAACATGTTAATGATGTTTTCACAATCATCAGGAATATGGAATTTCTTGATTTCATTGTTGGCAAATCCCAGCTGAATATCATAATGACTGCCTTTATCTCCGCTGAAAGGCAGGGCAAAAATGAAATGATCACGATCGGCTTGTAATGGCAAGGACCATATAAGCAAGGCTGTAAGCAGTAATTTTAAGGCGATTGACAGAAACTTAAACTGTTTCATCATATTTTTTCCTGTCTTTAACATTATCATTTTTACCCGTCTCTTCATGTAGTAAAGCAGAAAAACGCTTACTTACATGGGTAGCGATATTAAAAAACAACTGTGAACTGATCATTGGGTGATAGTTGGTGGAGTTTTTGATGCCGTCGCGTGACAACACCAGTAAACTGGTCTGCTCGAGGGCCACAGCTTTTGTTAAACGCTTGATATTGGCAAACATGGATACATCTCCAAAGACATCACCGGGGCCAAAAAGTTCCTTGATCTCTTCAGTATGCAGTGCCGTACGGTGAATCACTTCGATTTGACCGCGCATCACCATAAACATGGTGTCACTGTCATCATTTTCATGAAAGACTGCTTCGCCCTTACGGTAATACTGAATACTACTGGAAAGAATAAACTTTCTGATCTGCCAGGTTTTAAGCCCCTTGAACAGCTCGCTTTTCTCAACGACTTCCTTGCGCAAGGTAAGAGACATCATGTCCCACAGGGAAACCAGACGGATGGCAGAAATGGCCAGTGGGGTAATAACAAAGTCTGCAATCAGTGCCGCAAAAATGACCAGTGCACTGAGAAAACCGAACTGGGCAACCGGTTCAAACTCAGACAATGCGAATACCAGAAAGCCGGAAATCAGTGCCAGTGAAGTGGCGAATACCGGTAAAGCTTCGCTGTGAATGGTCTCATACATGGCAGCGTATTTACTGCGCTTGCTTTTGAGCACGTTGTTGTAACGCAACATAAAGTGCATCGTGTCATCGACGGCGATACCGATGGCGATGGCCGCAGCCATGGTTGTACCAATATTCAGCGGAATATCAGCGTAGCCCATTACACCGAACAGTATCACGACAGGAAAAACATTTGGCAGTGACGCAATAACACCGACCTTCCAGTCAAGAAACAACATGGAAATAATCACGATAATAATAATCAACAACAAGGCGATGGACTTGAGCTGCCCCTCGATCATGGCATTGGTAGCCGACAGGGTTAATACGGAATCACCCGTCAGTTTGGCCGTCAAACCCTTGTCAAGGTAATTATCGAGATAGTCATTGATGCTGCTGACCGTCTTATCGAGTTGATGCGTAGAAGAAATATTGTGCCGAATCAGTATGCGTATTTTACTGTAATCATCAGACACATAGGCCTGCACATGCTCATACTTGAGAAAGATCATCAATTCATTCACGATCTCGTCACTATCCGGCATGATGGGCTCAGCTTCTTCCTCAAAGGCTGCATTTAATAATGACAGATAATCCAGAAATGAAGTGGTTGACTGAATACCGGGCTGTTCGTTGATAAATTGCTGTATCTCATTTGCCTGTTCCAGATAGCGGATTTTCAAAAAGGTATCCTGAATACCGGAATCTATGACGATTGACATTGATTCAAGCCCGGCGAGGTTATCGTTAACCTTGGCAAACTGCTTTCTGACTTCTGAATACTGACTAAGACTGTCGATCGGGTTGTGATTGACCTTAATCGAAAAAATACCATTGATGGCAACTACCGAGGCAACAAAAACGGCCACTGTGATTGTCCAGCGATACTTCCTCAGAAACATAAAAAATGAACGCGCAGAAGAGGCCTCAACATCCGGTGATTGAAACAAGCCCGACTTACCATCTAACTGCCATTTTCCAGCCAGGCGCAATACTGCCGGTATCAGTGAGATAGTCACTATGAAATTAAGAAACAGTGCCGCTGCAGACAAAATACCGAACTGCCAAAGTACTTCGATTTTACTGATCGATACTGATAGAAAACCAAGAAAAGTAGTGACGAAAGTCAAGGCAACAATACTACCCATCTTTTTGGCCATTTGTCGGATGGCATTAACCGAATCCATGCCGTTATGCTGGCCGCGACGAAATTCTGCAAGCAAGTGAATGTCTTCAGTTGATCCAACAATGATCAACAGTATGGGGACCATGGAGGTCACAACATTCAAAGGAATGCCTATCAAGCCCATCAGTCCAAGTGTCCATAGAATACTGATGGCGGCTGTCATGACCGGAATCATGATATCCACCAACTGGCGTAGCAGCAGAAACAGAGCAACTAATAATGCACCAATAGCAAACGGCAGCAATTTGCCCTGTTCGTTGCGGATCTCTTCGGCAACTTCATTTCGTACATGTTGAAAACCAACAGTAAAAACTTCTGTATAGACAGTTTCAAGTTGCGCCGTAATTTCAGCAAGAGAATGGGTAATGTCAGCATCTGAAAAAGACGAAACATCAGGCGCTAGCACGATGGCAACGGCCATTACCTTGTGGTCATCCGACAACAGGGTCTTTTTAATGAAAGGGTTTAGCGATGCACTGTCAAGCAGGTTTTGCGCATCTTCGGATGTTTCCGGTAGGTTATGGAGATATGCATCCTTTTTGAGATATCCGTCTATGGTTTTCAGGTAGGGAATCGAAAAAAGACTTTCGACGCGATGCACGAAATTCAAGTCCTCGATTTTATCGATTGATGCTTTTAGCTCTGTCAGCTTGTTCTTTTCAAGTAACTGCTCATCAGCAAGATAAAGCAGGATGACCGACTCATCACCAAACTGCTCCGTGACTTGTCTGAAAAAAAGGCGCTCAGGATCGTCCTGAACCAGGAGATCGTCTGCAGAAATCTGGACTTTTACGTTGTCCAGTTGCAGACTTGCGAGAATACTGACAATCAGTATAAATCCCATTACCAGCCACGGATGACGGCAAAATGTAAGTAGCAGTTTACTCATTCTGGTCTGGTCTTTTGGTCAATACGACTTGGTTTGAAAAGAAATATTATAGCTTTTATCGGCATCTTAATGATTTTTTTAAATAAATTCTTCAGACATGGACACTGAAATTCAGATTTACCAGACAGCTTTGAGTGATTGTCCTTACCTGGACAAGCGCAAAAGTATGAATTTCATTATTGATCCTGAATACCCCTTGTCGGCAAGTGCCTATGAAATTTTGCTTGAACGCGGTTTCAGGCGCAGTTCAAGTATCGTTTACCGTCCAGCCTGCCCGGAGTGCGTTGAATGCAAAAGCTCACGTGTGCCGGTCAAATCGTTCATTCCAAGCAGATCCCAGAAAAGAGCCTGGAAAAAAGTCAGCACCGATATTGTACTAAAGCCCCGTAAAGATGAATTCAATGAACAGCATTTCGATCTGTATCAACGCTATACCCGGTCAAGACACCATGACAGTGACATGGCTGAATCATCCATCGGTCAATACATGGATTTCCTTACGTCAAGCTGGAGCGATACTATTTTTCTTGAAATCTGGCTTAAAAAGCAATTGCTTGCTGTTGCCGTTACCGATCGCCAGCCGAATTCACTATCGGCCCTGTATACCTTTTTCGATCCAGAAAAAATGACTTACAGTCCAGGCGTGGTCGCAATTCTCAGCCAGATTGAACTGGCCAGACAGTTTGAACTGGACTGGTTGTACCTGGGTTACTGGATCGAACCTTGCCCAAAAATGTCATACAAAACACGCTATCGACCCATTCAGGTGATGGAAAATGGTCATTGGCGTGCACTTTAAATAGAACGGATTTTAGTATTAACCTCGGGGGCTTGTGTGCTATAATCTGCCGCGTTTTTTTCAGCAGACTTAAATTAAGCAATCTGGCAATATTATGGCTAAAGAAGATTTTATTGAACTTGATGGCACTGTGGTTGAAACCCTGCCTAATGCAACTTTCAAGGTAGAACTTGAAAACGGTCACGTCGTCAATGCTCACATTTCAGGAAAAATGCGTAAGCATTACATCCGTATCCTAACCGGTGACAAAGTTAAGGTCGAACTGACACCTTATGATCTGAGCAAGGGACGTATCGTGTTCCGCGAAAGATAAGTTTAAATTCACTTAGTGTACGGTTAGAGATTCGATCTCGAAGTCCAGTGCTCCTTCATCTGTGAGAATCACATGGACACTTCCACCCTCTTCCAACGCCCCAAAAAGCAATTCCTCGGCCAATGGTTTTTTGATTTCATTCTGAATCAGGCGAGCCATAGGACGGGCCCCCATCTGCGCATCGTAACCTTTGCGGGCCAACCATTGACGAACATCTTCATCGACAGAAATCGTCACTTTCTTTTCATGTAATTGTTCTTCAAGTTCAAACAGGAACTTGTCAACCACGTAGGTAATGGTTTTATCGTCCAACCCTTTAAACTGGATGATGTTATCCAGTCGGTTTCTAAATTCTGGAGTAAACATTTTCTTGATGGTTTCCATGCCGTCAGTGCTGTGATCCTGGGGCGCAAAGCCAATAGATGGCCGTGACATTTCCGCCGCACCGGCATTGGTGGTCATAATAATGATAATGTTGCGGAAATCGGCCTTACGACCGTTGTTGTCGGTCAACGTACCATGATCCATGACCTGCAACAGCAGATTGAAGACATCCGGATGGGCTTTTTCAATTTCATCAAGCAACAGCACCGCATGAGGATGCTTGTTGACTTCTTCGGTCATAAGGCCACCCTGATCATAGCCCACGTATCCTGGTGGTGCACCGATGAGGCGAGATACGGTATGTCTTTCCATATACTCGGACATATCAAAACGAATCAACTCCAAGCCGAGTATGCGTGCCAACTGCTTGGTCACTTCGGTTTTACCCACACCGGTAGGACCCGAGAACAGGAAGGAACCCACTGGCCTTGTTTCAGTGCCCAGTCCGGAACGGTTCATGCGAATGGCAGATGCCAATACTTCAATAGCTTCGTCCTGACCAAACACAACGGAACGTAAATCTTTATCGAGGGTTTTAAGGGCTTCAGTATCAGTGACAGAAACCTTACGCGGTGGTATTCGTGCAATCTTTGCGACAATGTTTTCAATATCGATGACACTGATAGATTTTTTACGTTTTGATATTGGTAACAGTTGCATGGCTGCGCCGGCTTCATCGATTACATCGATAGCCTTGTCCGGCAGGTGACGATCATTGATGTATTTATCAGCAAGCTCAGCGGCAGTTTCCAAAGCACGTTTGGAATACTTGACACCATGATGCTCTTCGAAGCGTGACACCAACCCCTTGAGAATGGAGATGGTTTCTTCAACAGTGGGTTCTTCCACATCAATACGCTGGAAACGACGCGCCAGCGCTCTGTCCTTTTCGAAGATACCGCGAAATTCCTGGAAAGTCGTTGAGCCGATACAACGCAAATCACCTGACGCCAACATCGGCTTGATCAGATTGGAGGCATCCATAACACCACCGGATGCTGCACCAGCACCGATGATGGTATGAATCTCGTCTATAAACAGCACAGCATCGGGCTGTTTTTTTAGCTCCGCCAGTACGGCTTTGAAGCGTTTTTCAAAATCACCCCGATACTTGGTACCGGCTACCAGCGCTCCCATATCCAGTGAATAAATAACGCCATCAGCAATGACCTCAGGCACTTCACCATCTACGATCTTTCGCGCGAGACCTTCAGCGATAGCCGTTTTGCCAACCCCGGCTTCACCAACCAGTAACGGATTGTTCTTACGGCGACGACACAAAACCTGGAGTGTTCTTTCTATTTCCTTTTCTCGTCCAATTAGAGGATCGATTTTTCCTGCTTTGGCCACTTCGTTGAGATTCGTGGCATACGAGGTTAACGGATTTGAAGCAGGTTTTTCGGTACTGTCTTCTTCAAGATTTGTGTCCGATTCACGGGAAAGCTGTTGTTCCGGGTCATCGGAATGAACCCTGGAAATACCATGGGAAATGTAATTGACCACATCAAGACGTGTAATGTCCTGTTGATCCAGAAAGTAAACGGCTTGTGATTCCTGTTCACTGAAGATAGCTACAAGAACGTTGGCGCCGGTGACCTCTTTGGCGCCGGAGGACTGTACATGAAACACGGCACGCTGCAGCACGCGCTGAAAACCCAAAGTCGGCTGGGTTTCGCGATCGTCATCGTTTGGCAACCTGGGAGTTGTTTCATCGAGAAACTTAATAATCTCGTCTCTTAGACGTTCGGTATCAGCGCCACAGGCAACCAGTACCTCAGCAGCAGTGGGATTGTCTATAAGGGCAAGTAACAAGTGTTCGATGGTCATGAACTCATGTTTGCGATTGCGCGCCTGTGTAAAGGCCTGACTTAGTGTGAATTCAAGTTCTTTGCTTAACATAACTAAACTCGATTAATCCTCCAATACGCTTAATCATAGATCACAAAATTCGATCGCGCTCAAGCTTCTTCGAGATCGCATAATAGAGGGTGTTGGTGATTACGTGAATATTCGTTAACCTGTTTTACCTTGGTCTCTGCAACATCACGAGTAAAGATACCGCAGACTCCCTTGCCTTTGGTATGGACATTCAACATCACGCGTGTTGCCTGCTCCCGATCCATGGAGAAAAATGTTTCCAGAATCTGTACGACAAATTCCATGGGCGTGTAGTCATCATTCATCAGTATGACCTTGTACATCGGGGGTCTTTTCAGTTTAGGCCGGGCCTCTTCTACAGCCAGGCCCTGATCATCTTCAAATTCGTGTTCGTCAGACATATTGCCCAAATCAGATTAATCTCAGATAAATAACCCGACCATGATAATACGGTTTGATTACTGCATCATCCCTTACGTGGCCAAAATTGCCGGTGAAAAGACCGGGAAATTCATTTGACCCTCAAAAAATAGCGTCTATACTCAAAAAACCTGTCATCAAAAAGAACAGGCTTTCGACAGCAAACAATACTAAGAATCCCTGCTGTTCGACAAAAAAAACGAGTATTACCAAGTTGGAGGAAAATTATGGCAATAGGCACAGTCAAATGGTTCAATAATGCAAAGGGTTATGGTTTTCTGACGCCCGAAACAGGTGGTCAGGACGTTTTCATTCATTTTTCGGCTATCGAAATGGATGGCTACAAAACCCTCAAGGAAGGCCAAACCGTAGAATTCGAACTTGAAGAAGGCCCTAAAGGACTGCACGCCCAGCGTGTTCACAGTCCAAATTCCGTGAACTGACTGTAGAATATTTATCTAGATTCTTAAAGCCTGCTAATAAGCAGGCTTTTTTTTGGCTTTAATGCCTGGAATATATAAACCAGCAACCTCCTAAAAACTGTCAATGATATCGTTAAGCGTTGCACTTGGACGCATAACCGCCTCTGTCATCTTGACATCCGGATGGTAATAACCGTGAATATCTTGTACTGATCCCTGGTTATCAATCAGTTCTGAAGCAATTTTTTCCTCATTGGCAGTGAGTTGTTCAGCAATGGGAGTAAACAGTTGCTTCAGTTCCTGGTCTTCATCCTGCGCGGCCAATGCCTGAGCCCAGTACAAGGTCAGATAAAAATGGCTGCCACGGGTATCAAGCTCGCCAACCTTACGGGAAGGTGATTTATTGCTATTCAGAAACTGACCATTGGCAGTATCGAGTGCTTTTGCCAATACAGCCGCCTTGTTATTGGCCGATTTTTGTGACAGATCTTCAAGAGAAACAGCGATTGCCAGGAACTCACCCAGTGAATCCCAGCGCAGGTGATTTTCAGCCAGTAACTGCTGAACATGCTTTGGCGCTGAACCTCCGGCTCCGGTTTCAAACAGGCCGCCACCGGCCAACAATGGCACAATGGAAAGCATTTTGGCACTGGTACCCAGTTCCAGAATGGGATACAGATCCGTCAGATAATCACGCAACACGTTACCAGTGACAGAAATCGTATCGAGCCCCTGCTGAATGCGTTCAAGCGTCAGTTGAGTCGCATCAACAGGGGATAGAATTCTAATTTCCAATCCTTCAGTATTGTGTTCCTTAAGGTATTCATTAACTTTCGCAATCAGGTTGGCATCATGTGCACGATTTTGATCCAGCCAGAAAATTGCCATGTTGCCGGTCAGGCGCGCACGATTCACACCCAGTTTAACCCAATCACGAATGGGTAAATCACGTGTTTGGCACATGCGCCAGATATCGCCTTCTTCCACTTCATGTTCCATTAAAACAAGACCGGCTGAATCGGTGACTTTAACCGTTCCGTCTACTGGAATTTCAAAGGTCTTATCATGTGACCCATATTCTTCGGCTTTTTGCGCCATCAATCCCACGTTGCTGACATTGCCCATGGTAGTGACGTCGAAGGCGCCATGCTGCTTACAAAAATCGATGACACCCTGGTATATGCCTGCATAGCAACGGTCAGGGATCACGGCCTTGGTATCATGCAATTTACCATCAGGACCCCACATCTGGCCGGATGAACGAATGGCTGCCGGCATTGAAGCATCTATAATGACATTACTGGGAACATGCAGATTGGTTATACCCTTGTCAGAATCTACCATGGCCATATCGGGACGTGCTTGGTAAATTGCCTTGATATCTGCTTCGATAGCCACCTTCTGTTCAGCAGGAAGACCGGCAATTTTAGCTTCAACATCACCAAAACCATTATTAGCATCTACACCCAGTTCTTCAAACAGATCGTGATATTTATCGAAAAGATCCTTGTAGAATACAGTAACTGCATGACCAAACATGATGGGATCGGAAACTTTCATCATGGTCGCTTTGAGATGCAGTGAAAACAATATCCCCTGCTCTTTGGCATCATTGACCTGTTCTTCCAGAAAAGCC
>Ga0180436_10002933_pt1 | contig 15881 bp, 10 predicted proteins | sample SS_ome_2_FD_132434 | JGI IMG/M metagenome (GOLD analysis project Ga0180436, IMG submission 132434) | Hypersaline lake sediment archaeal communities from the Salton Sea, California, USA - SS_3_S_2 metaG | ecosystem: Environmental > Aquatic > Non-marine Saline and Alkaline > Hypersaline >...
CAGGTGCAGAAGGCGATCGACGGCAAGGGGTTGATCCCGTGACGGCTCCGACCGTGCTGACCAGTGACCGCCGGTCGCAGCGTCGGCTGGCCTACTGGTTGATCGCCCCGGCCGTCGTCCTCATGCTGGCGGTGACCGGCTACCCGATCCTTTATGCGTTCTGGCTGAGCCTGCACCGCTACAACCTCGCCAGTCCGGCCGACACGGCGTTCATCGGCCTGGCCAACTACCAGACCATCCTCACCGACAAGTACTGGTGGACAGCGTTTTTCGTCACCGTGGCGATCACCGTCATCTCAGTGGCGATCGAGTTCGTCCTCGGATTGGCGCTGGCACTGGTCATGCACCGCACCATCTTCGCCCGCGGCGCGGTGCGCACCGCGATCCTGATCCCGTACGGAATCGTCACCGTCGCCGCGTCCTACAGTTGGTACTACGCCTGGACACCAGGCACCGGCTACCTGGCCAACCTGCTGCCCGACGGCAGCGCACCACTGACCCAACAGATTCCGTCACTGGCCGTGATCATCCTCGCCGAGGTGTGGAAGACCACGCCGTTCATGGCACTGCTGCTGCTGGCCGGCCTCGCGTTGGTACCCGACGATCTTCTCAAGGCCGCCGAGGTGGACGGCGCTGGGGCGTGGACCCGACTCGTTCGGATCACCCTGCCGTTGCTGAAGCCGGCCATCCTGGTCGCACTGCTGTTCCGGACCCTGGACGCCTTCCGGATCTTCGACAACATCTATGTGCTGACCGGTGGCTCTAACGACACCGGATCGGTGTCGATCCTGGGATATGACAACCTGTTCAAGGCCTTCAACCTCGGGCTGGGCTCGGCGATCAGCGTGCTGGTCTTCGCCTCGGTGGCCGTGATCGCCTTCATCTACATCAAGTTGTTCGGTGCCGCCGCGCCCGGATCCGACAGCGAGGTGCGCTGACATGACGCGTCGCACCCTCGGCTGGACCGTGATCAACACCGTGGTGCTCATCTACGCGCTGCTGCCGGTGCTGTGGATCCTGAGCCTGTCGCTCAAACCGACCTCGACGGTCAAGGATGGAAAGCTGATCCCCTCGGAGATCACCTTCGACAACTACAAGGGCATCTTCACCGGTGACGTGTTCTCCTCGGCGCTGATCAACTCGATCGGCATCGGCCTGATCACCACGGTGATCGCCGTGGTGATCGGCGGGATGGCGGCTTACGCCGTCGCGCGGTTGGAGTTCGCCGGCAAGAAGGTTCTCATCGGGGCGGCCCTGCTGATCGCGATGTTCCCGCAGATCTCGCTGGTGACCCCGCTGTTCAACATCGAACGGCGGATCGGGCTGTTCGATACCTGGCCCGGATTGATCATCCCCTACATCACCTTCGCGCTGCCGTTGGCGATCTACACGCTCTCGGCGTTCTTCCGGGAGATCCCGTGGGATCTGGAGAAGGCCGCCAAGATGGACGGCGCCACACCGGGTCAGGCCTTCCGCCGGGTGATCGCGCCACTGGCCGCGCCCGGGATCGTCACCGCGGCGATCCTGGTGTTCATCTTCGCCTGGAACGACCTGCTGCTGGCGCTGTCGCTGACCGCCACCAAGGCGGCCATCACCGCACCGGTGGCGATCGCGAACTTCACCGGCAGTTCGCAGTTCGAGGAGCCGACCGGGTCGATCGCCGCTGGCGCCATGGTGATCACCATTCCGATCATCGTGTTCGTTCTCATCTTCCAACGACGGATCGTCGCCGGGTTGACCTCCGGCGCGGTGAAGGGTTAGGCGGAGCTTCTCCATGGCTGAAATCGTTCTGGACCACGTCAGCAAGCGCTATCCCGACGGCGCCACGCCGGTGAAGGATCTCAGTCTCACCATCGGCGACGGCGAGTTCGTCATCCTGGTGGGGCCGTCGGGCTGCGGAAAGTCCACCACACTCAACATGATCGCCGGCCTGGAGGAGATCACCGACGGGGAACTGCGGATCGGTGGCCAACGGGTCAACGAGAAAGCCCCGCGGGACCGCGATATCGCGATGGTGTTCCAGTCCTATGCGCTCTACCCGCATATGACGGTTCGGCAGAACATCGCTTTCCCGCTGACGTTGGCCAAGCTGAGCAAGGCCGAGATCGAGGCGAAGGTCGCCGAGACCGCCAAGGTGCTGGATCTGGTGACGCTGCTGGACCGCAAGCCCTCGCAACTGTCCGGCGGTCAGCGCCAGCGGGTGGCGATGGGCCGGGCGATCGTCCGCAAGCCCAAGGCGTTCCTGATGGACGAGCCGCTGAGCAACCTCGACGCCAAACTGCGCGTGCAGATGCGCGGCGAGATCGCCCGGTTGCAGAACCGCCTGGGCACCACCACCGTCTACGTCACCCACGACCAGACCGAGGCGATGACCCTCGGCGATCGGGTCGTGGTGCTGCGGGCGGGCGAAGCGCAGCAGATCGGCACTCCCGACGAGTTGTACAACCACCCGGTGAACCTGTTCGTGGCCGGGTTCATCGGTTCCCCGGCGATGAACTTCTTCCCCGCAGCTGCAACCGAGGGCGGATTGCGTATGCCGTTCGGGACGGTGACCCTCGGTGACACCGCGCGAAACGCCTTGGCCCGCCATGCCCGGCCCGCCAACGTCATCGTCGGAGTGCGGCCGGAGAATTTCGAGGACGCCACCCTGATCGACGCCCATGAGCGGGCCCGTTCGCTGACCTTCGGGGTCCGGGCTGATCTGGTCGAGTCGCTCGGCGCCGATAAGTATGTGTACTTCTCCACCGGCGGGGCAGGGGCCCGGTCGGCTCAGCTGACCGAGCTCGCCGCCGAGTCGGGCTCTGGTGAGAACCGTTATGTGGCAAGGGTGTCCGCGGAGTCGTCGGCGGCAACCGGTCAGACCGTCGAACTGGCACTGGACACCACCAAACTGCATGTGTTCGACGGCGACACCGGAGTGAACCTCACCGCGTGAGCGATCCGCTGGCACGACTGCGCGATCACCTGGGGGCCCATTTCGCCGGCCTGGGAATCGACGCCGAACCCGATGTCGCCAGCGTCACCTTCCTCGGGGTGGAACGCATCGACGTGCTGCGGTTCGGCCCCGATCCCCGACCCGGTTTCGAGGATGTCTTCCATCACGTATCGGTGGGGTGCTCGCGGCATCCGATGACCGATGCGGCCGCGGCGGTGTCGGATCCGCTGCGCGGTCCGCGGGCGGAGATCGTGCTGAGCCTGCGTTCCGGAACACCAGTCACCGGCCTGGCCCGCAGTGTCGCCGTGGTGGCCGCCACCCCGGCCGTTGACGGGGTGGTGCTCGCACCCGATGCGCTGGTCGACCTGTCCGGGCCGCTGTGGACCGGTGCCCCGTTCACCGCTGTGCTGCTTGGGGATTCGGATATCCCCGACCTGTCACTGGATCCGCCGGCCGATCCGGTGACATTTCTGTCGGCGGTGCCGATCACCCCGACCGAGGCGGCCTGGGTGCGGCTCAAGGGCGCCGAGGCGATGCGTCAGGCGTGGGCCGACGATCGCGTCGACGTCCTCGATCCCGGGCGGCGGGCGGCGTCAGCCGGTTAGACCGAGACGGGAACCTCGAGGGTTCCGCCGTGGCCGTCGTCGATCGTGACGACGAACGAGTCGGGGACACCCGGTGTCGTTGCGGTGTAGCTGAACACCCCCGTCGCCGGATCCAGTTGAAGGGCGCCGGTAGCCGGATTGGTGGTGACTGTGTAGGTGAGCGTGTCCTGATCAGGATCGGTACCGATGATAGTGCCGTTGACCTCGCCAGCCACGACGTTGTTGAGTACTTCGACGTTGTCGATGCTGAGTCTGGCGCCGGCGGCCTGTCCTCTCGTCGCGTCCCAAGTACCCGACACGAATACGAACTTGTAGTTGCCGTCCTGGTTCACGGGGAAGTTCACTACGGTGACCGGCTGAGTGGTCCGCATGTCGGCACCCGTCGCATCGAGCATGATGTAGGTCGCGCCGGTGTCCACGTCCAACATGTACGCCAACACATCGAAGGCGTCGCCCCCGCCGCTCGCCTCACAGTCGAACCGGACCGTCGCTCCGCTTCGGATGTAGACGGGGTTGTCGGAAACCACGACCGGCCCGTGAATCACACCACCGCTGCCGGCGGGAGTATTGAGGACGCCGCCCAGCGATGAGTTCATGACCGCACGTCCGTTGGTGACAGTCGTGGTGTAACTGCCCGATCCGCCACTGGCTTCGACGCCCCCGTCAGGAGCCGTCGTCGGGTCGACCGGGGTGGGCCAGCCTGCGACGGTACCGGTGCCGTCCACTAGCACCCGGGTGTTGATGGCGGTCCAGCCAGTCAACGCATCGGTGAAGTCACCGTTGACGAATGTCGATGCCTGGTTCACCGTTGCGGTCGGTAGGGCATTTGCGGGGTCGACCGTGACGGTCACAGGAACCGATATTGTCCCACCGTAGCCATCGGCAATCGTGACGGTGAAGGTGTCGGTGAGGGCGTCGGCGGTTGCGCCGTCGGCGGCCGCGGAGTGGCGGGCGCTGCTGGTGGGGGTGTACGTGAAGGCGCCATTGTTGTCGACCATCACGCTTCCCTTGGCCGGGGTATCGGCCAGGGAGTAGGTCAGCGCATCGCCGTCGGCATCCGACCCAATCACCGCTCCGGCTACCGCGCCGGTGCCGGCATCGGGAACGCCGATGGTGGTGCTGGCCGTGGGTTCGGCGTTGGCGGGGGTGATCGGCACGGTGATGCTGACCGCGCGGGTGCCTCCGTGCCCGTCGTTGACGGTGACGGTGAACGTGTCGTCGGTGGGGGTCCCAGCGGACGGCGGGGCAGCGTCGAACCCGCCGCGGCCAACGGAGTAGAAGGACTGCGGCAGGCCGAGCGGGGCACCCTGGCTGTAGGTGGTGACGACGAGGGTGACCACCTGCCCCGCGGTGAGGTCGGCGGAGATGCCCGGGCACAGACCCGTGCTTCCGCCGCAACCGGTGGCCGACGCCTGGAGTTCGGCGGGGATATAACTTCCGCGGTCGTCGTTGTAGGTGATTCGATTGACGCCCGGCGCCGCCGGGTCGAACTCGCCATCGTAAAGCTCCATCACGGTGTCGACGGGGGCGTCGGTCTGGCCGAAGGTGTAGGTGCGGGTTTCGGACGCGATGAAGTAGGTGGCGACGTAATTGTAGGTGCCCGTACCTCCGCGCCAGCCGCCGTAGGTCCCCTGGGTGACTTGAGCGGGGTCGGTCAGTTCAATGGTCTGGATCTCCGCGTCGCTGCCGTTGCTGGTGCTCCCGGATGAGCCCTCCGCCGCGACCGCGTGCCTCGCCGCGGGGTCGGGGGTGTAGACGAACTCGCCGGTGTTCGGGTCGAGGGTCACCGTTCCGTTGGACGGTCCCGAGGTGACCGCGTAGGTCAGGGTGTCGCTGTCGGCGTCGGCTCCCTCGACTGCGCCGGCGACCTCCCCGGTCGCCTCGTCGGGGTCACCTACCGCGGCGTTTGCGGTAGGAGCGGTGTTGGCGGGGCTGACGGTGAGGGCGACCTCGACCAGTACGGTGCCACCGAACCCGTCGGAGACGGTGAAGGTGACCGCATCGGTGCGGTCGGCGTCGGTCGCATCATCGGCGGCAGCGTTGTGGCGGGCGTCCGGGTCGGGGGTGTAGGTGAACCCGCCGGTCGCAGTGTCCAGGGTGAGGGTGCCCTTGGCGGCACCTTCGTTGATTGCGTAGGTCAGGGTGTCACCATCGGCGTCGGTGAACACCAGTTCGCCGGGGATGGATCCCTGACCGTCGGGGGCGGTGATGTTGACGGTGCCGACGGGGGCTTCGTTGGCCGGGGCGACCGGCAGTGACACCCGGCGTATGGTCCGACCGCCGTAGCCATCGGAGACGACCACCGTGAAGGAATCACTCTGGTCCGCTGCGGTCGCATCGTCGGCGGCTGCAGCGTGGCGGGCTTCGGCACTGGGGGTGTAGACGAAGGTGCCGTCCTCGTTGAGGATAATTGTGCCCTTGTCCGGACCGGTGACTGAGGCGATGACCAGTCTGAGACTGGTGGTGTCGCCATCGGGGTCAGTGACGGTCAGTGCGCCGAGGATGACACCATCGGCATCCGGCGCGTTGAGGGAATCGGCGACGACCGGGTTCTCATTGTCGGGGCTGATCGCGGTGGTGACCTCGATGAGGGTGGTGCCGCCGTGTCCGTCGGTGACGGCCACGGTGAAGGTGTCGCTGAGTGTCTCGGCGGGGGCACCGTCGGCGGCGGCGTCGTGGCGGGCGTCGGGGTCGGGGGTATAGATGAAGGTCCCCGTCACCTCGTCGAGGGTGACGGTGCCCTTGGCCGGCCCGGTGGCGATGGAGTAGACGAGAGTGTCGCCATCGGTGTCGGCGCCGAGAACCGCGCCAGCGACCGCACCTGCAGAGGTGTCGGGGTCGCCGACGGTGGCGGTGACTTCGGGGGCGTCGTTGGCGGGGCTGACCGCCGTGGTGACCTCGACGAGGGTGGTGCCGCCGTGGCCGTCGTTGACCGCGATGGTGAAGGTGTCGGTGCGGTCGGTGGCGGTGGCGGTGTCGGAGGCGGCGGTGTGGCGGGCCTCGGGGTCGGGGGTGTAGGTGAAGGCGCCGGTGATCGGGTCGAGGGTGACGGTGCCCTTGGCGGGTCCGTCGGCGATCGCGAAGCTCGGGGTGTCCCCGTCGGCGTCGGTGACGTCGATGGTGCCGTCGACGGTGCCGCTGGTGTCCGGGTCTCCGGTGGCGGCGGTCGCGTCGGGAGCGGTGTTGGCTTCGGAGACGTCGACGGTGACCTCGACGAGCGAGACCCCGCCGAGCCCGTCGTAGACCACGAGGGTGAAGCTGTCGGCGCGATCGCCGTCGGTGGCGCTGTCGGAGGCGGCGGTGTGGCGGGCCTCGGGATCGGGGGTGTAGGTGAAAGTGCCGTCGTCATTGAGCACGACGGTGCCCTTGCCGGGCGGGGTGATGATGCTGGCGGTTTCACCGTCGACGGTGACCGCGATCGTTCCGTCCGAACCGGGTACACCGAGTTCCACAGCGTCGGAGGGGGCTGCGACGTATTCGCTCCCGTCAGCGCCGGGGGTGGCCTCACCCGTAGTGCTGCTGGCGGGGCCGCCGAGTCCGTTGGTGCCCTCGGAGAGCAGACCCAGACCACCGCCGCCCCCGCCGCCGCCGACCGCATCGCCGTTGCGGCCGAACGCGCTTCCGCCGTCGCCGCCGGTACCGCCGGTGTCCCAGCTGGTTCCGCCGACTCCACCGACGCCGCCGGTTGCATCGCCGTCAATGGCATCGGCATCGCCGCCGGTGCCGCCGGTGCCTCCTGTGGCATCGCCGAACCCGCCGGCTCCGCCGGCACCTCCAGTGGCGTCGCCGTCGGCAGAGTCGGCCCGCCCGCCGACGCCGCCGTCGCCGCCGATCTGCGCGCCGGTGCCGCCGCCACCGCCACCACCGCCGGTCGCTGAGCCGCTTTGGGTGGTGGCGCTACCACCGTTGCCACCCAGGCCGCCGACCCCGTCGCTGCTGTGGCCGCCGCGGCCGCCATCTCCGCCTATGGCGATGCCGTCCGCCGACGCGGCGTTGCCGCCATTGCCACCGGTGCCGCCGGTGTCGGGATCGCCTGCGCCGGCACCGCCGTCGCCACCAATGGCCGTTGCGCCACCGGTGGCGTAGGCGTCGCCGCCGTTTCCTGCCACGCCGTTCCCGCCGGCGGCCGCACCGCGGCTACCCGCCGCGCCACCGTTACCGCCCACTGCCACGCTGTCCGTGGCGTCGGCGATGCCGGTGCCGCCCGCGCCGCCGTTACCGCCGCCTCCATAGCTTCCGCCGGCCCCGCCGGCACCGCCGTTGCCGCCGTTGCCGATAGTCGGGCTGAAGCCGTTGCCGCCGTTGCCGCCGTTGCCGCTGAGTGACGGCGCCTTGCCGTCCAAGCCATCGTTGCCGGTATCCAACGCGACGCTGGCAGCGTTCAGTCGAGCTGTTCCCAGAATCATTCCGTCAGCGCCACCGCGGCCCCCGAGGCCGGCGACGGTGCCGGGATCGCCTCCTTGGCCGCCGTCACCGCCATCGGGGTTGGTCTGATCCCCGTCAGCCCCGTTTCCGCCGAGGCCCGCCAGGGCAGCGTCACCGCCGTCGCCGCCGGTCCCGCCGACACCGCGGGTGCCGTTCGTAGTGGCACCTCCGTCACCACCGAGGCCGCCATTACCGCCGGCGGCGCCGGTGCCGCCGTGGCCGCCGTCGCCGCCGCCAACGGCGCCGTCGCCGGCGTCGCCGCCGGTGCCGCCGTGGCCGCCGTGGCCGCCGTCGCCGCCCGCGCCGCCGTTGCCGGCCAGGCTGCCGCCTGCTCCGCCGTTTCCGCCGTTGCCGCCGACACCACCCGCGGTGCCATCGCTTCCATCGGTGCCAGCAGCACCGGGCAGGGCGCCGTCGACACCGTCGACACCAGCGACACCATCGCTGGCGTCGCCGCCGCGCCCACCGTTGCCGCCGTTTCCGATCGAACCGCCCTGACCGCCGTCGCCGCCGTGTCCGCCGTCCCCACCGGGGGTGACCGCGCTCCAGCCTGCCCCGCCGTCACCGCCGTTGCCGGCCGGCCCGTTGAATGCCGTGCCATCGGCGCCGGACGGAGCAGATGGCCCGTCGAGGGTCTCGCCAGCCGGTACGGGGGAAACCTGGGAGTCGGGGTGGGCATTGGCCTGGCTGTAACCCTGGTCGACCAGCCTCCGGTACCACAGGTCCGCCGTGGTGCCCACGGCTGCGGCCCCTCCGGCTCCGCCCACTCCGGCGCTGCCCGCATCCCCACCGGCGCCACCGTTTCCACCGTCGGGATTGAGCGCATCACCGTCGGCGCCCCGGCCGCCGTCGCCGGGTGTTCCGGCATCGCCTCCCGCGCCTCCGGCGCCTCCGGAGCCATTGGCGTCTTGTTGCTGGAAGAAGAACAGGAACCGACCCGCGCCGGCGGCGCCGCCGTTGCCGCCCACACCGCCGTTTCCACCGTTTCCGGCGGAGCCTCCGGTGCCCCCGTCTACTCCGGTGGTGCCGCCGTCAAGGCCGCCAACCCCGTCGCCCCCGACACCTCCGGCGCCGCCGACTCCGCCGCTGCCGCCTGCTCCGCCGCTGCCGAAGACCCAGCTGCCCTCGCCGCCTGCGCCGCCGTTTCCGCCGGCCCCGCCATCGCCGGCATCGGCTCCGTCAGCGCCAGCGGTCAGGCCGCTGGCACCGGCGGTGCCCACCGCGCCGACTCCGCCGGTACCCCCGGAACCGCCCTTGCCGACGACGGAGAGCAGACCCGTGTTGCCGCCGTTGCCACCGGTGCCGCCGGCCTGCTCGACACTGATCGCGGCGCCGCCCGTCCCGCCGTCGCCACCGTCGCCCACCCAGAGTCCGCCGCGTCCGCCGTTACCGCCGTTGCCGCCGCCGGCGCCCCCGGCGCCGCCGTTGCCGCCGTTGCCCCAGAACCCGATGAACCTGGCGTTCCCGCCGTTGCCACCGTCGGCACCGAGCGCGCCGGCCCCGCCGTCGCCGCCGCTGCCGAGGATGAAACCGCCCACACCACCGGTTCCGCCCTTGCCGCCGTTCACAGATGCAATGCCCGCGCCACCCTTGCCGCCGTTGCCGAATAGGGCTGCCGCGCCTCCGTTGCCACCGTTCCAGCCATCGCCGCCGTTGCCGATCAATCCGCCGTGGCCGCCCGTGCAGGCAACGCCGGCGCCGCAGGTGGTGCCGTCCCAGCTGTAACCGTTTCCGATCAGAATGCCGGCGTTGGGGTTGTCGGCAGTGCCGTTGCCGATGAAGAACCTCACCAGGGTGTCCAGGGGATTCGCCGGCGGTGTGGGCGGAGCGGAAACCGCCGCCGAGGCGATGTGAGAGCCCGAAGCCGTGTTCGCCGGGGCCGCCGGGGCAGGATCCACCGGCTCACCGTTGGCCACGTCAGCACCGGCTCCCTGCGCCTTCTTCGCGACCAGCTCACGGCGCGAGAAGGCTGCCGCGGCCCACATCAGCGGAGCTGCCAACGGGGCTTCCACGGGTGTATCACCTGCTGCCAACGGCGTCGTTCCCAGCCAGCCCAGCGCTGCGCTGGGGGCCGCTTCAGCAGGGCGTGGCGCCGACATGATCGGGGCCGAATCCCGGGTCTCCGGAGCCGATATTGCGGACGCCGACGGGGCCGGCGCTGAAACCCCGGTAGGCGACACCTCGGCCGTGGCAGCGACGTTGCCGCCGCCGATCGGAATGCTGGGGTTTGCCGGCAGCGACTGCGGCGAGGACGGCGCGCCCACGGCGGTACCGGTCGCTGGCGCCACAGCACTGCCCGGGCCGGGACGGACTGAGGTATCGGTATCAGCCGATCGTGGGGAGGTGCGACTCGACACCCCGTCAGGCTCGGCGGTCAGCTGAGGGATCGGGTCGAGGTCGACGGGACGTGATCGCCTCTCCTGCGCGCGCGACCGCGCGGCGGAATCCGGAGCCGCGACGACCGGGCCCGGTTCTGCGGCCTGTCTGCGTGGACCTCCCCGTGTGGTGGCTGCGGTAGCGGCCGAGGCGGAGTCCGAGCCGCGCGCCCCTGAACGAGCGGTTCGTTTCGCCGGTGCCGACGATGAGTCCGAGGCTTTCGCGCCGGCCGAACCGGCGTTGTCAGCTGAGGCTATGGCCGGCATCGCAATGGCGGCGGCGCCGACCCCGAGGGCCACGGCAAGCGCCCCCACCCGTCCGATGTAGGCGCTGCACCCCGAGTCCGGGGTGCGTCCCGGATTTTTCTTCAGCGTCGGCGCGCCCCGCCGGTCCTGAGGTGTGGCCCAACGGAAATCAGCTGCGGAGTACGCCATCATTGCGAAGCCCTTGTCGGGACTTGGGGGAGCGTTTCTCGCCCCCCGCTCACGACGAGCGTGCCATTTTCGGAGTGACGAAAATCACGTTTGGTCGGAGTTTTTCCGATCTGTGTGAACTATCAAATGGTTGAGTTTGCCCGGTTCCTGAACTGCGAAAGCCAACGCCTTGTCGCGTGTTCCGCGGCCGGTGTCGGGGGAGGTGGAACACAGGCGTGGGTCTGTTGAACTGCGGATTACGGATTAGGTTTCGCGAATCGGATAGCTGCCGGCCCCTCGTCCAAACGCAGTCAGAGGCATTGCTCCCGACGGCGTCGGCGAGCCATCGTGGGAGTAAAGTCCGGTATCTCTCTCACAGCCAGTGGTTGCGGCGGAACGTCCGGTACAGCAAGCCGCAGACCAGCACCATCAGCAGTAGGACGGTCGGGTAACCCCACTGCCAACCGAGTTCTGGCATGTCATCGAAGTTCATCCCATAGATGCCGGCGATGGCGGTCGGCACCGCGGCCATGGCCGCCCACGCCGAGATCTTGCGCATGTCCTGGTTTTGCTGCATTCCGACTTTTCCCAGCGCGGCCTGAACCAGTGAGGACAGCATCTCGTCGTACTCGGCGATCTGGTCGGCCGCCAGGATCTGATGGTCGAGGACATCACGCATCTGGCGGCGGACCTCCTTGGACAGCAGATCGCGGTTGGCGCTGTTGAGCCACTCGATGTCATCGGTCAGCGGTGACACCGCCCGGCGCAGTTCGACCACCTCGCGTTTGAGCAGGTAGATGGGTGCGATATCGGTTTTGTGGTGGGGGGAGAAGGTGTTCTCCTCGATAGCGTCGATATCGGCTTCCATCGCGCCGGTGACCCGTCGGTAGGTGTCGACGATGTGATCGGTGATCGCGTGCATCACCCCATAGGGTCCCAGCGTCAACGGGGTGCGATCGGCTTCGAGTTTCTTCCGCAACTGGGCCAGACCGGTGTGCTCACCGTGGCGAACCGTGATGACGAAGTCGGCGCCGACGAACATCATGATCTCACCGGTCTCGACAATCTCCCGGGCGAGTTCCACCGATTCGTGGGGTACGTAGTTGACGGTCTTGAGGACGACGAACAGGGTGTCGTCATAACGTTCGGCTTTGGGCCGCTGATAGGCGTGGACGGCGTCCTCCACCGCCAGGGGGTGCAGACCGAACAGGTCGGCGATCGCCTGCATCTGCTGAGTGTCCGGTTCGTGGAGACCGATCCAGACGAACGCCCGCTGACCGTTCTGCTCGATCTCTCGCACCTTCTCCAGTGCGGCAGGGTGGGTGTAGCTGCCGGGCAGCCGGTCGCCCTCGCAATAGACCGCGCAGTCGACCACCACCTCCGATACCGGGGCGGGGTTGTCTTCGGCGTCGGTGTCCGGGTTGCGGATGAGGTTCACCTCGAGCAGGATCGGCGGTCGCGGCTGAAACTGCGGCATCGCTACCTCCTGGCGCATCGCCCCGGCGGGTCAGTGGGAAATCCTACGCGCCCATACGGCCGGGACCGGGCGGGCGGTCGCGTACCCTGACGCGGTGCCCGAAACGCTTCCCGCCCCCGATCTGGTCATCGACGACGAGGAGATCTTCGCCGCTCACCGCGGCGGAAAGATGTCGGTGGAACTGAAGGCCCCCCTGGACACCCAGCGGGCGCTGTCGATCGCCTACACCCCCGGTGTTGCCCAGGTGAGCCGGGCCATCGCCGCCGATCACACCCTGGCGGCCCGCTACACCTGGGCGCACCGACTGGTCGCGGTGGTCAGCGACGGCAGTGCGGTCCTTGGCCTCGGCGATATCGGTCCGTCAGCGTCGCTGCCGGTGATGGAGGGTAAGTCGGCGTTGTTCAAAACGTTCGCCGGACTTGACTCGATCCCGATCGTGCTGGCCACCAAGGATCCCGACGAGATCGTCGAGACCCTCATCCGGCTACGCCCGACATTCGGCGCGGTCAACCTGGAGGACATCTCGGCACCGCGCTGTTTCGAGATCGAACGCCGGGTCATCGAGGCGCTGGACTGCCCGGTCATGCACGACGATCAGCACGGCACCGCGATTGTGGTGCTGGCCGCACTGCTGGGCGCGACAGCCGTCCTCGACCGCAAGCTCAGTTCACTGAAGATGGTCATCTCCGGTGCGGGCGCGGCGGGGGTGGCATGTGCCAACATCCTGCTGGAGGCCGGGCTCAGCGATATCACCCTGGTGGACTCTCGCGGAATCGTGCACACCGGCCGTGAGGACCTCAACTCCGTCAAGGCCGAATTGGCGGCCAGAACCAATCCGGAGGGCAGGACCGGTGGAGTCGCTGAGGCACTGGAGGGCGCGGAGGTCTTCCTCGGGGTGTCCGCCGGCAAGGTGCCCGAGGATCTGATCGCCGCGATGGCACCTGACAGCATCGTGTTCGCCTGCTCGAATCCGGACCCGGAAATCCACCCCGAGGTGGCCAAGCGGCACGCCGCCATCGTCGCAACCGGCCGAAGCGATTTCCCGAACCAGATCAACAATGTGCTGGCCTTCCCCGGGGTGTTCCGCGGCGCCCTGGACGCCGGGGCGAGGCGCATCACCGAGAAGATGAAAGTGGCTGCGGCCGAGGCCATCTTCTCCGTTGTCGGTGACGATCTCGCCCCAGACCACATCGTGCCCAGCCCGCTGGACCCGCGGGTGGGCCCGGCGGTCGCCGCCGCCGTGGCCGCTGCCGCTGAGGTGTGAGCCGGGACCGGCGCGATGACGGGATTTCGCCGGCTGGTGGTGGTGCTGACAAGTGTGCTGGCGGTTTCCTGCGGCAGCCCGGCGGAGGGGCCCTCGCTGGTGGTCGGGGCCGCGTCCGATCCGGAGAACGCCCTGTTGGCCAATATCTATGCGGCCGGCTTGCGCTACTACGGGACCGCCGCCCGGGTTGACACCTCGGCCGATCCGCTGGCGGCCCTGGATGCCGGGACCGTGCGGGTGGCAACGGGTTTCACCGGCGGGCTGCTGCAACGGTTCGACCCGGGATCAGCGGCCAGATCAGCCCGACAGGTGTATCGGGCGCTCGCGGGCGCCCTGCCGGAGGGCATCGCCGCCGCCGACTACGCCCCGGCCGCGGAGGACAAGCCGGCGATGGCAGTGACCGAGGCGACGGCGTCGGCCTGGGATAGCCGGGACCTCTCGGCGCTGGTCCGACATTGTTCCCGGGTCAGCGTCGGCGCTCCGACGGGAAGTTCGACCCCCGAAGCCGTGGGGGACTGCCAGCTGGGTCCGGTCCGTGAATTCGGCACCGCGGCCATGCTGTTCGACGCATTGCGCGCAGGTTCGGTCACTGCGGCTTGGACCACCACCGCCGCGACCGGGGTGCCCGACGGTGTTGTCATCCTGGTCGACCGCAAACCGGCACTCATCCCGGCGCAGAACGTTGTCGCGCTCTACCGGCGCAACGAACTCGACCAGATGCAGCTACGAGCGATCAACGAGATCGCCGGTGTTCTCGACACCGCCTCGCTGGTTCAGATGCTCGCCGAGGTGGAGGCGGGGGCGGACGCCAGGGCCGTCGCCGAACAGTGGCTGGCGGCCAACCCGCTGGGCCGGTGACCCCCGCGGTCAGCGCATCCCGGGCATGAACCGTCCCGACAGCGCGGTCAGGACGCGCTGGTAGCCCGATCCGGAGGCACGCACGAACAGGTCGAGAATTTTGGCGTCGGCGCCGACGAGCACCTTCGCCTTGTTCTTGGCGACCCCGGTGAGGATGACCTGAGCGGCCCGTTCCGGCAGGGTACGGGCCATCTTGTCGAACCACTCCGCCGCCGAGGCGACGTCGACGCCCTCGGCGCCGGTGGCGTTACGGGCGATCGCGGTCTTGATCCCGCCGGGATGCACCGTGGTCACCTTGACCGGGTGGTGTGCCAGAGCCATCTCCATGCGCAGTGCCTCGGTGAAGCCGCGGACGGCGAACTTGGCCGAGTTGTAGGCCGCCTGGCCAGGCACCGCGAAAATGCCGAAGATGCTGGAGATGTTGATGACGTGCCCGTCGCCGGAGGCGATCAGATGGGGCAGGAAGGCCTTCGTGCCGTTCACCACGCCCCAGTAGTCGACGTCCATCACCCGTTCAATGTCCTTGAAATGACTAATGTCGACATCGCCGCTGTAGGCGATACCAGCGTTGTTGTAGATCTGGTTGACCTTGCCGAAGTGGTCGCGGACCTCGTCGGCGTAGAGCAGAAACCGCTCCCTTTCGGTGACATCGAGGCGGTCGGACTTGACCGGTACCCCGATTGAGGCGAGGCGGTCCTCGGTGACCTTCAGGCCCTCGGTGTCGACGTCGCTGATCGCCACGGACGCCCCGGAGCGGCCGAGTTCGATCGCCAGAGCCTGGCCGATCCCCGACCCAGCTCCTGTGACGACGGCCACTTTCCCCGCGAATCCCTGCATGAACACTCCTGTTGACGGGTGTCGAGTGGGCTCAGGGTAACAACCTGGATGCGTAACACCCGCGCAGGCCCATACGATGACCAGATCATGAAGTTGCGCCGTACTTCCGGGTCGCTGGTACTCGCCGTCGGGCTGATCGGTGGGGTGTTCGCCGTTCCTGCCCAAGCCGATACCGCTGACAGCATCGACGATCTGCTTTCCACCGTTGACGGACTGGGAATCGCCGGCATCGCGCCTGGTGATGCCGCAGCGCTGGGCGAGTCGGTGTGCCCACTGCTGGCTGAGCGGGGTCAGAATACCGCCGATATCGCCGGTCAGGTATCCGATGTGATCGGCCGGCCGTTGGGCCCGGCCACCATGTTCACCGGGACGGCCATCTCGTTCCTGTGCCCGCGGGCGGTGGAGCGGGTCACCGGCAACCTCGTCGACCCCAGCGCGCTGCTACCCCTATTCAGTGGCTGAGTAGACACCGGGCCTACCCGAACGCCTCATCGAGGACCACAAGCTGGTCGACGGCGTGCTCCTTCGGCGCCAGGGTGAACTTCATCACATGAGCGTCCCGGCCGGCGCGCCGGTGATCGGGATGGCGACCTCGATGAGAGAAATGCCGCCGTGGCCGTCGTTGATGGTCAGGGTGAAGGTGTCGGTTTGGTCGGTGAGGCCGGCGGTGTCGGCGGCCGCGGTGTGGCGG
>Ga0180436_10002935_pt1 | contig 15874 bp, 11 predicted proteins | sample SS_ome_2_FD_132434 | JGI IMG/M metagenome (GOLD analysis project Ga0180436, IMG submission 132434) | Hypersaline lake sediment archaeal communities from the Salton Sea, California, USA - SS_3_S_2 metaG | ecosystem: Environmental > Aquatic > Non-marine Saline and Alkaline > Hypersaline >...
GGCCTGATCGGCGCCGAGGCGATCGACCTGGTCAAGCTCCCGTTCGGACTCGACCTCGCGGTGGGAACCACCTACGGCTCCGGAACCGTAGTGTTGGTCGACGGCGTGCGCATGCTCGCCGTCCCGCTCTGGCGCAGCTACCTCGCCGGCTGCATCCTGCTCGGCATCGCCCCGTGCACGGCGATGGTTCTCGTCTGGGGCTACCTGGCGCGCGGCAACGACGGGCACACGCTCGTCATGGTGGCGATCAACTCACTGACGATGCTCGTGCTCTACGGCGTGCTGGGCGGCTTCCTGCTCGGGGTCGGCCGCTTGCCCGTTCCGTGGCAGGCGCTCGTGCTCTCGATCGCCGTCTACGTCGCTCTGCCGCTCGTCGCCGGATACCTTTCGCGCAAGTGGATCGTCGCCGCGCGCGGCGCAGCCTGGTTCCAGGAACGCTTCCTGCCGATCCTGACCCCGATCACGATCGGCGCACTGCTCGTGACGCTCATCCTGCTCTTCTCCTTCAAGGGCGAGGTGATCGCCGCCAACCCGCTGACGATCGTCTGGATCGCGATTCCGCTCTTCGTCCAGACAGTCTTCATCTTCGGCCTCACCTACGCCGCCGCGCGGGCGCTCAAGCTGAGCTACGCCGATGCCGCGCCCTCGGCGCTGATTGGCGCCTCGAACCACTTCGAGGTCGCGATCGCGACGGCGGTCTTGCTCTTCGGGCTCGCCTCGGGGGCGGCGCTGGCGACGGTCGTCGGGGTGCTGATCGAGGTGCCGGTGATGCTGCTGCTGGTGCGCTTCTGCCTGCGCACGCGGGAGCGGTTCGCGTAGGGATGGGGCGGTGACCGTGGGGCGCCGCTAACGGAGCCCGGGCTCGTCGGCTTCGAACAGCGGCATCTGCGGCGGCTCGGGCGGGGCGCCGACGACGCGCGCGACATGCTCGATCCAGGTGCTCCGCGCCTGCGGGTCGAGCGGGACGACGGCGACGCCGAAGTGCTCGAGCAATGCGTCGACCTCGCGGTCGATCGCCTCCTGGAAAGCGCGGCTCGTATCACGCACACCGTCGAAGCTCGGCGGCGTCACGATCGGCACCTTGAAGAGGTGGGTGTAGGTCCGGATCCAGAACTGGATCAGCCCATCCAGCGCAGGGGGCGGATCGAGGCGATGGGTCAGGTAGGCGTAGTTGTCGATCACGCTCCGGTCGCAGATGACGACGTCCTGCTCGTTGGCGAGCTGGATCTCTTCCGCGATCTGCTGATGCAGGATCCAGGACTGCGCATCGAGCGTCGTCTCGCGATTGATCGGCAGCGGACAGCGGCGGGCGATCTCGCGCACCATGTCGACCCGCGCCTCGCGCTTCTTCATCCACGCGGCGAGTTCGTAGCAGAGCGTCGTCTTGCCGACGCCGTGCGTGCCGACGAATGCGATCTTCAGGGCCGCCACCGTGACCTCCCGTGCGTCCCGCAAAGGTAGATCAGAAACGGCGCGCCGACAATCGCGGTGATCGCGCCGAGCGGCAGCTCGGTCGGCGCGCGCAGCGTGCGCGCGGCGACATCGGCCCAGACGAGCAGGATCCCGCCGGCGAAGAAGGCGACCGGCAACAGGCGCCGGTGGGAACTGCCGCTCAGCGAGCGGCAGATGTGCGGCACCATCAGCCCGACGAAGCCGATCACGCCCGAGACGGAGACGACCGCCGCCGTCATCAACGACGCGGCGGCGAGCAGCCAGGTGCGCGTGCGCGACACGTGCGCCCCGAGCGCGGCGCCGGTCGTATCGCCCCAGAGCAACAGGTCGAGATCGCGCGCGAACCAGATGATCACCCCGATCCCGAGCGCCGCGTAGGGCAGGACGATCCAGACGTGCGTCCAGCGCGCGGCGGCGAGACTCCCGAGCAGCCAGAAGAGCACCTGCTGCACGGAGCGCTCGGAGGTGACGAGCAACAGCGCGACGATCGCCGAGACGGCCGAGGCGATTGCGATCCCGCTCAAGAGCAGGCCGGCCGTGTGCAGCCCGCCGCGCCGGCGGTTGATCAGGTAGACGAGCATCACGGTGCCGAGGGCAAAGAGAAACGCGCTCAAGGGCACGCTCGAGAACCAGCCGAGGCGAAAGCTCCAGCCGAGCAGCATTGCCAGGACGGCGCCGAGCGCGGCGCCCGAGCTCACGCCGACCAGATAGGGCTCGGCCATCACGTTGCGGAAAAAGGCCTGCATCACGACGCCGCACAGCGCGAGCAGGCCGCCGACGAGCAGCGCGAGCAAGACGCGCGGCAGGCGCACCTGCATGATGATGCGCGCGCGCGCGGCGGCGCCTTCCCTCGTCGCCCGCTCGTACTCCGCCGGCGCCGGGCCAGTGGTCTCGTCCGCGAGCGTGTCGTCCGCTGCGCCCGATGTGATCCCGCTCGCGGCGCCTCCGGCCATCCCGAGCGCTTCCCCGGCGCTCTCCGCCACCGCCCGCCACGCTTCGCCAAGACCGATGTCGGCGCTGCCAAGGCCGAGCGCGAGGAGGGCGGAGGCGAGCCAGGCGGCGATCAGGAGCGGCAAGCCGATCCGCGCGCGCCGCGCGGCGCGGCCCATCGCGCGACCCGGCTCAGGGATCGGTGCCGGGGTCATCGTCCCTGCTCCGTGCGCGCGCCGGCACCCGCTTCGCCGCGGGCACCCAAGCCCGGATGCAGGAACTCGGCGAACGCCTCCATCACGGCGTAGATCCGCGGCGCCGGTCGCAAAAGGCGATCCTCGTGGACCATGTAGATGCGCGGCTCGCGCCCGAGCGCCGTCTCGCGCCAGGCGCCGTGGCCGCGCAAGAACGCGCGCGCATCGGCTTCGGCTTCCGCGCGCCGCGCCGGCGTATCGGCTCCAGCAAAGCTGCCGAGATAGACTTGCGGATCCTCGGCCAGCACGACTTCGAGCGACAGCGGCGACCAGGCCGAGGGCGCCTGGGCGGCGACATTGCGCCCGCCGGCGATCCGGATCAGCGCATCGAGGTAGGAGCCGGGCCCGGCGGTCCAGAGCGTGCCCTCGAGCGGCCCGTAGTAGACGCGCGGCCGGGCTTCGGGCGGCAGCGCGCCCGTGCGGCGCTCGAGCGCCTGCTGCCGCGCGGCGAGTGAATCGACGAGCCGCGCCGCTTCGACCTTGCGCCCCGTCGCCGCCCCGACGGAGCGGATCGTCGCCAGGATCGTGGCGAGCGATCCGCGCGTGTCGAGCGCGAAGACGGGCACAGCGAGGCTCGCCAGCGACTCGATGAACTCGAGCGGGTTGCCGCGTGTTGCCAGAACGAGATCGGGTCGCAGCGCGAGCACCGCTTCCAGACTTGGATCGACGATCCCTCCGACCTTAGCGATCTGCTTCGCCGCGGGCGGGTAGTTGCAGAAGCGCGTGACACCCACCAGCGTCGTGCGGTCGGCGCCGAGGGCGAAGAGGATCTCGGTCAGGCTCGGCGAGAGCGAGACGATCCGCCGCGGCGGCGCTTCCCAGGTGATGCGCCGGCCGAGGTCGTCTTCCAGCGTGCGCACGATCCGCGTGGCGGCGAAGGGATCCGGATCGCTCGTGTCGGCCCACGCTTCGGCGCCGAGAACAGCGGGCGTGACGACGAGCGCCGGGAAGAGGCCAACGGCGAGCAGGAGCCGTCCGCGGCCCCGGGGGCGGGCCCACCGGCTGCGCGCGCCAGGCCCGCACGACCTGCCCGCCCTGCGCGTTCTGCGCTCCACCGCGCTCACAGCGACCCGCGTCATGAGAACTCCCACAGGCACTGCGGCCCGCTCGCTTCCCGGCTGATGCGCATGCGCGCGCCAAAGACCTCGGACAGCAGGCGATCGGTGACGACCTCCGCGGGCGGGCCGTCGGCCCAGAGCCGCCCGGCGTGCAGCACGAGCAACCGGTCGCAGGTGGCGGCGACGAGGTTCAGGTGATGCTCGGCGACGAGCACGGCAATCTGCCGCTCACCGACGAGCTGACGCAGGCGGGCGAAGGTCTCTTGCTGATAGCGCAAGTCGAGGTTGGCCGCCGGTTCATCGAGCAGCAGGACGGGCGTCTCTTGCGCCAGCGCGCGCGCCAAGAGAACGCGCTGGCGTTCGCCGCCGCTCAGCGTCTCGAGCGTCCGCTCCGCGAGCGGGGCAAGATCCATCTCCGCCAGCGCGCGCTCGACGGCGCGGCGATCGGCGGCGGACGGCGGGGCGAGCGGCCCCATCCAGGGGTAGCGCCCGAGGCCGACCGCTTCGCGCACCGTCACGCCGGGGACGACGTCGGAGAACTGCGGCACGAACGCGATCCGGCGCGCCACCTCCCGGCGCGGATAGGCGGCCAGGGTCCGGCCGGCGAGGATCACGTCGCCGGAGGATGGCGCCTGAAGGCCGGCCAGCAGATGAAGCAACGTCGTCTTGCCCGCCCCGTTCGGTCCGACGAGCGCCGCCAGCTCACCGCGCGCGAGACGGAAGCGGATCGCGCAGAAGACCGCGGCGCCGTCGTACGCGGCGCTCAGGTCGCGTGTCGCAAGGGCGCTCTCGCCTCCGGCGCCGGGGGGCATGATCGATCTCCCGCTATCGGCCGCGCGCGAGCAAGCGCGCGATCTCATCCTGGAGGAACTGACGCACGCGATCGGTGTCGGGCAGCGGAGCCCCGGCGGTCGGGCCCGCGGCGCTCGCCATCCCTGCTTCCTCCCCGGGCCAGCGCGCCGTGCCGGGCAGCGGCAGGCGGGCCACGTCATCCCGCGTGCGCAACATGATCAAGCGTCCGGCGCGCTCGAGCGCGGCGTCGACGCCGCCCAGCGGACCACCGAAGAAACTCGCCGCCGGCACGCCGAGGATCGCCGCCTCGCGCACCATCGTCCCGCCGCCGCTGACGACGAGCGCCGCGCGCAGGAGCAGCGCGCGCGCCGATTCGGCTTCGCCGGCGACCGCCAGATGGTCATGCTCGGCCGTCAGCGCCTCGAGCGCGGCGCGGTCGTCGGCGTAGCGGGGCAGGAAGAGCACGCGCGCGCGCGTCGCCTCCTCGACCAGGCGCCCGACCAGCGCGCTGTAGAGTTCCTCGCTCTTGACGGTGTGGTAGTGCGCCCGCCGCGCCGGCGGCCGGACGAGGATCAGCGGCGGCGACTGCGGCTCCCGGCGGTCGAGACGGGCGTCGAGGTAGAGCTGTTCCTTGAATCCCGGGTAGCGGATCAGCTTCGCGGTCGGGATGCCCCGCTCGCGCAGCACGCCGGCGTCGACCGCCTCGGGGAAGAAGACGCGGCGCGAAAAGCGGCCGAAGGCGCGCAGCGAGACGTACTCGTAGTCGAGGAAGGTCACGCTCGGCACCCGCAGCAGCCAGGCGGCGATCACCTGCGCCCGCGACCCGTGTCCCATGGCGAGCGCCAGCCGGCGGCCCTGCAGTGTGCGCGCCAGGGCCGCCGCGCGACCGAGTACGCGCATCGCCTTGCGCGCCGACCCGCCGCCGCCATGCCCGCCGACGGGCAGGAAATCGAGGTCGTAGAGGCGCAGAAGCTCATGCGTCTGCGAGAGATCGCGGGCCGTCAGCACGACCTCGTGACCGCTCGCGCGCAGCCATTCGATCCAGGGGCGGAAGAAAAGGACGTGCGGGGAGTTCTCGAGATCGATCCAGACCTTCTGTCCCATCGCAGCCTCCCCGCCCGCGGCGCATCCCCTGTCCGGGCTCCGACTCTAGGGCCCGCTGTCGCGAGCGGCAAGGGCGCACTTGGGTGGCTGTTGCGCCCCCGGCGTGGCTGCGGCTAGTCTCTGCCCGATGCGAACTTCCGACCGCCACGAGCCGCTGGCCGTGGCCTTTGTGACCGATCTGCTCGGCGTCGGCGGCGCCGAGGTGCAGCTCGTCGACCTCGTCAACGCGCTCGATCCGTCGCGCGTGCGGGCCGAAGTGGCGGTCTTGCGGCGCCGCGGCGAGCTCTTCGGGCGCATCCGCGTTCCGGCCGTCTCGTTCGGCATGTGGCTGCCCGGTGACCCGCGCGTCCTCTGGGCGCTCGGCCACTGGCTCAGGCGCGGGCGCTTCGACGTCGTCTACACGACCCACGTCTGGGCCACGCTCATGACCGCCCACCTGCACCGCCGCTGGCAAGGCAGCGCGCGCGCCTTCGGCTGGATCGACGCGGAGCACGGATTCCGTCGCCCGGCGGCGAGCCGCCTGCTCGAACCGCTCCGGCGGCGCGCGCTGCGCCGCTGCGATCGCCTGCTCGCCGTCTCGACCGCGCAGGCGGGCTGGATCGGCGAGTACGTCACACCGACACCGCCGATCGCCGTGATCCCGAACGCGATCGACGTCGAACGTTATAGCGCCGCGGCCGACGGCGCCGCGGTGCGCGTGCAGCTCGGCATCCCGGCCGCCGCGCCGGTGATCGTCTCCGTCGGCCGCCTCGTGGCGGAGAAGGGGCACGACACCCTGATCCGCGCCTTTGCCGAACACCTCGCTCCGGCGCCGAAGCCGGGTGGCGCCCCTGTCCACCTGTTGCTCGTGGGAGAGGGCGCCGCGCGACCGGCACTCGAGGCGCAGATCGCGGCCGCGCCCGAGGCGGTGCGCCGCCGCATCCATCTCCTCGGTCTGGCGGCCGACACGCGCCCGCTCCTCGCCGCCGGCGACCTCTTCTGCCTCGCCTCGCGCCACGAGTCGATGGGGGTCGCGCTCGTCGAGGCGATGGCGGCCGGACTGCCGGTTGTCGCCACGCGCGTCGGCGGCATCCCCGAAGTCGTCGCCGCCGATGAGACCGGCCGGCTCGTCCCGCCCGACGACCCGGCCGCGCTGGCAGGCGCGCTTGGCGAGCTGTTGAGCCAGCCGGCGCTTTGCGTCCGCTTCGCCGCGGCGGGACGCGCGCGCGCACAGGCGCGCTTCTCGATGGCGGCGCGGGCGGAGCGGATCGAGGCGCTGCTCGCCGCCGTGGCCGTCGAGCACGACCACGGCGATGGCGCGCGTGCGAACCCGGTCTACACGGAGGGCGCGTGAACCCGGATGCGCAGCCGTTGATCATCTGCGCCGCGACGCAGTACTGGGACGAAGCCTGGTTTCGCAAGCAGCACTTCATGCGCCGCCTCGCGCAGCGCCGCCCGGTGCTCTACGTCGAGCCCTCCTTCTCGCTCGTACGCCGCGTGCCGGCGCATTGCCCCCCAGGCCAGGCGAACCGCTGGCTGCGCGGACGCCTGCGCCAGCGCGAACCGCAGCTCTGGACCTGGGCGCCGCCGCGCGGCTGGCCGTTCTGGACCCACGGGCCGATCAGCCGGCTGCACTACCGCCGCATGGGACGCTGCCTGGCACGCGTCGCCCGCACCCTCGGCCATGCGCGCACCTGGCTCTGGCTCTACAATCCGCTCTACGTGCAAGCGCGCCCCACGCTGCACCCGGAACGGATGATCTTCGACCTGGTCGATGACCTGGGCGCCTACGCCGCCCACGCGCAGAGCCAGCGGACGACGGCACGCTGTGTCGAAGCTGCTCTGCGGGAGGCCGATCTCCTCTACACGACCTCGCCGCTGCTCGCCGAACGCTATGCCGCCACGACGCGCGCGGGGGCGCTACACGTCGTGCCCAACGGCGTCTCCGGCGCCTGGATCGATCGCCCGCCGGGGCCGGTGCCGGCCGACCTGCACTCCTTGCCGCGCCCCTGGATCGGCTTCATGGGCGCCGTCTTCACCTATCTCGACTACGACCTGCTCGTCGCGACGGCGCGCGCCTTTCCCTCCGCCTCGCTCGTCCTCGTCGGGCCGATCCAGGATGAAGCGGGCGCCGCGCGCCTGCGGGCGGAAGCGAACGTCCATCTCCTCGGGCGCCGGCCACAGCCACAGATCCCCGACTACCTCGGCGCCTTCGACATCTGCCTGAGTCCGTTTCGCGCGGGCGACGTGCGCCGCGCGGTCAATCCGCTGAAGATCTACGAGTACCTCGCCGCCGGCCGACCGGTCGTCTCGACTCCGCTCGACTCGCTGGCGGGCGAGCCGGTGGCCGACTGGATCCGCTTCGCCGAGGGCGACGAGGCCTTCACGCGCGCCGTGGCCGCCGCGCTCGAGGAAGCAGCGGCGGAGCGATCCGCCGGCGTGTCGGGTGGCGGCACTCCGGACGACGCACCCGCGCGCGGCCGGCGTGAGGCGGTACGCCCGTATGCCTGGGAAGCGCTCGGCGCGCGGGTGGAGGCGATCCTCGACCAGGCGGCGGCCGGCTGGGCGACGGCGCAGCGGTCGCCGCGCGCCGGGGAGGAACGCCCGTGAGCCTGCGCTCCGACACGTTGCGGACGCTCTTCTTCCAGTTCCTGATGCTCGCGACGGGCGTCGTCACCAACATCGTCGTCGCCCGCACGCTCGGCCCCGAGGGGAAGGGGCTGATCTCGTTCCTCAGCTACTCGCTCTTCGTCGCGATCAACCTCGGCGGGCTCGGCCTGCAGGCGGCGGCAATCCAGGGCATCGGCAAGCGCCGCTTCCCGGTGGCGACGATCGCCGGCGCGCAGATCCTGCTCGCGGTCGGCTTCGGCATCCTCTGCGCGATCGGGATGGCGATCTTTCTGCCGCTCTACCAGCAGAAGATGGACTTTGATCCGGCGCTGCTCGTCTTCTACGTGCCGCTCGTCGTCTTCGCGCTGCTGCACCTGAACCTGACCGGGATCATGATCGGTCTGGGCCGCATCAAGCAGGTCAACCACGTGCGCGTCGTGACGCCGCTGTCCTGGATGCTCGGCGCGGTCGTCGTGCTCGGCTTCCTGGGCGGCGACAAGACGGCCGGCGCCTATGCCTGGATCGCGGCCCAGGCGATTGGACCGCTCGTCGCGCTCGCCTACGTCGTGACGACCGTCCGTCCGCGGTTTTCCGCGGTCGGCGCGGCGGCGCGCGCGGCGCTCAAGTTCGGCCTGGAAGCCTATCTCGCCAACCTCGTCTGGACGCTCTTGTTGCGCATCGACGCCTTGCTGATCGGCTATCTCTCCGGGTCGCGCGAGGTCGGTATCTACTCGGTGGCGGTCCTCCTGGGAGAAATGCTCTGGTATCTGTCGCGCTCGCTGACAACCGCGCTCAATCCGCGCATCGCCGGCGGGACACGCGCCGATGCGCTGCGCCTGACGCATCGGGCGGCGCGCACCGCCTTCTTCGCGGTCACCGCCGGCGCGCTCGGCATGCTCGTCATCGTGCGGCTCGCGATCCGCCTCACCTTCGGGCCGGAGTTCCTGCCTTCGGTCGAGCCGTTCCTGCTGCTGCTGCCGGGCATCGCGCTTGGCGCGCTCGCTTCACCGATCTCGCTCTACTTCACACAGCAGCGCGGGCGCCCGCGGATCAACGCGCTGACGGCGGCGATCGGGCTCACTGTCAACCTGGCGCTCAATGTCCACTGGATCCCGCGCTACGGCGCCGCGGGCGCGGCGGCGGCCTCGAGCATCGCCTATGGGATCGTCGCTCTCTCGCTCTTGCTCTTCTTCCGCCGCGAGCCCGGCTTCGAGCTCGCGCGCCTCTTGCGCCCGCGGGCGGAAGATCTCACCCTGCTCAAGGAGACGTGGCAGGCGGCATGGGCCGCCGTGCCCGGCCGGCGCGCCGGGCCGCGCGGCTGAGGGACGGGCACAGCCGAGACGGGGCACGACGATGCGTATCGCCTTGATCGCCGACCCAGACAGCCCGCACACGCGGGCCTGGGTCGACGCGTTCGCCGCCGCCGGCGATCGGGTCGAGCTCTTCTCACCCTACAAACAGGTACCCGCGCTCGACCTGCCGGCGACGATCACCGTGCCGCTCGCCCGCGCACGACCTCGCCGCGCGGCGCCCGGCGCGGATCGCGCCGCTCCCGCCGGGGCGCCGGGGCGCCGGCCGCCCGCCCCGGCCCGCGACCCGCGCAAGCTGCGCGCCTTGACGCGCGCGCTACGCCTCGTGCCCGCCGTGCGCGGCTGGCTGCGTGACGTGCGCCCCGACCGCCTGATCGCGCTACGTTTCCAGCCCGAGGGCTACCTCGCCTCGGCCGGCGGCTTCCGGCCTTACGCGCTCGTCTCCTGGGGTCAGGACGTGCTGCGCTTCGCGCGCGCGCATCCGCTGCACCTGCTCTGGTCGGCGCACGCGGCGCGGCGCGCGGCACTGCTCCTCGGAGAAACCGACGCGGTCGTCGCCGCGCTGCGCGGCCTCGGCGGGCGGCCGGACCGCTGCCACCACGGGCTGACGGGGATCGACGTCGAGCACTGGTCCGCGGCGCGCCACGAGGCCGACCCGCTCGCGCCGCTGCGTGCCTGTGCCGCCCCGAACGCGCCGTGGCTGGCCGCGCTCGAGGAAGGGGCGCCGCTCATCCTCTCGCCGCGGGCGGTTGCGCCCAACGGCCATCAGCGCCAGCTCGTCCGCGCGGTCGGGCGCGGGAACGAGGCGGCGCGCGACGCCGGCGGCTTGCCGCCGCTGCTGCTGCAGGTCGGGCCGGGGGATGCGGGCGAGCGCGCGCTGTGTCAGGATCTCGCGCGCCAGCTCGGTTTGACCGCGCGCTACTACGATCTCGGGCGCGTGCCGCGCGCTGCGCTTCGTTCTCTCTACGTGCGCGCCACCGTCGTCTGTTCGCTCTGGGCGCCGGACGGGCTGTCGCAGACCTTGCTCGAGTGCATGGCGGCCGGCGCCCTGCCGCTCGTCGCCGACCTGCCCGGCAATCGGGAGTGGATCGAACCGGGGGTCAACGGGTTGCTCGCCGACCCGACGCAACCCGAGCAGCTCGCCGCGGCGCTCGCGCGCGCGCAACAGGACGGCGCGCTGCGCGATCGGGCGCGCGCGGAAAACCCGGCGCGCGTGCGCGCGCGCGCCACGCGCCACGAGCAGATGGCGCGCCTGGTAGCGATGATCCATGCGCTGGAGGCAAAGCGATGAACGGCTTGGCGGCACGACCGCGAGGAGCGGCGGCGGGGCGCGTTGCGGCGGCGGTCGTCGCCTTGCTCGCCGTCGCGCTCGGCGCCGCGACGGTGCTCGACCCGGTCCTCGCCTTCTTCGCCGTCGCCGGCCTCGCCGCCCTCTTCTTCGCCGCGCGCGACGCTTCGGCGCTGATCGTCGCCACGCTGCTCGCCGGCATGATCGGCGAGCCGTGGGACATCGCCTACGCCAACGTCTCGGTCGCCGGGCTCAACCTCTACCCGGCCGACCTGCTCATCCTGCTGCTGCTCGCCGCGTGGGTTCTGGCGACGCTGCGCGACGGGGCCGTACCGGCGCCTGCGCGCCGCCGCAGCGACCTCGCCTTGTGGGCGCTGCTCGCCTACGGGCTCTTCGCGCTCGCCCGCGGCCTGCAACTTCACGGCAGCACCGCCCTGCCCGCCTTTCGCCAGCAGTACATCTACCCGCTGCTCTACTTCCTCGCGCTCTGGGCGCTGCGCGACCGCGCCGCCCGCCGCCAGCTATTGATCGGGATCTTCGCCGGCGCGCTCGCGATCACGTTGCTCGGCTTCTACAACGCGCTCACCGGCCAGCCGGTCGGCTCGGCGACGAGCACGTTCAGCTATCGCTATCTCTCTGGCCTGCAGGCGCTGGCGATCTTCTTCGGCCTGGCGTTGCTGGCCGGGTACGTCTGGACGCGCGCCCGGCCGGTCTGGAGCCTGGTGCTCGGCGCGATCTACCTGGCGGGCGTCTTCCTCTCTCAGGCGCGCTCGGTCTGGCTCGGCGGCGTGCTCGGCGGCATCGTCGCGCTGTTCGCCGCTTCGGGCCGCAGCCGCAGCCAGCTCTTGCGCTACGCGCCGCTCGTCGCGCTCGTGCTGGTTCTCTCGATCGGCGCGGTCGTCACGGTCAACATGGGGATGACCGCGGATCTCGCCACCCGCGCCGCCAGCGTGACGGATGTCTCCGAGGATCTGTCGACGATGTGGCGCCTCTTCGTCTGGGGCGAAGCGGTCAAGGAACTGCAGCACCAGCCTCTGCTGGGGCTCGGGCTCGGCCACCAGTTCAAGTACTACGACGTCATCGACGACGAGTGGAAGGCGAACCGCCAGCTCCACAACTCATATCTCGAACGCGCCTACTTGAGCGGGGCGATCTCCGTCCTGCTGCTGATCGCATTTCAGTTCTTCGTCTTGGTGGTGACGCTGCGCGCCGCGCGCCGCGCCGCCGGCCGGCCGCGCGAGGGGGAACTGCTGGCACTCGCCGGCTGTCAGATCGCGCTCGCCGGCGTGACGTTCACGAACGTCGTCAGCGCCTCGCTCGTCTCGACGCTCTACGTCTGGGTGCTGAGTGCGGTCTCGGTACTGGAGGCGGAGCAGGACGGCTAGCGTGCGCGGCGCTGGAGCGGGCGCCGGAGCGCGAGGCGGAGTTCGAGCCCGAGCGGGAGTTCGAGCCCAAGCCGGCGCCGCGGCCTTTGCGCTAGCCGCGCCACAGGCTGCGCAGCAGGCGCTGGTCCTCTTCCCGCCAGCTGTAGTTGCGCCACCATTCGAGCACGTGCGCGATCAAGATCGACAAGAGCAACCCGAGTAGCGCGGCGATCACGACCGCCTTGCGAATCGCCAGACTCTCCTTGTAGATCGGCACCCGCGCTTCGTCGAGCACCTGGATCACCGGCAGTGTCTCGGTTTCCTTGATGCGCGCCTGGTAGAGCTGCTCGGTCAGTAGCTCGTAGAGCTTCTCCTGGATCTTGACCTCGCGCAGCTTGAAGGCGTACTGGCGGCCGATCTCGGGCAGCGCCTCGAGCCCGACGGCGAGGCTGTCGCCTTGGCCGCCGAGACCGGTCGTACCCTCGCCGCCCATCCCGCGCTGCAGTTGCACGAGCTGGTCGCGCAGCGCACCGAGCTCACTCTGCAGGCGACGCACTTCGGAATTCTCGGGCGACATCGTCTGCAGGGCGACGCCGAGCGCCACCTCACGCGCCAGGATCTCGCCCTCCAGCGTTCCGGCCGTCTCGATGCCGACGCGCATCTGATCGTCGAGACTGATCGCCATGTGCTCTTGCTGAAACTCTGCCAGCTCCCGGCTCGCCCGCTCCAGCGCGGCGTTCGTCACCGCCAGCTGCTCTTCGAGGTAGATCCGCGCGCGGCGCGCCTGGTTCGTGTTCTTCTCGCGGTTGACCGCTTCGAGTCCCGCCGCCATCGCATTGGCGATCGCCGCCGAGCGCTGTCGCGCGACCCACTTCATCTCGCTGTTCGGGAAGTAATCGGTGTGTGCGCGGGCCTGAACCACGATCAGGCCATTGCGAAAGGTGATCACGTTGACGTCCGACTCCAGCTGTCCGAGCGCGTAGGTGATCGCCCTGAGCGTGTCCTCCATCGCTGCCAACCCGTAGACCTCAAGCAGGTCGAGCTCGTCGATCACGTAGCGGCGCACCGAGCGGCTGCGCAGCATGTCGGCGTAGAGGTCGGAGGCGTTCGTGCGCGCAAAGCCCATCTGCAAGCTCGCTAGCGAGGAGGCGATGTTGCCGCTGCCGAGCGCGAAGGGTGAGGATTGCTCGGGCGGCAAGATCGTCAGCGCGGATTGATAGGTCACCGGCGCGATCAAGCCGAAGACCCCGGCGGCGATCGCGGCGCCGAGGGTGAGACCGATCACAAGCCGGCGCCGCCGGCCGAGGACGCCCAGGAAGGGGGCAACCGGCAACCGTCGCCCGGTCGCTGACCTGTGCTCGGGAGCGTAAGCGTCGCTCATGCCTGCCTCCTCGCCGCTTCCAGGGTAATCGCCGCGCGCGATGCCTCCAGCACCTCCGGCCAGGGCGTCGGTGGCCGGCCGCCGGCGGTGAGCGCCGTCAGACAGGCGCGCCACAGTCCCGCCTGGCCCTTCTCGGCGCGCACCCAGCTCGCGTGCGGTTCCTTGCGGCCCGCCTCCAGGAGCGTGCGAAAGTCATCGATCTCCAGTGTGCGGCCGTCGAAGTGGCATTCGATGCGCTCCTTCGGATGCGCCTGCGCTCCGCGCGCGGTGTAGAGGATCGCCGCTGTCGACCCATCGGCATACCCGAGCAGGAGCTGGAAGTCATCGGCGGCGGGCTCGCTCGCCTCCGGTCCGGCGCCGCCCGGCATCACCGTCGCGCGCGTGAGCGGCGCGCCGACCAGCACGCGGCACAGATCGATCATGTGCACGCCCTCGCCGATCAAGCGGCCGCCGCCCTGCGGACCGCGCAGCCAGTGCGCGGTGGGCAGCGGGCCGGCCTGCACGCGATAGGCGATCTGCAGCGGACCGCGGCGCGAGAGCAGTTCGACGGCGAGGCGCTCGACCGCCGGAGCGTAGCGGCGGTTGAAACCGAGCGTCAGAAAGGGCGCCACCCCGTCGGCGCCGGCCAGACGCGTCGCCAACGCGTCGAGCCGCTCGACCTCCTCCAGCGTCAGGGCGAGCGGCTTCTCGCAGTAGACGGCCAACCCCGCCTCCCAGGCGCGCTGGATCAAGTCGGCGTGCCGGTCGTGGCGGGTGGCGATGACGACGAGATCGATCTCTGGATCCGTCGCCGCCGCCGCATAGTCGGACGTCGTGCGGGCGAAGGCGTGCTGGCGCGCGAGCGCTTCGCGTCGCGCCGGTTGGCTGCCGGCGAGAAGCTCGAGGCGCACTTGCCCGGTCAGCGGCGCGAGCGCGGGCAGAATGCCGCTCGCCGCATAGCCGCCCGTGCCGAGGAGCGCGATCCGCACCGGGGTCGCGACCCGGCGCGCGGGCGAAGCCGGTGTCGGGGGCGCCGCGGGCGGGACAGATTGGTCGGCGGACGGCGCGGAGTGGGCACCGGCCGGCGGCGCCGCCGCGGGCGCCGGGCCCCAGACAGTGGGTTCCGCCGCGGCCTGCGCCGCCGCATGGCGAAAGATCAACCCCAGGCTCGCGAGCGTCCCCTGGCGCAGGGCGAGATAGGCCTCGGCCGCCGCCGAGAAGTCGCGCAGCGTGTGCGTGACCGCGTCGAGCCGCACGCGGCCCGCGGCCAGCAGCGCGAGCCAGGCGCACATGTTGCGGTTCTCGCTCCAGCGCACGTGTGCGTAGGGGTAGTCGCGCCCCTCTTCCTCATAGCTCGGGTCGTAGCGGCCGGGACCGTAGGAAGTCGAAAGACGAATCTCGAGCTCGCGTTCGTAAGCGACCGCGCGCGGCATGCGTACCGGCGTGTCGCCGAGCAAGACGAGGCGCCCGGCGCGGCGCGTCGCGCCCGCACCCGCCTCGGTCGCCGTCGCTGAGCCCGCGGCGGCAACGATCACCTGGTCGGCGCCCCGCCCGCCAGTCGCCGCCAGCGTGGCCGCGGCGACGTCGTCGATCGACTCCACCGCCAAGACCTCGATCGCGGCCGCGGGGGGCAAGCCGTCAGACGCCGCGGCACTTGTCTCGCCGGCGGCCGCACGCAACTCTCCCGCCGCCTGGGCGCGACGATCGGCGCGCGGATCCCAGCCGAGCACGCGGCAGCCGGCGGCGAGCAGGATGCGCGCCGTCAACTGGCCGATCAGGCCGAGGCCGAGCACGAGAACCGTCTCGCCGATGCGCGCCTCGGCGCGGCGCACCGCCTGGAGCGCGATCGCACCGATCGCGACCGTGGCCGCCGGTGCGAGCGGCAGCTCGCGCGGCACGGGCACGGTCAGGTTGACCGGCACGGCGACCGCATCGGCGTGCAGCGCGTAGCCGGCTCCGGCGACGGCGACGCGGTCGCCGGGGGCAAAGCGTGTCACCCCTTCACCGACGGCGCGCACCACGCCGGCGGCCGAGTAGCCGGGGATCAGCCACGCCTGGCGGCGCTCGGCGAGGCGGCCGACGCGGCGGCGGATGTCGTCGAAGTCGCGCGCCCGCAGCGCGCGCCAGAGACGATCGACGCGATGGCGTTTCTCGAGCGCGAGCGAGACCAGCGAGCGGCCGCTCTGTTCGAGCAACTGGCCTTCCGTCCCGGGGCTGACGGCCGAGTAGTGCACGTCGACCTGCACCCGCCCCGGCGCAAGCCCGGGCCCGCAGGTCTCGTCCAGAACGGGTCGTCCCCCTCGGAAGAAGAGCGCCTTCATTCCCTCTACCTTTGTGGTCGCGGCGGCGGCACGGGCGTTTCTCCCGCAGCCC
>Ga0180436_10002936_pt1 | contig 15871 bp, 15 predicted proteins | sample SS_ome_2_FD_132434 | JGI IMG/M metagenome (GOLD analysis project Ga0180436, IMG submission 132434) | Hypersaline lake sediment archaeal communities from the Salton Sea, California, USA - SS_3_S_2 metaG | ecosystem: Environmental > Aquatic > Non-marine Saline and Alkaline > Hypersaline >...
ATCGGATGTTGTGCAAAAGTTTAAGGCCAAGTCCTATGGTTATGCTGTCTTTCCTACTATTGGAAAAGGCGGTTTCGGTATAGGGGGTGCTCATGGTAAAGGTGGTGTGTACCGAGGTAATACCAGAACTGGTGACGCATCCATGACCCAGGTTAGCATTGGCCTGCAGCTGGGTGGGCAGGCTTACCGTCAGTTGATTTTGTTTGAGGATAAACGCGCTTTTGACGATTTTACCAGTGGTGATTTTGAATTCAGTGCCCAGGCGGAGGCTATCGCGATTACCAGTAGTGCGGGTGCAGCAGCAGGTACCGAGGGGTCATCTGCCAGTGCAGACAGTGAACAGAGGGCCACAGGTTTCCATAAGGGTATGGTCGTTTTTACCCAGGGTAAAGGCGGTCTTATGTATCAGGCGACACTGGGCGGTCAGAAATACAACTACAAGGCTAAATAACACTTTTAACTTGTGGTTAACCCGTTGCATGAAAAAAGCCCCTCATCGAGGGGCTTTTCTTTACAGTAGTTCTGATGCTTATTCTGCAGTCTTGTCTTTTTCAATCAGGGCGTAAGCCGAGTGATTATGGATAGACTCGAAGTTCTCAGATTCAACAATGTACTTACTGATGCGTTCTTCTGCGTTCATGCGCGCGGCAATGTCGCGCACGATGTCTTCAACAAACTTGGGGTTGTCATAGGCGCGTTCGGTCACGTGCTTTTCATCAGGACGCTTGAGCAGGCCGTAGAGTTCGCAGGATGCTTCCTGTTCGACAATGTCGATGAGCTCTTCGATCCAGACAAAGTCCTTGATCTGTGCGGTTACAGTGACGTGTGAGCGCTGGTTATGTGCTCCGTAGTCCGAGATATTCTTGGAGCAGGGACACAGGCTGGTCACGGGGATCAGGACCTTCAGGGTCAGTGAGGGTACGCCATCATGGATTTCACCAATAAAGGTGACGTCGTAGTCTAGCAGGCTTTTCACACCGGAAACCGGAGCAGCCTTGTTGACGAAGTAGGGGAAGCTCATCTCGATATGGCCGGAGGTCGCTTCAAGGCGTTCGACCATTTCACTCAGCATGAGCTTAAAGGATTTAACCGTGAGTTCACGTTCGTGTTCATTGAGAATTTCAACAAATCGAGACATGTGTGTGCCCTTGAAATTATGGGGCAGGTTCACGTACATGTTGAAATTGGCAATGGTGTGCTGCTCGCCGCCACTGCGGTCAGCGACACGTACGGGGTGACGGATGTCCTTGATACCCACCTTGTTAATGGGGATCTGGCGGGTGTCTTCGCTGCCCTGAACATCAGGCATCACCTCGGTATTAGACTGGCTCATGCTTTTCCTCGTTAATCTTCGTAATAGCGTACACAGGCTCGCTCGGTTTCCCAGAGCGTTATGGCCTTGACGCTAATGTCCGGGCCATTAAGGGCCTGGGACAGTTCGCTGTAAATCCATGCAGCGATGTTTTCAGCCGTAGGATTGATCTTGTCGAAAGGGGGGATGTCGTTCAGATAGTAATGATCAAGCTGATCCGTAATGATCTTGGTCTGTTTCTTGATCGCCTTGAAGTCGATACCCATACCGATTTCATCGAGCTTTGTGGCTTCAACTTCAGCCTCCACCTTCCAGTTGTGCCCATGCATACGGCTGCACTGCCCGGGATAATCGCGCAGGGTATGGGCGGATGCAAAATCCGTCACAATTTTAAGGAGATATTTCGAGGCCATGGATAAATCCGAGTAAAACGCCAGAATATTAACTGAGTGTGCGCTCTTTGACAAAGACCTGGGGTCGATGTTTCCGCACACTGTCGATAATTCCTCGGGCATCCAGGCCGCATTCGGTGAGTATTTCTTCACGGCTGGCATGCTCAATGAAGCGGTCGGGCAGGCCAAGATGCAGGATGTCCGGGCTGTCGCCCCTGACGGCAAGGTACTCAGAAACAGCGCTACCAGCACCGCCACTGATGACGTTGTCTTCTAGTGTCACGATCAGTTTATGTGTGGACACGACCTCATCGATCATAGCGTAGTCGAGGGGTTTGACGAAGCGCATGTTCACCAGTGTAGCCCCCAGTTCCTCGGCAGCATCCTCGCATTGCTGTCGCAGACTGCCAAACATGAGCAGGGCAATTTCCTTCCCTTCGCGTAGTTTCTCGGATTTACCAATCTCGATACCTTGCAGTGCATTGTCTACGGCTGCCCCGGGACCTTTGCCCCTTGGGTATCGTACGGCTGCCGGGCCATTATGCTGGAAGCCGGTAGTAAGCATCTGGCGACATTCGTTTTCATCAGCCGGAGCCATGATGAGCATGTTCGGTATGCAGCGCAGGAAGGACAGGTCAAAATTGCCACTGTGGGTAGGCCCATCAGGCCCAACCAGACCGGCACGGTCGATAGCAAATAGCACGGGGAGGTTCTGCAGGGCCACGTCATGAATGAGCTGGTCATAGGCGCGCTGCAGGAAGGTGGAGTAAATGGCGACCACTGGCTTGCTGTTTTCACAGGCCATACCTGCGGCTAGTGTTACTGCATGTTGCTCGGCGATGCCTACATCAAAATAGCGTTCCGGGAATTTCTCGGAGAATTTAACCAGGCCAGAACCTTCTCGCATCGCAGGTGTGATGCCCAGAAGACGTTCATCTGCACTGGCCATATCGCAAAGCCAGTCACTAAAGACTTCGGTGTATGTGGGACTTGATGCGACTTTACCGGCAAGCCCTTCTTCAGGATCAAACTTGCTGACCCCATGGTAGCTACAGGGGTCATCTTCCGCCCGCTCGTAGCCTTTGCCCTTTCGGGTAACGATATGCAGTAGCCTGGGCCCCTTGAGTTTTTTCAGGTTGCGCAGTGTGCACTGCAGCATTTCCAGGTTATGGCCATCTATAGGGCCGTAATAATGGAACCCCAGTTCTTCGAAAAAGGTGCCGGGGATGATCATCCCCTTCATGTGTTCCTCAGTCTTCTTGGCCAGTTCCCACATGGACGAGGGCATATGCTTCAGAACCTTTTTGGAGCCCTCGCGCATATTCGAGTACAGGCTACTGGAGAGCACCCGGGTCAGGTAATTCGACATGCCACCGACGTTCGGCGAGATGGACATATCATTGTCATTGAGGATGACCAGAACATTGGCATCCATGCCACCAGCATGATTCAGGGCCTCGAAGGCCATGCCTGCGGTCATCGCACCATCGCCAATAACCGCGATGCATTCCTTTTCATTACCCCCGCGCTGGCTGGCAAGAGACATACCCAGGGCGGCACTGATGGAGGTGCTGGAATGGCCGACACCAAAACTGTCGTATGGACTTTCTTCGCGTCTTGGGAACCCGGCGATACCATCCTTCTTGCGCAGGCCGGGCATATCTTCGCGGCGCCCTGTCAGGATTTTGTGGGCATAGCTTTGGTGGCCGACATCCCAGATAATCTGGTCATCCGGGGTATCGAAGATACGATGCAGGGCGATAGTGAGTTCGATAGTGCCGAGATTTGAAGCAAGATGGCCGCCGGTATTGGCCACGGAATCCAGAATAAATTCGCGTAACTCTGAAGCCAGCTCCCCAAGCTCAGTATTATCCAGAGACTTAAGGTCTTCTGGTTGATGTATGCGGTCTAGAAGGGGAAACTTCGTGCTCATGGAGTCCGGCTCGGGCCAAACGCGCATTATATCGTGGAAGGGGGCGCCTGTCCCTAGTGCTCGCGCCTGACTATGAACTCTGCAACGGCCCGGAGTAAATCAGCCTTATCGTTAAAATCATTCAGGCTATCTATAGCCTCGTTATAGAGGGTCTCAACTTCCTGCTTGGAGGCCTCCATGCCGATGATGGATGGATAGGTCGGTTTGTTCTGGGCAATATCGGCACCCTGCGTTTTACCCAGGGTTTCAGTGTCACTTTCGATATCAAGTATGTCGTCCTGCACCTGAAAGGCCAGTCCTATGTTCTTGGCGAAATGATCCAGCTTCTCGATGATTCGCTGGTCCACTATGCCACCGGCCATTGCGCCCATTAGTACCGAGGCACGTATCAGTGCACCGGTCTTGTGGATATGCATATTCTCAAGTTCGACGATATCCAGTGTCCTGCCGACGGAAGCCAGATCAATAGCCTGACCACCGGCCATGCCACGAGAACCGGAGGCCTGGGTCAGGGTATTAATAATTTCCAGACGCATGCCTGTGTCATGGGTCATTGTGGGGTCAGAGCTTAGTATGTGGAAGGACAGTGCCTGCAGGGCGTCACCGGCAAGGATAGCCGTCGCCTCATCAAAGGCCTTGTGATTTGTGGGTTTGCCACGGCGCAGGTCATCATCGTCCATGGCAGGTAGATCGTCATGAATCAGGGAATAAACATGAATGATCTCCACCGCCGCGGCCGGGCCGTCCAGCTGCTCGACGGAGGCGCCAGCTGCTAGTCCGGCAGCATAGACCAGTAATGGGCGTACACGTTTGCCGCCACCCAGGACAGAATAACGCATCGCCTCATGCAGGCGGGATGGTGAGATTGTCTCGGCGGGCAGCCAGTGATCGAGAACGGATTCGATGCGTCGCTGGTAAACCTTGAATTGTTCGAGGTGCTCAGACGAGGTCATCTTCGCCAAAGTCCTTTTCAAGGCCCTCTTCGGTGAGTATGCGAACCTTGTGTTCGGCCTCTTTCAGTTCCTTCTGACAGTTTCGGGTGAGAGTAATGCCTCGCTCGAATTCCTTGAGCGACTCTTCCAGTGGAAGGTCTCCTTTTTCCAGCTTTTCGACCAGTGATTCCAGTTCTTCGAGGGCAGATTCGAAATCAAAGCTGTCCTTATCGGTTTTCTTGCTCATGCTTGTCCTGCAATGAAGATTGGTGCGCTAACACGGTAATGATTCAGTCTCTGGGCGTCAATCCAAAACTAGGTGATAAAGACCAGACTAAGGGCAGGCCAGTAGGTGATGACCAGTACTGCGACCAGCAGTATGAAAAAGAATGGCAGAGTGGCGATATACAGTTCCATCACGGGTTTTTCGAAGCGGTGGCTGGCGATAAAAAGGTTCATGCCCACAGGTGGCGTAAAGTATCCCAGCTGCATATTGGCCAGGAATACCAGGCCCAGGTGCACGGGATGGATGCCGTAGCCAACGGCGATGGGCAGGATGATAGGAATAATGATGATCAGGGCCGAGAAGATATCCAGGATCATGCCCAGACCCAGCAGGAAGATGTTGAGCAGGATCAGGAAGGTCCACTTGCTGTCGATATGCGCGCGAATAGCGTCAAACAACTGAGTGGGCACCTCAGCATCGATCAGGTAATTGGTTGATGCCAGGGAAACGCCAAGAATGATCATAATGGCACCGACCATGACCATGGCTTCCCGAATGATAGAGGGCAGTTTTATAAGTGAAATTTCGCGTTTAATGAAGACTTCAACGATAAGCACGTACATGGCTGTGACCGCGGCAGCCTCGGAGATCACAAAATAACCGCTATAAATGCCACCCAGTACCACGAAGGGCAGAGGGATCTCCCAGATAGACTCTTTTACTGCAGACAGGATTTCACGGCTATCAAAATCGGCATGTAACTGACCGGCGGGCTGTTTCCACATGCTCCATGCGGAAAGCATGGCAACCATCATGATGCCTGGCAGGATGCCGGCCAGGAAAAGGTCGTCGATGCTAACAGGCTCGTCCAGCCCGGCCTGCTGGGCTACCACGCCGTAAAGTATCAGGGGCAGGGAGGGGGCAAATAACAGGCCCAGGCTGCCGGAGGTTGTAATCAGACCAAGATTAAAGCGTTCCGGATAACCAGCCTGTTTCAGGGCAGGGTAGAGCAGGGCGCCAAGCGCAACAATCGTGACGCCCGAGGCCCCGGTAAAGGCTGTAAACAGAGCACAGGCAACAAGGGAGACGATGGCAAGACCTCCTGGCATCCAGCCCAGCAGGGCGCTGCTGAGACGAACCATGCGCGAGGGGGCCTGACTCTCACCCAGGACGTAACCGGCAAAGGTAAAAAGTGGAATAGCCAGTAAAACCGGCATGTCAGCCAGCCGATATATCTCAACTGCCATGACCTGAAGATCAATTTCCTCGCTGTGAAAGCCCCATAGCGCACTGGCCCCGATGATGGCGAACAGGGGAGCACCCAGAAGGGCGATGATAAGCAGAACCACAGCGTTAATCATGCGGATATTGCCCTGTTGAGCTTGCCCAGATGGAACAGGGCCTGAAGGCAAAAGCGCAGAGTCATGACGGCAAAGCTGAAGGGGATGATGGATTCCAGGACCCAGGCCGGAATACCGGCAAAGGCATTGCTGCCATATTCCATCTCACTAATGACAAACAGGTAGGAATGCCAGGCGATGATGCCTGAGACGGCCCCTGCAAAGGCCAGGGTCAGGGAATGGCTGATTATCTTAAGTTTCGGGGGCAGCAGGCGGGTCAGTACATCGATACGAATATGTTTGTCGACGCGTGTGGCAGCCATGGCGCCAAGCAGTCCTATCCACAACACCATGACGCGCAACATGGGATCGAGCCAGATTATGCCGGTGTCAAAGAAATTGCGCAGTATGATCTGGCCGGTAGCGAGAACGATCATCGCAACGAGCATCAACACCATAACGGCATCTTCCAGGCCATATAAAAGGCGGAAGATGAGCCATTGAGGCTTGTTGTTCTCGTTGTCTGAATTCACTGGGTCGAAGCCGTTGTTCCCTGGTTGCGGAATTCGGTCAGTATGCCCGTGGCCTGCAGATAAAGTTTTTCAGAAGAGGCCTTGTCTCCAAGCTGTTCTATTACCTGGTTGGCATATTTTTTCCAACGTTTCAGTTCTGCAGTGGAGGGTACGACAAATTCGATATTTCGATTTTTCAATGCAGTGAGCGCCTTGTCGTTATCTGAGCGGTTCAGACGATCCATGTCTTTGAAGACTCGATCCATAACGTCCAGGACGATTTTCTGGTCTTCGGCCTTAACTTTTTTAAAACGCTTCTGGTCAACGACCAGTACGCCAACCAGATAGACAAGGGGAACATCGGTTACGGCACCAATACGGGTATGCCACTGGAATGCCAGGGCAGCCATAGGCGTAGAGCCCAGGGTGTCTATCAGGCCAGTTTGCAGGCCGGTATAGACATCAGCAATGCTGAGTGGAATAGGACTGATGCCCATGTTCTTGAACAGCCGCTCGTTCAGGTAATCATCTTCAGGCACCCACATTTTGCGCTTATTCAAATCTTCTATACTGCGAACAGGCTTGTCGGACATGATATAGGCGAAACCACCCTCGGAGATGCCGAGTATGACGAAGCCCTTTTTCTTCATACCTTCCTTGAGCAGAGGGTCAATTTTTGGTCTTAGATAGTCGGCTTCTTCATAGGACTTAAGGAACATTGGCAAGCTATAAATCTGCATGTCCGGATAGATCGTGGCCAGGCTGCCACCGGTAAGTGCGCCGCCATGCAACTGGCCGAGACGAATCTTTTTCATCACGCTTTTGTCATTGCCCATGACGCCGCCGGGATAGAATTTCAGTTTGACCCGGCCTTCAGTTTGTCTGGCAATTTCCTTTGCACCTGAACGCATCTCATTCATCCAGGTCGTTCCCTCGGGGGCAATCGTCGCGATCTTAAGGGTAACGGCAGCCTGGGCACTGGCTGTGGCCAGGGTGATCAGGGCTATGGATATCGTCTTCAGAAGTTTCTGAGAAAACATCGGAATTATATTCTCCGGTTAAAAGATTTCTTTGGATTCAGCCAGTAGCTGTTCAGCCTGTTCCTGGGCGAGCACGTTTATCAGGGTGAGACCTGGGTATTCAGGCTCAGCCTCCAGAACTTCGTTGAGCAGGCGGTCATGCAGTTCCTGGTCAAACATCATACGTGCGTAGTACTGAGCATAAACAGTCTTGGCCATAAGGTTGTGACCTTCGCTCATTTCAATGGCGCGTTCAAAGTATGCCCGCGCCTCATCAGGTTTGCCGCCCATCGAAGGGGGTATGAGTGAGTTGAGTACGCCCAGGTATAGATAGGCGCCGCCATTTTCATAGGTGGGATTCAGGGAGACCACTTTTTCCATGGTTGCCTTGATCTTGGGGACATCGCCAATCGCATCCCAGTCATCATTATTGGCCTGTAGCCAGCCTGCCCAGGCAACTCCCCAGTCATACAGGGCAGGTACCTGGAGAAAAGTGACGCCTTTCAGGGCATTCTGGTATTCAGGAAAGCGCATTTCGCGACTATTACACAGACTGGGCATGGTGATGCATAGTGCAGCCTGGGCATATTTCAGAGATTTCTCGGAAAGCCGTTTTGCACGTTCCGGATCATCGATAAAGGCACTGGTATAAGCCCCGTAGAGTCTGCTTCCAGCCATGAGTATCTTGGGATCTTTGGGGGAGCCCTCGATAAAGCTGTCGATCATGATGAGGTAAGCGGGGGCGCCCTGACGTACGGTTTCTGGGTCGTTCTGATTAAGTATGGCGCTATTGAGATTGTCTGCCATGCCCCTGGAGGCAGATGCACTAATCATACTGGTACACCCTGAAAGCGGGATCAGGGCAAACAACAGAACTACGATCAGTAAGCGTTTCACGCTTCTTCCCCAGAGTGTTCTATGAGCCGCGAGTATAACGGTTCTAATTCGGGTTTTCCTAGCCCCACAGGTAGTGTGCTTATATATGATCCAGCACTTCCGAGATACGGGCAGCCGCAATAATTGTCATGCCATCCGGCGTACGCTTGGGCTGATTGGCTTTCGGGATGATGGCCCGCTTGAAACCATGCTTGGCAGCCTCCTTGAGACGCTCATCGCCGTTGGGCACGGGACGAATTTCACCTGCCAGGCCGATCTCACCGAAAGTTACAAGGTCGCTGGGCAGGGGACGGTCGCGGAAACTGGACAGCACGGACAGCACCAGGGGTAGATCAGCCGCAGTCTCGGTCACGCGTACGCCACCCACGATATTCAGAAAGACGTCCTGATCATACATGGCAATACCAGCATGGCGGTGAGTTACCGCCAGTAACATGGCCAGTCGATTTTGTTCCAGCCCAACTGCAATACGGCGGGGATTACCCAGGTGTGATTCAGCAACCAGGGCCTGTACCTCAACCAACATGGGGCGTGTCCCTTCACGGGTGACCATAATAGTGCTGCCTGCGACGGGCTCTTCATGACGTGACAGGAATATGGCAGAGGGGTTACTGACACCCTTAAGGCCTTCCTCGGTCATCGCGAAAACACCGAGTTCGTTCACAGCACCGAAACGGTTCTTAACGGCACGAAGCACGCGGTAGCGACCACCGGGGTCACCTTCAAAGTAAAGAACTGAATCGACCATGTGTTCGAGCACGCGGGGGCCTGCGAGCGTGCCTTCCTTGGTCACATGCCCAACAAAAAACAACGCTGTATTGGTCTGCTTGGCAAAGCGCACGAGCTGGGCGGCGCTTTCCCGTACCTGGCTGACAGAACCGGGTGCAGACTGAAGCTGTTCGGTATAGATGGTCTGGATGGAGTCTATGACCATGAGTCTGGGCTTCTCGACCTCAGCAGTAGCGATAATACGTTCGACACAGGTTTCGGATAACAGGCTCAGGCCTTCCTGCGGCAACTGCAGACGTTTTGCCCTTAGTGTGACCTGCTGTAAAGATTCTTCACCAGTGACATACAGAGGGCTTAGTTCAGGCAGGCCACACAGGGTCTGAAGCAGCAGGGTCGATTTACCAATACCGGGATCACCACCCAGTAGTACCACAGAGCCATGGACCAGGCCGCCGCCCAGTACCCTGTCCAGTTCATCGATCTGGGTGGCGCTGCGTGGGTCTGCCTCAAGGGCAACTTCACTCATGGCCGTCACATTGGCGCTCATACCCGCATAGCCTCCAGGACGGGCATTACGGGGTCCTGCCGAAGGGCTTATATATTCCTGCAGGGTGTTCCATGCGCCACAGTCAGCACACTGACCACTCCATTTGCTGTGTAAGCTGCCGCATTCGGTGCACTGGTATTGAAGTTTGGTCTTGGCCACGATTAATCCTCGTCCTTTGAGTCGAACTGGTCCAGCTGTGGCGATATGCGAACACGCTGGATGGCATTGTCTTGCGTCTTGATAACCTCTACCGGGTGACCCTCGAGCAGCAGGGTGGTACCGGGTTCTGGGATGAATTCCAGGTGCTCGATAATGATGCCGTTGAGTGTGCGCGGACCGTCAGTTGGGAGTTCCCAGCCCAGGGTGCGGTTAATCTCACGTACATGTGTGCTCCCATCGACCAGCCACGTGCTGTCTTCCTGTGGAATGATGTGCTTGGAGTAGCCGGATGGGTCGGTAGTAAATTCACCGACGATTTCCTCGAGCAGGTCTTCCATGGTGACCAGGCCCAATATGTCGCCATACTCATCAACCACAAGGCCGATACGGCGACGATCACGCTGGAAATTCAGTAGCTGGCGGTTTAATGAAGTCCCTTCAGGGATGTACATAACTTCACGCAGGGTCTGTTGCAGAGTTTCCGGTGTCAGTTCACCTCGTAACATGGGGTGCAGAATCTTGCGCAGGTGCAAGAATCCTATGATGTTGTCGAGACTTCCGCGATATACCGGCAGGCGCGTGTAGGGGCTGCGGGTGATCTGTTCAACGATATCTTCCCATTCATCGTCCAGGTCCAGCCCGTTAACTTCATTCCGAGGGACCATGATGTCTTCAACCGTGACTTTTTCGAGGTCAAGTATGCCCAGCAGCATGGTGCGGTGTTTACCTGGAATCAGGCTGCTGGCCTCATTGACCACGGTGCGCAATTCTTCCCGGCTCAGGGCAGTATCAGATCCAGACTCTACCGGCAGGCCCATAACTCTGAGGAGGTTATTTGCGATCAGGTTGACGGCCCAGACCAGGGGGTAGGTCACGGTTAACAGCGGTGTATAAATAATCGCAGCAGGGAAGGCGACCTTTTCAGAATGCAGGGCAGCCAGGGTCTTTGGTGCTACCTCAGCGAAGATCAGCAGCATAAAGGTGAGTACGCCTGTGGCAATGGCGATGCCAGCGTCACCATAGAGTCTAAGGCCGATGATTGTGGCCAGCTGGGTAATCAGGATGTTAACGAAGTTATTGCCGAGTAGAATCAGGCCGATCAGGCGGTCCGGTTTGTCCAGCAAACGCTGGGCTAGGGCGGCGGCCTTATTGCCCTCGTCAGCCAGGTGGCGCAGGCGATATCGGTTTAGCGACATCAGCGCAGTTTCTGATCCCGAAAAGAATGCTGACAGAAAGAACAGAAATACGAGGAGGCTAAATAAAAAGCCCAGGGGGATGCTGTCCAAGGATGGGTGTCCGTCTAACTAATGGCTTTCAATTACAAGGTCTGGCTCAGAGCCTGTCAAGCCCGGGTCAGGACCAGTTCCAGTACAAACTTGCTGCCCCAGTAGGCCAGCATCAGAAAGATGAATCCGCCAACAGTCCAGCGCACGGCGAATTTTCCACGCCAGCCAAATTGCAGATGTCCCCAGATAAGGATGCCGTAGCATATCCATGCCAGGATACCAAAGGCGGTTTTATGTACCAGGTGCTGGGCAAAAATATTCTCAAGGAAAATAAATCCGCTAAGCAGGCCGATGGTCAGCAGTACAAATCCTGCAATCAGGAAACGGAATAACAGTCGTTCCATTTCCTGCAGGGAAGGAAGGATCCGTATCAGGCCGCCAGGCTGATGATTGTGCAGGTGCCTGTTCTGGTAAGAAAGCAGCAGGGCCTGCAGGGTGGCCAGGGTGAGCATGCTGTAGGCCAGTAGCGAGACAAAGATATGCCATTTCAGTCCCGGGGTGCTGCTGCTTGGAATAAATGACACCTCCGGAATCGCGATTGCCAGAAGAATTGATGTGATTGCTGCAGGCAGTATGATCAGCCCAAGGCTAATGCTTGCACGTCCAAAACATGAAACCAGCAGAAGACTGGAGGCGAGGAAGCCAACCATCGACAGGGTACGGAAAAAGCCCAGATCGATTCCTGCAGGGGTAACCAGCAGGCTATACAGTGAGATTGCATGGAACAGCAGGGCGCCTAACCAGCTTGCGAGCAGGATTTTGCGGTTGGGGCCCTTTTCCTTTGCCAGCTGACTGCGGATGATGACGGCGATAAGCAGGCTGGATACGATGTACAGGGCGATGGCAATGAGGCTGGAGCTAAGTGGCATGCGTTAGTCTGTTGTTAGTGATGCGGGTTGATGTCTGAAGGATAACCGACTCTGCACTTCATGGGAATTGACATAAATTGAATTCCATACGAGAAAATAATGTGATGCCCATCACACTTTGTTTTGGATGCTGCCTGCAACATGTAAGTTGCTCTGACATGATTACACCTTGATTAATAAGTCATAAACGATAATGCAGTTAAGAATACTGGGTTGCAGCGGCGGTATCGGCGGGGACCGCCAGACTACATCGATGCTGGTTGATGAGGATATCCTTATCGATTGTGGCACCGGTGTGGGTAATCTGCAGCTCGAAGAAATGCGCAAATTGCGTCATATCTTCCTGACGCATACTCACCTGGATCATATCGCGAACCTGCCGCTACTCGTCGACACGCTGTTTAGTGACCTGCTTGAAGAACCACTGATTATCCATGCCCTCGAGGAGAGTATGGAGATTATCAAGAACCACATCTTCAACTGGCAGATATGGCCTGACTTTTTTGAACTGCCGACCAAAAAACGCCCGAGTATTGAATTCCAGCCTATGGAGGCCGGTGAAATACGCGAGCTGGGTGGAAGAAGTTTTGAGATGATTGCCGTTAATCACACGGTGCCTGCAGTGGGTTACCGGGTCTCTGATGGCAAGGGTAGTTTTGCCTTCACCGGGGATACTACGACCAATGATAGCTTCTGGCAGGCCCTGAACCGCTATGACGGCCTCGATTTGCTGGTTGCAGAATGCGCTTTTTCCAATGAAGAGAGGGAACTCAGTAAACTGGCCAAGCATTATTGTCCGCAAACGCTTGCCGAGGATATGGCCAAACTGAAGCATGACCCTCGGATTTTTGTTACCCACCTCAAGCCTGGGGATGAAGAGCATATCTTCAATCAGGTGACAGATGCGCTGGGTGATCGCCGGGTAATCCGGTTAAGCAGTGAAGATCTTTTCCAGTTATAATCCCAGCCCTCGTTTACCACCTCCTTTCTAAGTCTCAGGGATAGGTATGTTTGATAACCTCAGTTCCCGTCTGAACCAGACAATCAGAAATATCAGCGGTAAGGCACGCCTTACCGAGGACAATATCAAGGATGCCCTGCGTGAAGTCCGCATGGCACTGCTCGAGGCCGATGTTGCCCTGCCGGTCGTTAAAGAGTTTATTGCCGAGGTCAAGGAACGCGCCATGGGCGCCGACGTACTGCAGAGCATTTCTCCGGGCCAGGCCTTCATCAAGATTGTCAATGATGAGCTTGCCCAGGTCATGGGTGACAAGAATGAGTCACTGAACCTGGCGACCCAGCCTCCGGCGGTTATTCTTATGGCGGGTCTGCAGGGTGCGGGTAAAACCACCACGGTCGGTAAACTTGCTCGCTTCCTGAAGGAAAAGGAAGGCAAGTCGGTCATGGTTGTTTCCTGTGATATCTACCGGCCTGCTGCGATTAAACAGCTTGAGACCGTGGCAGGTCAGGTCGATGTTGACTTTTATCCGAGTAAGGCGGGGCAGCCTGTTACCGAAATCGCACGCAATGCCCTGGATACGGCAAAAAAGCAGTTTAAGGACGTACTCATCGTCGATACCGCGGGTCGTATGCATATTGATGAAGAGATGATGGGTGAGATCCAGATGATTCATCAGCAGGTTTCTCCGGTAGAAACCCTGTTTGTCGTGGATAGCATGACGGGCCAGGATGCCGCTAATACCGCCCGGGCCTTTAATGATGCCCTGCCACTGACCGGTGTGATCCTGACCAAGGCCGATGGTGATGCCCGTGGTGGTGCCGCACTGTCCGTACGTCGAATTACTGACAAGCCCATCAAGTTCATGGGTATGGGTGAGAAGCTTGATGCGCTAGAGCCGTTTTATCCGGATCGCGTGGCTTCACGTATCCTGGGTATGGGTGATGTTGTCAGCCTGGTTGAAGAAGCCCAGGACAAGATTGATCACGATAAGGCTGCGAAGCTGGCCACCAAGATCAAGAAGGGTAAGGGCTTTGATCTTAATGACCTTCGTGATCAGCTGACGCAAATGCAGAATATGGGCGGACTTGGAGCCCTGATGGATAAACTTCCGGGCACAGCCAATCTGCCTGAGCATGTTAAGGCGCAGGCAGATGATAGCCAGTTTCGCCGTATGGTGGCTATTATCAACTCGATGACACCCAAGGAACGCCGATTCCCGGCGATTATCAAGGGCTCACGTAAGAAGCGTATCGCGATGGGGTCTGGTACCCAGGTCCAGGATGTGAACCGCCTGCTCAAACAGCATATGCAGATGGCCAAGGCCATGAAGAAGTTCTCCAAGGGCGGGATGGGCAAGATGATGCAGATGATGAAGGGTAAGATGCCGCCAGGCATGCCATTTTAACTGTTAGTGAGGAGTTTCATGCAGAAAAGAATAATCAAGATTGCCCTCGGGCTGATGCTGGCGCTGAGTATCACTTCTGTTCATGCAGCAGGTAATTCCCTGACCCTGGTAGCCGATACCTGGCCGCCCTATGTTGACCGTAATATGCCCGAATATGGCATGGCAGCCGAGATTGTAACCACGGCTCTGAAGCGTTCCGGGTACAGCCCTAAGGTCCAGATCGAAAACTGGATGCGTGTACTTGAGGGCGGCGAGCTCGGTTTTTTTGACGGTATTGTTGCCGCCTGGAAAACCCCCGCAAGGGAAGAGAAATTCGTCTTCAGTAATCCCTATTATCGGAACCGTGTTGTCCTGGTAAAAAAGAAGGGCGCTGATTTTAAGTTTAATGAAGTAATGACTTCACAGGGCCTGGTAGCCGGCTATGTTGAAGGTTATGCCTATAACGAAAAGATCAGGCGTCCCGGGAACATCATACTAGTGCCCAGTAATCATGTTCTGCAAAATTTACTCAAGCTGCAGAATGGCCAGATTGATCTGACGCTTGGGGATGAGGGTGTGATTAAACACTTGCTTGCGGAATACTTTAGCCATACTGCGGATGAGTTCGAAATGGATGAAAAGGCCTTTTCCGAACGCAATCTGTACCTGATGGTTAGCAAGTTGAATCCCGCGCATGCGAAGATTATTGAGGCCTTTAATTCTGAACTGGTAAAGATGAAGAAAGACGGGGCTTATGACGCGATTATCTCGCGCCATATGAAGTAACGCATAAGTAACATTGAAGTAAGAAAGGCGGCCATAAGGCCGCCTTGTTTTCCCGATTATTTCTTCTGCTGGCCGGGAGGAAAGCTTTCCATGATGCCTTCTACGGCCTGGTAAATACTCTGGGTGATTTCTTCTGGTGTTTTATTGTCTTCAACATAATCCTGCCCTGTGCCACGCCAGATGAGTTCGCGCGATTTTCCATCAAGAATGTCGATAATCAGGGTGCCTTCCTGGTATTCAACGTTGTAGGTCTGTGTGTAGCCGGGCCAGTATCCGCCATAGGGGTAGCCATAGCCTCGGTACATACTGCCATAGTAATGATTAATGGTTTCCTGCCGGATCTTGTTGTCAATACCGCCAAACCAGTTGACGAGGACGTCTGCCTCGCCGGACATGTTTTCGGTGAGCCCCTTTGACTGAAGGTTCTGGTTAATTGCCTTGTTAACGCGATTAATGATCAGGCTGTTATTTACACGTACATCATCACTATGCTTCTCAGTCTTGACCCATTGGTAGGTCTTGATTGCGGAAAAATCATATTCCGGGTTGTAATCTGTCTCTACTGTCAGGGTGCTGCAGGCCGCCAT
>Ga0180436_10002937_pt1 | contig 15866 bp, 9 predicted proteins | sample SS_ome_2_FD_132434 | JGI IMG/M metagenome (GOLD analysis project Ga0180436, IMG submission 132434) | Hypersaline lake sediment archaeal communities from the Salton Sea, California, USA - SS_3_S_2 metaG | ecosystem: Environmental > Aquatic > Non-marine Saline and Alkaline > Hypersaline > Sediment...
CGCGCACGTGGCCATGTGCGATCCCTGCACCATCTGTCACCCAGTCGTCCGGAAAACCTTCCTCTGCGAAGTCAGTCAACACCGTGAATCCAATATTGTGTTGACGTCGTTTGTTATGAACTACGGTCCACTTGTTCGCCAGCTCCTTCCAGCAGTCTATGACTGCCTGTGGTTCCTTAGGTTCCAGCAATTGGCTGACGTGGTAGCCGGGATCGTCCAGGCCACTGCCCGCTACCGAAATCAGTTTCGCCCTGAACTCCGGCGATTCGAACAGGCCCTCCCTGACCTGCTCGTCCCAGTATCGCTGCAGTTCCTGCCAGATGACCTTCCGTTGCTGCTTTAGCTCCGAGATCTCGGATTCATATTTCCTCTCCGAATCAATCGGTCGGCTCGTCCAGCGAGGCGTCATGAAGACTCCTGCGAGAGCGTAGTAGTCTTGCTGGGATACGGCATCGATCTTGTGGTCGTGGCACCGAGCGCAGGCGACCGTTATTCCAAGAAACGTCTTTGAGAATGCATCAATTTTGTTATCAATCATTTCCTGATGAATACCGTTGAAATCGAGACTACTGCCGTGCCGGTGTTCGCCCAGATGAAAGAACATCGGGCCGATCATGCTTTCGTTGAGTCCTTCCTCCTGGTTGACCCGCGGTTGCGGCAGCAGATCTCCGGCGATTTGTTCACGAATGAGTTGGTCATAACCAACGTCGTCATTGAACGCTCGAACCACGTAGTCGCGGTACTCCCAGGACCCTTTTGCCGGCATATCCCACTCATAACCATACGTGTCGGTGTAGCGGACAACATCCATCCAGTGCCGAGCAAACCGTTCGCCAAAGTGAGGCGAAGTCAGAAGCCGATCGACCAGTGCTTCATACGCGGCATGAGGATCAGCCTGCCAGTCACTCATGAACTGACTCCGTTGAACCACGGTTGCCGGCAGACCGGTCAGGACAATCGACAAACGGCGCAGGAGGACATCAGGTGACGCTGGTTCCGCAGCGTTCAATCCGGCTTCGTCGCGTTTCGCCTGAAGAAAGCAATCAATCGGCTCGAGCGAATCGGAGACATTTGGCGGATCGATCGGTCGCAGCGGCTGAAGACTCCACCAGTCGAGTCGCTGTCTGAATTCGTCTGCCCACGTGCTATCGATAGTGTTCGTTTTGTCAGGAACATCGTCTCGCGGATCAACGGCACCTCTTCTTATCCACTCCGACAGGATGGCGACCGCGTCTGGCGGAAGCGGTTCGTCAGGTGGCATCTGCAGATCCTTGTCTGCGTATCGAATCGCCTTGATGAGCAGACTGTCGGCGACGTTCCCCGGTACGATCGCCGTGCCCGTCTCGCCTCCGGTTTCCCAGCCGTGTCGCGAATCAAGACGGAGTCCGCCTTCCTGAGCATCCGGTCCATGGCAGGCAATGCAATGATCGATGAGAAGCGGCCGAACCTTCGACTCGAAGAATTCAACATCGGCTGACTCATCACCAACAGCGCATGCTGCCGGGCAGGGCAGGATGAATACAACCAGCAGCAATCGCCACAACACCGGAAACTCCTCGACAGGGTGAAGGGCTCTATTCTGCCACTGAGGAGCTATGTTTGACTACGGAATTGCAACAACGAATTGCCAATTCAACGCAGAAAACGCCGCAGGGTTGTTCAGTCGTTCGATACCGGCGAAATGAACGGTCGGTGCTTTTCATCGTAGAGTTCGAGCAGCATCTGTTCCTTTCGCATTCCTGAAAGCCCGGTGACAAGGCATTGGATTGCCGTGCAAAACCAGAAGCCTGACTTCAGTCCGATCGAGAACACAATACCTGAAATCGCACTTGTGTACTGCGGAAGGATCCCAAATGAATTCAGATCTTGTTGCAACTGCGAGAAGATACAGCAAATAGACACGACAAGAAGACTGAATATCACGGCATGGAATGCGACCAGCCACCACCGCCAGCGGTCCCACTGCCGAACCGTCTTCCGCAGTTTTTCGACGTACATCGCGTCATCGGATTCGCGCGAACTCATGACCGTCGTGAGTGGACGAAAGGGATTGCCTGCTGATGTCACTGATCTCTTCCGTGCATGGTTCCTCGAGTGTGCTCTCTCAGACCAACGCCTGGCGGTAGACGTCCGATCAACAATTTCGTGCGAAATGTTGTACAGATGCTGAGCATTCGAGTTGCGGGACTACTCAATAAACCCGTGATACAGGCCCAGATAGTACGGCAGCAGGTAGAATGTACCTTCCTGTTCGTGGTTTCCCTTGCCGTCACCTTCCTTCAGTCGCAGGTCGAAGGCGTCGCGGTCGATGCGAACATGCCCGCGTTCATCAATCGGTAGAGCGCGACCATCGTAGTGCCATCCATACTGGCCGCGTCGATCGATCCAGGTTTCCTGCGATCCCGGAGTGTTGTCAAAGTGCACATCCAGTCGATGTGTGTTGTCCATCAGCACGTTGATGAGATTCATCGGCATGTTGCGCAGCATTTCCATCGAATCCAGCATATGTGCTTCGGAGCTGCGAAAGTGAGCCACTGTGTGATCGGCGTAGGTTGGGAATTCGGGGTACGCTCCTTTCAAGAAGTCCGTCTTCGCCAGTTCTTCCACATGCTCTGCACAGGCCTTGTACAGGAAGTTCCAGAAGGCACTCTTCTGCTTACTGATGTGCAGCCACGCGTGCTCCATGCTGAGCCGCCACGCGATGACTCGTTCCGGATCCTTTTCATAGCGAACCAGGTTGTACCAACTCATCAAACACAGATTGTTGTCCCACGGAACAACATCTTCCGGAGGAAAGTATGTCTTCGACTTCATCGCCAGAAAATCGTACTTGTGTTCGGCGCAAAGTTGGTCGAACACCTCGGAGTACTTAACGTCACCGGTGACGTGTTCCGCTGCTCGCAGGAACGAGAGCATCATCATGGAGTTGAGTCCGCGCTGAGCCCAACCTCGCATGGAATTCAGATACTCGGGGGAAAAATCACCCCAGCGAGTCGGTTCGCCATCGTGGTCCCGCAGCAGAAAACCGTTCTCGATGAGGTGATCTGTCATGCTTCGCATGACGTCACGAACTTCTTGTTTCTCCTCTTCGGTATTTGCCACGAGATCGTAGTAGATCGGATAGAAGAAGTAGTGCCCTGCCAGTTCGTCGGAGCTGGTGTCGACCTTGTAGCGGTACATGCCGTCCTTACTGAGTGGAAACCTCGGTGTAATCAGCTTCCAGTGAGGATCCTTTACCCGGCGCTTGTGGTTGTACTCCTCGCCGTACTCAGCATTCACGTCTTCGTGCCAGTCGACCGGTATGATGACGCGCGCCACAAATCCGTTTCCGGTGATATCAACGAGCCGTTTGCAGGACTCGAAACTGCGGCGCGCCAGTCGACCTGCTTCTTCATCTCCCGTTGCCGCGAACTCGAACGCTTTTGCGGCCCCGTACATTGAAGTGTACAGCCCATCGTTATCTGTGATGCCGTTAATGAAACTTGCAGGGTTCCATGCTTCCTTCAGCGGACTGGTGGCGACGTAGCCGTCTCGAACGTGTCGTTCTTCAACCTGCTGAGTGAATAACTGGGCTTTCTCCCGGAGTGTCAGTTGGCGTCGTGCGATCCGGCTAATCCCTTTCGGAGTCGCCAGCCAGGCAGTTCCGTCAGGATCGACAGCGATGTCATTGATCTGGTCGTCGGGAGTCCATCTTTCGCTGAACCGGTACCGCAACCTTTCCTTATCCCATCGAATGGCTCCTCGATCGGTCGCAAACCAGAACTCCCCGTTGGCCCCCGCCGTGACCATTCCAAACCCATTCCACGGGAGCCCCTCGGCCCCGGTGACCAGCTGCCACTTTCCAGACGTATCGCGAATCCCTGCGCCCTGTTGAGATCCAAAACAGAGTTGCCCCTGATGACCGAAGGTAACTGCGTTGACGTCTCGCAGTGCCCATCGGTACTTCGCATCCTTTGGGAACTGGATCATCCACTGATTGCTGTTTCGCGATTTAACAAACAAACCGTGGTGTGTCCCAACGGCGATCGCCCCGTCCGTACTTCCGGCGACGGACAGAACTCCTTCGGGGACGTTTGCAATCGACCGGACGGATGCATTGCCGGAGGACATTGGAGTCAACGACCACAGCTGAGTCTGCGTGGCAACCAATAGCGTGTTTGATTTCGGGACGCTGGAGATTTGCGAAATTGGCTGACTCGTCCGATGCAGCATGCGCCAGTTGCCCTTCTGCAGAACGGAAACCTTCCGCTCCCCGGCAGCAAAGATGCCGTTCATACCGGCGGCCAACTGCACGGCGGTAAACCCCGGCGAGGGAATGACGTCCCAGGATTGTCCGTTGAAGACAGCGATCCCCTGATCGGTTGATACGATCGGGAAGCGGGCATCATTCAGCGTGATCGCCAGAATGTTGTCGCTCGGCAATCCTGCACTCTGCGTGAAGCCCTCGGATTGAGTGAAGAAGGTTGCCGTTTCCTGAAAGAAGGGTGTATCGGGGCTTTGAGCCCATACAGAAGCACACGAGAAGACGGCGATTAACAAGACTCTGAATGTCATTCTGTGCCTCAATGTTCTTTCTGGTGATCTGCGGGTTGTGTCAAACCGGTGTAGCTGGCCCGCTCCGTTCCGGCGAAAGGCTATCCGGTCGTCTTCTGTGGAGCGACCATTGCAGAACTACCTGACGGAACGGATCACTTCCTCAATCGACTCAATCGCGCAATCACACAAACGCTCGACCAGCGGCAATGGCATCGCCGGAGCCGGCATGAGGACAATGACATCGCCAAGTGGTCGCAGGATGACTCCCCGACGACGAGCCGCCAGTGTGACCTGATGCCCAAGTCGCAACTCAGCTGAGAACGGTTCCAGGGTGTCTCGATTCCTGACGAGCTCGATACCAACCATGATGCCGCGTTGTCGAATTTCAGCGACGTTCGGATGCTGTAACAATGGTTGCAGCCGCTCTGTGATGAGTGCCTCCATTGAGTTGACGTTCTGCAGGACTTGATTCGACTCGAACAAGTCCAAAGATGCCAGCGCCGCCGCACAACCCAACGGATTTCCAGTGTATGTGTGACCATGAAAGAACGTCCGTCCTTCGGAAGGGGCTCCCAGAAACGCATCGAAGATCTCAGCGGTAGTGACCGTCGCTGCCAGTGGAAGCACGCCTCCGGTGATTCCTTTCGCCAGGCACATGATGTCCGGCTGCACGTCTTCATGCTCGCACGCAAACATGCGTCCGGTTCGTCCGAAACCGACCGCGACCTCATCAGCAATCATCGGGACGTCGTACTTCGTACACACTCTTCTCACATGCGCCAGGTAGCCGGGAGGATGTACAAGGATTCCGGCGGCTCCCTGGACCAGCGGTTCGATAACGACCGCAGCGGTGCGTGCTGCGTTCTCCTTTACGACACGTTCGACTTCGTCAAAGCAAAACGCCAGCCAGGATTCACTGTCGTAGCCATCAGGCACGTGGAGCGAGACAGGAGACGGAACGCTGGCGGTTGGAAACAACATGTGACGATAGACACGGTGAAATACGTCGATGCCTCCAACGCTGACGCTGCCGATGGTGTCTCCGTGATAAGCCTGTCCGACGCAGACAAAGAGGTCGCGAGTTTGAGACTGAGCTGTCTTCTGCTGATGGTACTGGTACGCAATCTTGAGAGCCGCTTCGACGGCGGTCGCTCCACTGTCAGAGTAGAACACCTTGGTCAGCGAATCGGGAGTGATCTCAACGAGACGACGTGCCAGCTGAATGGACACATCGGACGACAAACCAAGCAACGTCGTATGACTCACCCGATCCAGCTGGCGCCGGATTGCATTGTCGATCTCCCGAACACGATGTCCGTGAACGTTGCACCACAGCGATGAAATGCCATCCAGGTAACGAACGCCGTCAACATCAATGAGGTCAAATCCGTCGCCTTCGACGATGATCGGAGGTTCTTCCTGCCGGTGTGCCGACATCGGTGTGAAGGGATGCCAAACATGAGCATTGTCCCATTCGCGCAGAGATTCCGCATCAGTTGCACGTCCGTTCATTGTTATGTCTAACTCGCCGTCTGTTGTCAGCTCTCAGGTGGGAACCGCCGTGGAGTCCAGAATACCATCAAGAATCTGCCCCGCCTTGTCAGTCTGTCGGTCACTGAAGGCTCCGCGACACACGATGCGGTGAGCGAGAACTGGCCGAACCAGTTCTTTGATGTCATCCGGAATGACATAGTCGCGTTCACTGACCAGGGCCAGTGACTGCGCCGCGCGGTACAGCGTCAAGGCTCCGCGAGTACTCACGCCCAGTGACAGTTCAGTATGGTCTCGCGTCGCATGCACAATTGACAGCAGATAATCCGAAACGGAATCGTCAACTCGAATCTCGGAAACCTGTTTCTGAAGCTGGATGACGGTGGCTCCGTCGGTCACTGCATTCAGGCCGTCAACAGGTTCGCCCGATCGGTGCTGTGTCAACACGTCGCGTTCGGTTGCCTGATCCGGATAGCCTACTTCGAGGCAAACCATAAAGCGGTCAAGCTGATTTTCCGGCAGTGGATACGTCCCTTCAAACTCAAACGGATTCTGAGTAGCAATCACGAAGAATGGAGCCGCGAGTTGACGCGTTTCTCCTTCAACCGTCACTTGTTGCTCGCTCATCGCTTCCAGCAACGCACTCTGAGTTCGAGGTGTTGTACGATTGATTTCATCCGCCAGCAGGACGTTTGTGAAAACAGGCCCAGGTCGGAATTCGAAGTCGCCACTGTTCGCCCGATAGACGTTGGAACCGATGATGTCGCTGGGCAGTAGGTCAGGCGTGCACTGCAGTCGGGTGAATTCGCATCCGAGTGACTTCGCCAACGCACGGGCAAGCGAAGTTTTGCCCAGCCCTGGCGCGTCTTCCAGCAACACATGCCCACCGGCCATCAGGGCGACCACAGACAACCGGACCGCGCGCTCCTTTCCCAGCAGCGCCGATTCCACATTGGCAAGAAGGCTGGAGATTGTTGTCGCGGTCACAGGTGTGCTTCCAACAGTTTGGTTGATGGGTTGTGTGGGAGTGAACTTCAATTTGTGTCAACCGGAGATTCGGAATCCGGGGATTCATCCGCTGTTCCCTCGTTCGAATCCGTGGAACGATTTTCTTCAAGGTCCTGCCGGTCGGTCGGGCCTGACACCTCGTCCGACGTATCGGCCTCTGTCGCCGCAGGAACGTCATCGTCCCGTGTCCACGCACCGACGTCGTAACGTTCCCAGAAATCGCTGGCAGTGAATCGAGTTCCATGCGATGGCCAGATTTGTTCAAGCGACTTAATCTCCCGAAGTTCGTCCATTCCGTGCTCAATTGTTCCCGGAGTCAGGATGATGCGTTCCAGCTTGAGTCCGGTCACCGGACGAAGATCGGTGATCGGCGTACCGGCAATGTTTAGTCGAAGCAGTGTTGTCATGTGCGACAGAGGACTCAGGTCACTCACCGCCGTATCCTGAATATCCAGACTCTCCAGCGACAGTTCTGCCAGCGGCGTGATATCGGTCACATCGGTCCCCGGAAGCCAGATCGTGGAAAGTGGCATGCTGGCGAACGGACGTACGTCAGCCACGCGAACACCTTTCAGATTCAGCTCCTTCAGCGGCATTCCCTGAGTCACGGATAGATCAGTCACTGGCGTGTCCTGAAGATACAACACCTTCAACTGCATCCCCCGAAGCGGAGTGAGATCCGCGACACTCGTTCCTTCCAGGATGAGCGTGTTCAGTGGCATACCGGCGAGGACCGAAATGTCTTCTATGTCCCTGCAAAATCCCAGGTCAAGTTTCCTTAGAGGCAGCCCCTTCAGCGGCGCGATCGACTTGACTCCGGCTCCAGCCAGACCGACTTCCACGATGTCCATCCCGACTCGACGAAACACAGCGCGTTCGTCCGTCCCCAACTGGCGACGAAGCTCGTCGGCGGTGAGCATCGTGGCTTCCTCAGTGGTGGCAGTCAGAGCGGACGCTTTCGCAACGGGGATGTCTTCGTCGACCTCCGTCGTGGGTTCTTCGCACCCTGCTCCTGCAGTCAGCAGTAGTCCCAACGCCAGGCGAAGCATCGCGTGAGTATCCACAGACAACCTTTTCCGTGCAGAAAGACCATCCCGCCGTCGTTTGATGTGAACCGGATTCGCGTGTTCATTCATTGAATCTGTTCCTGCAGTCCACACCATTTACCGGCAAGCTCAGCAAAAGCGTCTCCGCGTTCGCGATAGTCGGCAAACCATCCGTAACTTGAACACCCAGGTGACAGCAGCACGATATCGCCTGGTTCACTGAGTGCAACCGCCTCCGCGAACGCAGATTCAAAGTTGGTGCAAGCCTGGATGACTGGGGACTCCGTCTCCACACCCGCTCCCCGTACAGCGGATGACATTGCGTCTGCCGTGGCCCCGATCGCCACAAACGCTCGTGTCCGTTGAGCAATCTCTTCGCATACCAAACGGAGGTCCAAGCCCTTATCAGCACCACCCGCGATCAACACACACGGCCGATTGACGGTCCGAAGTGCCGCGATTGTGCTTTCCGGCGTCGTTGAGCTCGAATCGTCGATGAAACAGCGGCCACGCCCTTTCGCCACGACTTGCATTCGGTGAGGCAACCCACAAAACGACTGAAGCGTGTTCCCCACATCCAGATCGTCTCCAATGACCAGCGATGCCGCTCCGATCGCCGCCGCGACGTTACGAAGGTTGTGCTCCCCTCGAAGCGCGCGGCTCAAACTCACGCGTTGAGCGATCTCATGGTCATCGAAACGAACAACCACACAGCCATCTTCCACGTAACTTCCGTCTTCGCCAGAATCACTGTTGCCGAACCGAAGACAGCGTCCCGTCCCTGGCCAGTCGTCAAGTTCCGTCGGCAGCACCATCGTATCCGTCGGCCTCTGGCTGGCCGTAATCACATGTTTCGAAGACGTGTAGTGGTCAAGATCTTTGTGCCAGTCGAGGTGATTGGGAGTGAAGCTGGTTACGACGGCAACATCCGGACGAAAGCCAGTTCCCCGAAGCTGGTGCAGCTGGAAACTGCTGAGTTCCAGGACAACAACATCGTGTGCGTCGATACGGGCGATCTCAGGCAGCAGGCTACTCTCGATATTCCCGCCCACCCAGACGCGACGTTCCGTGGGCAGGTGGCCCGTCAACAGGTCACCAATCAGTCGTGTCGTCGTCGATTTCCCGTTGCTGCCCGTTACCGCGATCGTATACGCCGGGTTGTTGCGGACAAACAGCTCAGTTTCGCTGGTAATCTGAATCGATCTGGATCGGCATTGCTGAACGATTACATTGTCCGGAGGAACGGCCGGGCTCACGACAAGCACTTCACAGCCGGAGAATGCTTCATGCGGATGACCTTCGAGAAACCAATCGACATTGATCCCTGCAGAATGGATGCGCTCGATTGATTCTTCCAGGTCGTTTGCCGTTCGCAAATCGGTGATCGTGAGGCGTGCTCCGCGTTCCGCTAAATGCAACGCAGCGGCGACGCCTCCACCGAACCGGCCCAGCCCCATGATGGTGACGCGTTTTCCATCAAGATCACCGGGAAGCGCATCTGGTTTCGACACTTCAGAAGCAGTCAACGGTGAGCTTTCCTCAGACTGTATTCCGGACCGAAGGACGGCTGACCAGTTGCACGCATAACCCGACCAGCAGCGCCGTCGCTCCAATAGTGACGACGCAGCAAACGATCATTGACGGTAATGCCTCACCAACCGGCAGCGCTTCTGAGTAAAGCAGGCGACGAAGTCCGGCGACTCCATAGGTCAGCGGATTCAGACGAATGACCAGCGACAACCATCCCGAATCGCCACCTGGAAAGAACGACCCGGACAGCAACCACATCGGCAACAGGAAGACGCTCATCACCGCATGAAATCCCTGAGTCGAATTCATCGGCCACGCAATCAGGAAACCCAGCGAGGTGAGTTCCACGGCGACCAGTGCCAGAAACGCTGCAGCGATCACTCCCTGAGCGAAGCTAACGGAAATCGGCATCTCAGGAGCAAGACCCACCCAGGACAACAACGGTCCCAGGCAAAGAAACATACCGGCCTGGATCATCGCCAGCAGCGACCCACCCAGCACCTTGCCCAGAACAATGGCCAGGCGCGGCGCGGGAGCAACAAGTACCCCCTGAAGGAAACCATCACGCCGATCTTCGATGATCGAAATCGTGGCGAAAATCGCCGTAAACAGAACAATGAGAACCGCTATCCCTGGCAGGAAATACTCCTGATAGCTCAACGGTCGCTCCAGAGCGTCGGCCCATTCAGGTGCCTGAAACGACGCTCCCAACCCGGCTCCAAACACGATCCAGAAGACAACAGGCTGACCGATCGCGCCAACGATCCGAGACCGCTGCCGAAAGAATCGTCGCAACTCCCGTACAGCCAGCGCCCATGACGCCGATGCGAGGTTGCTGGTGGATTGAACAGATTCCATTTCAGAAACTCGTGTGATACTTCCCGGCTGGTCACAGCCTGCGATGCACGCTCTTATACGCATTCTGACTGCGCCCGGACACCACGCAAAGATGACTGTTACACAGTTTCACGCAATCGACACGGGTACCGCACGTCGGGTTGTTTCGCTGCGAGCCAATCTCGTCAAGCGTGGAATCCCCCGCTGGTGTCACCGCAAATTGAGGCACTGTGACCTGCCATTACCGTGCGAGACTCCTGCCATTGCTGTGCGAGACTATGGTTGCGAGGCCGCGCCGGCCACCTTGTCGGAAATGTCGGTGCGGTTCCAGCAGCCGTCCCAGTGAATCCGGCTGACAGCTTCGTGGGCTGCCTCTTTGGCCGCCGCGATGCTGTGGCCGACCGCCGACACACCCAACACTCGGCCTCCTGCAGAAACGACATCCTGTTCCTTTTCTGACGTTCCCGCATGAAACACTTTGCAGCCCGGAAGCCGGTCGGCATCGTTGATCCCGGTAATGCGGTGTCCCTTCGTATAGTCGCCCGGATAGCCCTCTGAAGCCATCACAACACAAACGGCCGGACGTTCGTCCCAGGTCAGACCTTCCATTTCTGCCAGCCGTCCATCGGCAGCCAGAGTCAACACCTGAGCCAGATCGGTTTCCATTCTCATCAAGACCGGCTGGGCCTCCGGGTCTCCCAGCCGCACGTTGTATTCCAGTACTTGCGGTCCATGTTGCGTGAGCATCAGCCCGGCATAAAGCACCCCGGAGAACGGACAACCCTGAACCCGCATTTCGTGGACGGTTGGCACCAGAATCCGCCGAACAATCTCATCCATCATTTCTTCCGTGACGATAGGAGCAGGACTGTATGCTCCCATTCCGCCTGTGTTTGGGCCCTGATCACCATCAAGTGCCCGCTTGTGGTCCTGCGATGTGGCCAAAGGAATGATGGTGTCTTTATCAACAATCGCCAGGATGCTTGCTTCCTGACCGACAAGCAGCTGTTCAACGATGATCTCCTGGCCAGCATCGCCGAACTGCCCGTGCTTCAGCATCTCAATCGCTGCTGCCTTCGCCTGCTGTTTGTCATCACAGATGATGACGCCCTTTCCTGCAGCCAGCCCGTCGGCCTTAACGACGAGCGGTCCTTCTTCCAGGGAATCAATCCACGTCTCCGCTTCTTCAACTCGCTTGAACGCGCGATAGTCGGCGGTTGGTACGCCGGCCTTTCGCATGATGTCTTTAGCGAACGCTTTGCTTCCTTCCAGACGAGCCGCCTTTTTGTTTGGCCCGAAGATACGCAGACCGGCCGACTGAAACTCATCAACGATACCGTCAACCAGCGGAGCTTCCGGGCCAACAACCGTCAGATCGATCGCGTTCTCTTTGGCGAAGGTGCGCAGTCGGCCAATATCTGAGGCAGGAATGGCGACGTTCTCACCGTCCAACGCCGTCCCTGCATTCCCAGGAGCACAGTAGACCGTTTCCACATCGGGGGATTGTGCGAGTTTCCATACCAGAGCGTGTTCCCGCCCACCGTTGCCAATAACAAGGATCTTCATCGTCCGAATCCACAGTACTTGAGTGTTACGATTGTGCGACGCGTCTGGCTGCGAAGGTTATCGCGCGTCACGCCGGATTTCGAGCAGGCCACGCTTTTCAATCGCAGGATCTCACCCTCATTCAGAGATGAGACAAACACTTCCGGGTCCTCAGCAGCTGCAACTATGCCAGGCCAGCCAGCTTTCGAGCGGACCAGAATGCGCCCAGCAGCAGGATCAGCAATGCTGCCCATGCGGGATGACTCCAGATTCGGAAACGCCGCTTCAGCAATTCTGGTTCCGGGAGCTCTGACAGCGATTTTACCACAGAAGCCACGTTACTCGGCTCAGCCAGTTCACCTCGACTGATCTCCGAAATCTCTTCTAGCACGTCAAATCGAGCGGGTTGGCCAACGCGTTCGCGTTCCAGCCCCTGCACAGACAACGTTGTTTCGAGCTGAGCACCGGTTTCCTCGCACGTCGTCGTCAACGTGTACTGGCCACCTTCTTCCGGAGTGAAATTCCCTGTGAACAGTCCCCACGAATCGTCGCCAGCGGCTGCAAGCTGCACTGAATCCGCCTTGCCGGATGGTCCACTGATCTGCACGAACACATTTCCGCTGCGAAGAGGTTCTCCTGAGCTGTCCATTGCGTTCACATTCAGTGCCAGCTCATTCCCGGCTTCCGGGCGATCGGGAGAATAGAACAGCCGCATGGATTCTCCCTGAGACATGTTTCGCTGATAGGCCATCCAGCGAACTACCTGCCCCCAGAACCGATAGTGATACAGATCTTCTACGCCGCGTCGCCACCGCCACGCGCCATCCGTCCCCATGAAAAGCACCTTGCCGGTGCCGGACGTTCGAGTGGCAATCAGAGGAATCCGCCCAAACCGCGTCGACGCTGAATCATGTGTGACCAGAATGTCGGTTCCAATCCGCGCTCTTCTGCTCGCAGCGTACCACTGAAACCCCGGCAGGTTGCGCCAGGTTTCGTCGTTCCGTTCATCGTCTGCTTCCAATCGGGTGAGCAGGCTGCGGCGTCCGGACTCCGTCAAAGCGAACCGCGATGCTTCAGCATGCCCGATTCCTTTCGGCTGAGTCGAATCCGGCACAACGGGATACAGTTCCTCCAGCTCCGTCGCCATCAACGAATGGTGATAGCCTCTGAATCCCGGCAGAAACACCAATCCGCCTGCATGGCTTCTGACCAGCTGTCGAATGCTCTCGCAGTTATCAACTGTCAACTGATCACCATCGATTCCCACATCACCAAGAAAGACAACGTCGTACCTGAAGAGCTCCGTGTCGTCCGGAAATCGTTCCAGGTAACCTCGTCCGCCTCCAAAACTTTTCAGGTCCGGATGAAACATCAGGCAGTTGACATCAACTCCGGGATCTCTTTCCAGCGCATTGCGCAGATAGCGAAACTCCCATCGCGGGTACGATTCCACAATCAGAACTCGCAGGGCTTCATTGCGAACGCTCATCGGCAGACTGACTTCGTTGTTGTCTTTCACCGCTTCTTCAGCTGCCACCGGAACGGACAGTGTGAGGTCATACTCGCCAGTCTGATCGGTTTTCCATTCAATGTTGTCGTTGATGCGTCCCATCCCACGCACCTGCACCGTTCGGGATTTCGGTTCACCGCCAGTGCCAGTCAGTGTCACAACAACAGACTGGTCACGAGGCAACCAGTTAGACACTCGAAAGGGAATACGAATCGCCTTCCCTGCCAGGCCGAACGTGGGAGCTCCGCTACTTGTGATCTGGATGTCGGGTAGCCGCTGTTCACTGCCCATTCCCACGGAGAATACGGGCACACCCTGCATCCGCATATCGGTGGCAGCGGACGACGGTGTTGTTCCTGCATTCCAGTCACCATCGGACAGGAGCACGACTGCTCGCAAAACCGGATGCTGATCGGCCATTGTGGCCAAAGCTGTGTTGATGTCCGTCCCCGCTGACGCATCCGGAAGATTTGATGAAAACGGCTCCACGATCACCTGAAACTGCTGTCTCAGCGGTTCCCACAATTCATCACGAATCAGCGGCTCAACGGCATCCGTGCGACTCTCCGGTGAGCCGCCATCGGCATCGACGACATCAATCGTTTCCATACTGCGCGACTGATCATGCAGGACCACAATCACAGGTTTCTCATCCGGGCGAACGGTGGTTGACACTTCCGGCTGGTTGAGCGCAAAAACGACCAATCCGATCAACATAAAACGAAACAGTTCCAGCCAGCCCATCGTTTTTTGATATCCGCTGCGATGCCAGCTGAACCAGCAACATCCGGCAGCAACCACCAGCGTCACTCCGGACAGAATCAACGATGCAGTCGTCCAGTAGAACGTCATGACGTTGACTCCACTGGAGCAACACTGCTGCTACGAACATGATCGAACGCTGACGACGACGACGCCGTCTGGCTCTCGATGCTGCGACGCGGCAGCGACAGGAGCGATTCTGCCAGCAATGCGACAATCATGCCAATCAGAAACACTCGCCAGACCTCGCTGGCCAGTGCTGCAGGACTCGCTGTGGAATCATCCAGCCGAGTGAAATTCAGCCCGGCAAACAACAACTCCAGTTCGGCATCCTCCAGTGTCACGATGAAGTCTTCCGACAACGGACGATTGAGCGCCAATCGACGATCCCCCTTCGAGTACAACCCGGCTCGAAAACTCCGCTCAGACGGAAAGACTCGTTGAGACGGTTCATCCAGAGGCGACCAATCTGCGACGTCTTCCACCGAAACAGCGCCACAGTCGATCTGTTGAGCATTCCCCATGGCGGCCGTGCCGCGTGCCAGGGCTCGCTGAATCAGCACATAAAACACGATACCGTTGTCGATTAACGTCGATGAGTATTGATCCGGCGACGATGCGAAGAACCAGACGGCTCCGGAATCCGACCAGGCTCGTACGAGTAAGTCATCTCCTCCGTCGAGTGATGCCAGGTTACCGGATCGCTCGGACTCGAGACCACAGTGCCGGAAGAAACTCAGGTCTCCCAGTGGCAACGGTGATCCGCTACGGGAGTTGGCAAACAAATCCGTTTCGGTCCGCCAGCGTCCGACGGCGAGTCCCGAGTCGTGCGTCTTCCACTCGTTCCACCGGCAACCGAACAGGGTCGCTGATGAAGGCGAATCCGGGGGCAGAAACAGAATACTTCGCCCGGATGCGACGTACTCCTCCAGTTGTTCGGCAACCGGGCCTTCAGGAAGGGGAGCCTGCCAGATGATAAGCGCCGGCTGAGCCCAATCAGTAGTCGTGACCTGGTCCGGCGTGATGAGTTCCGCCTGAGCCACCTGGCCGGAATCAGTCGAAGTCGATGCTGCCAGTCGCAGGTACTCGCCGGCTTCCGGGTTGTCGGACACCACCAGTGTGTGTTGTTGAGGAGGTTCCGCGTAGACGAAACGGTAAACATCGTCGGAAGGGTTTGCGTCCGCAGGCAACTCAACGCGGCCCCAGCCCGATGTCGATTCTTCATCGATTGGAATCGCATGACCGTTGCGTGCGAATTCCTCTCCCGTAATCGTCACCTTCAAAGTCGAACGAGCTCCGTCAATTACCAAGCTCAATGGAATGTCAGCCGGGACGTCGGTGTTACCCGTTCGCGTGACACGGAGGTCCATCAGCAGTTCGACATCGTCTCCGGTTACTCGTCGATGCACACCGCTGACGGTGACCGCCAGATTGTCTGCGGACGCTTCGGCATACGCCAACAGATAGACATGGACTCCCTCCTGCTGTTTGAGTTGCCGCCGCATCGATTCCCAGCGTCCGCCCGCTGCATCCCAGTCTGATTTCTGCAGATCGGAGCAGATCCAGATATCCGTCCGCCCGGTTTGATTGCCGGCAATGTA
>Ga0180436_10002939_pt1 | contig 15857 bp, 9 predicted proteins | sample SS_ome_2_FD_132434 | JGI IMG/M metagenome (GOLD analysis project Ga0180436, IMG submission 132434) | Hypersaline lake sediment archaeal communities from the Salton Sea, California, USA - SS_3_S_2 metaG | ecosystem: Environmental > Aquatic > Non-marine Saline and Alkaline > Hypersaline > Sediment...
CGCTTTTCGGACCGCTTAAGCACCGCCCGGTCATGTCCGCGATCAGCGCCATCATGGCAGGCGTGCGAGGTCTGCCGCTTTTCCTCGGAGTCTGGGTGGTCTTCGGCGGCGCCCTGGGGGCCGCGCCGCCCTCGGGGCCGCGCTTCCTCGTCGACTATTCACCCCGTATCAACCTCGCGGCCTGCGCCGGCTTCGAGGAGGTGATCCTCGATCCGTTCGCCGAGATCGAGGGCGCGGATCCCGAGGCGGGCGGGCCAAAGCTCCTGGCGTATCTGAGCCTCGTCGAGATCGCGGCGGACGCCCCCTACCGCGCCGAGGCCGAGAAACAGGGGCTGGTGGTCGAGGGGGCTTCAAATGCGGAGTGGAACTCGTGCTTCGCCGACGTTCCGAACCCGCGCTGGGAATCATTCGTCGTCGAGCGCCTCGCCGCGCCGGCGGCCGCGAAGGGATTCGACGGCTTCTTCCTCGACACGGCCGACAGCGTGGCGCGCCTCCCCGGGGCCGACAAGCCCGAGCAACTCAAAGCCTCCCGCAACCGGCTCGCGTCCCTCGTCACGGAACTCCGCCGCCGCTGGCCGGAACGAAGAATCATCATCAACCGCGGCTTCGAGCTGATCGAGCAATTGCCGGACGGAACGCTGGACGGCGTCATGGTCGAGTCGCTCTACCAGACCTGCGTGTCCCCGCCGGGCAAGGCCCTCGCCGGCAGCCCCGAGGCCCGCGCAGTCCGAACCTTCACCGCGGTTGGGGAAGCGGACACCCATCGCCTCGAGGCCAAGCTTGCGCGTTGCCGGAAGCGGGGTCTGGCCGCATACGTCATCGACTACGTCGACCCGGCGCAGCCGGAACTGGCGGCCGCCACCGCCCGGCGCATCGAGGCGCTGGGCGCCTCGCCCCTGATCACGACCCCGGACCTCGACGGCCTGGTCCTGGCGCCCGCCGCTCCGGTGCCGCGGATGATTCTCGTTCTCTACGGGTCCGACCCGGAACTGAGCGCCGCGCCCCGCACATGGCCGTCCGACACGGAGGTGGCCCGCCAACTCCAGCCGGCGCTCGAGTGGATGGGTTACGAACTTCGCTTTCACCGCGCCACCGATGCCGGACTGCCCGAGGCGCCGCCGGATCGCTTCGCCGGAATCCTCGTCGAAAGCGGACTCGTTCTGACCGCGGCCCGTGAACATCGCTACGCCGACTGGCTGCTGAAGCAAACCACCAAGGGCCTGAAGGTTCTCTTCGCCGGCAGTTTCCCGTTTCGCGACCCCGGCGCCCAGGGCAAGCTCCTCGACGGCCTCGGCATCCGGCACGCCCCCGGCCTCGTGGCCGTCCCCGAATCGATCCGGATCAGCCGGAAGAACGATGCCCTCCTCGACCACGAACGCGAGGTGCGGCCGAGGCGCCTTGGGTTCATCGGGGCCGTCGCCCCGCCGGGCGCCGTCTCCCATCTGCGCCTTGCCTGCGAAGACCGCCGCGGGCACACCCGCTACTTCGATCCGGTGTTCACCGCCGACTGGGGCGGGGCGCTGCTGGATCCCTACTGGACCTTCCAGCCGTCCGCCAACGACTCCTTTTCGTATGTCGATGTCTTCGGTTTTCTGGACCTTGTCTTTCCGGCGGGACGCTTCCCGGCCCCGGACGCCACCACCCGCAACGGGCTGCGCCTTCTCTGGGCGCATATCGACGGCGACGGCTTCGTGACCCGCTCGAACATCAAACGTGACGCGCTCTGCGCCGAGATCATCCGCGACCGAATCCTCACCCGCTATCCGATTCCGGCCACCGTCTCGGTCATCGAGGCGGAGATCCGCTCCCTGCAAACGACGCAGGATCCCGCCTCGGAACCCCGTCACACCGCCCTCGCGCGCGAGATCTTCGCCCTTCCCCATATCGAGGCCGCCTCCCATTCCTACTCGCATCCCTTTGTCTGGTCCCCCCGCGACGTCAAACCACACACCGACTACCACCACGGCTCCCTCCTCCTGCGCCGGGAGCACTCCCTCGGAACGGTCGATCCCCGCCGCGAAGTGGCGGGCTCGATCGAATATATCGAGCGCGAACTGCTCCCCCCAGGCAAGAAGGTCAAACTCATGCTGTGGTCCGGAAACTGCCGCCCGTTCCCGGAGGCCATCCGGCAAACGCGCTCCCTCGGGATCGAGAACATGAACGGCGGGTTCACGGTCCACTCGAAACGCCACCCGCAACTGGCCGCCATCGCGCCGCGGGTCACATGGTGGGACGACCAGTTGCAGATCTACGCCGCCAACCAGAACGACTTCGTCTACACCCACGACTGGAGCACCCCGGTCCACGGAGGATTCGAACAGGTCGTCGACTCCTTCCTCCGGCTCGACTCGCCCCGCCGGCTCAAGCCGGTCAACATCTACTACCATTTCTATAGTGGAGTCGACCAGGGCGCGCTCACCGCCCTCGAGAGGGTCCACGACTGGGCCGCCGGCCGGCCGCTGCACGCCGTCACCGCCTCCGAGGCCGCCTCCCTGACGCGCGGCGCGGTGTTCGCCGAAGTGCGGCAAACCGGCCCGCGACGCTGGCTGGTCTCCGGCCACGGCACGCTCACCACCTTCCGCCTGCCACAGGCGCTCGGTTACCCCGACCTCGCCGCTTCGACCAATGTCATCGGCTTCAACGACCATGGCGCCGAACGATACGTCCACACCAACGGCGAGTGCCACGCCGAGATCGTCCTCGTCCCCGAGCCGCCGCGTCATCTTTACCTGCGCTCGTCGGAGGCGGCGGTGTTCTTCGACGTGCTCGGGCCGGGGCATTGCCGGTTCTCGACCCGGTCGTGGCGTCCTTCGGCGCTCCTCTTCGGCGGCGCCCGCCCCGCCTCCGCGTGGACCCTGACGATCCGCGAGGAAGGGCGTCCCCCCGCCGTCAGGAGTCTCACCGCCGGCCCCGACGGCCGCCTCGCTTTCACCGTGCCCCCGCAAGCCGAAGTCGCCCTCGCCCCGGCCGCATCTACCGCCGCCCGATGAACTGCGCCCCCCCCTCCAAGCCGCCCCATCGCTCCCCGCGGTCGATCGCCCCCGGGACGGCGGTGCTGCTGGCCTTGCTGTTGTGTGGCGTCGCGGTCGCGCTGCTGATCCCCAATCGCCACGAACTTTTCAAGCGGCACCTTGCCGACGGCGACGCCGCGGCCGCCGGGCAATTGCTCGACCGGGACTCCGCCGCCGATGCCGCATCCGCCACCGCCGCCCTCGCCGCCGAGGCGATCGGCATCTGCCACGACGACGGCTGGAATGAATCCTCGCTCGCCATCCTTACCGGGTTCCTGCGGCGGACCGGGCACTTCCGGGCCGCCGCCGGCGAGGTTCTCCGCCGCGCCGGCGGCATTCCGCCCGAGGCCCGGACCCCCGTCCTCGCCGCGATCGTCGCACGAGCCCTCGCCGAACACGAACTCCCGCTGGCCGGGATCGTCCAGATGCGCCTGCTCGAATCCGCCAAGCCCCTCACCCCGGGGCTCGCGCGGCAGGCGGTGCAAACCTTCCGATACGCCGGCAACCCCGGCCTCGCCCTCGCCGCCATCGACCGCCTCGAGACCTCCGGCGAATCCCTCCCCCCCGACCTCGCCGAACTGCGCGTCACCCTCGCCCGTGAAACCAGCCAACCCGAGGTCGCCTTCGCCCTGCTGGAACAGCGCGTCCGCGGAACCAACGACCCCCACGCACTCCGAAAACTCATCCCGGAGGCCCTCAAGACCGGCATCGAAGCCGGCCGTCAAAAGGACCTCGTGCCCCTCTATGAAAAGTATCTCGCCCTCCCCGCCGCGGCTTCCGGCCCCGGCCGGGACCCGCTCCGCGACTCCTACACCATGCAGCTGGCGCAAATCCACGAGTGGAACGCTCAACCCGACAAGGCCTTCGACCTCTACCTGCGCCTCGCGCGGAAAGGCCGCCGGGAGGCTCTCGATCGGTGCCTCGAACTCAATCCCGGCCTCTTCCGGACCGGCGACCTCCTTTCCGCGCTGCTCGCCGGATACGAGGTCTACAGTAACGACGACGAACTCGTCTTCCTGACGGCCCGCCTTCTCGGGGAGGCAGCCCGTCGCGACGAGGCGCTCCGCGTCTTCAGCGAGCATCTCGCCCGCCATCCCGGCGACGCCGAGGCCCACTACCGGCTGGCCCTGATCTTCGACGAGACCCAGCAATTCGAGCGCGCCTTCGAACACTTCCGGAAGGCGCACGAGCTCGACCCCGACAACGACGCCTGCCTCGAGGCCACGGCACGGACCGCCCTGACGCTCGGCCGCTATCAACAGGCCCTTGGTCTCTGGCGCTCCCTCAGCCATCGCACCCGCGACATCGACCACGCCGAACAATTCCACCAGCTCGCCACCGCCCTCGAAGACCTCGACGCCATCAGGGAAAGCCTCCGCCTCCGCCTCGATATCGATCCCTCCTCGACCGTCACCTGCTGCCTCGCCCTTGCGGACCTCGCCCGCAGCACCGGCCATCTCGACAAGGCCGCCGAGGCCCTCCACGAAGCGGTGCAGGCCGGCCCCGAACATCCCTTCATCCGGATCGAACTCGCCGAAGTCCTCCTCGCCCGGAAACAACCCGCCCGCGCCCTCAAGGCGCTCGAAGACGTCCCGCTGCGCCGCCATGCACAGGCCGCGCAGGCGGCCGTCGCGGCCATGGAGGCCCTCCGGGCCGCGTCCGGCCTCGACGCCGTGCGCGGATACCTCGAAAAACTCGGACGCAAGGCCGAATCGAACGTGGATCTCGCGCCGGCCGCGGTCCTGCAACTGGCGGAACTCTTCCGCGCCGCCGGCCTGAACACGCGGGCCGGGACGCTCTTCCGCCGCGTGTTGCAGGACACCGAAGACCCCGGCGAACTCGCCCGGGCCTGCTTCCACCTCGGCCGTTTGCGCGCCGCGCTCCGGTATCAGCTCGTTCATATCCGGAAGAACCCACGCCCCGGCCATGACGACTACTCCCTGCTCGGCGACATCCACACCGGGCTCGGCGAACGAACCGAGGCGCGGGCCGCTTACCGCCGCGCCCTTTCCCTTCTCACCCGGAGGACTGTTGTAACCCCATGACTCATGCACCCCCTGCCACCCCCCTGCCCTCGCCGGAGAGGTTTCCTCTCCCGTCTCGCGTCCCTTGCGCTTCGGTTCGGCCTTCCGGCAGTCCTGACAGCGCCCGCCGCCGCCCAGCAGATCCCCGCCGAGCCTGCTCCGGAGCAGGCCGGGCCGCTTGCGGATGATCTCCCTCCGGCCCTCGGCAAATCGGCCTACCTCCGCCAGGCCCTCGACCTTCACCTGAAGCTCGAGGAGTTCGACGAGGCGCAGGCGCTTGCCGACCAGCTCCTGGCGAAGAACCGCGACGACCCGCAGGCGGTCGCCGCCACCGCCATTGTCGCGCTCCACCGCCGGGACGCCCCGCAGGCCCTCTACTGGGCGCAGCGGCTGCGCGGCATCAGCCCCGACCCCGAGACCGACGCCATCATGGTCGCGGCCCTGAACCTGAACCACCGCACCGGCGAAGCGCTCGATCTCCTCGCCCGCCTCGCCCGCCGCACCCCCGCCGGCGAGCCGTTCCCGCACCTTCTCCTCGTCGGCTACACCTACTACGCAGCTCGTAACCTCCCGCTGGCCCGCGACTCCTTCGAGGCCGTCCGCCGCGACCCGCGCTACCCGGACCCGCAACGGGCCGAGGCCGCGCGACAGCTCGCCAATATCAGCCGCGACAAGGAGATCGCCCGGGCATACCAAGCCATCGAGCAGCGCCGCCTCCGGAAAGCCCGCAGCATCGCCGAAGATCTCGCCTCGGCCCCGGCCGACAAGCCCCGCAGCGACCTCGCCGCCCTGATCGCCATCCTCGACGCCGAACAACACGGCAAAACCGGGGAGGCCGTCGCCGCCCTCGAATCGCTCCGGGCCCGCAGCCCGCAGGAGGAGGCCCGAGCGTACAGCGCCGCATACGCCATCCAGCTCCTCGACCAGGCCCGCTACAGGGAGGCCCACCGCGTCGCCCTCAAGGCCGCCAACAGTGAACACCCCGAAAGCCCCGACGACCTCGGCGGGCGGCTCGCCACCCTCCGCGCGGTGTGCCGGTATGCCCGGCCATCCGTCTCCCTCGACACCCGGTTCGAGGACCGCGGCGAGGGCTCGGCCTGGCGCGTCGGCGCGGAAGCCTCCCTTCCCGTCGCGGACGGCAGGACGCGTCTCACGGCCGAACTCGAATATCACACCAGCAACCTGACCGGCGCCGCCATCCCCCATGCCACCAGCGACTACCTCGCCGCCTGCCTCGAGGCCCGCCGCCAACTCACCGGCCACCTCTTCGCAAGCGCCGCCCTCGGCGCGGTCGACCGGAACTTTGCATACCGCCTCTCGCTCGGCTGGCGCCGGCCGTCGCAGGACACCCTCTTCGAAGTCACCTTTGCCGACGGCCAACGGCCCACCGACACGCTGCAACTCGAAGCCCTCGGGGCCCGCGAACGCCGGCTTGCGATGCACGCCTCCACCGAGATCCCGGGCCTCCGCCGCTGCCGCCTCACCGCGGAGGCCTTCCTGCGCGAGATCGATCTCGGCAACGCCGCCTTCAGCGACCTCGGCCAGGGCTGGGGCGCGCGGGTCCAGCTCGAATACCTCCTCTACCGCCAGCGCCGCACCATGCTTTCCCTCGCATACCGCGGCGCCGCCGAGGGATTCGATTTCAGCAGCTCCGCCCGCCGGCTTGCCGGGGCGCTCCCCTACGACCCGCTGGGGCTCGTCGAGAAGGACTTCCACAGCCACGGCTTCGCCCTGCTCGCCCACCGGACCTTCACGCCGGACTTCTCGGCATTCCTCCGCCTCGGCGCCGACTATCGCTTCGATTCCGGCGAATCGGTCTACTCGGTCGAAGGCGGCCTCGAATACTGGTTTTCCGATCTCTCCCGGCTCGGCCTCGACCTTTCCTACTACAGCAGTGGTAGAGCCGCCGGGAGCGAGGCCGGATACTTCGAGGCCCGACTGGGAATGCTCACCTCCTTCTGACCCCCCCTGCCATGACCGCCTCGCTCCCCGCCAAACCCGCCCCTCGCCTCGCGCTGGTGGACCTCGCCACGCTCCTGATGGTGATCGGGGTCCTGAATGGCCTCGTCGCGCCCTCGGATCCCGGCTGGTTGGCGCTGAATCCCACCCCGTATCTGCTCGTCCCGGTCCTGCTCGGCCTGCGCTACGGGTTTTACGCCGGGCTGGCCGCCGGCGCCGCCGCCGCCGCCGCCATTCTGCTTTCGCGGCATCTCGCCCAGCCGGCCGAACCATGGCTGGAGGACGTCCTCTCCCACCGTTTCGTTCTCATCTCGCTTCCCGTCACGGGGGTGATCGTCGGTCAGCTTGCCGAGTCGCTGCGCCGCCGCCGGCTGGAACTCGCAACCTCCAATGCCGAATTGCGACAACAGAACCGCGCCCTCGACGCCGAGCGCGAACTCCTGCTCATCTCCCGCCACGACCTCCAACTGCGCCTCGGCCTCCATGGCGCGGACTGCGCCTCCCTCGACGAGGAACTCCACGCCATGGCCCGCACCTCCCGCGAGTTCGGCCCGGCCCAGCTTCTGGCCGCCCTCGAGCGCCTCGCACATCTCCGGGGCGCCGCAATCTACCGCCGCCCAGCCGGCCCCGCCGACGGATGGCAACGCGCCGCTCTCCTCGGCGACCCCGCCATGTTCCCCGCAACGCTGAAACCCGACGACCATCGCCTCGTCGGCGAGGCCCTCGAGACCGGCCAGTTCCTCGCTCAAAAATCACTCTGGGACTCGCCGCCGGTTCGCGAACCGGGCTACCTCGCGGCCTACCCGATGGCGACACCGGAGGACACCTTCCTCCTGCTCGTGCAGGACCTGCCGTTCCGGAATCTCAGCCTTGAAACCTTCTCGGTGGTGCGCGCCCTTTGCGACTGGTTCAGGTTCTTCACGGTGGCGCCCCTCGACGCCGTGACCGGACACCGCGCCGTCTCGCAGCACGACTTCTTCCGTGCTCTCGAAACGGCCGTGTCCACCCATGCGGCGCAGGCCGTGCCGTCGGCATTGGTGCGGGTCCCCTTCGCCACGCCGGCCGGCATCGACCCGCTGGACGCCTTCAAGGAGCTGCTCGACGCCCTGCCGCGCAGCGCGCTCCTGACCACTGCGATCGAGAACGGCGAACGAACCCTCATGGCCCTGCTGCCCGCCGAGCCCGATCCCGGCGCCGCCGAGTCCTTCCGTTCCGCCTTCGAAGCGTTCAACGCCCGGCTCGGAATATCCCCCAAGGCCAAACCACGCTTCCACCAGACCCGTCCCGACGAATCCCCCCACCAACTCTGGGGACGACTCGTCGCTTCCTGATCCCCTCCGTCCGCCCTCGTCATGACCCTCCGCCTCAATCCGCGAACCCGTCTGACTGCCCTCGGGCTCGGCGCGGCCATGGCTCTCGAAGCGGCCGCCGCAGCGGCTTCCCTCGATCGCTCCCTCGCGCGGTCGGTCGGCGAACAGGCGCTCGCCTTGCACTTCCTTGCCTCGGTCTTCGGAGGATTGGCTGCCGCGTCGCTCCCCGCTCCGCCCCGCCGGCAGGACTGGCTCGGGCTCGCCCTCTTCCTTGCCGTTCTCGCGTTCTTCATTCCGTTCGCCGGCCTGGTTGCCGCCTTCCTGCTGGCGCTGGTGCTCGTTCTCCACGCCCGGCGCGCCCCCGCCCCGGCGAAACGCTTCGCGGAGATTCCTCAACGGCACCCCGGCGGGCAACGGTTGTCCGCGAATCAGGACCCCGGCGTGATCGACGCCCCGCTGGCCGGAAAGTGGTCCGTCCTCGATGCCGCCGCCCTGCGGCGGATCACGCTCGGCATGGAAGCACTCCCGGCCCGCAAGGCCCGTCCGTTGCTGCACCGGCTCCGGCACCATCCGGACGTGCGCGTGCAACTCTTCGCAAACGGCCTCCTCACCGATCAGATCGAGCGGGTCGAGCGCCGGCTCGCCGAACTCAAGGCCCGGGTCCGCGGAAACCCGAACGACGAGTTCTCCCTCACCGCCATCGTCGAGGTCTACGACTCCCTCTTCGCGGACGAACTCGTCCCGGCCGACGAAACCGCCCAGACCGCCCGGCAGGCGCTCGCCGAGGCGGATGCCGCCCTCGCCCTCTTTCCCGCCAATGGCGTCGTCCTGGCCGCCAAAATCCGCTTTCTCCTCGCCCTCGGAGACTTCCGGAAGGCCGCCATCATGTTGAACCGCCTGCAGCTTCTCCCCGGCCACGACGCCGCCGCGGCCGCCCTCTACGATCGCATCCACTTCGAATACAACGCGACCAAGCCCCCGGTTCCCGCTCCCGCGCCGGCCGACACGGCTGACGGCCATGACCGCCCCGGAATCTCATCCGCCCCCGTCTCATGACCCCCCTCGCTCCGCCCCGCCCCGCCCCGCCCCGCCGCGTCTGCCTCATCCTCGAAGGCACCTACCCCTACGTCGCCGGAGGCGTCTCAACATGGGTCCACCAGATCATCGAGGCCATGCCCGAAATCGATTTCGCGGTCCACTACATCGGCGACCAGAAACAACACAACTCGGCCTCGAAATACCAACTGCCCGAAAACGTCCGCTCCGTCAGCGAAAGCTATCTCTTCGATCCCCTTCCGGACTACCAGCTGAAGCCCGGCCGCGGGAGCGCGGCGTGGAAGCGCGACTTCCTCTCGCTCGTCTCGTCCTTCGTCGCGTCCCCCGCCCTTGAAACGCGCTTCGATGCGCTGGCCTCGGCCGCGGCGCTGCTGCGGGCCCACCCCCGGCGCATCACGCTCGCCGACCTCGCGCGCCACGACGCCGCATGGCAACAACTCACCAGCGCCTGCCGGGAGCATGCCTCCGAGGTCTCCTTCCTGCGTTATCACGCCACGGTGCGGGATCTCGCCACCCTTCTCTGGCGGCTTCTGCTCACCGCCGGCGCGCTGCCCGCCGCGGACTGCTACCACTGCGTCTGCACCGGATACGCCGGCCTCCTCGGCGCCCTCGCATCCCGTCGCCATGGCGTCCCCTTCCTGCTCAGCGAGCACGGCGTCTACCTGAAGGAGCGCATCGAGGATATCCGCAAGTCAACCTGGCTCGCAAACCCCGACCCGCTCCACCGCGACCCTCCTTTCCACGGCAGCCTCGGCCCCTTCAAGTCGCTTTGGATCTCCTTCTTCGACCTCCTCGGCCGCATCGCATACTCCCATGCCGACCGTATCACCTCGCTCTACCGCGGCAACGCCCGCCTCCAGATCGAGTTCGGCGCCGACCCGGACAAGATCCTCATCATCCCGAACGGCATCGATACCGGCCGCTTCGCCGGGATCGCACGCCGGAACCTCCACGACGCCCCCGCCCCCCCCCGCTCCCTCACGGTCGGTTTCCTCGGCCGCGTCGTGCCCATCAAGGACGTCAAAACCCTCCTCCACGCCGCGCGCCTCGTCCTCAACCGCCACCCTGACACCCGTTTCCTCGTGGCCGGCCCCACCGACGAGGACCCGGATTATTTCGCGGAATGCCGGGCGCTCGCCGACCGCCTCGGCATCCGGAACGCCGTCGAGTTCCCCGGCCGCATCAAGCCGGACGATTTCCTCGCGCAATCCGACGTGGTGCTGCTCACCAGCGTCAGCGAAGGTCTGCCGTTCGCCATCCTCGAGGCCTCCGCCGCGGGCCTGCCGGTCGTCGCCACCGACGCCGGCGCCTGCCGCGAACTCCTCGCCCAGCCCCTCCCCGAAGCCCCCGGCATCGGACCATCCGGCATCGTGACCGAAGTCGCCGATCCCGCCTCCACCGCCGCCGCCCTGATCCAGCTCGCCGATAATCCCGTCCTTCGGCGCACCCTTGGCGCCCACGGCCTGCAACGCGTCCGCGCCGCCTACCGCCAGCAGGACATCGTCCGCCAATACCGCGACCTCTATCATCACCCCTTCCGCTCCCCAGCCCCAACCCCCTGATCCGTCATGGCCGGCATCGGTTTCGAACTCAGACGCCTCCAGCGGCACGACACCTTCCTCGGAACGCTCAAGGCCTATTCCGCCTCCGGCCTCATCACGAGCGGACCGTGGATCATCTCCATCATCTCGATCGCCGCCCTCGGAGTCTTTCTGCAGCGCATCACCGACGACGCGGACCGGCAGCTCATCCTTTCGTCGGTCACGCATATCTATGCCTTCATGCTGATCCTGACCGGCGCGCCGTCGCTCGTCCTGACCCGGCATGCGGCGGACGCCTTTTCCGAGGAACGGCCCGAGCGCATCCTGCCGTCCTACCTCGCCGGACTCACGGTGGTCGTCATTCTCGCGGCGTCCGGCTCGACGGCCTTCTTCTTTCTCGGGGTGCCGGCTTCGCCGCTCTTTCAAGCCTCGGCAGTGGCCCTCTCGGTCCTCGTCGCCGCCGTCTTCATCACCGCCAACTACCTTGGCGCGCTCAAGCATTACGGGTCGATCCTCTTCGCCTTCTTCTGCGGGTACGGCGCCAGTTGTCTGCTGGCCGTCACGCTCGTCGAGCTGCGGCCCGGAGAGCCCGCGCAGGCTCTCCTCGGCTTCGTCGGCGGTCACCTCCTGCTCTTTCTCCTTCTGTTTGCGTCCCTCTACCGCGAGCTGCCCCCTTCCGGGCGCCTCCTCGACTTCTCCTGTTTCCGGTCCTTCCTCCGCTTCCCCTTCCTTGCCTTCGCGGGACTGTTCTACAACGCCGGAATCTGGATCGACAAACTGCTCTTCTGGTGGTTCGCGCCGGACCATGCCCGCGTCGCCGGCCTCATCTACTCCGCGCCCGACTACGACGTGGCGGTCTACCTCAGCATCCTCTCGATCGTGCCCGGCATGGCCGTCTTCTGCCTGAAGCTCGAAACCGGCTTCGCCGAACACTTCCGCGACTACTTCAAGTCACTCAACGGCGGAGGCGCCCTCTCCACCCTCGAAACCATCAAGGACCGCATGACCGGCGCCCTCCGCGACGGCATTTCGCTGCTGGCCCGCGTGCAGGGTCTCACCACCATCCTCCTCGTCGTCTTCGCCGACCGCCTCTCCGGCTTCCTCGGCCTCGGCGCATACCAGATCGGCGTGCTCCGCGTCACCCTCGTCGGCTCCTGCTTCCTGATCCTCTTTCTTGCCCTCCTGACGGTCCTCTTCTATTTCGACGACCGCCGCGGGGCGGTCCTTGCGACCCTCATCTTCTTCGGCGCCAACGCCGCCGTCACCCTCCTCACCCTCATTTCCGGCCAGGCCTACTACGGCCTCGGATACGTCCTCGCCGCCCTCCTCGGCTTCGCCTACGCCGCCTTCCGCGCCAACCACGCCCTCGAAAACCTCGAACACCGCATCTTCACGTCCCAGCTCCTCCCAAGCACGCCCTGAGCAGTCGTGCAGGTTTCCAGCCTCGAAGGGTCCCGGCAGGTTTCCAGCCCGCCTTCCCCGGCGGAACTCGCGCCAACCTCCGGCGAAGGCCCCCTCTCGCAGGTTGGAATCCACCCTCCTGCCCCAGGGGGGCGATCCGGGCTCGCACTCGGGAACGGACCATGGTAGGCTCGATGCAATGTGCGGGAAGACGGGTCTTCAGTGCGGGGCGGCGGTGTTGGCCGTCGTGACGGCAGGGTGTTCGCAACCGGCGATGATGAACGAGGCGAGCCCGCAGGCAGTGCGCGTCTCGGCGTCCTTCCACTCGGTGACGCCGCCGAGCAAGCCGCGGCTGCCGATGTCCACCGTCTTCAAGGGCCGGAGCAAATTCGACGCCCTGATGGCCCGCGCCCAGCGCAACGAATGGCGCCGCCTGCCCCTCGGAATGCGCACCGTCGAGTTCGGCCGGGCCATGCTCGGCACGCCCTACGTCAATTACACCCTCGAAGTCGACAACCGCATCGAAAGCCCCGTCGTGAACCTCCACGGCATGGACTGCTGGACGTTCTACGAGAACGCCCTCGGAATGGCGCGCCTCCTCACCTACAAGCCGGACCCCTACCGCCCCGAGGACCTGCTCCACATGATCGAACTCGAACGCTACCGCGGCGGACGCTGCAACGGCAACTACCTCAGCCGGATGCACCACCTCGAGGAGGTCTTCCACGACAACGAGCGGCGCGGGCTCGCGGTGAACATCACCCGCAGCCTGCCCGGCCCCGAACGCCTCCGCCGCGAGATCCGCGAAATGACGGTCTCATGGCGCCAATACCGTTACCTCCGCAACAACCGCTCCCTGATCCCCGGGATCACCGCCGTCGAACGCCGCGTCTCCCGCCTGCCCGTCTACCATATCCCGAAATCCCGCGTCCGCGCCGTCGAGAGCCGCCTGCGCGACGGCGACATCTGCGCCATCACCTCGACATGGAAATACGGCTACACCTCGCACGTCGGCCTGATCGTCAAGCGCGGCGGCCGCGCCCGCTTCATGCACGCCACCTCGGAACGCTCAAAAGGCCGCCGCATGATCCTCGACCGGCCCATCACCGACTACCTCCGCGAAAACTCCTCCCGCGCCGGAATCATCATCTGCCGCCCGCGCGAACTCCCTCCCTCGCGGATGTGGGACACCCGCGTGGCCGGCGCCGGGCGCAAGGAGCGCGACGCCTGAGTTCACGCCCTTTGGGCTTATTTGATCGAGAGCGCACGTCACTGACCTTACTCGAGGCGCTCGACCAGCCATGGCGGCGGGTCGGATAGTGGGTCCATTGAAGGTCATCCCATGGCGCAGGCTTTCCGGAAGGCAGCACAGGCAGCGGACAGACGCTTACTCTCGGCCGCCATTTCGACCTGAGCAGCGGCATCTTTGTCGAGGAGCGCCAACCCGGCGCGCATGCCCGGAACGCGGGCACCTTCGAATACAGGTCGTTTGGCGACTGAATTTCTGAGGGGGGCGAACTCTTTGACCGTGCAGGCCTGCCTGTTTGGATCAAGTTTGACTTCATTGATCCGCGAGGCTCCTGCCTCTTCATGACCGAGGCGACGAAAAAACGGCCTCGATCTTCATCGATAACCTGATCGAGTTGCGGATTTTGACCACTTGTTCCAATATTATACCAAGCTGAAGGGTGACAACCGGATCAAATTCAACCGCTCAACCCACGTCGATGACGTCTATGCCTACCTCCGAGAATGGCGGCTCATGTCCACCGAACGGGGGGCGGGCGAGAGTGCTGCGTAAGCTCAAGGCCGGCCTGCCGGCGGCGCTCCCAGCGCAGTTGCTCGGGATCGATCAGCTCCGGAGGCTGGAGGAAGCGCGCATCATCGAACTCGGCTTCCCCCGGAAAGCGGGGATTCCCAGGTCTTGGAATGCGAGGGCGAAGCCGTCGGGTTCTCCGTGTTCAAGACGGGCGACATTTTCCTCTGTCGCGAGGACCGGGACGCGAATCCCAGGACTCTGAAGCTGCCCGAGAGCGAGAAGCAACGACTGCGGGCCGAGCTTGACAAGCTCCTCCAGCAAAAGGGCAAGCTGCTGAATCTGAGCGGCAAAAGTCGCCCCATGACCGGTGGGGACGCCATCAAAGCCCGCCAGAAGGTCCGCAACGCTCTCCAAGTGGTACTTCGGGCGATCGAGGGGCAGGACGCCGGCGTCGGTGGCCAGCTTGGCGAGGCATTAGGCGAAGGCGACCCGGTGACATTCCGACCGCCTCCCGAGTGGAATGTCTGACCTCAATTCACGCCTCCACCAACTTCAACTCGACCTTTCGTCCGAGGGCGGCGGCAGCCTTCCCGAGGCTCGCCACGGTAAGCGAAGGATTCGAGGGATCGAGGATGCGATCCAACGCGGCGCGACTGGTTTTCATCCGCTTCGCAAGCTGAGTCTTGGTAACGCTCTGCGAGTCGAGTAGCTGCTGTAACTGGATCGCGACCGCTCGCTTCAGGGCGAGCACTTCAACTTCTGGCAGAAGTCCTTCTTCTTCCAGAAAGTCACGGAAGTCACTTCCGCGGTGGGCGTTTCCGTGGGGTTCGTTTTTCATCATTTCTTGCTCCTTTCATGTAGGCCGACTGCCGCTGGCGTGCGAGGCCGGTGTCCCCTTTCGAGGCTTTCTGTGATTTCTTGATGATCCCGTGGAGCAGGACGATTTACTGATCCACGAAGATGAAGAAGACCCGGGCAATCCGATCACCGAGTGACGACCGGACTTCCCAAAGCCCACCGCCGTGCGAATCGACTAACGGCTTCCCAACGGGCCAGGTCCACTGGACCGCGAGAATGTCGCCTCCAATCGTCTTCTTTTCGGCTGTCGGCAGGTCAAGCAGCCAATCCCGCACCGGCTCGTTCCCAGCTTCCGTCTTGAAGAAGACGACGCGGAGGGGGCGAGGTGCCGGATCAGCCACGGGAGAAGTGTATCAAATTTGATACGCATGGCAGACGAGGTTTCCCATCGATTGCAGCAGTGAATCTGCACGGGAAGCGGTGCCTTCTCGTCCGAGAAGCCGACCTTCCCGCCTTGGTTTTTGACACCAAAAGCCAAGGTATGACCACCCGCGAAATTCCTGACCACGATTTTGTCGAGCCGCTCTGGACGACGGGCGATGTCGCCCGCTTCCTCCGCTGCTCCAAGCGCCAAGTCCCGCGTCTTCGCGAGGAAGGCCTGCCCGCGGCTCCGCGCCTGGCACGTCCGCAGCCACCAGGAGGCGGAATACGGGACGAAGGAGGTTCGCACCCGACTGGGACGCCGGCGCCGCATCCCCGGCCGCGCCTCGGACTGGGACCGGTTCACCGCACTCGTGAACACGCCGGTCCAGGGCGGAACGGCCGGCGGGATGAAACAGGCCATCGTGTTCGTGACGGAGCGAATCCCCGAGGACGCCCGCATCGTCTCCACCGTGCACGACGAGTTGGTGATCGAGTGCCGCGAGCAGGACGCCGAAGCGGTGGGCAAGATCCTGTCCGAATCCATGACCGAGGCCATGTCCGCCCTCTTCCCCGAG
>Ga0180436_10002941_pt1 | contig 15855 bp, 12 predicted proteins | sample SS_ome_2_FD_132434 | JGI IMG/M metagenome (GOLD analysis project Ga0180436, IMG submission 132434) | Hypersaline lake sediment archaeal communities from the Salton Sea, California, USA - SS_3_S_2 metaG | ecosystem: Environmental > Aquatic > Non-marine Saline and Alkaline > Hypersaline >...
CCCGCCTCGCCGCTGTCGGCGTCGGCCACCTCGAATCCCTCCGAGGCGAGCACCATGCCGAAGGTGCGGCGGATGTTCTTCTCGTCGTCGATGATCAGTATGCGCGGCATGCTCATTCCCTTCCGCCGGCGGGGAGGTGCAGCGTGAAGACCGCCCCCACGCCGGGATTGCTGTCCACCTGGATGGTGCCGTCGTGTCCGTGGACGATGCCGTCCACGATGGCGAGACCGAGACCCATGCCCTCCTTGCGCGTGGAGAAGTCGGGTTCGAAAATGCGGTCGCGGTCCTCGGCCGGGATGCCCACGCCGCCGTCGGCCACCGTGAGCACCAGCGTGCCGTCCCGATCGCGGCGCGCGGCGAGGGTGACCCGGGCCGGTGTTCCCGCCTGCTCGCAGGCGTTGAGTCCGTTGTCGATCAGGTTGACGAGCGCGCGCCGGAGCGCCTTGGCGTCGAAGTGGCCCGGGAGCGGAGCGGACTCGGTGACGATCTTCAACCGCTCGCCGTAGAGCCGCGCGAGGTCCCCGGCCAGCGTCGCGAAGTCGTCGTCCCGCGGGTCGGGACGCGGCGCGCGCGCGAAGTCGGAGAACTCGGCCACCAGGCGGCGGAGGCCGTCGACCTCCTCGCCCACGATGCTCTCGCAGGCGGCGAGCGCCTCGCGGTGTCCCGCGTCGTCGCCCCGGTAGCTGCGGTGGGTCTCCTGGACGGCCAGCAGGATCGGCGTCAGCGGGTTCTTGATCTCGTGGGCCAGGGTGCGGGCCATGCCCCGCCAGGCCGCGGCCTTCTCAAGGCGTGCGAGCTCGCGCCGCTGCTGGGAGAGGCGCGTGACCATCTCGTTGAAGGCGCGCACCAGGTCGCCCACCTCGCCGTCCGCGTCGGCGCCGACGCGCGTCTCCAGGTCCCCCTCGGCCACGCGCGCGGCGCCTTCCGCCACGGCCTCCAGGGGGCGGGCGAGCCGGCGGGCGATCACCGACGCCACGGCCAGGGCCACGAGGATCAGGGCCGCATAGACCAACGCGAAGGGCAGGATGTAGCTGCGCAGGATGGGCTCGCGATCGATCTGAAAGGCCGCCAGCAATCCCATGGCGTCGGTGATCCGGTCGACGCGCGCGGCGAGTTCCGGCGGCAGGGCCTGGGCGATGACCACCGGCCGCCCGCCCGCCGTGCGCACCTTCAGGGCGAGGTGGTCGCCCACGATCTGCGGGTCGGCGTCGAGACCGGGCAGGGCCTCGTTCAACGCGGGCACGAAGGCCGCCTTCTCGATCCAGCGCCCCCGGTCGTCCAGGATCATCTGTCCGCCGGCCGCGGCCGGATCCATCAGGGACAGATGCGGTCGCCAGACCCGGTCCGCCGCCGCGGCGAAGGCGGTCTTGCGCGCACGCAGGGTCTCCCGCGATTCCTCGAGACCGGCCTGCAGCCCGTCCACGAGCGTCTGCTGCAGGGCGGGATTCATGCTGCGCTCGAGGAGGTTGCGGACCACGAGGGACATGGGAACCGCGGGCAGCAGGGCCGCCACCAGGATGACGAGCATCAGGCGCGTCCTAATGCGGCGCATGGATCAGCTCCTCGGGACGGAAGGGTGCCGACGTCCGGGAGACGTCCATGTCCGCGTCCTCGTCGCCCCCGTAGAAGAAGCGTATCAGCCGTCCGAGGCTGACCGAGACCTCCTGGACGTCGTCGCCCCGCCCGACCTGGGCGGACGGTCCGCCGGAGATCATCCGTCCCATGCGGCCGCGGGTGTCGGGCGCGATGGGATGCAGACGCAGGCCCGCCCGCACGACGGCCGGCGTGGCGGCGTCCAGGGCCGACAGCGCCGCCACCGGCAGCGGCGGCAGGGCGCCGAGGTAGGTCTCGAGTCCGTCCAGATCGGGCAGCCGGGCCTCGTGTCCGGCCACGCTGACGGCGTAGACCTCCTCCCACAGGTCGAAGGACAGCCGCATGAGGAGCCGGTTGCTGGCCACCGACCGGTCGCCGTCCTGCAGGATCTCCAGCTTCAGCTCGACGGCCGAGACCAGCCCGCTGTGCAGGGTGGAGACGATGCGTTCGCCCGGCAGGCCCTCGGTGGCCAGCCTGCAGACCAGGACGTCCTCGTGCGCCTCGGGCGCGACGGCGGTGATGCGCGGCGCCGCCTGCGCGGAGAGCGCGGCCGCGGTCATCAGCACCGACAGCAGGAGTCCGTGGCGGCGCCCGCCCATCAGAAGCTCCATCCCAGCGACACGTGCCCGTGGAAGGACTCGTCCACCGGCGAGTCGGACAAAGGGAGGCCGAAATCAGCGCCGAGGTAGCCGAGCCAGCCCAGGCGCAGGCGGACCCCCCAGCCGGCGCCGACGGCGAGGTCGCCGCCGGGTCCGCCGGGCTCGCCGCCGCGTCCGGCGTCCAGGAAGAGGAAGCCGACCATCCGGGGGCGGGTCGCGTCGCCCATCAGGGTCGCGCGGAATTCCGCCGAGCCGTGGCAGATCCAGCCGTCCCCGGCGGGGGCGGTCAGGGATTGGCTCGGGAAACCGCGCACGGTGTAGAGGCCGCCCAGATAATGACGGTCGTAGAAGGGCGCGTCTTCGTCCACGACGGCCGCGCGGCCGCGCAGACCCAGCACGCCGGCGCCGAGGTCGCGGTAGGTGCGCAGGTCGAGGCTCGCGTCGGGGAAGTCGCCGGTCTCCTGGACGGTATATCCAAGCCGCAGCCGTCCCCACAGTCCCGCGACGGGCGACCCCGAGCGGCGCTCCGTGGAGCGCGTGTCCAGCACGAGGTCCGTGCGCCAGGTCGTGCGCTGGCGCTTGCCCACGCCCGCCGCGATGCCCGCCGGCAGGTCGGCGAAGGCGACATCATCCCCGGAGTCGACGCCGCTCACGTCGTTGTCCTGCCAGACCGATCCCGTGGAGTCGGCGTCGACCGTCTCCGCCAGCAGCGAGGCCGACAGGCTCAGGGCGCGGCCGAATCGGCGCCCCAGGTGGAGGCTCAGGCCGCTGCGCGCCACGGTGTGGCCGTATTCCACGCCGTCCTCGAAATAGATGCGCTCGTGGCCCATGGCGTGTAGCTCTGCGCCCCAGAACGTGCGGTCGACGGGCGTCGCGCCCCGCCGGTAATGGGCCCTCAGTCCTCCCATCCGGTACCCGAACATCAGCTGCACGGCGGCCCGTTCCCCGTGCCCGGTCAGGTTGTCCAGGGAGAGAGCGGCCGGGATCAAGTACCAGCCGTCCAGATCGTTGTTGCCGGTGCCGAGGCGCAGATCGGGGCCGCGCTCCTCCACGTCGAGCACCAGGATCAGGCTGCCGCGCGCGTGGCCCGGGCGCGTGAAGTCCTCCACCGAGTCGAAGAGGCCGCTGTCGCGCAGCCGGGTCACGGCCGCGACCAGGGCCGCCTGGTCGATCCGGTCTCCCGGCGACAAGCCAAGGTGTTTCTCGATAACGGAGAGGGATGTGCGCGTGTTCCCGCGTGGCTCGACGGCTTCCAGGGTGAGCATTTTCACCACAGTCGGCTGCGTGTTTCCGGTCGTCCCGGCGACTTGCGGCGCCTGACGATCATCTCCCCGCGCGGGATGGCTGTCCACGCAACAGACTGCCATGAAGGCGATTGCGGATATGATGATGGTGGTGCTGACGCGATGGCTCATACACGCTCGTTTCAGGCCCAGCCCGGTCGATCGGTCTGGACGGAGTCCGTCGCAATCATCATACCCGAAGCCCGGTAGATGCCAACACTGAAGAATGTCTCGGTAACTTGTTGTTTTCCAGGGCCTATGATCGTCCGGAGTACGGGGGAACGCCGATACGGGTCACAGCGCCAAGCTCGAGGTGTGACAAAACACAACAATCGCTATGGCGGCACCGGGTTGCAGGTCTTGGCATCGCTGAGTTGGTTGTGCTAGACTTCGGTCTCGGCTTCATCCCTTCCGAGTTGGGAACGGATTCGTGCGCCCGGGGATCGCCACGAAGACCGGGGCTCAGCCCCGCGGCTCACGGAGAGGAATCGAGGATGCGAGCATGAACATCATGGGTCGACGCGCGCGGGATCTGTGGATCCGCCTCTTCGGGCGGGGAACCGCCCGGCCCAGGCGCGTCGGCACGATCGTGCCGCCCACTCCCGAGATCGATCCCCGGACCCTCGAGCAGGGCCTCTACCAGGTCGAGATGCTCAAGCGCTCCGGCTTCGATCTCCGGCGCAGGACCCTCCTGAACATCGGCACGGGCTGGCAGCCCACCATTCCGCTGGTCTTCTTCCTGGCCGGGTGCGACGACATCATCCTGGTCAACCACGAGCGCGTCCTGGACCGGTCCCTCCTGGTGCAGACGGCCGCCAACCTGCGCGCCTATGCCGGCGGGATCGCCGATCGTCTCGGGCTGGACAAACGCGACGTGGTCCAGAGTCTGCGCGTGCCCGCCGACGCCACGCTCTTCGGGGCGCTCCGCCAGTTCCGCATGCAGTATTTGGCGCCCTACGACCTGATCGACTCGCCCTTCCCGGACGATTCCATCGACCTGGTGACCGCCCGCGCCCCCCTGTCCCACTACTCCGCCAGGTACGTCAAGGCCCTGCTGCCGGTCATCGCGCGCCTGCTCCGGAACGACGGCCTGATGAGCCTCTGCTTCGATCAGGAGGACCGTCTCGACTATCTGGAGCTGCTGCGCGGATCGTCCTGCCGGCTCGTGATCGAGGAATCGGACATGGAGTTGCGCGTGATCACCGACGGGGAGGCTCCGGAGCGGGATCCGACGCGCTCGCTGGCCTTCCTCATCGCGTCCTGCATGTCCGCCGCTCGGGAAAACCAGCCCCAGTGAACGACGACGGCGCGGGCTCCTGGCCCGCGCCGTCGCGATCCCGTCCGTGCCCGTCCGATCAGCGTTCCAGCTTGACGAACCGGTAGGCGCCCTTGGTGGCGCCCCAGACCTGGGTTCCCTCCTCGTCGTAACCGCGATCCCAGCTCTCGATCCACGACGGCGTGATCGTCACCTCGCTGGTGGCGTAAGAGGCGTCGTGCAGCTCGCTGGGGCAGTCCCCCTCCCGGGTGGCGCCGGCGAAGGTCCACTCGTTGACGCGTTCGATCTCGACGGCGCAGCCTTCCTTGACGGTGAGATCCTCGGGGGAGAGGTCGTCGAAACGCGCGGGGTCGTTCCAGGCGCCGACCATGGCCTCGTCGTCGGGCAGCATGTGGATCTCGCTGGAGAAGACCAGCTCGTTCATGCGTGTCAGGTGATAGACGCGCTGCCGATAAGGCCTGTCCCGGCTCTCGGCGGCGGCCTGCTCGACGTACAGCCAGACGCCGTCGTCGCGCAGGGGCCAGATGCGCACCGTCTCCAGGGTGATGTGATGGTACTCCGGGTCCGCCGCGGCCTGGGCTTCGCTGGAGAAGGAACCGACCAGGCACTGGGAGAGCATCAGCACGTCCATGTCCGGCGGAGCCGGGGTCTGGTAATCGTAGAACTTGTCGCCCATGCCGACTCCACAGCCGGCGACGACAATCAACAGACCGGGCAGCAGAATTGAACGAATCACGGTCTTCATCTCAAACTCCGTCGTCACGAGGTCCACGTCACGATCCACAACGATGGGGCGCAAACCTAAATTTGCTCCTTCGCGGCCCGTCTGTCCACCCCTGATGATTCTTGTCTTCGCGGCGGACCGGGGCTAGGGTGGGACGCTCGACGAATCACGGGAGGAGAGGCCATGTCCGACGAGCGGCCGGATCACGAGGAACAGCGTCGCGGGACCGCCTGGCGTCTCGTCCTGATCGCGACGCTCGGCACCGCGGCCGCCTGGCTTTTGCGCGGTCTCATGCCCTGGTTCCCGGCCCTGTTTCTCGGCGCCGCCTGGACGGCCGCCGCGCTCTTCCTGCTCATCGACACCGCCGTGCGCCGGCTCTGGATCGTCTACCTGGCCCTGACGGCGCTGGTGCTGATCCTCTTCGGGCCCGCCGGCGAGGCGCCCATCGTCGTCGTGCCGATGAACTTCTGTTTCCTCCTGCTGCGGCGTCACCGACCCTGGCGGCTTCTCTCGTCGGCCCAGTGCGCCGCCGCCTTCTTCCTCGTGGCCGCGGCGCTCGTCCTGGTGTCATGGGACTGGCGGTGGCCCGACGCGGAGGGCCTGGGCTGGCTGACCGGCCTGTTCCGCAATCTCGGCCGGAGCTGCCAGGTGTCGATGGGATTCTTCCTGTCCGTATCCCTGCTCCGGCTGCTCTTCGGGATCCGGCTCCACTTCCTGCGCCTGAGGCCCAAGCTGGCGGTCATGGCGATCCTGATCGCCGCGGTCCCCCTGCTCCTGCTGAGCGTCTTCGGTCTGGTCGCCCTTTACGGGGCCATGGGCGGCGTCACCGCCGCGCGCGGACGCGACGTCCTGCAGGACTGGGCGGCCAATCCGGCCGCAATCAGGTCGAGCGCGGGACTCGCCGACTCGACGGTCTTCGACTGGAGCGAAGGCCGGGCGACGGGCTCGATCCCCGCCTGGCTGGACGACTTCAGGGCCGTGCTCCATGCGCTCCCGCCGGATACCGTGTCCGCCGGCGACCCCGGTCTCAGCATCGTCATCGCCGGCGAGGAGCAGATCCAGGCGCCGAGACCGTGGGCGCCCGCGGACACGACCGCCGTCTTCCGCATCGACGACGCCTACTGGTTCCTGGATCTCCGCGGCGTCGGCACCGGAGGTGAGCGCATCGCGGGCACGCCGCTGGACGAACGGATTCTCGATCACCTGTCCGCCCTGCTGCACGCCGACGTGGGTCTTTGGGGAACGGGCGGCGACATGGATGCCGTCGAGGGCGGGGCCGAGACGGATGACCCGCCGACGCGCGCGTCCCTGCAGGGCGCCTACCGCGATTCCGTCTCGGCGTCTTTCTGGCAACGACCGCTGTATTTCGGCGGGGCCCAGTTGCCGACGCTCGAACTGGTCGGGGACCACTTCGAGTCCGGTGACCTGCTCATGCACGCGAAGGTGCGTCTGGCGGATCTGGCAGACGAGTTCGTGGCGGAGGAGAACAACCTGAACCAGGCCCTGCTGCTCACCCTGATCTTCATCGCCGGCCTCCTGCTGCTGATCCAGGCGGCGGCGGGCTGGCTCGGGCTGCGCATCACCAACGGCGTGATCTCGGCCGTGGGCGAGCTGCGCAAGGGCACGCAGCGTCTCGCCGCCGGCGATCTCGACGCGCGCATCAGCGTGCCCAACCAGGACGAGTTCGGCGACCTCGCCGATTCCTTCAACGAGATGGCGGCGGCCGTCCGGACGGGCCGCGAGGAAGCCGTGGCCCGCGAGCGTCTCGAGAAGGAGCTGGAGACGGCCCGGGCGATACAGGAGAGGCTGCTGCCCCACGACATGCCCACGGTGCCGGGCTTCGAGATCACCGGCGCGAGCATTCCCAGCCTGCAGGTGGGCGGGGACTACTTCGATTTCCTCGACCAGAGCGACGGCCGGCTCGGCGTGGCCATCGGCGACATATCCGGCAAGGGGATCCCCGCGGCGCTGCTCATGTCCAACCTGCAGGCCTCGCTCCACGGCCAGGTCCTGCATCCGGACAGGGTCTCCGGCGTGGTGGGCCGGGTGAACGACCTGCTCGTGCGGTCGACGGACCCGCACATGTTCGCCACCTTCTTCTACGGCGTGCTCGATCGCCGCGACGGCTCCTTCGTCTTCACGAACGCCGGTCACAACCCGCCGCTGCTGAGGCGGCGCGACGGCGAGATCGTCCGGCTGGAGGCGGGCGGCCTGCCCCTGGGCATGCTGGACGACGTGACCTTCGAACAGGACGAGGTGACGCTCGAATCCGGGGACATCCTGCTGCTCTACACCGACGGCATCACGGAGGCCATCGGTCCGCTGCCCGACGGCAGCATCCCGCGCGAGGAGGACACGGTGGAGACCATGTTCGGCGAGGAGCGGCTGACGGCCATCCTGGCGGCCAACGGCGACCGCGGCGCCGGCGCGATCCGCAAGATCGTGCTGCGGGCCGTCACCGACCACACGGCCGGCGTTCCCCAGTCCGACGACATCACGCTGGTCGTCCTGACCCGGTCCTGAACCGGGGCTCCGGGTTTGCCGCGGGCCGCCCCATTCCGTACATTCCACGGCAGCGGGACGCAGGTACGCGAAAACTGGCGTCGGTGCCCGCCATGTGATATTTTCGAGCCAGTGCGTCCGGCCGTCCGGGCTGGTCGGTGCGTCTCCGCAATCTCCATGGGGGATCGTCGATGATGAGAGCCTTAACGTCGCGTTCGCTACCGGTCGCCATGCTGTTCTGTCTGCTCGCCTTCTGGGGCTGCGACGAGGAAACGGCCACCGATCCCACGGCCGGCACCGGTACCATCGGTGTCTACCCGCGTCCCATCACCGTCGCCTTTCCCTGGCAGCTGACGGGCCCCGGCGGCTATGAGCTCGACGGGACCGGCGATCAGGTCATCGACGGGCTCGAGCCCGGCGAATACGTGCTGACCTGGGTGAGCGTCAACGGCTGGTTCGACCCGACCGAGAACCCGCTGACGAAGACCCTCGCCGGCGGCGCCATCGCGACCTTCACGGGCACGTACCGGCAACCCAGCAACGACCCCGAACCCGGCCAGGTACAGATCGACCCCGAGCCGAACGAGATCTCCGCGCCCTGGACCCTCGACGGGCCCGACGGCTTCCTGGAGACCGGCAACGGGGACATGCTCTTCGAGGACATGGAAGCGGGAACCTACATCCTCACCTGGGGACCGGTCGACGGATACGGCACGCCCCAGCCGGAGGACCAGGTCCTCCTGGAGGGGCAGGGCATCAGCTTCACCGTCACCTACGTGTCCCAGGAGTCGTCGGCCCTCCTGATGCTGCCGGTGACCCCCGGCACCTTCACCATGGGCAGCCCCCTGCAGGGCGGCGGCGACGCCTACGAGTGGCCCCCCCACGAGGTGACCCTCACCCGTCCCTTCGAGGTGTCTTCGACCGAGATCACCTGGGCCCAGTACGAGCGCCTGATGAACGACAACCCCAGCTACTACTACAGCGTGTGCCCCGATTGCGACGTCGCCCTCCCGATCGAGAACCTCGAATGGCTCGATGCGGTCGCATTCTGCAACGCCCTTTCGGCGGACGAGGGCCTCACGCCGGCCTACACGGTCGCGGGCAGCGACGTGACCTGGGACCAGATGGCCGACGGCTACCGGCTCCTGACCGAGGCCGAATGGGAGTACACCTGCCGCGCCGGAACGCAGACCGACCTGGCGAACGGCAGCCTGACCGATTCCCCCATGAGCTGCGACTACGACGAGCGGCTGTCGCTCATCGGCTGGTACTGCAACAACTCGGGCAACCTGCCCAACATGGTGGGACAGCTCTCCGACAACGACTGGGGCTTCCACGACATGCACGGCAACGTCTGGGAGTGGGTCTGGGACTGGTCCGCGCCCTACGACGACGTGCCGGCCACCCTCGGCGAATTCACCTTCGGCGACGGCTCGATCGAAGAGCTGGGCAGCCTGCTCGTCATCCAGTTTCTCGCGGAGGTGGGCGACGGGCTGATGATCCGTTTCACCGATGTCAACGCCGAGTTCGAAATCGCCAATCTCGGCGTCGTGACCAGCGAGGTGTCCTTCGAGTACGCCGACTTCTCGGGCGACCTGAACATGAGGGTCAACGGCGGCGATCTCCACGTGGGCGAGTTCTCGGAGTTCCCGGCCGCCGTCGCGCCCGGCGTCACCATGGCGGTCACCTCCGAAGCGGTCGTCGACGCCGCCTACGGAAACGGCGTGAAGGGTACGGTCGTCCTGACCGGCGCGGTGTCGATCCTGGAGATCGGCGGCGAGATCCTGCTCGTGGACAACCTGGACATCATCGACGGGGCCAGCGACCAGTACGCAATGGACCGCCTCCTCGATTTCAACACCATGAGCGTGGGGTACGTCTACCGTCCGACCATCGGCGGCCTGCCCGTGCCCATCCCCATGTCCTGCACGGTCGCCGATCCCATCGGACCGCCCGTCGGCGCCATACGCATGATGCGGGGCGGCGGCTACGTCGACGGCGCGACGTTCTGCCGTTCGGCCACGCGCAGCCTGCCCGACAAGGGTCGCTACTGCGGTTTCCGGGTGGCCCGCTACACCGACTGACCGTGATGCGGCCAGGCCGCACGTCCCGACCCGCTTCACGACACCCCCGGTTCGACCCTCGCGGTCCCGGGGGTGTCGTTTCAGGGACGATTTCGAGAGATCCGGACAGATCCGGTGCGATCCGGCACGGCGGTTGCTTGATGATTTGTCAGAAATAGGGTACAATCCAGGGTTGAGAAGCGATATTCGCGCGCCCGACGGCATCCGACCAGTCCCACGGGAGAGGGCACCATGAAGCTGATGACAACGTCGATCGTCCTGACCCTGATCCTGGCCTGTGCGGCCCAGGGACAACCCGATTTCCAGGTGGGCAACCTGAACCCGCCGGTCGAAAGTTTCGAGTTCCTCCACACGGGACAGGAGGCCTACGCCTACCTGATCTACCCGCCCGACCAGTGGACCTGCACCGAGGGCGGCTTCGAGCTGCTCAGCGTCAACATGCTGCTGGAATTCATTCAGGGGCAGGTGCCGGTCGACTTCGCCGCGGTGGGCGGCCTCGCCGAGGCCGTCTGGGATCCGACGCTCAACGCCTTCGTGCCCGGCCCCCAGATCTGCGAGGGTCCGGAAGTGATGTTCCACGCCGAAACGTCGGGCCAGTTCACCGTCATGCTGCCCGTGGACGAGGCCTGCGATTGCCAGATCTTCGACGGGCACTACTTCCTGACGGTCCGCTACCTCGACGCCTTCGAGGCGAACCTGCCCATCGACGACCAGCCCCTGGCGGGTGTCGTCTACAACGACAAGGGCGCCGGCTGGGTCGACATGATCGACTTCGACAAGACCGCCCGCGGCAAGGTCATCATCTGGGGCGACACCGTCTGCGGAACCTGTTCGGTCGGCAACGAGTCCGGCACCTGGAGCGGGATCAAGAGCCTCTATCGTTGATGCACGCCTCCGGTCTCGATTCGGGGCGCCCTGCGGGGCGCCCCTTCGCGTGCTGCGCCCCGTGGCGGCGGTTGACGCGCCCGCGGGCGTGTCCCACCATGGACCCGTTCCTCCGGGGTCGGCGCAGCGGAATGGAGGCGAGGTGTTCGAGTACCAGAAGCACGGCCGGTTCTTCGCCCAGTGCGCCCGGGGCGTCGAGGAGATGCTCGCGGACGAGCTGCGCGAACTCGGCGCCTCCGAAGCCGTCCCCGGCGTGCGCGGCGTCGCGTTCCGCGCCGGACGGGACGAACTCGGCGCCGTCGTCCTGCGCTCCCGCCTGGCCGGCCGCGTGCTGGCGCCCCTGCTGACCTTCGATTGCCATTCGGACCGTTACCTCTACGCGACCGCGCGCAAGCTGGACTGGGACGCCGTCCTTTCGCCCGAGCGGACCTTCGCCGTGGTGGCCAACGTGGCGCGCAGCCGCATCAACCACTCCCAGTTCGCGGCCCAGAGGTTGAAGGACGCGATCGTCGATCATTTCCGCGAGTCGTGCGGGCGACGCCCCAGCGTGGACCGGCACACGCCCGACCTGTGGCTCAACCTGCACATCAACAACGACCGGGCCACCATCGCGCTCGACGTCTCGGGCGGATCGCTGCATCGGCGGGGATACCGGCTCGAGTCGGTGGACGCCCCCCTCCAGGAGACCCTGGCCGCGGCCGTGCTGCGCCACAGCGGCTGGTCCGGCGCAGGCCCGCTGGTCGACTTCATGTGCGGTTCGGGAACCCTGCTGGCCGAGGCCTGGCTGATGGCGTCGCGCATACCGCCCGGCTGGCGGAACGCGGATGCGGCGTCGCTGCCGGCCGCCCTGCCGGACATCGACATCGCGACGTGGCGTCGCGCCGTCGACCGCGCGCGGGCCGAGCACCGCGAGCCGGCCGCCGGCCTGGTCTCGGGCAGCGACGTCGATGGGGCCGCCGTACGCGCGGCGCGCGTGAACCTGGCGTCCCTGCCCGGGGGAGAGGCCGTGCGGGTGGTCCGCGCCGATTTCCGCGACGTGGAGGTCTCCGAGGGATCGGTCATCGTGGTCAATCCGCCCTACGGGGTCCGTCTCAGGGAGCGGGACGAGGTGGCGGCGCTCTACAAGGACCTCGGCGACCATCTCAAGCGGAAATGCCGCGGCGCGGAGGCCTGGGTCCTCTGCGGCGACGTCGAACTGGTCAAGCGCGTCGGCCTGCGTCCCAAGCGCCGCATCCCCCTGTGGAACGGCGGTCTGGAATGCCGTCTGGTGCACTACGAACTCTACTGAGACGACGCGGGGGAGGGATGAACGAGGCGCGGTTCCGCTTCTACGAGGAACTCAACGACTTCCTGCCGTCGGAGCGTCGTCGTCGGGAGTTCCCGCACGCTTTCCGCGGCACACCGTCGGTCAAGGACGTCATCGAGGCCCTGGGCGCGCCCCACGTGGAGGTGGACCTGATCCTGGTCGACGGGCGTTCCGTGGACTTCGCCCACATCCTGCGCGGCGGCGAGCGGGTCGCGGTCTATCCCGTGTTCGAGAGCCTGGACGTCTCGCCGGTGCAGCGCCTGCGCGACCGTCCCCTGCGCGATCCGCGCTTCGTCTGCGACGTGCACCTGGGCAAGCTGGCCCGCCGCCTGCGCATCCTCGGCTTCGACACCCTCTATGACGGATTCGCCGAGGACGCGGCCATCGCGGCGCAAGCCTCGAGAGAGTCGCGCTGCGTCCTGACCCGCGACATCGGCCTCCTGAAACGCAACGAGGTCCAGCGCGGCTACTGGGTGAGATCGACCGAGGTGCGAGAGCAGATCGCCGAGATCGTCGAACGCCTGGACCTGGCGTCCCGGATCACCCCGTTCACCAGATGCGCCGCCTGCAACGCCCCGGTCGAGCCCGTGGAGAAGGCCGAGATCCTATCCGAACTCGAACCCCTCACCAGACAGCACTACGACGAGTTCCACCGCTGCACCGCCTGCCGAAAGATCTACTGGAAAGGCACCCACTACCGATCCCTCCTATCCGAGATCCGCCACCTGATGCCCTAGGCGGGATTCCTCAAGGTCGAACCTTCTCCTGGCAGGACAGGAACGCAGGGACGGCATCGAGAGCGACTCTCGTAGAGCCGGAGCGTCGATGCCGTCCCTGCGTTCCTGTCCGGCCCTAGAAGAAGAGCTTCGCCACCTTGAGAATCCCCTGCTTCCAGGGCACCCGGTGCGAAACCCCGGACCGCCCCTCGAAGCTGTCCAGGTTGTCGAGGTACCAGCGGTAGTTGCGGACCAGCGCGTCCTTGTTGGAATACTTGGGATCGTATCCCAGCACGCGCTCCGCCTTCTCGATGGACACGAAGGAATCCTCGCAGGCCGTCTCGTAGACCCACTTGTAGAGGGGCGACAGCTTGAAGGTCTCCAGCAGGCGCAAAGTCCAGATCACGGGCTTGGCGGGGAAGCCGACGATCTTCTTGCCGAAACCGGCCTCGTCCAGGACCGCCTGGTAGTCCTCCTTCATGGTCGTGTACTCGCGCGCGCCCAGGTTGAACACGTCGTCGACCTGGTCGCGGGGGCCGGTGCAGCAGAGATGGATGCCCTGGCAGATGTCCTCCACGTCGCAGAGCTGGTAGCGGTTGTTCCCGCTGCCGATCATGGGGAAGCCCTTGCCGTCCTTGGCCCAGTCGTAGAAGAGGGCGAAGACGCCGAGGCGCTCGGGGCCGATGAAGGACTTGGGGCGGATGATCGGGACGCAGAGGCCCTTGGCGCGGTACTCGGCGCAGATGCCCTCGGCCTCGACCTTGCCGATGCCGTAGGGCCCGACGCCGTCCACCGGATCGCCCTCGACCAGCGGATGGTGGTCGGGGATGCCGTAGACGGCGGTCGAGGAGATGTGCACGAAACGGTCGACGCCGTGGGCGAGAGCGGATTCCAGCACCGTGCGCGTGCCCTCGATGTCGGTCGACAGGATGTCGTCGTGGTCGTAGAGGGGCAGCGCCGCGGCCGTGTGGATGACGATGTCAACGTCGGCCATGGCCCGGTCCACGTCCGCCCGGTTGCGGACGTCGCCGGTGACCTCGCGGATGCGGTCGCGCTCGGGGTAATCGAAGGGGGCGATGTCCAGGGACGTCACCTCGCCGCCCCGTTCCATGACGTACCGCGCCATGTTGATGCCCAGGAAGCCGGCCCCGCCCGTGATGAGATATCGCTTCGACATGATCGACCTTTCGCTTGGAGACCGATCGAAGATAGAACCGGGCGACGTTTTTTCAAATTCTGCCTTTGACTTCGGACGCGAATCCTTTAGATTGGCCGTGAAACAATAAAACGATTAAAGCGTATCCGTTTTATCGTCCAAGCCGGGAGAGAGGCTCCATGACCGACCGGGTCAAGTCGAAGACATTGCAGATCATCAAGACGGCCGAGCCGATCTTCGAGAGATTCGGCTTCCGCAAGACAACGGTGGAGGAGATCTGCCGCGAGGCCGGCGTCTCCAAGCGCACCTTCTACGAGCTGTTCAACGACAAGGCCGATCTGCTGATGCAGATGCTGATGCATGTCATCGAGCGCTCCGTCGTCAGATGGGAACAGGCCATGACGCCGGACATGACGGCCATCGAGAAGCTCGAGCTGTACATCGACGGCTACGAGGAGATGGGGCGGAAGCACCCCGTGTTCCACATCTGCATCCACGAGCCCGACGTGAAGGAATACACCCGGGATTTCATGGAGCACGAGGAGGCCAGGGCCATGTTCGCCGCCCTCCAGCGGGTGGTCGTGGAGGGGATCCGCGCGGAAGAGCTCCGCGAGATGGATCCGCCGACGGTGGTGTGGATCATCGGCGGCCTCCTCGATTCCATGTACTACGTGTTTCCCCAGCTCACGAGCGAGCCCGGCGCCTTCGAGAACAAGACCCTGTCGCGCGAGCTGCGCGCCTTCATCCTCAACGGGATCCGCAACCCGGACCACGTATTGAACCGGAGGGAAAGATGATGTTCGGTAGAATCCTGTCGTTGGCCGTCGCCGCGACGTTGGCGCTGACGGTCTCGGCGTCCGCGTCGTCCGGAGCGGACGACGGCGACGTCATCGAGGCGCGTCCCGGGGCGGTCGCGATACGCGACCTCGTCGGCTGCGTGAGCGAGGCCCTGGCCAACAACGACGCCCTGAACGCGGAGCGGCTGCGTCGGCGGGAACTGGACGGCCAGCGGCTCCAGGCCCTGTCCATCGGCCTGCCCACCATCGACGCGACCGGCGAGTGGGCGCGGTCGCGCGATCCCAGCTTCGCCCTGGACGAGACCTTCGGCGGCGGCAGCGACGACGGGATCATCGGCCCGTCGCCCCTGGACACGCTCCTGGCGGGCTTCGATTTCCTGCCGGCGCCCGAGGACATCCCCGCGCAGACCTACTGGCGCGCGCAGCTCAACCTGCGCTGGACCCTCAACCCGTCCAAGGTGCTCGGCGCGGTGGGCGCCGCGGGGCAGAGCATCAAGCGGCAGGACCTGGCCGTCGAATCGGCGATCCAGCAGGTGGAGGAGGGCGTGGTCACCGGTTACCACGGCATCATCCTGGCCGCCGAGTCGCTGGCGGCGACCGAGGCCGACCTGGCCAACCAGACCGAATTCCTGGAGATCATGCGGCTGCGCCACGGGCTGGGCATGGCGACCGAGCTGGACACCCTGCAGGCCGCCGTCGCGGTGGCCAACCTGGTGCCTGCGGTCCACACGGCGCGCAAGGAGCTGCGCAACGCCGGCGCCCGCCTCAACGCGGGAATGGGCCTGCCGCCCGAGACGCCCCTGTCCATCCGGCGCGAACAGACCCTCGAACTGGACGGGATCGATCACGAGGCGGCCGTCGCCATGGCCATGCGGCGGCCCGACGTGGGCATGTCCGAGCTGTACACGGCCATGCTCAGGCAGAATCGCAAGGC
>Ga0180436_10002942_pt1 | contig 15851 bp, 11 predicted proteins | sample SS_ome_2_FD_132434 | JGI IMG/M metagenome (GOLD analysis project Ga0180436, IMG submission 132434) | Hypersaline lake sediment archaeal communities from the Salton Sea, California, USA - SS_3_S_2 metaG | ecosystem: Environmental > Aquatic > Non-marine Saline and Alkaline > Hypersaline >...
GGCCGCCGCCCGTATTGCCATCGCCAAAAAGATCGTCGAGCGGGCCGAGGCCATGGGTATCCCTCGCGAGGACATCCTGATCGACTGCCTGGCGCTGACCGTCTCTGCCGATTCGACCGCCGCACAGGTCACGCTAGATGCGATCCGTGGCGTCAAGGAAGCGTTGGGCGTCAACATGAGCCTGGGCGCCAGCAACATCTCCTTTGGGCTTCCCGACCGCGAGGCGGTCAACTCGCGCTTTCTGTCGATGGCTATGATGCTGGGTGTCAATGCCCCCATCGTGAACCCCTCCCATGCCCAAAAAGACGTGCTGATCGCCAACCTGTTGCTCGGCCGCGACGAGTTTGGCATGACCTATGTGCGCCACTGCCGCGCCGAGGCCAAAAAAGCCCGCGAGGCTGCGGCCAACGGCTAGACCCACAGAGATCGCTCGCGGCGGCTGCTGTTCAGCAGCCGCCGCTTTTTGTCCATTATCCACAAGGGCTAGAATGTGCCTTATTAGCCTCAATCGCTGCGAATCGCGTGCCCATGCGGGCCCAGGGGAGACGTATGTCCATCGCGCTCGGAATCGATACCGGCGGGACCTACACCGATGCCGCACTCGTCGAGTATGGCACCAATCGCGTGCTGGCCTCCGCCAAAGCCCTCACCACCAAGCATGACCTGGCCATCGGCATCCGCCAGGCGGTGACGCGCGTACTGCGGGATCATCCGGCTGATGTCCGCCTGGTGTCGCTGTCCACCACGCTGGCCACCAACGCGATCGTAGAGGGGCATGGTGCGCCAGCGTGTGCGCTGCTGATCGGCTACAGCGGACGCATCGAGAGCGAGGACCGACTGGCCCAACGTCTGGGCATCGAGCACGTGGCGCTCATCTCCGGAGGCCACCTTTCGAACGGCAACGCCTACCAGGATCTCGATCTGAACGCCGCCTCCAGGGCTGTCGCTGCCTATCGCGACAAAGTCAACGCCTTTGCCATTTCCGGGTTCTTTGGCACGCGCAATCCCTCCCACGAGCTGGCCGTCCGCGATCTGGTCAGCGAGATGTGTGATCTGCCCATCACCTGCGGCCATGAGCTGACCCATCGCTTGGACGCCCTCAAACGCGCCACCACCGTCTCACTCAACGCGTCGCTGATCCCCCTGCTGTGCGATCTGATTGACGCCGTCGAGCGCACCATGGGCGAGCACCAGATCGTCGCGCCGCTGATGGTCGTCAAGGGCGACGGTTCGCTGATGCGCTCCGAGATGGCGCGCGAGCGGCCCATCGAGACCATCCTGTCGGGTCCGGCCGCCAGCGTCGTGGGCGCGCAGCATCTGGCCCACGCTGAGGAGGCCGTCATCGTTGACATGGGCGGCACCACCAGCGACATTGCCGTCGTCCGTGATGGACGCCCCCGCCTTTCGCCACGTGGCGCCGAAGTAGGACAGTGGCGTACCATGGTTGAGGCCATCGATGTGCATACCGTCGGCCTGGGGGGAGACAGTCGCGTCTGGCTCAGCAGCGATTTCAGGCTGCACATCGGGCCGCGTCGCGTCACCCCGATCTGCCTCCTGGCGCAGGTCTACCACGGGGTTCGCGAGACGCTGCAAGAGCAGCTTGCCCGCGGCAAGCCGCAGGCCACCGATGGCGAGTTCCTGCTGTTGCAGCGCGATGTCGAGCGCAGCGAGGGCGACCATCCGCCTTTTGAGGCCGAGATGCTGGCAGCTCTGCGACGGGGGCCGCTTTCCATGGATCAGGTGCATACGCTCATGCGCCACCCCTCGCTCTATGCCCGTTACTTGGAGTCCCTCGAACGCCAGCGCATCATCGTGCGCTCGGGGCTCACACCCACCGACGCTGCCCACGTTTTGGGCGAGTACCATGATTGGGATGTCAAAGCCTCCCGTCTCGCCGCCGCGCTGATGGCCCGCCGACTGGGGGCGCAACCCCTGTCGCTCTGCCAGCGTATTCGTCGAGAAACCTCGGAGCGGATCGCCCGTGAGGTGATCACCAAGGTGCTGTCGGACGACGGCTCGGACGGGGACACCGTGGCCCAGGCGCACCTGCTGGTCAACCGTGCCCTGCGCGCCGAGACCGAGTCGACCTTGGGCTGCGCGCTGACGTTGCGGCCGACGCTGGTCGCCGTGGGGGCCCCGGTGCATACCTATTTTCCGGCTTCGGCCCGCATGCTGAACAGTCGCCTCGAGATACCAGAGCACACGGAGGTGGCCAACGCCGTGGGGGCGGTGGCCGGCAGCGTCGTCCATCGGGTGCACGCCATGGTCGTGCCCAACGAAAACGAAGAGGACTATCGCGTCCACTTGCCGGACGAGGTGCGCCGCTTTGCGACACTGCCCGATGCCACCGCGTATGCGCGAGCGCGAGGCCAGCAACTGGCCTTCGATGGGGCTCAGGCTGCCGGCGCCGCCGATATCGAGCTGCGCGTCGACCAACGCGATAGCACCGCGCCCGTCAGCGAGGACTTTGGCGGCGAGATCTTTTTGGGTACCAACCTAACCCTTACCGCTGTCGGCCGTCCCCGCCTCGCAGAGGGCTAGCCGCCGACGGCAGGTGTCGGGGGAGCCTGTCCGGGACGCACCCTGTTTGTTCGCCACCTCCAATCGGCCCTGTCGCTACCCTTCTCGGAGGCAACCATGTCCAAACGACGACACCGCAATGACGACTATGGGCTGGGTTACGACCTCGCGGGGGCCTTGGTCGATGGCCCCAAGAGCCTCGACCAACTGCGCGATCACTATATGGGCTATTTGCGTTTCCTGGGGCTCTATTCGCTATCGGCCGTGGCCGACGACGCCCAGGGGCGGGAGCACGTCGACGAGACCATCCAGACCAACATCGACGGCCTGCTCGCCAAAGGATGGATCGTGCGCGCGGACGAGGCGCGCTACGCCCTCACGGAAAAGGGTCGCCCCGAGGCGGAAAAGATGCTGCGCGACATGCGCCGGACGGTCTCCTGGCTTGCCAAAGCCTCGGCCCCGGAGACAGTCTCCAAGGTCACGCTGGGCGTCCACTTGCTCTTGGCGGCCGTCAAGCTGCCAGCCGCCCTGCTCTCCGGAAGCGTCGGGTTGCTCAACGATGGCATCGATACGGCCCTCGATGCCCTCTCCAGCCTGATGGTCTATGCGGGCCTCCGCTGGGATCGCGAGCGTCTCATCAACATGGTGTTGGTGTTAGTTATGCTCATCACCGGTGGCGTGACGCTTTTTGAAGGCGTCTCGCGCATACTGCACCCTGTGCCTCCTCAGGCAGACTGGTTCGCTTTTGCCGCCGCCCTGATCTCGGCGGGGCTTTGCGCGCTACTATTCCTCTATCAGCGCTGGACGGGGCTTTCCAGCGGCGCGCTCTCACTCATCACTCAGTCAGTCGATTCACGCAATCACATTATCGTGGCGGCCAGTGTTACGACCGGATTGGTCGCCTCGCTGCTGCGCTTTCCGCTTCTCGATGCCCTGGTTGGGCTCGCCGTCGCCTTGCTGATTGTCAAGAGCGCCGTCGAACTGGCCATCGAGGCCTGGCGCGCCATGGGCGAGGAGGAAATGGATCTGAGCGGCTACTCGATTCCCCTGGTGAACCGCTACAAAGGGCTGCAACGCAACCAAATGCGCGATTGGATCCTCTACCTGGTGGCCAACGGGCGCGCCGCTACGATGGAGGACATCCAGGCGCAGGTGAGGGCTGCCACCGATTTTCGCCAGCACACCGTGCTCCGCGAGCTGGGTGTTGAGCGGCCCCTGGACGTATCACCCACCGGTGCGCAACAGACGGGCGTCGACGCCGCTGCGGTGCTGGAGGTGGTAGACGATCTGATCGCCGAGGGGCTGATCAGCGACCAGCCAGCATTCGCGGCGACCCCCGAGGGCCGAGACAGGGCTCGCCAGGCCACCCACCGGGCAGTCGGTCGACGACATGGGCACCGCCAGGCAACCGCCGCAGAGCGGGGCCGCAGGTCTCATGGCGTCCGTCGTGGGCATGCAAGGCGCAGCAAGCGCCACCGGGACTAGAGGGCCTTGCGGTTCGCTGAACCCAGGCCGTCGCCCCGCGCGCCGTCCACTTGCCACCATCCGATCGCTGCCGTCTTTGGCCGTGCGCTGCCGGTTGACGCACTATGGCGAAGCATCTATACTCCGCGCGGACATCTTTACCTGGGGAGGGGCGTCGATGAAAGTCTCCTGCTTGCAAGAAAACCTGACCAAGGGTCTCGGCATCGTAGGCCGCGCGGTCGCCACCCGTTCGACGCTGCCTGTTCTCTCCAACATCCTGCTGTCCACCGATGGCTCCAGACTCAAGCTGGCTGCCACCAATCTCGAGGTCGGCATCAACTGCTGGGTGGGCGCCAAGGTAGAGCAAGAGGGCGCCATCACCGTGCCGGCGCGGCTGCTCACTGATTTTGTCAACTCGTTGCCCGCCGAGCGGATCGATCTCGAACTGGATAATCGCACCCGCTCGCTCAACCTGAGTTGCGGGCGCTATTCGGCCAATATCAAGGGTATCGACGCCCAAGAGTTCCCCATCATCCTCACGCCGGAGGAGGACCACCGCATTCGCCTCGACCCCGATCTCTTGCGGCGCATGATCGACCAGGTGGCCTTTACCGCCGCCACCGACGAAAGCCGCCCGGTGCTGACGGGCGTACTCATCGAGGCTGATACCAACCAACTCACCTTTGCCGCCGCCGACGGCTATCGCCTCTCAGTGCGCTCGGTGGATCTGGAGCGGGGGCCCGAGCAGCCCACGAAGGTGATCGTGCCGGCCCGCGCGCTGCAAGAGCTTCGGCGCATCAGTGGTGAATCGCAAGATCCCATCGAGATGGTCATCGCCGCTGACCGCAATCAGGTCTTTTTCCATCTCGAGAACATCGACCTGGTCTCGCAGCTGATCGAGGGCACCTTTCCTGATTTCCGCCGCGTGATTCCCTCCTCGCACAATACGCGCTTTACCATCAGCAGCGACGACTTTGGCAAGGCAGTGCGCATGGCCTTTATCTTTGCTCGCGACGCCGCCAATGTTGTGCGCTTGCAGGTCGTCTCGAACGGTGAGGACGAGATCGGCAAGCTGATCGTCTCGGCCACCTCCGCCGAGCATGGTGACAGTGTCAGCGAACTCGAGTGCACCGTAGAGGGCGACTCGTTAGAGGTCGGATTCAACGCGCGCTATTTCATCGAGGCGCTCAACATCGTCGACGCGGCCCAGGTCACTTTGGCCATGCGCGATGCCAACAGCTCGGCGGTGCTGCGCATGGTGGGCGGCGATGACTATGTTCACGTCATCATGCCCATGCACCTGCCGCGCTAGCGAGCGCCGGACGCTCGCATGTACGTCAAGCGCATTCTGGCCACAAACTTTCGCAACTATGCGCGCCTGGAGCTCGATCTCCCGGCGCGTATTCATGTCTTTCAGGGCGAGAATGCCCAGGGCAAGACCAACCTCCTCGAGATGGTCTACTATTTGGCGACTACCCGCTCTCCGCTGTCCTCATCCGATCGCCAACTGATGCATTGGGCCGCCGACGCCGAGCCGATCCCCCACGCCGATCTGCAGGTCGTCTACAATCGCGACGGCGAGGACCACACGCTCGACGTCACGATGGTCAAAGAGGCCCGTCCCGGCGATCCGCCCGAGGCTGCCCGCTTTCGCAAGCGCTTTCGCCTTGACGGTCGGGCCCGTCGTGCCATGGACATTGTCGGGCGGCTAAACACCGTGCTCTTTTTGCCGCGCGACATCGCTCTGGTGTCGGGGGCGCCCTCTGAGCGGCGGCGCTATCTCGACATCTGCCTTTGCCAGCTCGACCCGTTCTATTGCCAGACCCTCTCGCGCTACAATCGGCTGATCACTCAGCGTAATGCCCTGCTGCGCCAGTTGCGCGATCGAGCGGCCCATCCGCACGAACTGGGCTATTGGGATGATCAACTGAGCCAGTACGGCGCCTATGTGCTCTGGCGACGCCTCTGGGCGGTGCAACAACTCGAACCCGAGGCGCAGGCGATCCAAGCCCACATGACCGACGGTGGGGAGACCCTCTCTCTGGCCTATCAGGATACGGTGGGCGCGCGCTTGGTGGCTGGTGAACGGTTGAACGTAGCTGGCGTTGATGCCGAGGCGCAAGAGGAGCAGATCGCGGCGCTGCGGACGCGCTATGCGCAGGCCCTGCAGGCGGCCCGTGCCGACGAACGCGCGCGCGGGGTAACCCTTATCGGTCCCCATCGCGACGACGTTCGCTTTGGCCTCAATAGGGTCGACGCCACGGTCTATGGCTCGCGGGGCCAACAGCGTTCAGTCGCCTTGGCGCTCAAACTCGCCGAGGTGCGCCTCATGCGGCGACACACCGGCGAGTCTCCCGTGCTCTTGCTGGACGATGTCATCTCGGAACTGGACCACAGCCGCTGCCAGCTATTGCTGCAATCCGTGAGTGAGGCCGAGCAGGTGCTGATCACCACCACCGATCTACAGGCCTACGGGGCGCGCTTTCGGCAGGATGCCGTCCTCTGGCGCGTCGATGCGGGGGCGGTCGAGCGATTGGATCCTAGTACCGCATATAGTGCCTCAGCTCCCAGTCTGTGACCTCTTGGCAATAGTCGGCCCACTCGCTGCGCTTGGCGTCCAAAAAGCTGCGATAGATACGCAGTCCCAACGCCTCTTGGATCACCTCGTCTTCCTCCAACGCATCCAGCGCTTCCTTGAGTGTACTGGGCAGCCGCCGAAAGAGGCTGCCGCGCCCGAATCGCGGCGAGAACAGGTCCTCATCGGTGGCCTCAGGGGGATCGAGGCGTCGGCGGATGCCGTCCAGTCCTGCCGCCAGCATCACCGCAAAGGCCAGGTAGGGATTGCAGCTCGCGTCGGGGCAGCGGATCTCCACACGCGTGCGTTCCGGCTGCATGGCGCGCGGAACGCGGATCAGCGCCGAACGATTGATGCGTCCCCAGCTCACATTGATCGGCGCCTCAAAACCCGGTACCAGCCGCTTGTAGGAGTTGACCAGCGGCGCCAAAATGGCGCACATGCCCCGCGCGTGGGCCAACTGCCCGGCCATAAAGTGCCGCGCCAGGTCCGATAGCCCATGCGCATCGCCGGCGTCGGCAAAGGCGTTGACCTCATCGGCGGCATAGAACAGGCTCTGATGGACGTGCATGCCGCTTCCACTCACAGCGCGAAGGGGCTTGGGCATGAACGTGCCATAGAGGCCGTTCTTTTCGGCCACCATCTTGAGCGCCACCCGAAGCGTCATGGCATTGTCCGCCGAGCGCAAGGCATCGTCATACTGGAACTGGATCTCGTGCTGACCGGTGGCAACCTCATGGTGCAATGACTCGACCGCGATGCCAAAGGCCCGTAGAGCCACCGTCATTTCCCGGCGCAGACCCGAGGTGATATCGGTAGGCATGTCGAAATAGCTGGCCGAGTCGCTGGGCCGAGGCGGTATCGCCCTCTCGTCGCCGTTTGGGCGCAGCAAAAAGAACTCCATCTCGGGGCTGGTTTTGAAAACCAGGTTCATCTTCCGGGCGCGCTCCTGCATCTCAAAGAGCACGCGTCGCGGATCGCTCAGGGCCGGCTCGCCGTTGGGCGTGCAGATGTGACAGATCAGACGGGCCGTGCGCCCCTCTCCCTCGGTCCAGGGGATCACAGCAAAGGTCTCGAGGTCTGGCACGAGGTACATGTCGCTTTCGGCCACGCGCGCCATCCCCTCGATCGACGAGCCGTCGAACCAGATGCCCTGCGCCAGCACTGTCTCGAGTTGATCACTGGGGATGGTGACGTTCTTGACGACCCCCATCAGATCGGTGAACTGCAGATCGACAAAGGCGACGCCTTTCTCTTGCACACGCTGCAAAACATCTCGCTGCCCTTTGGTCAAAGTCTGTTCACTCATGGCAAGGCTCCCTTGAGCGCCTGAGCGCCAACGGCGATCAACACGATCACGGCCAACAACAACACGCTGATCCCCAGCGCCACCAGCGTCTGAGACTGCCAGGCGGGAATGCTGCGCGCCTTTGTTTCGGTTTCATCCAGCACCTGCAGGTCGACACGCTCCGGGTGTTGCAGATCAAGGATCAGATCGCGCACATCCTCATAGCGCGCCTCGGGATGACGTCGCAGGCAGCGCGCCGCGATAGCGGTCAGGTGTTCCGGTACCGTGGGGTTGACGGCGTCGGCGCGCGGGATGTCACCACGCAGCAGCTGGGCCATGATGGCCAGATTGCTGTCGCCGCTCACCGGCGGCTCGCCCGTCAACAGCTCGAACAGCATCCCCCCCAGGGCGTAAATGTCGGTGCGCTTGTCGCCCCGCTGCCCCTCGACCTGTTCGGGGGCCATATACTCGGGGGTCCCGGCGGCCGCGGATAGGCTGGCATAGGTAACCCGCCGCGCGTCGCGCAGCAGCGCCAGACCAAAGTCGAGCAGCACCGGCTGGCCCTCGGGCGTGATGATCACATTCTCCGGCTTGAGGTCGCGGTGCACCACGCCATGGTCGTGGCAATAGGCGATCCCTTCGGCGATCTGCCCGATCAATGCTGCCGCCCTGTCCGGCGAGAGGGGCGCCTCTGCGGCGACCAGATCGCGCATCGACTGGCCCTCGATCCACTCTGTCGCCAGGTAGGGCACCCGATTGTATCGTCCGGCCTCGACCCCGCGCTGAACCGCCGGATGCTCCAGGCGGTTCATGATCTCGATCTCGCGCTTGAACCGCTCATACTGCGTTGGGTCACCGAGGATCGTGGCATCCGGAATCTTGATTGCCACGTTCCTACCCGTCAACAGGTCATCCGCCAGGTACACGTCGCTCATGCCACTCTGCATGATGTGTTTGCGGATCGTATAGTGATCGATGCGATCGCCTATCTGCAACATTCCGCGCTGTACTCTCTCTGTCTAGTTCGCGTGTCGAACCAGTCGGCTCAACCAACCCAGCAACTGCCCGGGCCAACGACCCACAGCCCGTCGCGTCGCCGGCAGGGCGCGTACCCAAACTACCACCACCGAGCGGTCATCCTCGCTGCCCTGATCACGCGCTAGGCGCACCAGGTCCTGGCCCAAACGTTCGACCCAGACCCCTGGCGGGTCGCCAGTAGCCTGGGCATGCCCTATCGCCGAGGCTGCAGCCAAGCGTATCTCGTCCATGCGCAGCGCCGACCAAAAACCGTCGCTACAGAGGATGTACATATCACCCGCCTCGGCGCGTGTCGAGACGATGTCGGGCCGCACAAAGGCGTGAATGCCCAGGCAGCGGCTGAGCACCGACCGTCCGTCGTGCTGGCGCACCTGTTCATCGGTCAACAGCTTCATGTGCGCCAGGTCGCCCACTGGCGTATGATCGCGCGTCAGGCAGGCGATCTCACCCTGGCGCAAGCGCAGCACCCGACTGTCGCCGACGTGCCCGATGGTGATCGTCGGACCCTCCAGGTGCAATCCGATCAGGGTCGTGCCCATACGAGATTGGCGCTCGAGCGCGGTGGCGAATACTGTCTCGTTGGCCGCCTCCATGGCCGCACGCATGGCGACCTCGGGCCGCGCCCCTGCTCGGCTGTAGAAAGAGGCGATCAGGGTCTTGGCGGCCAGCGTGCTCGCCTCATCCCCGGCGGTATAGCCCCCCATGCCGTCGGCCAGGCAAAAGAGCCATCCACAGTCGTCGACAGGATAGCGGTCCGGGTTGGCCACCCGCACCGTATCCTGATTCACCTCCCGTCCCACGCCCGTACGGCTGACTGCCGCCGACGAGATCGGGGGATGCGCCTGCGCTCTGTTGCCGCCGAGTTCCCGAGGCAAAGGCTACTCCCCCGCCTTGCCCGTCGCCATCTTGCGCGTCGAGCGATACAGGTACAGTCCACTCACCACGAACCAGACGACCGCGATGACGATGGCAATGACCGCCGAGCGTGTCGTGTCGCCGCCCGCGCTCAGGCCGATGATCAGCAGACCCACGGCCATCAGCAGGTTGAGCACCAACCCCGCCAGCGGCACCACGCCGTGTCGCCAGAAGCGGGTCCCCTCCTGGCCGCGCGAGGCCCAAAAGGTCAGACCGCATACCAGCATATAGAGGCAAAAGGTACCAAAGTTCGAGGCCAGTGTAATGCCCAACAGCGTCACGCTGCCTCCGGCCACGCCGACCGAGCCAATCAGGCCCGAGACCAGCACCATCAAGATGATGCCGATGTAGGGCGTGGCATACTTGCCGTGCAAAAAGCTCATGGCCGCCGGCATCTCTTTGTCTTGCGCCATGGCAAAGCTGATGCGCACACCGGTGTTCATCGCCGAGAGGGCCGTGCCCAGTAGAGCAATCGCCACGGTGATGGCCACAAAGATCATCAGCGCAAAGCCGTTGTTGGCCAGCAGTGCGTTGCCGATGGCAATGGCCATATCTCCGATCGGCGCTCGCGACGTGGCCGCCGCCGCCATCGAAACGGTGCTGCCGTCCGCCGAGACCAGCCAATCGCCCATGGCATAGTTGGCGGCAAAGTACTGGAACAGATAGGCCAAGACGCCCTGCAGCAACAGCGAGAGCACAATAGCCCGCGGGATGTCGCGCCGAGGGTTCTTGGCCTCGGCGCCATAAGCTGCCGCCGACTCGAAACCGACCAGGATGATCATCGCCAGAACGGCCTGATAGAACACGCCCGATAGACTGTGCGGCATGATGACCGAGAGCGCGCTGCCGTGGAACCAGCCGCTGGCCGGTACGCCAAGGGGGTTTGCCACCCGGAAATAGATCGCCAGGCCGCCAAAGAACAGCAGCGATGTCAGCTGGACCACATTGATGATGATGCTCAGCTTGGTCGAACCGGTGATGCCGCGCACCGCGATGTAACCCACCAGCGCCGCGAACAGCCAGGCGATGGCCATCCGAAACGGCAAGGGCACGACGGTGGTCGGGCTGTACTGCGAGACAATGTAACTCACCAGCGTGGCCATGAATCCCACCATCACACCGGGATAGACCCAGTAGAACAGGTGCGAGGCCCAGCCGGTCACAAACTTGATGGCGCGCGCCAAGGGTGCCCCCTCGGGCATTCGCTCCAGCACGGCCCGCTCGGCATAGTAATAGGCGCCGCCGCTGCGTCCGTCGCCATAGCGCCGGGCCAGCTCGGAAAAGGACATGGCCGTCAAAAAGGCCACCACCAAAGCCAAGACGATGCCGGCCCACATATCCTGTGCGCTGCCGTGCGTGCCGCTACCCGCCTGCAACTGAAAGGCCAGCCACAGGAACGCGCCCGGCGCGATCAGCGCCATCGCATTGACGGTGATTCCCGCCAATCCCAGCGTTCGCGAGGGACCCTTGGCGGACGTACTCTTGTCACTCATGATTCCACCTCCCCAGACCATAGGACCATGCCCACGGCCGGGTTCATTCCGCTCGTTCTATCCATCATGCACGTTTCCCTAGTCCACCGCAAAGACCGTGGCCCGAAAGTAGAGATAGACAAAGTAGATGCCCACAAAGTAGAGGGCGCCCCACTTGCCGATCTTGCCTTTGCGGAACCAGAGGATGACCCACAGCATCAGACCGGTCAGCGTCTCCCAGGGCAGGTCCCAGGTGATCAGTGGTCGAGGCACAAAGTAGGTCGAGACCAATGCGCCCCCCCCGATGGCCACCAGCGGGTTGGTGATGTTGCTGCCGATCAGCGTTCCCAGTGAGATGCCCTGCTCTTTGTTGCGCACGCCGGAGATGGCCGTGGTCAGCTCTGGCAGCGCCGAGGCGATACCCAGCGTCAGCACACCGATCAGCGATCCGCCGATGCCGGTGTACGAGACCATCTTTTCGGTCACGTTCAGGACGATCTCTGCCGCAAATATCGTCAGCGTCATGAACAGCAGTGCGCTAAAGGCATAGGTGGCCGCCTCGCGTGCGGTCTGGGGACCCTCCGCCTCCTCGGCCTCGTCGTCTTGCAGGGCCACAGTCTCACTGGCTGCGGTGTTCCTGCGGTCGTCGCGATACAAATAGTAGGAATAGGCGATAAAGCTGCCGAACAAGATGGCGCCGTCGACCCGCGAATAGACGCCGTCAAAGCCCAGGATGATGCACATCAGCGTGGTGCCGATCATCGGAAGCATGTTCTTGGTGAGGAACGAGCGCTCAAAAAAGAGGCTGCCCGCCAAAAAGACCACGATGCCCATGATCAGCGTCTGCTGCACCACATCCGAGCCAATGTTGGCACCCAGCACGATCGAGGAACCTACCTTATAGTCCAGGGTCTTGTCCAGGATACCGAACGAGGCGGTCAAGTGGGCGCTGATCTCGGGAATGCTGGTTGCCAGCGACACCACGGTCATGCCCACAAAAGTGGTCGAGAGATTAAAGTAGTTGGCCAGCCCGACCAGCCTGTCGACGGCCCTGTCGGCGCTGACAACCAGCACCACCAAGCCAACTACGCCGATGAGTATGCTCAGCGGAAGGCTTGCCGACTCAACAAGTACACTCATAGTCGCACCATCGTTTCCAGAATACGATGCCGGGCACACTGCGGGTTCAGAGGCTGGCTCGTCGCCCTACAGTGTGTCCCGGCATCTTTGCCTAGGGGATCTAGACACGGGTGATATCGAATTGTCGTCGCTGCGTCACGGCTAGATCCGTGCTAGGACGTCTCCACAAACTCGGGGTATGAAGGCGCGCCGTGGTACGCAGCATCGATGCCGCCCACGCTCTGCTCCACCTCGGGCTTGACGCGCAGACCGTTGACCTTTTTGATGATCACAAAGGTGAGCAGCGCCAGCGGGAACACGAATGCCGTCGCTGACAGCACGCCGAGCGCCTGCACCCCGAGCTGAGCAAAGCCGCCACCATAGAACAGGCCCGCCTCGGTGTGAAAGAGACCCACCGCCAGCGTACCCATTGCGCCATTAAGACCGTGAACCGGAAAGGCGCCCACAGGATCGTCGATCTTGATCTTGTCCATCAACTTGACGCCGTAGAACACGATCACACCAGAGAGAATGCCCAGAATTAGCGAGGCGTTCGGGGTGACAAAGGCGCAGGGCGCCGTGATGATCACCAGGCCGGCCAAGCTGCCGTTGAACGCCATGCCCACGTCCCACTTTTTCGTGTACAAGTATGAGAGCAGGATGGCCGTGATGGCGCCGGTGGTGGCGGCAAAGTCGGTGTTCAGCACGATCAGGGCGATCGCGTCGGCATCCATCGCGCCCAGCGTCGAGCCGGGGTTGAATCCGAACCAACCCAACCAGAGCACAAAGGTTCCGATGGCGGCCAGCGGGATGTTGTGTCCCTCGATCATCTCGCCCCAGACCTTGTCCTTGCGCTTGCCCAGCATAATGCTACCGGCCAAACCGACCAGGGCGCCAACCAGGTGGACGACCGTCGAACCGGCAAAGTCGAGCATGCCCAGCCCGGCCAACCAGCCGTCGCCGCCCCAGATCCAGTGGCCAACCACCGGGTAGAGGAACGCGCCGACGACCAGACTGTACATCAGGTCAGCCACAAAGTCGGTGCGCTCGGCCATCAGTCCAGAGGCGATAGTTGAAGCGGCCGCCGAAAAGGCAAACTGGAAGAAAAAGAACGCATACGGGGGCAAACCGTTTAGTTCCGCGGGGAGCCCCTTTAGGAAGAACCACTCTCCGCCCATGAACCCGCTGCCGGCGCCAAACATGATGCCAAAGCCGACGGCCCAAAAGCCGATCGTGGTCATGGTCGTGTCCAAAAAGTTCTCAGCCATGATGTTGGTGACGTTCTTGGAGCGCACAAACCCGGCCTCCAGAAAGCCGAAACCGCACTGCATAAAGAACACCAGGAACCCGGCGATCAGTACCCACATGGTGTTGATCGACTTGGCCAGCTCGAGGGCGGTGTACTCACCCTCGGCCAAGGCCGCCAAGGGGCTGATGGCCGCGATGGCCATCGATATCAGTAGCGTACGAATCAACCAGCGCTTTAATCTCTTTGACATGATAATCGCTCCTGCTAGTGTTGAGCCAACTACAATACGACCTGCGGGGACGCTCTCCCCGGCTACCTGTGATCGCTCACTGCGACCTGTCTAGATTGTTGATGCATTGGCCCTCCCTTCACAGGATGAGGCGATGCCGGCTGGACTGCCGTGGCGCAGCGTTCCGACACAGCGGAACGGCAGTCCAGGGCGTAACCAGCATCACCCAACCAACGCCTCTGTTGGCTCAACGCTCGACAACGAGCGCGGTCTTGTCGGGTTCCATTCTAAAGGTTGCGGCAGATCAGCACATTGGGCAGCCTGGCTACAAGGCCTCGGCCTTGACTTGTGCAATCCGCCCAAAGGGCAGGTCCCCGGCACCAAGACGCGTCGGTCCCAGCCTCCCGGAGGTCCCTCCGACTTGCTCCCCTCCGTGCCTAGTCTTTGGCTCGCAGTGCGCTGGTTGCGCAACCCTGGCCGCTCTCCCGCGTAAAAGGTGCATACGACAACATATCCGTCACCATCTGAGCACTCTGGGGAGACAGCACCATGCCGGGAGACACCCACAAACTGGCCGAATCGGCCACCCGCTCCGAAAAGCTCTTGCGCGGCAAGAGTCCTGCCGTTGTCATCGGCGCCGTGATGATCATCATGGGCCTACTGCTCTTTGTCGGTCAGCTTTTTGGCTGGTCGCTGTCGGGCCTGCTCTGGCCGCTGTGGATCATCGTGCCGGGCGCCGCAGTGCTACTCTTTGGCTTGACCGCCAAGGGCGACGCGGGCGAACCGCTCTGCATCGTCGGCAGCATCATCACCACCGTCGGTCTCGTGCTCGTTGCTCAGAACCTGACCGGCCTCTGGGCCAGTTGGTCCTATGCCTGGGCGCTGGTGGGGCCGACGGCCTCTGGTGTGGGCGTCTGGCTCAACGGCGTGCTCAAAAACCACCCCGACAAGACCAAAGAGGGGGGCGAACTGATCCGAGTCGGACTGACTCTCTTTGTGGTCGCGTTTGTGTTCTTTGAGCTGGTCTTGGGCATCAGCGGCTTTGGCCTGGGGCGCATGGCGCTACCGGTGGCCCTGATCGTGCTGGGGCTGTTCTTTTTGGCGCGCACCCTCCTGGGTGGCCGCACCGAGGAAAAGTAGCCAAACTTGCCGAGCGGCAGCGTCGCCGCGCGCAAAAGGAGAGAGAGATGACCCAAGAAAACCAACCGGGCCCCCAGTGGGACGACCGTCCACCCAGGCAACAGCGCTCCCTGTTCTGGCCGGTGCTCTTGATCGGCGTCGGTATCGCCCTGTTACTCAGCCAACTCGGCGTGATCGCCGCCATCAGTTGGGGCCTGCTGCTCCGATTCTGGCCGGTGCTCCTGATCGTCGCTGGACTGGACCTGCTTCTCGGCCGCCGCGCCCCGATCCTGGGCACGCTGCTCGGCATCCTGGTACTGGCCCTGGTTCTGGGGCTGTTGGCCCTTGGCCCGGCCGCTGGCTGGCTCAACCTGCAGCGCTCCGATTGGGACCGGCCGAGCATCAATCTGCTCACCAAAGTGCGTCATAGCCGTTTCGAGGAGCCTATCGACGGGGCGCGCGATGCCCGCGTGACTCTCGACCTGGGCGCGTTTCGCACCGAGGTCGACGCCACGTCGGACGATGACCTCCTGCTGGAGGCCGAGATCGATCATCTTGGCGAGATGACCTTTGACGTTGGCGGCCAGGGCAGCCGGAGGATACGCCTCGACGAAGTGCGTCCCGGCATCAACTTTACGACGATCAGAGGCGACTATCTGTGGGATATCGGCCTTTCGCCAGAGATCCCGCTTGAGCTTGTGGTGGATGTCGGCTCTGGGCCTGCCGACCTGAACCTGTCAGCGCTCCATCTCGCTGAGTTCAGCTTGGATGGGGGGTCTGGTAGCGTCGCGGCGCTGCTGCCTCACGGATCGTATGGCGTCGTCATGGACCTCTCGTCTGGATCGAGCGCAATCGAGTTGCCA
>Ga0180436_10002946_pt1 | contig 15841 bp, 18 predicted proteins | sample SS_ome_2_FD_132434 | JGI IMG/M metagenome (GOLD analysis project Ga0180436, IMG submission 132434) | Hypersaline lake sediment archaeal communities from the Salton Sea, California, USA - SS_3_S_2 metaG | ecosystem: Environmental > Aquatic > Non-marine Saline and Alkaline > Hypersaline >...
CCTCGGCGCATGACTCGGGGTCAGGGTGGTTCGCTAGTCCTTCCCTGTACGACTCTTTCATTCGCAACTCCATGCCGGTTTATCCCGGCGCTTTCGGACAGGTCCATGTTTTCGGCCACGGCCTTCTGCTGAAAACAACGTGTGTTGACCGAAAAATGGACCAGTCCCCGGCCGGGCCGTGAACGGCTAACTCGTAACCCTACTCCCCTCGCCGCTCGCTCACCTGCGCGAGCGGATGGAATCGTCGATGTGCTCGCCGATCCAACGTTCCAGCTCGTTCCAGTCGACCGTGGGCAACGTGTCGCGGTCCGGTCGCAACGAGGCGGCTTGCTTCACATAGATGTGCGATATCTGGTCGGCCGACTTATCCGTGTTCCAGTGCAGCAGGACACGAATACACATCGGCAGCGAGCTGGGGACGTCCAGCTCGTGATGGCAGAGCAGGGCCACGTCGAGCCAACCCAACTGCCGCGCCGCCAAGGCGGGGAACTCGGCGTTCAGGTCGTTGGTGGTGGTGAAGAACGCGCTGGCCACGTCCGCCGACTCGATCCCATTGGCGCGGATCATCAGCGCGAGCAACTGCCGGGTTGCTTCCAGAATGGCCTCCGCTGTATTGGCATCGGCCGTGGTGGCTCCGCGAACCCCGCGACATGGCATAACGGCGTCTCCTGGCTGAACTCCCAATCTAGGGGACCAACCCCGCCGCGCCAAGGGACGCCGTTGACAGGGGTGCGACGGCGAAGGGATACTGTGGTCGATGGGCGGATAGCCTGGCAGTTCCAACCACATCTCCCGAACGACCCGTCATGCTCACCATCGTCCTCGGCACGCACAACCGGAAAAAGGGCCGGGAACTGGACGAATTGCTGCGCGCGGCCGGGGTTTCGGTCGTCACGCTGGCCGATTTCCCCAAGGCGATTGAAGTGGTCGAGGACGGCGAAACCTTTTTGGACAACGCCCGAAAGAAAGCCGTCGAGCAAGCCCGGCACCTGGGCCAGTGGGTGCTGGGTGAGGACAGCGGCCTGCTCGTCGACGCACTGGACGGGCGGCCCGGAGTGTATTCGGCTCGCTTCTCGGGCCCCGATGCCACCGACGAGTCCAACAATCGCCTGCTGCTGGAGCAACTCCAGGACGTGCCGGGGCCGCGCCGCACGGCGGGCTACGTCTGCCAGATGTCGCTGGCCGACCCCGAGGGCGAAATCCGCGCGGAAGCCCGCGGAACCTGCCGAGGCCGAATCCTGCCCGAGCCGCGTGGCACCGGCGGGTTCGGCTACGATCCGCTCTTCGAGGTGATCGAGTATCACCGCTCCTTCGGCGAGATGGGCCCCCGGGCGAAAGCCGTGCTCAGCCACCGAGCCCGAGCGGCCGGACGCATGCTGCCGCTGCTGGCGCGACTGGGCGACCGGCCGTCATGAAGTCGGCGATGGCCGGGCGTTCGTGGACCGCCCGGAAACCGGTCGCCGGCGACGCGCGTGCAACCGGTATCGCCACTGGTTACAATGGACCAAGTGATGTCCGACGTGCAGACCACCAACGCCGAAACCGAGGTTGGCCCGCTGGAGCCGCTCCGCTGGAGGAGTTGGCCGCTGGTGGAACATCCTTGGTCGTCGGCCGGAGTCGGCGCGGGGTTGATCGGCGTCGGCATCCTGGTGGGGCTATTCGGGCCGTGGCCCTGGCTGGCCGTCCCCGCCGTACTGATGTTGATCGTCGCGCTCTGGCGGTTCTTCCTGCCGGTCACGTTCGAGCTGAACGAGTACGGCGTGGAACAAACGCTCTTGGGTCGGGCAGTCCGCATTCCTTGGCAGTCGATCCGGGAGTATCGCCCACGGCAGTCCGGCGTGTTGTTGGTGCCGCGTGGGGAGCACTCGGCGATGGCCGCCTTCTCCGGCACGTTCCTGCCCTTCGGTACCCATCGCGAGCAGGTGCTGCGCTATGCGGAGCACTTCCTGCGTCCGATCATCCCCTCCGACCTCGCCGCAAAATCCACGAGGGGAAAAGGCCCGGGGCGTCGGCAGCCTGACGCGAAATCGCCGCTCGGATAGGGCATTCCCTCGGACAAGAAAAGCGAGTCGCCGCGCCGGCGGCGTTCAGGACGCACACCACCGGCGCGGCGAGCACGCCGCATGACGGGAGGGAGACGCACTATTCAGCCAAAGCAACCGCCATGGGTGTCGGTTCGTTGGGCCGCGTTTCGTCCAAATCGCGGTGTTCGCGGGGGGAGAACCACGATCCGGATCGCGCGGGGCGACCGCGGCGACAACGCAACCGACACACGGGGCTTCCCGGGGGCGCGGAAGCCTATTGGTTGATCACCGGCGCGTAGCTGCCCGGGCCGGGCTCGATCACCGGATTGTTGCAAGGGTCGCACGAGGCCGCCGGCGCGGCGCACGGGTCGCACACCGGGGCGCAAATCGGGGCCATCGGTTGTTCGTAGGCCGCGCCACGCCACAACCAGCGAAGGCAACGGCAGCCGACCGAGCTGCTCAGCATCGTCGCCACGGCCGTTAGAATCAGTAGCTTCTTCATAACTCCAATCTCCAGTGGAAGCCATTCGTTCCGTCAGAAGGTTTATCGAAGTCGCGCGAGGGTATGGGAGGCGGGACCGGCGGGGGAAGGTCGTCGTGCCGGGTTACCATCGGGCACCCTCGCAACGTTGGTTCTTTCCGACCATCAATTGCCGTGTCAACTCTACACCGCGCACCGTGATGTGCAAACTCAACACGGTGATTTTTGGAAACATCCTCGCCAGGCCGCCGGAAAAATCGGTAGCGACGGAACGATCGGTCGGAAAGCGACGCAAGAGGTCGGACGCCGGCTGTCAACGCCACCAGTCGTCCCAGTCGCTGAACAGATCGACGGCGATCCCCGCCAGCACGGCCATCCAGCCGACGGGGGCGCCGTCGTCGCGATCGTAAGAGGCCGTCATGGGCGGGCGCGATTCGTCGCAGTCGCGTTGCCGCCGCGCGCGATCCGTCGCCGCGTTCTTGGCGGCCGTCGCGGCCTTGCCGCTGCGGACCCAGGCGAGGATGCGCGGCATCTCGTCGGCGTCGAACCAAATGCCATGATCGCGGCACGTGTCGAGGATCACGCCGCTGCCCTCGCCATACTGGCGACGGTGCATCATCTTGCCGCACTCGGGGCAGTTCCGGTATCGCCATTTCCCCAACTCGCGCCCGCCGTCGGCCTCGCCGGAGGAGCTTCTGCTGGCGGTGAAGAAGGGGTCCAAACCGGCCGCCCGGTCCTTCGCCCGCCGGACCAACTCGGAAAAGGTCTTCTCGCCTAGCCACAATCCGGCGCACTGACCGCATTCCAGCACGGGCACACCACCCACGTTCCGCCCGACGAGCTTACGCTCCCCGTCGCAGGCGGGACAGCAGAGGGCCGTTTGTTCCCCCGCCACGCCTTCCGGGGCCAGCGCCCCGCCGCAGTGATGGCAATAGTCGGCCCGATCGCTCACCCGGGCGAAGCAACTTGGGCAAACCGTGTGGAGATCTCGTTCGTGCAAGCTGAAATCGGCACCGCAGAACCGGCAGTTCGGTGCCCCCGACTCGCGCGGCGCCCCACACGACGAGCACCGCACCACGGCCGCCTCGTGGCTTTCCGGCTGACGGACCGTGACCGCCGCCCCACAATGGCAGCGGAAACGCTCGCCCACCGTGCGGTCGGTGGCGTCGTATTGCCGACGGCATTTCGAACAGGCAACAAGCAATCGCATGGGTCGAATGTGGAACGTTAAACCTTGGATCCTCGCAATAACCCCGCCCGGAAACTGGTTGACAGCGGGCTCCCCCCCCAAGCCCACGGGCACCGCCCCGTGGGAATGCCCCGACAGGAATGCCCCGCCAGCGGAACCGGCCGCCCGGCGAAACCCCACGCCGGCGAACGCCGCGCGATCCGACACTCCCCCCAGCGGCTGGCGGTGGGGCCAAAGGGTATTCGCGTTCAGGCGGCAAATCTTGACCGCGCCGTCGTCACCGGACGCACTTCGCCTTTCACCGGCAGGGTGGACTACCCGTGCAAGCCATCACGTATCGTGCGATTCCACTCCCGCGAGCGGGACGCAATGTCATTAGTGAACCGCATTTTGGGCAGTATTCCGGCTCTTCCCCCAAATCGCCCGCCTCCTCCGCCCGCTGACACCCCGCGCACCGCGTAACGTGCGGCAGCGCGGCGATACGCTCCGCCGGGATCGGCCGCCGGCATATCTCGCAGACGGCCGCCTCGGGCCAGTCCTCGTCGTCATCGCTCACTCGCCGCACGCCCAAACCTGCATGGCCGCAGCGGGAGCAGACCATCGATTCGGCCGCCGCGCGAAACAACTCCCAGAGGATCTCCGGCTCCGGCTGGTCGGCCGTGGGCCGGAGTTTGCCCAGCAGCCGCAACCGCTCCGCGGCTTCACCAGCCGTGCAAGCCTCGGTGGCGCCGCAAGCGGGGCACGTCGATTCGTGGGATTCGCGCATTTCTTCCGAAGGCAACAGTTCTTACGGCTCCTCCGCTCGCCGGGAGCTTTCCGCCAATCGGCCCGACGAGGCCAAGCCGCGGCCCAGCGCAACGATTTTCCATATCGGGCGTCGCCTGTCAATTCCGGGCCCTGGCGAGCCAGGAGGATTGCAAAGTCGATTTCCTCCGTCATTCCCGCGTACGTGGGAATCCAGGGAATTGAGACGGATCACGCATTCCCGATACCCGCTTTCGCGGGCACAAGCTTCTCGGGAATGACGCTTGGAGGCTCAACCCCAGTTGCAATCGACTTTGCAATCGGCCTGCCCCCGCGGGTCACCCCGTGTGCGGGGCCTGAATTATTGCCCCCCGGCAAGCCCTCCCCGGATGATGATCTATACTTTCTGGAAAGACCAAAATCGCGGTCTTTGGGCTTGATCGGATAGGCGTGGGCCATTCGCTCCAAACGGACACGCGCCACGCTCGAAAGAGACACCAAGGGGCAGACATCATGCAAGAGATGCTCAACGACGCCGTCGACCTCGAATCGCTTCAAGCGGACCCGGCCGTCGCGGCCATTCTCGGCAACCTCGATCAGTCCACGCGCGACGCGGTCGAACGCCTACTCTCGTCCATGAATCACTCGCTGATTGAAGCGATCATCGGCGCTTGCGAACAACTGGACGGCCAAGGCGTGGGCGCCAAGGAACTCGTGGCCCTGATGAAGGCCAAGCCGGTCCCCGTGGAGCTGGACGAGGCCGGGCGCGAGGCCCTCCGCGACCTGCTCGGCGCAGCCCAGGCCACCCAGAACGAGATCTTCAGCCACTAAAGTCGTAACCGTCCGCGGGCAAACTCGGATCAGGTGGCCATGCTCTACGCCCTGCGCGGCCGGTGCGGACCGGCGACGCCGAAGCCCTGGCCCGGATCATCGAATCCCTGATGACGGTCCCGCCCGGCGTTCCCTTGCAGTCAAAATGCCTTTGGGGTACATTCAGAATGGCGGGAATCCGCGACTGGACGTGTTTCCTCGGATCGAGGAAGCCGCCGCTGGGGAGAAACGATCATGGCCCTGTCGATTTCCGATGAAACGTTGAAGGCGGCCGGTCTCACCGAGCGTGAGATGCAAGTTGAGATCGCCTGTCGTTTGTTTGACGCCGACAAGCTACCGTTGTGGCCGGCCGCCCAACTGGCGGGACTATCTCGCGGGGCATTCGAAGAAGAGCTTGCTTCGCGGCAGATTCCCGTCTATCGGCCGACTCAGGAAGACTGGCTCATCGATAAGCGAACAACCGCGGGATTGGATGGCGATACATGTCCGTCGTCATAAGTGACACCTCGCCCATTCGCGCATTGTCCCAACTTGATCTGTTGTCTCTGCTTTCCGACTTATACGCTGACGTTTTCATTCCGTCAGCCGTGGCGGAAGAACTGGCGCGTCGAAGCAAAATACTCGGAAGTTTGAAACCGGAGGAACTGTCGTTGTTCCGGGTAGTGGACCCAACAATTGGGATCGATGCGCCACGAGAGTTCTGGCAGCTCGACCCGGGCGAGCGCGATGCGATTCGTTTGGCGATTGAACTCTCCGCTGACGGCCTTCTGATCGACGAACGTTTGGGGCGCCGGGTTGCGAGCGCGATGCATCTTCACACCATCGGAACACTCGGCATTTTGGGCCAAGGCAAGCGCCGTGGATTGATTGACGCTGTCGCTCCCTTGATTGAACGCCTGCAAACAGAGATCAACTTCTTCATCAGTCCGTCGCTTAAAAAGGTCGTTCTTCGCGACCTCGGCGAGTTGCCATAACGTTACCAGGGCTCCCTCTTTGAGAGCCGATGACGGGCCTCGGCCCGGTGGTCGCCGTCCGCGCCAACCCTTCCGGAGGGAAGGTAAAGCTTTCTCCCTCCGCACGCCCACCTATTGCTTTGTCGCGGCTCGCTTTTTGGGTGCGAGCCACTTGGCGGCTGACCACTGCCCGTGGTGGTCTCATGCCGGGTCCCACCGGCATCTTGCCAGTGCGCGTGGTGGTCTCACGCGAAGCTGCCAAACGGGAGGGGTGGCTCGCGTGGCCTGGATTCCCGATACCCGCTTTCGCGAGCACAAGCTTCTCGGGAATGACGTGTGGAGGCTTAGCGCCAGCTGCAATCGACTCTGCAATCCTCCTGGTTGACTACCGACGGTGCATCGGGCTACGATGATCGTCGAGATTACCACGCCGCTCATGAAAAGGGTGACCCGACTGCTCCACACACCGGAAGGGGATCGCTGGGCACCGGCAGACGAAGCGGTCGAACACAGAGAATCCAGGGATCGTTTTGGCGCGACACCCAAACAAACACATTCAGGCAGCCATTGAGCATGCGGAGTCGAGGGGATGGCGCGTCGAGAAAGCGGCTGGCCATACACACATTTGGGGCTACATGCTATGCCCGGAAGCTAGCCGCGAAGGCTGTCGATACAACATCCATTCGACTCCGCGCGTGCCCGAAAACCACGCTCGCAGGATTCGCCAATACATTGAGCGATGCCCACATTCATGAAGGAGACTGCTGATGGTCTACGAATTCGAGCTAGTTTTGGGTGATCACGACGTCATGACCGTCGAGATGGGTGAGGCCTTGGTGGCGGCAGGGTGCGACGATTCAACAACGGGCTCGAGCGGCGGCAAAGCCTTCGTGGCCTTCGATCGTGAAGCGCCGAGTTTGGAGCGGGCCATCCGCAGCGCGATCGGAGATGTGCAAAAAGCCGGTTTTCGCGTCGCTGAGGTCCGCATGAGCCCAGAGTCGGTTTCGGGTTGACCAGCCGGACACTACCGACGGCTCACGCTTGTGTCCCACCGGCATCTTGCCAGTGCGCGTGGTTGAGTCTCAGGCGCAGACGCTCGGAAGGCAGGGTGATGCGCGTGGCCTGGATTCCCGATTTCTCGGGAATGACGTCTGGAAGCGCAACGCCAGCCGCAATCGACTTTGCAATCCTCCTGGCCAATGCGAAGGCGTGTGGTGCAAGCGACGCGCAGAAATGATAGAATGGAAGGCCGTCAGGGGTTGGCCAAGCAGGGTTAGCCGACCAGGGCCCGGGACAAACGAAGGCAGGTAACAGTCCAGCCGTCCGGAGTGTTACGGAAACAGAAACACTGGGAGACACGCCGAGCATGCCACCCATCGTCCGACACAGCTTGCCGGCCATCCTGTGGGCGGCGACTTCACTCTGCATCGCAACGTTGACGCTTGGAGCGGAAACGCCGTCGACTGGCGTCTCCACCAATGACGCCGCGACGGAACCGATCCGCCGCACAACGGACGAGCGTCGGCCCAACGTCGTGCTGATCGTCGGCGATGATATCGGCTTTTCCGACATCGGCTGCTTCGGCGCGGAGATCGACACGCCGAATCTGGATCGCCTGGCGGCCAACGGTTTGCGCTTCACCCAGTTCTACAACATGGCCAAGTGCAATCCCACGCGGTCGTCGCTTTTCACCGGGCTTTACCTGCCGCGGAAGGGCGCGAAACACGCCCAAAGCTTTCCCCAACTGCTGCGACGGGCCGGGTATTACACGGCCATGTGCGGCAAGGAGCATTTCGACGGCTGGGTGCCCAAGCGATGTCGTGCATCCCAGTGCTTCGATGATTCATTTACCTATTGGGCCATCAATAACTACTTCATTCCACCGAACGGGAAGTTCAAGAATCCCTTCACGCTCAACGGCAAGCGGCTGGCAATCGACGAAATCAACGCGGAAAAGGAGCCGTTCTACAAGACCGACGTGGTCACCGACTACGCCCTGCGGTTCCTCAACGAAGCGGAGGAGCGGAACGAGCCGTTCCTGCTCTATCTGCCCTACCACGCGGCACACTACCCGCTCCAAGCCCGGCCGGCCGACATTGCCAAGTATCGGGGTAAGTACAAGCAGGGCTGGGACGCGATCCGACTGGCACGCTTCCAGCGGCAGAAGCAGTTGGGCATCATCGCGGAAGATTGCCGGCTAAGCCCGCCGGAGCACAACATCAACAAGTACCGCGGGCCATATCGCGGCGACTTCTACAAGTATCGTCCGTGGGATGAACTGTCGCGGGAGGAACAAGACGAGGCCGATCTGGAGATGGCCGTGTTCGCCGCCATGATCGACTGCATGGACCAGAACATCGGCCGGCTGCTCGCCAGACTGGACGAGATGGGTGCCACGGACGACACGCTGGTGATGTTCTTCTCCGACAATGGCTCCTGCCCCTACGACAGCAATCGCGATTTCAGCATCCCGCCCGGCGGACCCGAGTCTTATCGATGCTTGCGTGCCGCCTGGGCGAACGTGGGCAATACGCCGTATCGGTACTACAAACAATACGGCCACGAGGGCGGCTGCCGCACGCACTTCATCGCCCATTGGCCGCGGACGATCGAACCCGGTTTGTGTGATGCACCGGCGCACTTGGTCGACATCTTCCCCACGCTGCTGGAGATGGCGGGAACAGCTTACCCGGACCAGGCCGAGCGCGGCCCCACGCCACCGCTGGACGGCCGATCGCTGATGCCGCTATTTGCCGGCGACACCCGACCTGAACCCACACTGGTCATCTCCGGCCTGGAGAGGTTCCGCATGGTGCGCTCCGGCGATTGGAAAATTGCCCGGGTGAACAACGGCCCGTGGCAACTTTACAACGTGCGTCGCGATCCGACGGAACTCGACGATCTGGCCGCCGAGATGCCCGAGCGCGTCGAGCAACTTGAGCAACAATACCGCGACTACCGTCGCCCAACGAAAAAGGACTGAGTCATGAAACGTACGATCCTTGTCCTTTTGCTGCTCGCCTTGGCGACTCCCACGGCCCGGGCTGCCGAGCGGCCGAACATCCTCTTCTGCCTGGCCGACGATTGGGGCTGGCCCCACGCCGGAGCCTATGGCGATCCGGTGGTGAAAACGCCCGCCTTCGACCGTCTCGCTCGCGAGGGCGTGCTGTTCCATCACGCGTTTATCTCGTCGCCGTCGTGTACGCCCTGCCGGAACTCGATCATCACCGGGCAGCAGTTTTACCGGCTCGGCCACGGCGCCAATCTCTGGTCGACACTTGACGTGAACGAGCCCAACTTCATGTTCATGCTCCGCGAGGCGGGCTACGAGATCGGACATTGGCGGAAAGCCTGGGGGCCGGGGCGATTCCAGGTGGGTGGCTACGAGGAACATCCTTGCGGACCCAACAGTTCCTTCGACAAGTTCATGAAAAACCGCGACCCGGGCAAGCCGTTCTGCTTCTGGTTTGGCACGTCGGACCCGCACCGACCCTACGCCAAGGGGAGTGGGCGGAAGAGCGGCATGAACATCGACCGGGTTCCCGTCCCGGCGTTCTATCCGGACGAGGAGCCCGTGCGAAGCGATATTGCCGACTATTACTTCGAGGTGCAGCGTTGGAATCGGGACGTGGCGGAAGCCCTGCGACTGCTCGAAGAGGCCGGCGAACTGGAGCAAACGATCGTCGTGATGAGCGGCGACCACGGGATGCCCTTCCCCCGTTGCAAGGCCAACTTGTACGACTGGGGCGCTCGCGTCCCGCTGGCCATTCGCTGGGGGAAGGGAGTGACCGAGCCGGGTCGCCAGGTGACCGACTTCGTCTCGCTAACCGACCTGGCGCCCACCTTCCTCGCGGCCGCCGGCCTGGACATCCCCGAGCAAATGACCGGCCGCTCGCTGCTGCCCCAGCTGCACGCTTTGAAGTCTGGCCGGGTTGACGAAGAACGGGATCACGTGGTCCACGGCCGCGAACGGCATACGCCCTGTCAGGCCGAGTCCAGGGGCGGCTATCCGGCCCGGGCGCTGCGGACGGATCAGTATCTCTACATCCGCAACTACGAAACGGAACGCTGGCCGGCCGGCACTCCCGATTGGGAAAACGCCTTCATCAAGGGGGCGTGGCTGGGTGATTGCGACCACGGGCCGACCAAGTATTACCTTTGGGCCAATCGCGACAAAGACGACGAACACCGCCGCTGCCACGAGCTCTGCTTCGCCAAACGCCCGGCGGAAGAGCTGTACGTGCTCAAGGACGACCCCGACCAGGTGCATAACGTGGCCGACCAGCCCGAGTACGCCAAAGTGAAAGCCGAACTGGCCGCGCGGCTGACGGATTACCTGCGACGGACCGGCGACCCGAGGGAAACGGCGGGCCAGACCCGGTTTGACGAGTTCCCGTATTACGGCGGCGTGCCGAAGTGGCCGGGGCAGAAGACCATCGATGCCTACCAACAATAGGAGAAGACGAAGCGAGGGGCAGGCGCAAGTATTGGCTAGTTTGGCAATGGCACGCATCAACATCTCAGCCACACTCCCCACCCTGGGCGCCCGTCCCCCTTTTCGCCTCCCGCTGCTACGGCGGCGGGGGGATCGAGTTGGCCAACCCGATGTCATTCCCCGAGTCCGCAACCGCGAGCGACCACTGAGTTGCCCGACACATTGACACTTTGCACTATCGTCCTTTTTGGAAAAGCCTACCATGTCGCACGACCTTCGCTTTGGATTGCCGCTGACCGCCGTTACCTTGTTGACGATTGGCCTTGCCGTCTTGGCTGGCACCGCCCGCGCCGCGGAACGGCCGCCGAACTTCATCTTCGTCCTCAGCGACGACGTCGCGCAAGGCGACCTGGGCTGCTATGGCCAGGAGTTGATCAAGACGCCCCGGCTCGACCGCATGGCCGCCGAAGGCACGCGCTACCTGCAAGCCTACTGTGGCACCTCGGTCTGCGCGCCGAGCCGCTCGTCGTTCTTTACCGGCCTGCACTCGGGCCACTGCCCGGTCCGCGGCAACTTCGAGATCGCGCCCGAGGGCCAACTGCCGCTACCAGCCGAGGTGGTCACCATCGCCGAGGTGGCCAAGAAGGCCGGCTATGCCACGGGCACGTTCGGCAAGTGGGGCATGGGGTTCTTCGATTCGACCGGAAGCCCAATGCGGCAGGGCGTCGACCACTTCTTCGGCTACAACTGCCAGCGACACGCCCATTCCTACTTCCCCACCTATCTCTATAGCGACGATCAACCGTTCCTGCTGCCGGGCAACGACGGCCTCCACGTGGGCGAAACCTACGCCCAGGACCTCATCCAGGGCGACATGATTCGCTGGCTCAAGCAACACGCCGACAAGCCCTTCCTGCTCTTCTACGCCGTCACCCTGCCGCACGGACGTTTCCAGATCGACGACTTCGGAATCTACAAGGACAAGCCGTGGAGCGACAAGGAGAAGGCCTATGCCGCCATGGTCACCCGGCTCGACTCCGACATGGGCGAGCTACTCGACACGCTGCGCGAGTTGGGCATCGACAAAGACACGCTGGTGATCTTCTCCGGCGACAACGGCTCCTCGTTCTCGCCAAACTCGGCCATGGGCAAGCGGTTCAACCAAGCCGGCAACGGGCTCCGCGGATTCAAACGCGGCATGTACGAAGGCGCACTACGACAGGCCGCCATCGCCTGGTGGCCGGGCACCGTGCCCGCCGGTCGCGTCGATAGCCAACCCTGGGCGTTCTGGGACCTCATGCCAACGTTCGTCGAAATGAGCGGAGCCGAACCCCCGGCGGGATACGAGACCGACGGCCATTCGCTCGTCGACTACCTCAAGGGCGGGAAGGCACCCGAGCGGGAGTATTTCTACTGGGAGCTGCATCCCGGGGGCGGCATGGTTTCCGCAGCACGCTTCGGCCAGATCAAGGCCGTCCGCAACGGTCCCCGCAAGCCGATCGAAATCTACGACCTGTCCAAAGACCCCGGCGAATCGAACGATCTGGCCAAGTCGCGTCCCGATCTCATCGCCCGGGCGGAGGCGATCTTGACGGAAGCCCGCACTCCGGACCCCAACTGGCCGGTCGAGGGCAAGAGCAAGAGACACGCCGAGAACTCGCGCAAGGCATGGCCGATCAAACGCCACCGCGATAAGACCGGCTGGGCACCGGAAAACGCGGTGCCGTATTCAGAGATTTTCCCAGGGGAATAGACCGTCGCGAGCGACGAGCAACGGGAACTGTGCCACCCCGCACCACCCGGGCTGCGTCACCAGGAGGATTGCGAAGTCGCCTTTCTTCGTCATTCCCGCGAAGGCGGGAATCCCGTGAAATGCTGGAAACGTCTAGATTCCCGCCCCCGCCTCCGCGAGGGCAGGCAGTGCGCGGGAATGACGGGTCGGGCCCTTTTCGGCTTTGCATTGCTCCCGGCTGCGTCACGCGGTTCATGGCGACTGTTCCAGACGTTTGGCCAGTTCAATACGTTCCCTGAGCAACTCGCGCACGCGGCTTTCGTCGGCCTCGGGATGATCGCGGCGAATCCCGGCCTCGGCAACCATGCACGCGGCCTCGAAGAGCCGAGCACCGGCAAAGAACTTCTCCGCCATCGGCATGCTCCGCGCCCGGCGAACCTCTTCAAGGAACAGTTCGTCGATGAGCTGGCGCGTGGGCATTGTTGGTACTTCGCCTTCCTCGGGCTTCGGTGGAGGCGATTGAACGAGATCAGCGCTTGAAGGTAGGTTGGCGCGGCCATCTTGTCAAGGCAATCGCTATTCGGTCACCCTGATCCATCCGGGTGTGATGCGGTCGACAGGACGAGCCGCGGAGTTGCTGTCAGACCCGCCTATGAGAGGTGGTAGCCTATCGTCATGAACGGCAGCGACACGGCCGAGACGATGAAGCCGATAAGCCACAGAAAGGCGAGAATGACACCATTGTGGTATAGGTGGCGTATCCAACGATGGCGGTCAGGCAGGAACTGGAGCGCGAACAAGATGGGTCCGTCCACGAAGATCAGTACGAACAAGAAGAGATGCCAGTAATTCACAACCAGCTTAGACACGCCGATGGCGGCTATCGCCATTGGCGGGAGTTCCATATCCCACTCTTGAAAGAGTTGCGCGCACGCCGGGGCCAACCTTGAAACGGCAATCCCGAACACGCTGGCCGCCATCAGGTGGACAAACAACAAGAGCGGCGCGACGACGATCGCCCACAGGGTCGAATTGGTCGGCCTGCCATCGCCCGACGGGTTGGCTTCGGTGAATTCGTCTTGCATGGCGAGCCTCGAGAAGGCCGTGACTGTTGAGGAGCCTCACATGCTCCAGGGGTGATTCTCCGCAGGCCCATCCTACCCACGGGCCACCCGCGGTACAACCCGCCCTTTTCCTGACGATGGCTGGTCGGGCGAGGTTCTCGAACCACCGGCGTCGAAGCTACAAGAGGTTATCGCAGCCGGCTTGAGTGGTGAAGGGCATCCGGGGGCAACGACCTCCCGTCGCAGCGCGACCCCGGTTCGGAGAACCGGGGTCATCCGTGTGTTCATCATTTGTCTTCCCCTCCGGCTTCCCCTGACGGCCGCGATGCAATTTCGACGGCACTCACGGACTAGCTCCGTAGCAAGGCGAAGACGATCCCCATGGCGAATACTCCAACCGCGAGCGCGTACAAAATGTGAGCGCTAATGAGGCCTTCGGGGCACGGGGCCGGGAGGTCCATCTCAGTGAGTTGGTTTTTGGCCCGGCGGTGCCATAGCCAACCCAGCGCCCCGGCTCCAAGGAGGACGACTACAATCGTCGGCCAAACGCCCACGTTGGCCAGGGGTTTAGCCACGACCGCAACCCCGGTGATAGATAGGCCAATGTAGCAGAGCGAGTTGGTAAGTACCACTCGGATGTCCCGCGCTTTGTCTCTCACCTCCTCTGGAAGTTGTCGGATAGCATTCTCGCGCCTTTTGTGTGCCTCGAAGGCGGAGGCCAAAGCGGCGAAGATACTCACCCACCAAAGTGCCCCCAAGAAGCCGGCCATTTCATCTTCCTTTGCGCGAGGTGTAGTTTATGCACTTGGGACGCGAAGCTCTCGGCGGTTCCTATCCGGCACGGTACGCTTGGCCTACGCAATGCGGGCGGGGATGAGTTCTGCTGCGCGATGGTCGATTCCCGCGTCGAGCGTGGCAAGCTGCCAGCGTCGCGACGCGGCCAGTTCGGCAAGGTACATGTCCGTGGTCTTGCGGGCGGACGGGACCATGGGTCCGTCCAGCGCGCGAAGATCGCAAGGCACGAATTCCGGAGCTTCGAGGTCGAGAAAAGCCTTCAATGCACTCCTCGCGTCTGCCATCGAGAAGCCGAGGGCGCAGGCCACGCGAAGGAACCCCAACTCAGTGATCGGACAGACCGCCAAACTCCTGTCAGGCAACCACGCCTCGACCCGGTCGTGGTGCTCGTGGCTTTCGACTAGATGTGCCACGAGTGTCGAAACGTCAAGCAGCCAGGTCACGTCAGGGAAACTCCTCAAGAACGGCGTCGACTTCCGCTTGTCGGATCACGCGCGGGGCTCGGAGCCGGACTTCCCCTCCCTGGCCCCGCCGCGAGCAATAGCCCTCGAGCCCGCGCGAATCATCCGAAGCGGTCTCAACCTGTCGAAGCAGACGCAGCACTTCGCGCCGTTGTTCGACGGTCAGGTGCGGTATCTCGGCTAGGATCTCGGCGAAGCTCATACGTCAGACGCTAAGCTGCTTCCGCTTCGAGGTCAAGGTACCCCGCGCGTAAAAAAACCCGGGCGGACTTTGTGGGTCCACCCGGGCGGGATTGTACTTTGACGGGATCGACGAAATCGGATCGTCTGGTTGCCCGACCGGAGGAGTGATCCTCGCTGGTTGGGCGATCTTTGGGACTTGCTCCACAATTTTTGCCCTCGGCCCGTTACCGGGTCGGGGAATGCAAAAATCCTTAGAAAGGAGGTGATCCAGCCGCAGGTTCCCCTACGGCTACCTTGTTACGACTTAGTCCCAATCGCGGAGTTCCGGTTCGGCGCTTGCCTCCCTTGCGGGTTAGCTTGGCGACTTCGCCGGCCCCCCACTTTCGTGGCTTGACGGGCGGTGTGTACAAGGCTCAGGAACACATTCACCGCGGTATGCTGACCCGCGATTACTAGCGATTCCGGCTTCATGCAGGCGAGTTGCAGCCTGCAATCCGAACTGAGGCGCGTTTTCTGGGATTTGCTCACTCTCGCGAGTTTGCTTCCCTTTGTACGCGCCATTGTAGGACGTGTGCAGCCCTGGACATAAAGGCCATGAGGACTTGACGTCATCCCCACCTTCCTCCGGTTTAACACCGGCAGTCTCGTTAGAGTCCCCGGCATGACCCGCTGGCAACTAACGACAAGGGTTTCGCTCGTTAAGGGACTTAACCCGACATCTCACGACACGAGCTGACGACAGCCATGCAGCACCTGTGCACGTTCCACCCAAGGGCGTGGCCCCTGTTTCCAGGGGTTAATCCGTGCATGTCAAATCCAGGATAAGGTTCTTCGCGTAGCCTCGAATTAAGCCACATCCTCCACCGCTTGTGTGAGCCCCCGTCAATTCCTTTGAGTTTCAGCCTTGCGACCATACTCCCCAGGCGGAGCACTTAACACTTTCGCTACG
>Ga0180436_10002947_pt1 | contig 15833 bp, 11 predicted proteins | sample SS_ome_2_FD_132434 | JGI IMG/M metagenome (GOLD analysis project Ga0180436, IMG submission 132434) | Hypersaline lake sediment archaeal communities from the Salton Sea, California, USA - SS_3_S_2 metaG | ecosystem: Environmental > Aquatic > Non-marine Saline and Alkaline > Hypersaline >...
ACCGCAAGGACGAATGCATCCGTGTTTCCGTGCCGGGCCGCATATGCCTGCACGGCGAACACCAGGATTTCCTCGGCCTGAGCGTCATCGCCATGGCCATCGACCTCCGCTTCGTCATCAAGGCATGGCCCCGGAATGACAACAAGTTCGTGATTCACATGCCCGACCTGCCTGAACGGGACGAACTGTCACCCTCGCAAGTGCTCGAATACCGGCACCATCGGGACTACCTCCCCGCCGGGGTCAACGTCCTCAGGCGGCGCGGGCTTGAGTTCAGCCGCGGCTATGACTTCCTCTTCACCAGCACGGTCCCCGTGAACGCCGGCGTATCGAGCTCGTCGGCGATGTGCGTCGGCTGGGCCAAGACGCTCCTCGCACTCGCCGGAGCCCCGGCCGCCGACAATCCGGCCGAGGTCGCCAGGATCGCCCACCAAACCGAAGTCCTCGAATTCAACGAGCCCGGCGGAACGATGGACCACTACACCACCTCGCTCGGCGGACTCGTCTACATCGACTGCGTCAACCCCATCCGCGTGACGCCGATCGACTGCGACCTGACCGGCTTCGTTCTGGGCAACAGCCTCGAGAAGAAGGACACAAAAGGTACACTCCGCGCCTCGCGTCAGGCCGTCGAGGCCGGGATCGCCGAACTGTCGAAGCGAATCCCCGGCTTTTCGCTGCGCGAGACGCCGACCGACCGCATACTGGCCGAGCTTCCCAACCTGCCCAAGGAAATGGCCGTAAAGCTCCAAGCGAATGTCACCAACCGCGACCTGTGTCAGGAGGCGCGGCGCATGCTCGAAAGCGGCGGCCTCGACACCGCCCGCTTCGGCCAGATGCTCGACGCTCATCATGCCCAACTCCGCGACAAGCGCGGCATCTCGACGCCGAAGCTCGAGTCGCTCATCACAGCGAGCAAGCAGGCCGGTGCGCTCGGCGGCAAACTGAACGGCAGCGGCGGAGGCGGAACGATGATCGCCTACGCACCCGGGTGCGAAGCCGAGGTCGCCGCCGCAATCGACAAGTGCGGCGGGCGGGGTTACATCGTCAAGAAGGCCGCCGGCGCCATCATAGAGCATAAATCCGAGGACACATGAAAGCAGTCATACTTGCCGCCGGCAAGGGCACACGCATGCGGGGCCTTTGCGACAACACGCCAAAGCCGCTCATCCCCATCGGCAACCGCTCAATCATCTCCGTTGTCTTCACACGCCTAAGGTCGATGGGCGTCGACGAGGTTGCCCTCGTCATCGGCCACCAGGGCGAACAACTCCAGAAAGCCATCGGCGACGGCAGCCGATACGGGGTTAGCGTCACGTACGTGTGGCAGAAGGAGCAACTCGGCACCGGTCATGCGGCTCTGCTCTGCGAGGATTTCGTCGGCCGGGATGCGTTCGTGCTCATCTTCGGCGACATCATAACCAGCGCGGACAACTACCCCGAGATGGCGAAGGTCTTTCAGGCCGGCAAGTGCGACGCCGTGCTCACCGTCTTTCCGGTCGAGGACCCAAGCAACGGCGCGGCCGTCGACGTCAAGGACGGCTTCGTCGCCGGCATTGTCGAAAAGCCGCCGCCCGGCACAATGCTCAACGCGTACAACAACGCGGGAATATTCATCTGGCCCGCCGAGATATTCGACCGCATTCGCAGTCTCAAGAAGTCCACGCGCGGCGAATACGAGTTCACCGACGGCATCATCGACTTCCTCAACGCGGGCCGCCGGCTCGCCGCGTTCGAGCTTCGGGGCTACTGGGAGAACATCTCGGACCCCGAGGCATGCATCCGGATGAACCAGAACGTCCTGGCCGAAGCGTTACCGCCGAACGACCCGAAGGTCCATGGCGGTGCGAAAATCGGGAAGGGTACACGCATCACCGGCTCGAACATCGCCGCCGGCGTGACCGTCGCCACCGGTTGCAAACTCGACGGCTCCACGCTCGGCGAGAATTGCACACTCGGACCCAACGTGACAGCGGATTACGCCGAGGTGCAGGCAGGTGCGGCCATAGGCGAAGGATGCAAGCTGGGCGCCGGCGTGTCCATCGGCGAAGGTGCGGTCATCGAGGCAAACGTCCGCATCGGGCCGAACGCAAGCATCGGGCCGGGCTGTGTCGTGCGCGAGGGCGCGTCGGTCACTTCGTCAATCCTCCTCGGCGGGGCCACGGTCGGAGCCGGCTCGTCGCTCGTCCACGTCATGCTCGACGCGAACACACAGGTCGAGTCCGGCGAAATGATCACCGGCACCCCCGAAAAGACTGTCGAAATCCTCAGACGGTAGTCGCGCCAGAATCGACACCGGAGCAGTTCGACCCGTGAAATCCCCATCCGTAACCGAGGCCCGCACGCGCGATTGGCGCTGGCAGAACCAGCACCAGATACGTTCGCTCGACGAACTTGCGGAACGACTGCCGGGCGTTCGCATCACAGACGGGATGCGCCGCGCGGCCGCGAAATACCCGTTCACAATGACACCGTACGTGCTCTCGCTCATAGAAACACCGTGCCCCACCGATCCCATCTTTCGCCAGTACGTCCCCGACGAGGCCGAGCTGGCGAAGAACCGATTGTCGCCCGACGAACTCGGCGAGGATTCTCGCTACTCGCCCGTCCGCGGCCTCGTACATCGTTATGCCGACCGCGTCGTGAGCATCTCGTCCGCCCTTTGCCCCGCATATTGCCGCCACTGCACGCGGAAACGGCTGGTCGGCCGGCCCGAGTCCGCATCCTCGTCGTCGGACTTGGATCGGCAAGTCGAGTACGTAAGAGAGCATCCCGGCGTCAGGGACGTCATCATCTCCGGCGGCGACCCCCTCTCGCTGGCAACCGCGTGCCTCGACCGTGTCATCGCTCGTTTTCGCGCCATTCCAAGCGTCGACATCATTCGCATCGGAACACGCGCTCCTGTGACGTTGCCGATGCGTATCGACGACGAGCTTTGCGAAATGCTCGAACGGCATCACCCGGTCTGGGTCAACACACAGTTCAACCATCCGCGCGAGGTGACGGCGGAGTCCGCCACCGCATGCGACCGCCTGCTCCGGCACGGCATACCGGTCGGAAACCAGACCGTACTGCTCCGTGGAGTGAATGACCGCCCGGACGCGATGGAAGCGCTTTGCCGCGCACTCCTCCGCATTCGCGTCCGCCCCTACTACCTTCTGCAATGCGATCCCGTTGCGGGCACCACGCACTTCCGGACACCCGTCTCGCGCGGGTTCGAAATAATGGAGCACCTGCACAAGAGCGTGGGCGGGTTGGGGGTACCACGGTATGTGGTGGATGCGGTGAACGGGGGCGGCAAACTGCCCATCGGCCCCGGTTACGTCATCAGCCACGAGGACGGCGTTCTGACTCTTCGCAATTTCGAGGGACAGATCGTCACGTACACGGATTCAGCCGGTTGCAGTGCTGAATCTTGAGCGCGGCCCTCAGGTTTTCGCTCAGTACGCCCTCCCCAAGTGTTACCGTCACTTGGTGGCTCACGTATGGCACAAGGTCGAAGGCGTTGTCGTCGAACCGCACGTCCTGCCCCGGGACGCTCAACCACACGCCTTTGACGAACACGGGCGAGGTCAGCCGCAGGAGGACCTCCGAATCAAACTCGTCGGTCTCGACCTCGACCATTATGTCCGGTTCGTGCAGATCCAGGTCCTTCATCTCAGCAAAGAAGCACGCCGCGCTCGAGTCATACAGCCCGCTGTAGAACGTGACCCACACGAACTGGCTGGCTCTGTCCAGGTCGGGGATGCGGTCCACCGGCACCGTGCACAGTACGCACGCGGCGTCCGCGGGAATCGACACGCCGTCAGTATGAAGCAGGTGCGCTTCACCACGGATATCAAACAACTCGACGTCGAGCGTGCCGGAGACGGCCTGGTCAGTGTCGTTGATTCCCGAGACGACTATGCTCCCGCCGTCGATATGAGCCGTGATGAGCACGGGCGCGTAAGCGCGCCGGACGGCATAATACGCGGGCTTCGGACGCAGGGCCGAGTCGATCAAGGCCCAGCTCGTCACGGGCCAGCAGTCCTCGAGTTGCCAGATGAGCGTGCCGGCCGTGTGCCATTTCAGCCGGCGCCAGTGCTCGATGCCGGTCTTCATTGCGTCGGCCTGTATGATCTGCGAGAAGAGCACGGCTCGCTCGAAGTTCTCGGGCTCGCCGGTGAAGAGTGCGAAGGCCGCCCGCAGCTTCTCGTTCCCCCCGCCGCATCGCTGGTGGCCGGCCATGACCTTGCTGTCCATCGAAAGGTCTTCCGGCTCGGCGAACTCAAGGATGGTGTCCATCGTCGGGAAGGCCTGAAATCCGAACTCGCTGACAAACCTCGGACGGCTCGCGAGGTACGTCCGATAGTCGGAACTCCCGTGCCATACCTTCCAGTTGTGCATGTCGCCGTGTGTCTCACAGTTGGCGCTCGGGCCGCCGTAAGGACTGCCGGGCCAGTACGGTCCCCCGGGATCGGTCCGTTCGCAGACACCGGGCAGGATGTCGTGGAAGATTGTCTCCGCGTTGAACTTTTCCGGCCAGCCCCATTCGTCGTGCCCCATGTGGCTTTCGTTGTTGCCACAGTAAAGGGCGATGCTCGGGTGGTTCCGGACACGGCTCACGACCGTCTCTGCTTCGTGACCGACAAGCCGGTGGAACCAGTCGAGATCCGGATAATCGGCGCAGGAAAAGATGAAGTCCATCCAGATGAGTATGCCGAGTTCGTCGCAGATATCGTAGAAGACATCCGGCTCGTAGATGCCGCCGCCCCAGATGCGAAGCATGTTCATGTTCTGGTCCACGGCCATTTCGAGGAGCCGACGGTACTTCTCGTGTGTCACGCGCCATGGGAACGAATCGGCAGGTATCCAGTTCGCGCCCTTGCAGAAGATGCGCCGGCCGTTGATCTTGAAGATGAATGACTCGCCCGCCTCGTCCGGCTCGCGCTCGAGTTCACAGGTGCGGAAGCCGATTCGGACATCGCGAGCGTCCAGTTCGTCGCCGCCTTTCCGAAGCCGGACGCGAAGGTCGTAGAGTTCCTGGTCTCCGTATCCCGCCGGCCACCAGAGGAGCGGACTCTCGACGTTCAGGATCGCGTCGGCCTGGCCCGCCACATCATGGATTTCGACCTCAGCAACGTTCCGGCCGTTGTGATGGAGCGTCGCATTGACCGTCAGCGGCTCGTCATTGGCCCGGGCAAGCCGGACGGCGAGCAACACAGCCCCCCTGCCTTCGCTCAGTTCGACCGGTGCATAGACGCTTTCGATACGCGCGGCGCTGAACGCACGGATGAAAATGTTTCGCCATATCCCGCAGTACGGCAGAACCGGCCCCCAGTCCCAGCCGCCGGTGTACGGCGGCTTGCGCATGTAGTTCCGCACGACGCCCGGGATTTCGCCGTGTTTCTCGACCAATTCACGGGCGACGCGTTCCGAGGCCTCGAACCTGACACCGATCGTGTTGGTGCCCGCGCGCAGGTGCTCCTTCACGTCCAGCGTGTGCTCTGTAAGTGCGTTCGAGGTCCGGGCGATTTCTCGCCCGTTGAGGAATACTGTGGCGAACGTGTCGAGCCCGTCGCAGACAAGCTCGATCCGATCTTCCGCGAGCGCGGCGCCGTCAAGATCAAACGAGCGTACGTATAGCCAGTCCTTCTCAGCGACCCACTGCACCTCGGCTTCGTTGATGCGGTAGAACGGATCGGGGATGCGGCCAGCGGCCATGAGGTCGGTGTGCACGCCGCCCGGGACAGTTGCCGGCAACCAGTCGCCGGAGTTCAGTTCGGATTGTGCGTCTGCTCCCGCGGCCAGTTCCCTGAACTGCCACGGCCCGTCCAGACTGAGTATTTGCACGGCTGCCCTCCGTCAGAAAACGCGGCGGATGATAGTCCTACCCTGCACGCATGTCAAGCCGCACCGCCTTGGAGCACGTCTCGCGATGCGGACATTCTTGCCTGTCCGAGCAGTCATAGATATAATGGGCGTGGCAATTGTGCATCTGGAGGAACTCGATGAAAGCGTTTGCCCTTACGGCCCCGAAGACATTTGGCTGGGCGGAGATTCCGGACGAGCCGGCACCAGGCGAAGGCGAAGTCGTCGTGCGCCCGACGGCCTGCGGCGTCTGCGCGTCCGACGTTCACTACTGGGAACACGGACGCATCAGCAACCAGGTTATCAAGGAATACCCGTACGTTATCGGACACGAGGCCGCCGGCGTAGTCGTGGAGATCGGGCCTGGCGTCAAGAACGTAAAACCCGGCCAGCGTGTCGCCATAGAGCCGGGGATCACATGCGGCGAATGCTATTGTTGCCGCTCGGGCCGCGAGAACATCTGCCCCAACGTCATCTTCCTCGGCACACCGCCGGTCCCGGGGGCGCTCCGCGACACAATCCTCACCACTTGGCGGAACGTGGAACCGATTCCCGACTCGGTTTCGTTCGAGGATGCGGCGTTGTGCGAACCGTTCGGCGTGGGCATTCACGCCGCGCGCCTTGCCGACGTGCGCAAGGGCGAGACCGTCGTCATTTTCGGCGCCGGGAGCATCGGCCTCTCGACCGCGGTCGCGGCCAGGTGCCACGGTGCCGAACGCATCATCGTGGCCGAACCGGTAGCAGAACGACGCGAGCTGGCCGAATCGATGGACTTTGAAACCATCGACATCGCCGGCGACCCGGTCGAGCACATCCACGAGTTGACCGACGGTGGCGCCGACACGGCCTTCGAGGCCGCCGGAGACGTCGAGGCGATGCGCTGGGCGACGCTCGCGCCGCGGCTCGGCGGGAAGGCCTGCATCATCGGAATCCCGACCGACGACACGCTCAAGCTCGACATCCACAAGATACGCCGCATGGAACTCGCCATCTATAACTGCCGCCGGTCGAACCGGACGCTCGCGGCCGCACTCGGCCTGCTGGCCGGTCCGGGAGCCGTCATCAGCAAAATGTGCACGCACCGCTTCCCCGTGGCTGAGGCCGCACGGGCGTTCCAGATGTCGGCCGACCGGGCTGACGGACTGGTCAAGGCGATGCTCCAACTCGACGCCCCCACCGCCACTGAGAAACGTTGCCGCTCCGGCTGAGGAGGGAGCACTTGAGCAAAAGAACTGAACCGGGTTCAGCGCTCCGCGTGCTTATCGTCGACGACGAACCCGGTATTCGCGGCATGTGCCGTGAGTTCCTCGAAGGCCTCGGCTGCCAAGTTCACGACGCCGCCAGCACCAAGGCCGGGCGCGAAGCGCTTTCCACGAACGTGTTCGACCTCGCCATCTTCGATGTCCGCCTGCCCGACGGCTCGGGCCTCGACCTTTTCCGGGGGACGCACGAGAGCCGGCCCGACCTGCCCATCGCGATCATCACCGGCCATGCCTCGGTCGAGGACGCAGTCGACGCCGTGAAAAGCGGCTCGGTCGACTACATCACGAAGCCGTTCGACGTCAACCGTCTAAAGGAGATAGTTGAGCTCGTCAAGGGCCGGATGCCAGCCGCCGAGACCACGAGGACCGGCGTCTTCGACTTTCACGGCATCATCGGCATCTCACGGGCCATGCGGTCCGTCTGCGAACTCATCAAGCGCGCCGCGCAGACGCCGTCGACCGTGCTCATCCAGGGCGAAAGCGGCACCGGCAAGGAACTGGCCGCCCGCGCCGTGCACGAAGCCGGACCGAACGCGAACGAACCGTTCGTGCCGATCGATTGCGGTTCCATCCCCGCCGCCCTGCTCGAGAGCGAGCTATTCGGCCACACGAAAGGATCGTTCACCGGCGCGCACGCCGACTCGCCCGGTCTCTTCCGCTCGGCCGGCAAGGGCACCGTTTTCCTCGACGAAATCGGTGAACTGCCCCACGCTCTTCAGGCCAAGTTGCTTCGTGCGCTCCAGGAACACGAGGTGCGCGCCGTCGGCGCCACCCGGCCCCAGCCGTTCAAGGCGCGCGTCATCGTCGCGACCAACCGCGACCTGCAGTCCGCGATGGCCGACGGCGAATTCCGGCGCGATCTTTTCTACCGGCTGCACGTCGTGCCCATATCCATGCCGCCGCTTCGGACACGGCCCGAGGACATAGTCCCCCTCGCGCGTCACTTCCTCCGCCAGCTGAATGCCGCCTCGGACCGCACCGTTCAATTCTCGAAGCGCGCCCTAACGTTGCTCGCGGAGAACGACTGGCCCGGAAACGTGCGCGAGCTTCAGAACCGAATCGAAAGCGCCTTCACCCTGACTCCCGGCGACATGATCAACGAGGATGCATTTGGAACCACACACATCGAACCGAGGCCAAGGCGGGATGGCGACCGCGCCGAAGACTACGAGAAGCAGGCGATACAGGCCGCCCTGCTCAAGACGGACGGGAACCGCGCCAGGGCCGCCAAGATACTGGGCATCGGCGTCGCCACGCTCTTCCGGAAACTGAAGAAATACGATCTCAAGTGACGCGTCCTGCGAGATAACGCGGGGAGCGCCCCGCCCCGGAAACACTGTGCACCTGGCCCGGAGGGAGACCGATGCGAAAGACGAAGCTGGCCGCGCTCATCGCCGTGTACATTCTCGTTGGCCCCATCCTTATAACATCGTGCAGGTCGGGGGCCGAAAAGAAATCTCCCCTTGCGACCGCGCAGCCCCACAATGATGACTGGCGGCGTACGTTCGAGGAACATCTTGACCGGCCGGTCACATTCGAGTTCGTCGACACGCCCCTGGACGACGTGGTCGCGTTCTATCGGGCAATGATGAAGGTGAGCATCGTCGTCGACCGGCGAGCCGTAGAAGGCCGAAATCCTGCCGTGACGCTCAAGGTCGACCAAATGCCGTTCCGCGACGCGCTCACGCAGGTGTACGGCAAGCTCGGCCTGGCCTACACTTTCGAGAACGGCGCGATCTTCATCACCACGAAGGAGCGGCTCGCCGCGACGAAGCCATTCTCCGACATTCCGACCAAAGGTTGGGCCAGGACGATGTTCGAGCTGAAACACGGCTCGACCGAGCAGAGGCGCATGGCCGCCGCGCTTGACGATCCGGTCTCGTTCGACTTCCGGGCGATGTCGCTCGGCCAGGTCGCCGAGCACGTGCGCGAACACATGAAGCTGAAGGTCGTCATCGACCCGTCGGCAACGGACACGAGCAAGGGCTACGTTGCGTCCGTTAGGATCAACAACCTCAAGCTCAGGACCGGCCTCGATGTCGTGCTCGGATGCTTCGGCCTCGAGTGGACCGTTCGTGACGACGCGATCTTCATCGGGACACCGGAGGCGGTCGAGGCGCAGGGCCGCGCGAACCAAGCCCTATACGACGAGGCCCAGCGCCGGCTTCAGGCCGCCCTCGACCAGCGCGTCTCGGTCGATTTCATCGCCACGCCGCTGGCGGATGTCGCCGCGTACCTGAGTGACAAGACGAAGCTCGACGTCACCGTCGACGAACGCCTCGACGAGCGTCTCACGGATCTGGACGTGACGCTCAAGCTAGACGATGTCACACTCGAACACGTTCTTTACTGGACCACCCGTTTGCTCGACCTGAATTGCACGGTCGCACACGGTGGGGTCCTCATTTCCGAACGGGAACACTCCGATACGCCGGCCTCACAGTAGTTGCCCCTCGCCCCCATATAGGAACACTCAAGTGTCACATGCTTGACGCGCGTGACCTCGGGTGATACGTTCACACCCGCCTCATGCGAGTTGCATGCAGGCCGGCGATATCAGACCATTAAAGGAGCACAGGATGCTGCCCAGAGAGCGCGTTGCCAACGTCATCCGGCACAAGAAGCCGGACCGCATCCCGATCTACGGCTGGGTCCGGGCCAACCTCGAGGAACAGATCTGCGAGCGGTTCGGCTCGGTCGAGGCGTTCGAGGACAAGTACGAGTTCGACTTCGCCCATCTATTCGGCAGCCCGCCGACGTATCCGCACGGCTCCATCGACACGCTGGCCAAAGACCTCGGCCGCCCCATCGAGCCGAAGGACCTTCTGACCATCCCTTTGTGCGACCCGAACGACAATGCCGGGTACGACGGCGTCCGCAACGGCATCCGCCATCACCAGGAACAGCGCGGGCGCTTCGTCTACGTCCAGACGCCCGGCATCTTCGAGGCGCTCAACGGGGTCTTCGGCATTCAGAACCACCTCACGTGGCTTGGGCTCTATCCGGACGACCTCAAACGCGTTTACGCCCGCCAGGCCGCGTGGAACAGATCGTTCGCCAATAACTGCATCGACCTCGGCGTCGACATGATCCACGTTTCCGACGACTGGGGTTCGGAACGCAGTCTCATGTTCAGGCCGGACACGTGGCAGGAGCTGATCTACCCGTATCACAAGGTGACCGCGGACGCGGTGAAGAAACGCGGCACCTTTCTGAGTCTCCACTGCGACGGCCATTTCGGCGAGGTGCTCGACGGCGTCGTGCGGCTCGGATACGACGTGGTGCATCCCTACCAGGAATCCGCCGGGATGTCGTTCCAGACGTTCAAGGACCGCTACATCAAGAATCTCACCATAATGGGGGGGCTGGACGTCCAGACCACCATCGGTTTCGGCCGGCTCGACTTCCTTCGAACAGAGATCGAGCGCGTGATGCGAACGTTCGCCGACGGCGGCCTGCTCTTCTGCACCACACATTTCGTCCAGGATCACTGCAGCATGGAAGAACTCGCCCTTGCGTTCGACACCGCGTATGAGTTATCCCGCGCGGTCTGCAAATAAAGCACGCAATCAGGAGAAAGGCCCCACACCACATCGCGGCGTGGGGCCTTTTGTCTGGAAGTCGCTCCGGCCCGGCTCAGGCGTACTTCGCCTTGAGAGCGGTGCCCTTCTTCGCGCTCTGGTTGGCGAGGTCCAGGATGTGGATCGGACGCCGCGCCCATTCGCCGGTGATGACAAGCTTCGTGCCCTTGACGAGGTGGTCGGCCACGTTCTGGTAAAAACGCCAGCCCTCACTCGGCGGGTCGGGCATTTGCGTTGTCACGGTCTCCTTGCCCTTGTGGGTAACAACCTTGGTGCCGCACATCATGTACGTCCCTTCGGTGCCGGTGATCTCCAGCATTCCGCGGTCGCCCTTGGGGTTGGAGTCGATGGACGAGATGTTCAACTGAAGCCACTGGCCCGACTTGAAACGAACGACGGCCATCGCCTCATCCTCGTTCGTGTCCTGTTTCCACGAGCACTTGGGCGCCCAGTGACCGATCTTGGCGAACCCGCTGACCTCGGCGATGGGAGCGTCAATAAGTTGCAGACTGTACTCAAGCAGGTGAACGCCCCAGTCGTAGAGGATGCCGCCCGAAATTGACTTGCTGCTTCGCCACCACGGGCCGGGCATGCCGTAGCCGCCCATGTGCGCCTCGATGCGGATGATGTCGCCGATGGCACCCGACTTGATCACCTCGACCGCCTGGAGGATACAGCCGTCCCAGTGGCGGTTGTGATACGTCGATATCATGGCGTTGTTCTTCTTGGCCGCGGCGATCATCCGGTCGCACTCGGCGGTCGTAATCGCGAAGGGCTTCTCGCACACGACGTGCCGGCCCGCGTTCAGGCACTGGACCGCCTGCGGTGCGTGCAGGTTGTGCGGCGTTATGATCGCGATCAGGTTCACGTCGGACTTTTTGAGCATTGTTGCGATCGAAGTGTACGTCTCGATGCCGGGGAAATGCGCTTCTGCCACCTTGAGGCGTTCGGCGTCCACGTCACAGACCGCCACCGGGGTCATCCCCGCCTTTTTCATCTCGTTCAGGTGGCTCTGACCCATGTTGAACGCACCGCCGTACCCGATCGTACCGACCTTAATGTCTTTCGCCGCTTTGAATCTCTTCACGGTAGACTCCTCTGCAGGTCCTGTGTACGGACCCGACCGACCGGGCCCGATTGGCCGAACATACTACCGGCGACCAATCAAAAAAACAAGTGCAACGGCTCAGGTATGCTTGACGAACCACTCAAGAAGTTGTTCGGCCTCGGCGCGGGAGCCGACGCCGGTGGAGTAAATCGTCTTCTCCGGCCTCAGTTCGCGGTGCCAGGCCTTTATCTGATCGGGGCTCCCTCCGATGGACAGGCCCTTCCCGCCCGCCTGGATGCGGCGGTAGAGGTCCATGCACTCCTCGTGTGTGACGCCCGGGTTCGGCACGTATCCCATCGTGTGGAGGCCCCGGCTCCCGATGATGTCGTCAAAGTGCTTCAGCGCGCCGGGTCCGTCCCAGTGGAAGAAGGCGTGCTTGACGATCCCGGCCTCTTCCTCCAGAGCGGGCAACACCCAGCGCCGGAACATCTCGGGCCCGATCATGCAGCAGAAGTCACACTGAAGGATGGCCGCTCCCCCCGGCGAGTACATCCCCTGCCAGTAACCGAACTCCTCCATTCGGCCGGCCTCGGCTATCGCGTGCCACACCTTCGAAAAGACGGCGCGCGCATCAGCCATCGCGCGGTCTATCACCGCGGGCCGGTCGACAAGGTCGGTGCAGAGCCGCTCCGGCCCGCGGATGGGTGCGAGGATGTCCATGTTCGTGTGCAGGTCGAGGTGTGAAAGAATCATCTTGCCGGCCATCTTTTCGGCGGCCTTGCGATAGAACTCGATCATCCGCCGCCACAGCGGGTGCTCCTCGTTCAGACGTAGCGGCAGTGCGTCCTCCCAGTCCTCGACCCACGGCTTCGACCAGTTGGTCCCACCCGATTCGTCGTTCCACACGAAATCTTCCTGCGGTCCGCAGAAGAGCGGGATTTCGTCCGGGCCGAAGCTGAGCCAGAAGGACGGGACGGATTCGCCGAGGTACTGCGTGATGCTCGAGTTGAAAAGTGCGTTGTCGATTATCTTGTCCACGTCGCCGTAGACGCGGTCGCGATAGCCGCTGAACGGAACTCGCTTCGTGCCCTCGACGGGCGCGGTGACCGAGATTATCGGGCGGTCGATGATGTCGCCCGCGTAGTAGGCCTCCCAGCGCCGCGCGGTCTCGTCGATGTCCGGCTTGAACTCCAGCGGTGCCGGCTTGCGTGTGCCTTCGTTCATCTCACTTCCCCGTGTCGGCTGTGTTGAAGAGCTCGATGCTTCGCAAGCTCACCGGCCCGTCCGCTTCTACGATGCGCACGAAAACCTGGGAGGCCGTGATGACCGGGAACCGGCAAATGACCTTGTGTCCGACGCTTTCGCCGGAGAACACCTTGACCGGTCCGGCGTAGCTCCCGGGGTCCGTGTTGACCAGAACCTCGAACCACCGGATGTGCTCGCCCTTTGCGATGTCCTCCTGGATGACGACATGGTCCACGAAGAACCGCTTGCCCGGCGCGTACTTCCAGGTGTTCCCGTCCGTTTGCTCGAAGTCGCACAACTTCGCAAACGGACTCCCGAAGCGCCGCTTGACCTCGCGTCCGAACTCTACGAGGCGCCCCGCGCACTCCTCGGGCAGGCGGCCGTCGGGGCCGGGGCCGATGTTGACGAGCATGTTCGCGCCGCGGCCGACGGACTGGTAGTACATCCCCATCAGCGTGTCGAGCGCCTTCATCTCTTGCACGTCTTTGCCGCTGTGGAACCAGCGTTCGCTCAGCATCGAATCACACTCGGCCGCGACCCACTTGGGCGCTTTCAGCGCGAGCTGGTCGTCCGCGGGGACGGACGGATGGCCGGGGCCGACGACGTTCCAGTTCGGGTACGGCGCGATGCCCGCCTCGTTGCCCGCCCAGCGGATGTCGGGGTCGCCGCCCATCTGGAAGATGAGTATGTCCGGCTGCATGCGCCGGATTTCGCCGACGATCCGCGGCCAGTCGTACTTGTGGCCCTCAGAGCCCGCGCCGTCGAACCACACGATGTCGATCTCGCCGTACGGCACGAGCAACTCGCTTATCTGGTTGATGAAGTAGTCGTCGTACGCCTTTGCGTCCTGCTTGAACGTTTTGCTACTGGCATCGTAGGGGGAGTAATAGATGCCGACGGCGAGGCCGCGCTTCTTGAACGCCTCGGCGTACTCGCGAATGACGTCGCCCTTGCCGTCTTTCCACGGCGACGACGCGACGGAAAAGTCGGTGTACGTCGACGGCCAGTTCGCAAAGCCGTCGTGATGCTTGGCCGTGAGGACCGAGTACTTGCATCCGGCGGCGACGGCCGTCTCGGCCCACTGGTCGCAGTCGAGCTTGACCGGATTAAACCTAGCGGGCGTCAGCTTGTCGAGATCGTTGTGCGAAAGCCCCTCGCAGAACGTCAGCACGCCGAAGTGCATGAAGAACCCGAGTTCCCAGTCCTGATATTCAACCTGCCTCGCGGACGGCTTGATGCAATCAGTCATGTGGTAGTTCCTCAAGAGTGTGCCGCGCACATATATCCCGGTTCACATGCTCCGTCAAGCACGGAAAGCTCCGGCCTGTTCTCTTCATCCCCCCTCTCCCATGCCGGCCTTCGCGGAATCGAACAGTTCCATGTTCCTCAGCGTCACGGCTCCGTCGGATTCGGTGACGCGGAGGGTGATCTTGCCCGCCTCGACCGTGGGGAAGCGGCAGACGACCTTATGCCCGATGTTCCGGCCCTCGTAAATCACGACCGGCTTGATGCAGCCCTTCGGATACGTGTCGAACTCGATCGCGAACCGCCGCACGTGCTCGCCCCGCGCGATGTCCTCCTGCACGACGACGTGGTCGACCGTGAACGGCTCATCGTTCTTGTACTCCCAGACGCCGTCGCCCACCTTCTCGATGTCCGCGAACGTCGCGACTGGCCCGGAAAACCGTCGCTTGATTTCCCGACCGAACTCGACGAGGCGCGCGGCGTCCTTCTCGGGCAACAGGCCGCGGCGGTCGGGGCCGATGTTCAGCAGCAAGTTGCACCCGCGCCCCACGGAGTAGTAATACATCCCCATCAATACGTCGAGGGACTTGACCGTGTGCTCGTCCTCGTCGCTGTAGAACCAGTTTTCGCGCCGCATGCGGCAGTCGCACTCGGCCGGCAGCCAGCGCGGCGTCCAGCCGGTGTCGGCGTCTTCCGGCACCCACGGCTGGCGGTCGACCACGTTCCAGACGGGCGTCGACGCGAGACCGTCCTCGTTCCCGATCCAGCGGATGTCGGGATCGTAGGCGCCGAAGAGCAGGATGTTCGGCTGGAGCCGGCGGATTTCGCCGACGATGCGCGGCCAGTCGTACTTGTGGCCGCCGGAGCCGGCGCCGTCAAACCACAGGATGTCAATCGGCCCGTACGGCTCGATCAGCTCGGTCACCTGGCTGATGAAATAATCGTCGTACGCACGCGGGTCGCTGTGAAAGTCGACCTTGCCACCCCATTCAGCGGGCGAGTAATACAGCCCGACGGCCAGCCCGTGCTTCTTGAATGCCTCGACGTACTCGCGGACGACGTCTCCCCTGCCCCGCTTCCAAGGCGAGGACGCGACAGAGAAGCCGGTGTGCTTCGACGGCCAGTTGGCAAAACCGTCGTGGTGCTTGGCCGTCATCACGGCGTACTTGAAACCGGCGGCCGCGGCCGTCTCCGCCCACTGGCTGCAGTCGAGCTTCGTCGGATTGAACTTCTCGGGCGACATCGGCTTGCCGTCCCAGTCGCGGTGCCCCTCGTAAAAAGTCCGGATGCCGAAATGAAGGAACAGCCCGAGCTCCCAGGCCTGGTACTCGATCTGGCGCGGCTTTGGCTTGACAAGGTCAGCCATGTGTTCGGTCCTCATTCTCGCCCGGTGGCCCGGCGTGACGGGCCGTATGCCAAGGCAACATCGGAGATGGCCTCGTTCCGCGAACGAAGCCGTTGATGCGCGGCACGATCTTTCGTCCACACCTTGCGTCGCAGACGAAGATGTGCCCGTTTCTGATTGCTCTCAAAAAAAACTCGACTCGACAGACAATCCGTCATGGACATAACCGTGGAGCCAGCAGTGCATTACGCCCGCCA
>Ga0180436_10002948_pt1 | contig 15821 bp, 14 predicted proteins | sample SS_ome_2_FD_132434 | JGI IMG/M metagenome (GOLD analysis project Ga0180436, IMG submission 132434) | Hypersaline lake sediment archaeal communities from the Salton Sea, California, USA - SS_3_S_2 metaG | ecosystem: Environmental > Aquatic > Non-marine Saline and Alkaline > Hypersaline >...
CGCGCAGCACCTCGGACGCGGCGACCCGCTCGTCCTTCGCTCCTGAGATGCACCGGGCGAACACCGCCTCGGCGATCGTCGGGGCCGGGACGCCGAGGTCGAGGGCGCTCTGGCTCGTCCACTTGCCCGTGCCCTTCTGGCCCGCCTTGTCCAGGATGATCTCGGTCACAGGCCGGCCCGTGTCGGGATCGACCTTCGCGAGAATCTCGGCCGTTATCTGGATGAGGTACGAGTCGAGGTCGCCCTCGTTCCAGCTCGTGAAGACCTCGTGCATCTCCATCTCGTTCATCCCGAGCGCGTACTTCATCAGGTAGTAGGCCTCGCTGATGAGCTGCATGTCGCCGTACTCGATGCCGTTGTGGACCATCTTGACGTAGTGGCCCGCGCCGTCCGCGCCGATGTAGGTGCAACACGGGTCGCCGTCCACCTGCGCGGCGACCTTCGTGAATATCGGCTCGACCAGCTTGTACGCCTCGGGCTGTCCGCCGGGCATGATTGCCGGGCCCTTGAGAGCGCCCTCCTCGCCGCCCGAGACGCCCGTCCCGATGTAAAGGATGCCCTTCTCCGCCAGCTTCTTGTTCCGGCGGATCGTGTCGCCGAAGAACGAGTTTCCGCCGTCGATCAGGAGGTCGCCCGGCTCGAGGTGCGGGACGAGCAGGCCGATGAAGTCGTCCACCGCCTGGCCCGCCTTCACGAGCATCATGATCTTCCTCGGTCGCTCGAGCGCGGCGACCAGCTCCTCGATCGAGCGAGTGCCGACGATATTCTTGCCCTGCGCGCGGCCCGCGACAAACTTGTCCACCTTCTCGACCGTGCGGTTGAACACCGCGACCGAGAAGCCCTTGCTTTCCATGTTGAGGACGAGGTTCTCGCCCATCACGGCAAGCCCGATCAGCCCGATATCACACTTCGCCACGTCACGCCTCCTTTAGATGAGCCAGGTAGTGCACGTTCGGCAATCCGGTTCTAAATCTCCGCGTACTCAGCGGTCTCTGCGGTGAGTCTTCGTTATGTCCCTGCCGCATATCCGGTGCGGAAAATACCGCATTTCGCCCGCATAATCAACAGTTTCCGCTGTGGCGCGGCTTTACTCTTGACGCGCGGCGAGGCGGCGGGGGATAATACGGGGAGAATGTGGGAAGCGATCGCGGCAAACAAACGGAAGTCGGTCGTGCTCATCACGGCCATGGGCATGCTCATGATCGGCGCGGGCATGCTCATCGCCGAGTCCATCGCGCCGGGCGCGTGGCTCGCCGGCGGTGGAATCGCGTTTACGCTCTGGGCTCTGCTGGCGCTCGCGAGCTACTACGGGGGCGACGGCATCTTCCTCGCGAGCGTCGGCGCGAAGAAGATCGAGAAGCAGGACCACCCGATGCTCTTCAACATCGTCGAGGAGATGTGCATCGCGGCCGGGCTCTCGACGATGCCGAAGATATACATCGTCGACGACCCGAGGCCCAACGCGTTCGCCGTCGGCCGCGACCCCGCGCACGCGTCCGTCGCGGTCACCGCCGGCCTGCTCAACCGGCTGAACCGCGACGAGGTGCAGGGCGTGGTCGCGCACGAGCTGGCGCACGTCCACAACCGCGACATCCTGTACGTGATGATCGCGGCCGTGATGGTCGGCGTCATCGCGCTGATGAGCGACTTCTTCCTGCGCTACCTCTGGTTCACCGGCGGGCGGCACCGGGGCCGGCGCAAGGGCGGCGACCAGGCCCAGGCCGTCATTCTGATAATCGGCATCGCCCTCGCCATACTCGGGCCGATCGCGGCTCAGCTCCTCTATTTCGCGCTGTCGAGAAAGCGGGAGTACCTGGCCGACGCCTGCGGCGCGCAGTTCTCGCGCTATCCCGAGGGGCTCGCGTCGGCGCTCGAGAAGATCGCGTCTGACCCCGGGCTCCGGGACCAGAAGAACCGTGCGATGGCGCCGATGTACATCGTGAACCCGGCCGCCGCGGCCGCGTTCGCGGCGATCGGCCTGACCTCGACGCACCCGCCGACGAAGGAGCGCATCCGCATCCTGCGCTCGATGGGCGGCGCGTCCCTCGCCGACTACGAGGCGGCGTTCACCCAGGCCGAGGGCGGCTCGTCGATCATCCCGAGGAGCGCGCTCAAGACGGCCCGGCCCGTCGGCGTCCGGCCCGCGTGGCGCGAGGACGAGACGGCGCGGCCCGCGGTCGATGCGCGCGAAAAGGCGCGTGAGACCGCCGACCTGCTCTGGAAGCTGAACAAGTACGGGATCATCGCCTGCGCGTGCGGCGCGCGGCTCAAGGTGCCGCCGGGCTTCACGCGGCCGCAGGTCGCCTGCCCGCGCTGCCGGCGCGTCCACGACGTGCCGCGGGCGTGAGGGGGGGCGCTTCGGGGGATTACGTGGAAACGGAAGGCCGGGAGCCACGGCGGCGGGCTTGCTTCGCCCGGCAGATTCGCTTGATGATCGTTATCTCGTTGCCCTTCTCGTTGTAGAACACCTCGTCGCAGAGGTTGCGCATGAGAAAGAGCCCGCGCCCGTGCTCCCGCAGTATGTTCTCGGGAAGCGTGGGGTCAGGCACCGCGGCGGGGTTGAACCCGTTGCCCTCGTCGGACACGACGAGCGTCACCGCGTCGCCCGCTGTTTCGCAACTGATGTGGACGAGCTTGGTCGAGTCGGAGCCGTTGCCGTGCTCGACCGCGTTGACGACGGCCTCCTGCGCGGCGAGCTTGACGTCGAAGACCGCGTCGTCCGGCCAGCCGAGCTTGTCGAAGAAGCGCGACAGCCGGTCCGCGACCTCGTTGACGCTGTCGCGGTGGCTCTGCAGGTCGAAGGTGACTTTTCGCATGGCGCTCGTTCGCATCGCTGTTTCCTGCCGCGGGACGGGGCTATTCCGCGCCCAGCGCTTCCTCGACGCTCGTGTACGTCCGGAACATGTCCGCGACCTTCGTCATCTCGAGGATGCTGGCGACCTTCGGCCGGGGGTTGACCAGCCGCAGTTTGGCGCCGCCCCGGTTGACCTTGACGTATGCGGCCACAAGCGCGGCTATGCCGAGCGAGCTCACGTACGGAACGTCCGACAGGTCCAGGACGAAAGTCGTCTTGCCGCCGTCAAGTTCGGTCGCGATCGCCTGTGTCACGACCGCCTGGTCATCGCGCGACACGATCTCGTCCGCGAGCGCGATCACCACGGCCCCGTTGGCTTCTGAGACGTCTATTTTCACGATTCAGCCCCTTCATCTCGAAAACAACCTCGAAAGCAGGCCCCGCCGCACCCCGACCGCGCCGTGGGGGCAGAGCTCCTGACAGCAGAAACACCTTATACAGGAAGTATCGTCAATTCTCACACGGCGGTCAATTATTTTCATCGCGCCGGCCGGGCATGATTCCGCGCAGACGCCGCAGACGCGGCAGGTCTTGTGGTCGATGCTGGGCCGCGCGGTGGCCAGGCGCCGCATCAGGCCGCTGAGAAAGCCCGGGACGAACATCAGCCGGCCCATCGTCGGCGGCGTGACGCGCCCCGGCCGCAGTTCGCCCACCGCGCAGCCGGCCAGCTCTATCTTGTCGAGGTCCGTCTCGCCGACCCGGAGCCCGTCGGCCCGCGCCGCGCGGGCCGCGGCCAGCACCGGCACGTCCGCGTCCTCGAACCCGAGGAGCGAAGTCAGCACCGCGTCAAGGGCGAACGGGTCCGCGCTCGCGGCGATGAATCCGAACTGCCGCGGGCGGCCGTGGCACGGGCCGGTCCCCTCCATCCCAACGACGCCGTCGGCGATGCTGAGCGCCGGCGCGACGGCGGAGCATATCTCGACGAGCACACGCGCAAAGAGCGCGGCGTCGCGGCCCGCGCTCATGTGCCATGCGATCTTCTGCCTGCCGACGACGCATCCGAACAGGTTCTTCACCGCGAGCGTGAGGAACATCTGCTGGTGCGTCTTCACCTTCGGGAGGTTGATGAGCACGTCGGCCTCGACGGCGGGCCGGGCGAGCGGGAGCTTGCGGAACCGCGCCCCCTTCGGCCGCGCGGCCTCGACCGGCTCGGTGAACTCGACGAGCGGCAGGCCAAGCCGCGACGCGACGGCCGCGATGCCCGTCGCGTCCGCGACGACGGGCAGTGTCTTCACGCCCGGGCTGTCGCCGATCTCGACGCGCCCGCCCGCGCCCGCCGCGATGCGCGCGACGGCGGCGGCGACCTCGGGGTGCGTGGTGGCCGCGGCCTCCGGCGGATGGGCCGCGATGAGGTTCGGCTTCAGGAGGACGCGCGCGCCCGGCCGCACGAACCGCCCGATGCCGCCCAAGAGATCGATGACCTCGGCGACCGCGCGCTCGATGTTCCCGGGCGCATAGTCGGCGCACCGGGCGAGCGCCACCCGGCTCGGCGTCGGACGCGATGGTGGGGCGGGGGGATCCGCGTGCTCCATCATGATGACACAGCATAGCATGGCCCCCGTGCCCATGCAACCGACGAGAGCCGCGTGCCCAAGGTGCGGCGTTCGCGCGGGCGCGCGGCCCCACATGTTGGGCCTGGCCGCCGCGTGTCAAACGACGTAACCGAGATAGTCCTAAAGTCTTACGAAAATTCTGTCGATATAAGACACATATTGTCCGTTGGCAACGCGCCCGGAGTCCGCGCACTTTTTGACTGTCGGTCATCCTGCGCTCCTGTCGGTGCGGAGAGGCGGCGCCTGTGACACAACTGAACCCCACGCTCGCGGACGGGCTTTGGTCCTGGCGGCAACACCTGCAGGATGCGGCCATGATCATATCGACCCTCCTGCCCGAGGAGACGATAAGCGCCGCGAAGATGCTGGCGAAGGACGCGGCCCGGCGCGACCGCGCCGTGGTGCTGACCCGCGCGGGCGCGACACAGCCGCTCTTCTGGCTCGTCCCGCCGGGCAAGGAACTTGACACGGTCGCGCCCGACGTCGTCCTTCTCTTGATACAGAACAAGTTCACCGCGTCCACGAAGCTCCTGCTCGCCACGGCCACGCACGTGGTGCTCATCACGGGCAGTAGCGCGGACGACCGGAGCGAGTCGGAAAAGTGGCTCAAGGTGATCGTTCAGGAATCGGCCCGGAACCATGTGGAGGTGGTGGTTGTGGCCGAGGGGCGGCTTGCCGCACGCGAGACACGCGAGTACCTGGCCGGGACGGCCGACCGGCGGTTCGGCGGCCGTATGAGCTGGCGCCACCTGCCGGCTCACAGTGTGAAGAACGCGATGCCGCACGAGGAGGAGGGGCCTATGCCAGCGACGAAGTTGCGGCCCATGCAGTTCTCGGAGGCCGAACTGCGGGTTCAGGAATGGGAGAAGAGCTTCCGCAAGGCCGAAAGACTGCTTCAGGAGGCGCACGAGGCCTTGCGGAAACAGTGGGCGAAATCCGGAACGCCGTTGCCGCCGTTCCCGTCCGCCGAGGCCCCGGGCCGGGAGAGTCGCGCGGTCTGACGCCGCCGGAGCGCGCCCGCCGGCCGAGGCCCCGTGCCGAATCCCGCCCCGTCACAGGCGGGCACAGATGCCCCACGGGTATTCGCCGCAAAACCCGCCGTGTCGATTCCGCCCCGTTCCTGCTATAATCTTCAGCTCGACAACTTGCCGGACCCACATCGCCCGGAGGCCGCGGCCCGATGATATCACTCTCCACCGTGTGGAACCACAAGGCCGCACCCGGCCTCGCCGGTGTCTTTGCGGCCGGGCGCAGGATTGGGTTCGAGTCGTTCGAGCTCGGCGTGTCGTCCGCGCGGGCCGACCTGCGCGCGGTCGAAGCCGAGATCGAGCAAAACGGCACGCAGATATCGAGCATCCACGCGGTTTGGAGCGAGGGCGAGGTCCCGCGCGAGAGCCGGTTCGGCGATTGGATCGCCGAGCCGGACGAAGCCCGCCGCCGCGAGGGCGTGCGGCTCGTCCGCGAGACGCTCGACGCCGCGCGGCGCGTCGGCGCGAAGGCCGTGGTCCTCCACGCCGGCACTCTCCCGCTACCCGACGCCTGGCCGCTCCAGCAGGAGCTCCGGCGCCTCGCCGCGTCGAGCCCCGGCCCGCTCAGGGACCCGCCGGGGCTGGGCCGGTTCATCGAGGACCGCAAGCGCGTGGCGCCGCCGTATCTCCGCTCGCTCGAAACGAGCTTGGGGGAACTGTGCGAGCACGCGCCCGACGTCGCCGTTGCGCTCGAAAATCGCTACTACATCAACGACCTGCCGCACGGCGACGAGTTCCAACGGCTGTTCGACCGGGTCGGTGCGCCGAACCTGCGGGCCTGGCACGACGTCGGACACGCGTACCTCCTCGGGCGCATCGGGTTCCTCGACCAGCTCGATCTGCTCGAGCTCTGCCGCGGCCGGCTCGCGGGCGTGCACATGCACGACATCCGCGGCGTCGAAGATCATCGTCCGCCGGGCATGGGCGATTTCAATTTCGCCTGCCTGGCCGAGCACCTCGGGCCGGACGTCATCCGCGTGATGGAGATCGCGCCGAAGTTCGCCGCAAAGGAGGTCAAACGGGGCCGCCTGCACCTGGCGGAAATGTATGGCATCGAATAGGCGCGGAGCGCGGGACAGGATAGTGCTGGCGTCCGCGTCGCCGAGGCGCCGCGAACTGCTCGCGCAGATGGGCTATGCGTTCGACGTCGTGCCTGCGAACGTCGACGAGACCGTCCGCGCGGGCGCCGACCCCGCGCGCGAGGCGGAGCGGCTCGCCGCCGCCAAGGCGGGCGAGGTCGCCGCGCGAACTCCGCCGGCCGTCGTCATCGGCGCCGACACGCTCGTCGCGCTCGGCGTCGAGATCATCGGCAAGCCGCGCGACCGCGCCCACGCCGCCGAGATGCTCCGCCGCCTGAGCGGAACCGCCCATCGCGTCATCACCGGCGTCTGCGTTGTGGACAACCGGCGCGGCGCCGCCGTGGCCGAAACGGACGCCGTCTCGACCGCCATCACGATGAGGCCGATGTCCGAGGACGAGATACGGGCGTACGTCGAGAGCGGCGAGGCCGACGGCAAGTCGGGCGCATACGCGATCCAGGAGACGGCCGACCGGTACGTCCTCAAGGCCGAGGGGAGCTTCACCAACGTCGTCGGCCTGCCGACCGAACGGCTCGGCGAGATGCTCGCCGCCCTCGGGCTTCGGCCGGCGGGCGCCGCCGGCTAAGCGCGGCCACGCGCGGCAAGTTCTCCGTAAGCGCGCCGAAGCAGACGGGTCACCGGGCCGGGCGCGTTTGGAATTTCGCGCCCCTCGACCGACCGGACGGGCATGACCTCCATCAGCGAGTTCGTGAGAAAAACTTCGTCTGCGTACTTGAGTTCGGCGAGGCCGAACGCCGCCTCGTCGATCGCGTGCCCGGCGGTGCGGCCGAGCGCGATGACGGCGGCGCGCGTGACGCCCGGCAGGATGTTCAGGTCGAGCGGCGGCGTCGCGAGACGGCCGCCCCGCACGCAGAAGACGTTGCTGGTCGCGCCCTCGGCGACCCGCCCGGCCGCGTCGAGCAGGACGGCCTCGTCGGCGCCGCGCTCCTTCGCCTCGCGCTTCGCCAATATGCTCGCGATGTAGCTCGTCGTCTTGTGGCGGCGGACGGGGGACGCGCTGTCGTGCGTCAGCGAGGAGACGGCGACTTTCGCCCCGCGCTCGTACAGCCCGGACGGACAGGGGCGCAGTTCGCGCGCTTCGATGACGAGCGCCGGCTCCATCGGCCCGTCCGGCGCGAGCGCGCCCGCGTGCGTCCCGCGCGAGAGCGTGATGCGGAGGTATGCGTCGCCGAGCCCGTTGAGCTCGATGAGCCGCGCGGCCGCGCCGGCGAGGGCGTCCCGCGCGGGCATCGGGATGCCGAGCGCGGAGGCCGAATCGGCGAGCCGGTCGATATGCTCGGCCATCAGGAACGGAACGCCGCCGTAGGCACGGACCGTCTCGAACAACCCGTCGCCGTAGAGGAAGCTCCGGTCGAACGCGCTCACGGTCGCCGCCTCGCGCTCGACGACCTCGCCGTTCACGTACACGAACCCGCCCATCGCCCGGCCCTCCGTTGCCCGTGTGGTCCCGGCCATTATACGGCATGACGGGGCGTCGGGCGGACACCTTTTTCGCGGGCGCGCCGTTTGCTTGCGCGCGCGGGGCTCCGCCGGTATAATCCGCCCCTTGCGGGGCCACGACGACACACCGACAGGCGCGCCCGGTGCGTGGTATTCGCGCGACGCCGCGAACACCAGGCCGGGTCGGCCAAACAGTTAAGGAGAGCGTGATGAGCGGACGAGAGTATGTGGACAGCGTCATTCAGCGTGTTCAGAAACGCGACCCGGATCAGCCCGAGTTTCACCAGGCCGTCACGGAGGTGCTCGAAACGCTGGTTCCTGTGTTCGACCGGCATCCTGAATACAGGAAGGCCCGCATCCTCGAGCGGATCACCGAGCCGGAACGCCAGGTGTTGTTCCGCGTGCCATGGCAGGACGACAAGGGAGAGGTCCAGGTCAATCGCGGCATGCGGGTGCAGTTCAACAGCGCCCTCGGCCCGTACAAGGGCGGCCTGCGGTTCCACCCGTCCGTCCGGCTGAGCATCATAAAGTTCCTCGGGTTCGAGCAGGTTTTCAAGAACTCGCTGACCGGGCTCGGCATGGGCGGCGGAAAGGGTGGCAGCGATTTCGACCCCAAGGACAAATCGGACGACGAGATGATGAGGTTCTGCCAGAGCTTCATGACCGAGATGTTTCGGCACATCGGCGCGACGACCGACGTGCCCGCGGGCGACATCGGCGTCGGCATCCGCGCGATCGGATATCTGTTCGGCCAATACAAGCGGCTCACGAAACGGTTCGACGGCGTCGTGACCGGCAAGGGCCTCAACTGGGGCGGTAGCCAGGTGCGCCGCGAGGCGACCGGGTTCGCACTGCTCTACTTCGTCGAGGAGATGCTCGCCGGCATCGGCAAGAAGTTCGACGGCCGGCGCGTCGTCATTTCCGGCTCGGGCAACGTCGCGATGTACGCCCTGAAGAAGGCCCACGAGCTCGGGGCCACCGTCGTCGCCATGTCGGACAGCGGCGGATACATACACGAGCCGGACGGCGTCGATTTCGAGACGATCCGCCGGATCAAGGAGGATGAGCGCGGGCGCATAAAGGACTACGTCAAGGACCGCCCCGGCGCCTCGTACCATGAGGTGTGCAAGGGAATCTGGACCATCCCGGCGGACATCGCCCTGCCGTGTGCGACGCAGAACGAGCTCGACGGAGACGACGCCGAGACGCTCGTCAAGAACGGTTGCCTGCTGGTCGCCGAGGGCGCCAACATGCCCTGCACGCGCGAGGCCATCCGGGTGTTCCACAAGAACGGCGTTGCCTACGGCCCGGGCAAAGCGGCGAACGCGGGCGGCGTCTCGACGTCTGCGCTCGAGATGTCCCAGAACAGCATCATGCTGATGTGGACGTTCGAAGAGGTCGATGCCAAGCTCAAGCAGATCATGAAGAACATCTACGCGGCCGCAACACGGGCGGCCGACGAGTACGGCTGTCCCGGCAACCTCGAAACCGGCGCCAACATCGCCGGGTTCGTGAAGGTCGCCGACGCGATGCTCGAGCAGGGGCTGGTGTAGGCGCCGCCCCCGGCTCCGCTCCCGGCCGCATCGGGCGCCGCCCGCGCCGCGCCCGGCGCCCGCGGAAGACCTGAAATGACACACAAAGGCGGAAACGTCAGGATCAAGCGCGAGGTGCGGGAACTCTCGCTCCTGTTCGAAATCAGCCAGATTCTCGACCAGAGCCCCGACCTGCACGACGTGCTGTCGCCCGTGCTCAAGGCGATGGCCAACCACATCCGCATCGTCCACGGCACGATCGCGCTCCTCAACCGCGAGACGTCCGAGATAGTCACCGAGGCGGCCTACGGCCTCTCGACCAGCCAGCAGGAGCGCGGCACGTACAAGCCCGGCGAGGGCATCACCGGCCGCGTCGTCGCGACCGGCAAGCCGGCCGTCGTCCCCCGCGTCTCCGAAGAGCCCGAGTTCCTGAACCGCACCGGCGTCCGCAAGACGCGCCGCAAGAAGGATGTCTCCTTCATCTGCGTGCCCATCAAGCTCGACAAGCAGACCATCGGCGCGCTCAGCGTCGACCGCGCCTTCAGCGAGAAGGCCGCGCTCGACGACGACGTCCGCATCCTGTCCATCATCGAGGCGATGATGGCGCAGGCCGTCCGCCTGCGCCGCTCGGCCCAGGAGGAGCGCCGGCGCCTGCTCGACGAGAACCTTCGGCTCCAGGAGGAGCTCAAGGACCGGTTCCGGCCCGCGAACATCGTCGGCAACGCGGGCGTGATGCAGGCCGTCTACGACCTCATCGGCCAGGTCTCGAAGAGCGACGCCACCGTCCTCATCTACGGCGAGAGCGGCGTCGGGAAGGAACTCGTCGCGCACGCCATCCACTACAACAGTCTCCGCGCGCGCAAGCCCTTCATCAAGGTCAACTGCGCCGCCCTGCCCGAGAGCGTGCTCGAGAGCGAGCTCTTCGGCCACGAGAAGGGCGCGTTCACCGGGGCCATCGCGCGCCGCCAGGGTCGCTTCGAGCTCGCGCACGGCGGGACGATCTTCTTCGACGAGATAGGCGACCTCTCCCACGCGACGCAGATAAAGCTCCTGCGCGTGCTCCAGGAGCGCGAGTTCGAGCGCGTCGGCGGCGCCGATCCCATCAAGGCCGACGTCCGCGTCGTCGCCGCCACGAACCGCAACCTCGAAGAGCTCGTCGCCGAGGGCGCCTTCCGCCAGGACCTCTATTACCGGCTCAACGTCTTCCCCATCCACATCCCCGCGCTGCGCGAGCGGAAGACCGACATCCTGCTCCTGGCCGACCACTTCGTCGAGAAATACAGCAAGGCCAACCACAAGACCACCCGCCGCATCTCGACCCCGGCCATCGACATGATGATGCGCTACCACTGGCCCGGCAACGTCCGCGAGCTCGAAAACTGCATCGAGCGAGCCGTCCTCCTCAGCACCGACGACGTCATCCACGGCCACCACATGCCCCCGACGCTCCAGACCGCCGAGGCCAGCGGAACCGTCCACGCCGGCACGCTCCAGTCCGAGCTCGACAACGTCGAGCGGGAGCTCATCATCGACGCGCTCAAGAGCTCGCGCGGGAACCAGGTCAAGGCCGCCCGCGCACTCGGCATCACCGAGCGCATCATGGGCCTGCGCATAGCCAAGCACAACATCAGCCCGCGCCGCTTCCGCGACCGGACATAGGTTCTCCGCACACCCCACCACGCCGCACTTCCACACCCCCACACCCCCACACCCCCGCGCAACCCCGCCGCCACGACCAACCGCCTGAGGGGATACATATACTATTTTGACTCACGTGAGCCAGAATAGTATACATATCACGGGCTGGGCGGAGATGGCCTGCAAGGCAGAAACGCTACGAATATGTATGTGCCCCGGCTTTGTCCTACATTTGCGTGGGACGCTGCCGCCGGGGCCGCCAGCGCCACCAGGCGCGCATGAGGGGAGCTAACGTTCGTTGGGATAGCAGGTTCCGCACGCGGCGGCCTGGGCTGGGGGTCCTCCGTTCCTGCCCGGGCACGTGGTTTGCATTGGGCCGCGTGTAGTGTGTGGCGTATCGCGGCGGGTTTGCGGCGACTCTTGGAGGAGGAACGGGATGAAACGATTGGGCCTCATCGGACGGGTCGGGTTGCTCGTGTTGTTGCATTGCGGCGTCGGGATCGGGGCCGACGGCGACGCCACCCCGGCCTCGGTCGATACTGTGTGGGTTCTGCTCGCCGCGTTTCTCGTCTTCTTCATGCAGGCGGGGTTCGGCATGCTGGAGGCGGGCTTCACCCGCGCGAAGAACGCGTGCAACATCCTGACGAAGAACGTCCTCGACTACTGCGTCGCGAGCTTGGCCTTCTTCCTGGTCGGGTATGCGCTGATGTTCGGCGGCGGTAATGGCTTCGTCGGCTGGCGGGGGTTCGGGCTTTCGTCTTCGGCCGAAAACCCTTCGGGCGTGCCGCTCCTGGCGTTCTGGCTCTTCCAGGCGGCGTTCTGCGGTGCGGCGGCGACGATCGTCGCGGGCGCGATGGCCGAACGGATGAAGTTCCACGCGTACCTCATCTACACCGTCTTCATCAGCGCCCTCGTCTATCCCGTCATCGGCCACTGGATATGGTACGGCGGCGGGTGGCTGGCGCGGATGGGGTTCGGTGACTTCGCGGGCTCGACCGTCGTGCATGCGACCGGCGGGCTTGCGTCCCTGATCGGGACGATCATCCTTGGGCCGCGCATCGGCAAGTTCGCGCCGAACGGCGAGCCGAAGGCGATCGCGGGGCATTCTATCCCGCTCGCGACGCTTGGCGTCTTCGTCCTCTGGTTCGGCTGGTTCGGGTTCAACCCCGGCTCGGCGCTGGCGGTGGGGGACGGGAAGGTGGTCGCCCTTGTGGCGGTGAACACCAACCTCGCGGCCTGCGCGGGCGCCGTGGTGGCGATGGCCGTTGTCTGGCTGCGGTACGGGAAGCCGGACCTGTCGATGACGATGAACGGCGCGCTCGCCGGGCTGGTGGCGATTACGGCGTCGTGCGCGTTCGTCTCGCCGGCCGCGGCCATCGCGACCGGAGCGATCGCGGGCGTGGTCGTCGTCTTTGGCGTGGCCCTGCTGGACCGGGTGGGCGTCGACGACCCGGTCGGCGCGGTCCCCGTACACGCGATGAACGGCATCTGGGGCACGCTGGCGCTCGGCATCTGGGGGCAGAAATCGCTGGGGCTGGCGCGGGACGGGCTCCTGCACGGCGGCGGGTTCGCGCAGCTCGGGGTCCAGGCGCTGGGTGTCGCGGCGGTCGCGGCGTTCGTCATCGTTGCAATGGGCGCGGTCTTCCTGGTCATCAGGAAGACGGTCGGCCTGCGCGTGTCGCGGGCGGAGGAGCTTCGCGGGCTCGACATCGGCGAGCACGGGATGGAGGCCTACGCCGGGTTCCAGGTGTTCAGCACGCAGTGAGCGAAAGGAGCGGCAGATGAAACTCATCATCGCCTACATACAGCCCGAGAAGCTGAGCGACGTGAAGCAGGAGCTGTACAAGGCCGAGGTCTACAGGATGTCGGTGACGAACGCGCTCGGCTGTGGCCAGCAGAAGGGCTACACGGAATCGTACCGCGGCGTCGATTTCGAAGTGAACCTGCTCAAGAAAATCCGGCTCGAGATCGCGGTGAACGACAATTTCCGGCAACCGACGATAGACGCGATCATACGCGGCGCGCGCACCGGCGAGATCGGCGACGGCAAGATATTCGTGCTCGATATGCCGGAATGCATCCGCATCCGGACGGGCGAGACCGGCGGCCCCGCCATCGGCTGAGCGCGCCGCGGTTCCGTCCGCGCCAATCTGTTTGACAACCGGGCGGGCGCGCGGTTAGATTGTGGGGCATGGGAGTCTCTAGGACCAGCGGCGGCGGCGGAACCCGGCGGGCGCGGTGGGCTTTTCTGGGCCTGGCGCTGTTCGCGGGCTGTACGACGCAGGTGGGCTTCGTCCGCACCCGGGAGCCGCTCGAAAAGGACCGCATCCGCGACGTCCGCGTCGTCGCCGTCCTGCCGTTTCGCAACACGTCCAACGCGCCCGGCGCGGCCGGCATCATGCGCGCGGCCATCGAGGCCGGGCTCCACAAGTCGTTCCGCGTCGTCGACCGGACGAACCTCCGGCAACTCGAGATGGAGCGCGGGTTCAACGAGTCGGACCTTGTCGACCCCGAGACCCGCCACAAGGTCCGGATGACGGGCGCCGACACCGTCATATGCGGCGAGGTGATGAAGCACGCGTGCACCGAACAGACCGGATTCGAAAACGTCCGCGAGGTCGTGCCGGAGCAGAGCTACTACATCGACAACCAGGGCCGGCGGCGGGTGAGGACGACGGTCCGCACCGTCATCGTGCCCAAGCAGTACCTCCGCGTGCAGGCGACGGTGTCCGTCGCCGTTCAGATGGTCCGCCTCGCGGACGGCGCCGTGCTCGTCAGCCACTCGGGGACGCTGAGCGCGCGCGACCAGGGCGGCGGCTCGTCGCGGCGGAGCATCTCCGACGTGCGGGCCGGCGGCGAGATGCTGGACGAACTGACCGGGAGCGTGATCAACAGTTTCCTGGTCAGCGTGGTCCGGACAAAGGTCACCGAGTACCGCCGGCTGAACAAGTACTGGGGCGACGGCGTCAATGCCGCGCAGAACGGCGACTGGGAGATCGCCAGCCGCTACTTCTGGGCGAGGTACCTGAAGGACCGCGACAGCGCGAAGACGATGAACAACATCGCCGTCTGCATCGAGGCCACCGCCGACAGCGACCCGGCCCGGCTCAGGGAGGCGATAGGGCTGTACCGGCGGGCCATCGAGCTGGACTACGAGGACCTTTACTCCGAGAACCTGCACCGCGCCGAGGCCGTGCTCGGCGAGGTTCTCAGCCACGCCCCCGGCCAGCCGCCGTCCGAATGACGCGGCACCCGTCCGCGCCGCCGTTCAGCGAACGTATATGTGATTGGTGAAGAGCCAGGGGCGGCCGGCGAGCCGCGCCTCGACGCGGTAGACGCCCGGCCGCGCGTCGCGGTGGACCAGCTTGCGAGCGGTCGCCTGGGCCACAACCTCGGAGTTGCGCAGGAGGGCGACCTCGGCCTCGCGCGGCAGGGTGGCGGCGAACTCGCGCGGCCCGCCGGCCGCGACCTCGTCCCCCATTACGGCGGTCTCGTGCCCGCACCGCGCGGTGAACCGCGCGCCGGTCGCATCGCCGAGCAGGTCGTAGGCCGTGAAGCACCGGCCCGCGGCGAGCGCGTCGGTGAGCGCGGCGACGTCGGCCGCTCCGTCGCCCGCGGCCTCGGGCATCAGCACGTGGGTGCGGACGGTGCGGAACTGGTGCTCGGTCGGCAGGATGCGGAGCGGCGACCATCGGAACTTCGGGATGGGGAGGCGGATTTCGTGCGAGTCGAGAGCGCCGATGCCGGCGACGTGGCGGCGGAGGGCGGCTTCGTCCCACCGAGCCAGCACCTCCGGATGCGGCCCGGCGATCCCGGCGTCGGGATTCCGCAGCCCCGCGACCGGATGCCACGGGAAGACCCACTCGAACCAGTCGTGGATGTACGACCAGATTTCGATGCCGGCGTAGCAGTCGGTCCTCAGGTTCGGCCAGGCCTGCCGCTTGCGATAAACCTTCCCGCGGTTGGACCGTTCGGGGTGTGCGATGAAGGCGGTGCCGCCGCGCCGCGCGATTTCCGGCAGGTACTCGTTCGGATGCGTGCGGCGCCACGGGTCGGACCGGTCCAGTCCGAGCACGACCGCGTGCCCTTTGCTGGATGAGACCTCGACGCCGACGGCCAGGAGCACTCCGTCGTGCCAGCCCTCCCACCCCTCGCGCCGCGCCTCGAGCGTGCCGTGGTCGGCGATGACCACGTAGTCGAGGCCCGTCTGTTTTGCGCACTCGATGATGTAGGGCATGCGGCCGAAGCTGTCGGAGTACGCCGTGTGGACGTGTATCACGCCCGTGTATTCGCGGAGCTCGTCCATTCGTCTCTCAGGGTGTTTCGGTTTCCGCGGCGGCGCGGATCGCGCCGTACGATGATTTTTCGAGCACGAAGAACGCGCCGCCCATGAGGCACACGATGATGAACACCGCGTCGCCGATGGCGCCGATGGCCGCGCCCTCCTGGATGCCGACGAGCGGGAACAGGAGGGCCATAGCCGCCATGCCCTGGCCCGCGCCCGCGGGGACGAGCGGGAGCACGCGTATGACCATCGCAGGCGCGACGATGAGGGCGCAGTGCCAGGGCTTGATGTCGACGCCGACCGCGAGGCCGTAAAGGTAGTAGGCCGCGTACAGCGGGACCTGCGCGATGATGGACGCCGCCGCCGCCCACGCCAGCTCGCGCGGATGGTC
>Ga0180436_10002949_pt1 | contig 15818 bp, 12 predicted proteins | sample SS_ome_2_FD_132434 | JGI IMG/M metagenome (GOLD analysis project Ga0180436, IMG submission 132434) | Hypersaline lake sediment archaeal communities from the Salton Sea, California, USA - SS_3_S_2 metaG | ecosystem: Environmental > Aquatic > Non-marine Saline and Alkaline > Hypersaline >...
TCCGGCATCTCCGATCTCTTGGCTCATGACGCGGCGCTGCTGCGGGTGGCGAGTTCCGAGGGCGTCGACATAGCCGCGAAGCAGGAACTCGCAACGGCCGAATTGGGCATCGGCATCGAGGAGTTCCTCGCGCGGCGCACGGGCCGGCCGGAGGGGGGCCCCTATCCGTCCCGCGTCACCATTGAGCAGGTCGTGGCGACGGCTCCGCTGAAGCACTGGCATGCGCTGCGAACCTTGGCGCTGATCTACGACGACGTCAGCGGCAATCATGTGGGCAGCCGTTACAGCTCGAAGCAGAACGACTACAGCCGCCGGGCGCGCTGGGCCGAACAGTCGCTCTACCGGACGGGCGTCGGGCTGGTCTACGCGCCGATTCGGAGGGCGGACAAGCCCGAAGTGCGGGTGATTCCGGGGCCGCTTCCGGCCGCCACATACTGCGTTCAGGTGGTTTGGCGGACGCAGTCTGGCGCCGGCGGCGCTCCGAGCGAGGTCCTGATCGTGACGCTGACGGAGAACGGAACGATCGGGGTGAGGGCGTCCGGAGCGCCGGATGGCGCGGCCGGCTTTGACGTCTATGCCGGCGGTTCAGCGGAGAGCGTCACTAAGCAGAACAGCGGGATGACGGCAGCGGGTGATGAGTGGGTGCTGCCCGCCGGGGGGCTGGTCGACGGCGAGGGGCCGGCGGCGGGCCAGTCCCCCGATTTCTACTTGCACAACGACCGCATCTTGCAGCGAGGGTAGGGAAGTGTCGCGGATCACACAACCAGTCATAAACACATTGCTCGGTCTTCTGCGCTCGAGCGGCGGGATGGCGGCGGCCACGGCGGAGATCGCGGTCAACGACGGGCTCCGGCTCGAACCGTTGGCCGGGGAGCAGATCGTCGCGGGGAGCGCAAAGCCGGGCATTGGCGCCCGCGGGGGGCTGACGCGGTATCCGTTCCTCCAGGTCTACTGCGACCGGCTGGTCAACCAGCAACGCGAGAAGTTCCGGAGTTTTTCCGGATCCGCCCGGATCGTGATTGAGTTGTGGACCTCCGAAGAGCGGGCGGAGGAGATGGAGCAGAGACTGTACGCCTACGTGGAGGCCGTCACCAGGGTGCTGGAGCGCAATCGCGGCGACTGGGGCCAGGGGGTTTCCTACGGCGGCGCCTACGAGGTACGCTTCGGCGAGATCAAGTCCGGCGGCAGGAACTACACGCAGTCGGCCAAGGTGCTCGCCGAGGTGCATGTGAGCCAGCCCTAGCGGGGGAGCGTCAGGGCGACTAGAGATGATTCCAAGGGTATCCGGCACGGGTACCGGAGTGTGTGCATATGTCTTGTTACGTATCGTCAAAAGAGAATCGCTATTACGCGGCAATCGAACAGAGCTTCGGATACGCGGCCACGGTTACGGAAGATAACCGGTTGCCCGCAATCAAGCTGGAAGCCAGCCAGAGAACGGATCGCCCGCAGCGGCGCGACAAGACCGGCACGCGGACGTTCCTGGGGCTGCCCGAGCAACTGCGCCGGGAGACGAGCTTCGAGATCACGAACTACATGACGAGCTGGGCTTCCGGGGCGGCCGCGCCAAGCTACGGCCCCCTTTTTCAGGCCGGGCTGGGAAGCGATCCGCTGGTGTTTGCGGGCGGGACCGTTGGTTCTCTCGTGGGCGTGCAACTCCGGTTTGCGGCGCCGCACGGGCTCGTGAGCGGGCAGGGAATCAGTTGCGGCGGCGAGATCCGGTTCGTGATGGCCGTGTTGGACGAGTACGAAGTGGTGCTCAACGCGCCTCTCACGGAGGAGCAGGCGGCGGGCTGGCCGGTGGACCGGACGGTGACCTACCAGCCCGCCAGTGAGCTGCCGAGCGTCAGCATTTACGACCATTGGAGCCCCTCGGCCGCCGTACAGCGGATTGTCGCCGGCTCGGTTGTGGATCAGGTGGGAATCACGATCAACGGGGATTTCCACGAGTTCCTTTTCGGCGGTCCGGCGGCGGACCTGATCGATAGCGCGAGCTTTGAGTCGGGCCAGGCCGGACTCACGCAGTTCCCGGCCGAACCAACTCCGGCGGGCGTTGATTACGCGCTGGTTCCGGGCCATCTAGGGCAGGTCTGGCTGGGCAACAATCCGGATCAGTTCCACACGCTCACGAAAGCGCGGATCTCGGTGAACAACGGCGTCTCCCTGCGGGCCAAGGAGTTTGGGTTCACGAACCCGCGATGCATCGTCGCCGGCGACCGTTCCGTGACGGCGGACTTCAGCCTGTTTGAGAAGCCGGATACGCCGACGGAGAGCTTGTACCAAGCGTCCCGGCAACGGTCTCCTATCAGCGCCATGTTCCAGCTTGGCCAGCAACCGGCGCAGCTCTGCGGCGTGTACCTGCCGAGTCTGACGCCGGAGGTCCCAGAGTTCCACGATGAGGAGGCACAACTGGAGTGGCGCTTCCAGAGCTGCCGCGCCCAGGGTCTGCTCGACGATGAAATCTACATTGCATTCGGTTGATGACATGGAATACGAAAGCACAGTAACGCAGGAGTCGAAGACGGCTGAGGGAGTCCGGTTCACGATCCGGCGGATGTCGTTCGGGCGCCGTCTCGAGCTGACGACGCGGATTCGTGAGATGGGGGCGCGGATTCAGTTCCTCGAGTCGGGAGGGGATCTCCAAGACAAGGTTGAATCGGCGCTGATGACGAATGAGATCGAGCGGCTGTACCTTCAGTGGGGGTTGAAAGAGATTCGAGGTCTTCGAATCGATAGTGTTGAAGCCACAGTAGATAGCTTGATATCAGACGGGCCGGAGGAGCTGTTTCGGGAAATCGTGGCGGCGATCAAGTCCGAGTGCGGGCTGTCCGAGGCTGAACGAAAAAACTGATTGTCGCCTTCCACTTCCAATTTGCGAACCAGGCCGCCTGGAAGTGCGACAGTTGCCGCGCAAGCGGCCTGGAGAAGAAGCGGAACTGCGGTTGGCTCGGATCGGAAGACGACGGGATGGGGCGGCCCGTTTGGGTCCGGAAGCGGGCGGCTACGACTGTTTGCCCGGTGAGTTACATCACGCCGCAAAGTCTGGCCTGGATTGAGCGGTTCTCGGTCTGGAAGCTAATGGGCGGAGCGAAGCTGGAGAGCCTGCCGGCAAGAACGGTGGAGGCCCTCTGCGTACTGGAGAACGAATTTCGGAAGGAGACTAGCGATGGCGGGCAGTGACGTGAACAGTTTGTTGACGCGTCTTCTGGGACTGTCGAAACCGGGGGCGCCGGCCCACCCGGCGTCAGAGGCGCTGGGGAGCCTGGCGTCCGGCGGGAGCCAACCGGGCGTCCCCGTTTCGGGTGAAGCGGGGAGTTCGCCGGGCGCCTTGCTGCGGGGTATTGCGGTGGCGGCCGCGGGCACGCCGGGCTCCTCCGATGTTGCGGAGGACCTTGCCCGCCAGCTCAATGAACTGACACGGACGGCCCAACTCCAAACGAAATCGCTCGAGCAGAACACCTCGGCGGTGATCGAGAACTCGGTTGTCACGGCTTCGGGGGGGCAAGGTTCCAAAGCGGGGAGTATTGCGAAGACGGTGCTGTCTTTTCTCGGCGGCGGGTTCGGTCTGGTGCAGCTTGTGGGTGGGCTTTTCGGCGGTACCGACGCGGAGACGGCTCCGGCAGCGGTCACCTACGCTCCGCCATCGCCGGTGCAGGCCGACTTGGGACTGTTGACGGCTTCCCCGGCGCTCCAGAGCGTTCGCTACGGGCAGGACGGGCTTCCCCGAACAACGGCGCCGGCCCCGGCGAGACCGGAAGTCACGATTCAGGTGCAGGCGATGGACAGCCGGTCGTTCCTGGATCACAGCGACGAGATCGCGCAGGCCGTGCGGACCGCGTTGCTGAATTCGCACACGCTCAACGACGTGGTGGCGGAGCTATAGACGAATATGAGCGATTTTCCAGTTCTGAAGTCGGGCGCGGTAGTGCAGTATCCGGCCGTCAAGAGGATCGGCTACTCGACGCGGGTGATGCGGTTCGTCGATGGGGCGGAGCAACGGTTCCGGCAGTGGGCGGCGCCGGAGAAGAGTTGGGTGATCCGCCTGGAGGACCTTGACGAGACGGAAGCGCAGTTGCTCGAGGCCTTTTTCGCGGAGCACCAGGGTTCGCTGGACGACTTCGCATTCACCGACCCCTGGAGCGGCGCCGAGCATTCCAGTTGCCGCATTGAGAACAGCGAGATGGAGTTCGAGCGCCTGGGCGAGAACCGGGTGCGAACCGGGATCGTGATCAAGGAGAACCGCTAGAGCCATGCCTTTCTTTCCCCAGTTTCCAACCGGCTCGACCGCCCAGTACCCGATGACGACAACGCGGCGGTCGCGAACCGTGGTCAACCAGATGCCGGACGGTTCCCGATGGAGCCTCGGAGACGCCGGCGCCGCCGGGATGATGTGGGAACTGCAGTTTGCCGGGTTGAGCGACCTTGAGTGGGCGGCGTTGCGGGACTTCTTCGAAACCTGTGAAGGCCGGTTGCACACGTTCACGTTCCTCGATCCAGCGGACAACCTGCTCTCTTCGAGCGAGGACCTGCAGGCGGCGGCGTGGAGCAACGATCCGCTGATTCAACTTTCCGCGGATGTCGCGGATCCGTTGGGTACAACGAGAGCGACGCGGGTGGCGAACACAGGCCAGGTGGGACAGAGAGTCCGGCAGAGCTTGAGCGCGCCGGGCAGCTACCACTACTGCTTCAGCTTCTATGGGCGGAGCGCCAGCCCGGAGCGGGTGACGATGCACCAGGCGGCGGATGGCGCCGTGGTATCCGAGCCGGCGCTGCTGACGAACGTCTGGAGGCGCTACTGCTGCTCTGGCACACCGGGTTCGCCTGCAGAGACTGTTGCGTTTGCCCTGGAGGTTGGCGCGGGCGCCGCTGTCGAGCTCTTTGGCTTGCAGGTCGAGGCGCAACCGGGCGCCGGGGCCTATAAGAGAACCGTGGGCGCGGGCGGGGTCCACGCCAGGGCGCGGTTTGCCGACGACACGATTCAATTGACTTCCACCCACGTGGACTCCCATTCCGCGATTGTCCGCATAGAGACCGCAATGACGAACTAGGTGACGATGGCCACGATCAACGAACTAAAGGAACAAGAGGTTCTCGAAACGCCGCTGCTGCTGTTCGAGTGCGAAACCGGCGCCGGGCAAGTGGAGCGATGGAGCACGCACGGGATACAGTATGACGGCGACGACTACGAGCCGCGGGTGCTCCAGCACAATGCTCTGGAGACCAGATCGCTTTCCAACGACGGCATCGACGCGTTGTCGCGCATTGTGCTGACACTGGCGAACGCGGATTCGCATTTCTCGCAGATCGAGCGCAGCGCCGGTTGGAAAGGGGCGAAGCTGACGGTCCGGTTTCTCTTCTTCAACCTGGCGCTCGGCGAGGCGGCCAGCGAGAGCGTCGTCATTTTCAAAGGCGTAGCCAACCCCCCGGACGAGATCACGGAGGCAGCCTTCCGGTTGAGCTTCAGCAACCGGCTCGGTTTGCAGCGGATTCTACTGCCGCCGGTCCGCATACAGCGGCGGTGTCCCTGGACGTTTCCGGCGACTGAGGAACAGCGCGCCGAGGCTATGGCCGGAGGAGCGGCGGGGCGATTCTCTCCTTTCTACCGCTGCGGGTACTCGGCGGGCGCCGGCGGCGGCGTGGGGAACCTGGACAACGGCCAGCCGTTCTCCGGTTGCGGCTACACCAGAGAGCAGTGCGAGGAGCGTGGGATGTTCCGGGAGGACCAGTCCGGGAACCCAACCAGGCGGTTCGGCGGCGTGGAGTATCTACCCGCCAGCATCATGGTTCGCAGCTACGGGGAGAAGGGCCATCACCTGTCGAGCAGTGTGGAGAACCAGGCCCGCTACAACGACTTCGTGCCGCTGGTCTACGGAACGGCGTGGTACGAGCCGCCGGTTGTCTTCGCCAGGAACGACGGCAACCTGACGCACCTGGAAATCCTCCTGGGGATGGGGGAGATCGAGGGCGTGGTGAAGGTGATCGTCAACAACATCGAGATCCCGGAGGGCGTCGCGGGCTCCGATATGACGGCATCGGGCTGGTACACGATGGCGAGCAACGGACGCCGCACCGGCGAATTCAACTATGACTTCCAAGACGATGCCGGCAACCCGCTGGGAGACCCGTACGGCAGCATGGCGTTCTTGTCGGTAGTGGCGCCGAACGATGTGAACGACGGGCGGGCGCTGCCGCGCGTTCAGGTTCTGTTGGATGGGCTGAAGCTGGAGACGTTCGATTCGAATGGTGTTTCGCTGGGAATGGGATTTTCGAAGAACCCGGCGTGGGTGCTGCTCGATCTGCTCCTCCGCTGTGGCTGGAGGCTCGCGGAGCTAGACATAGCGAGCTTCCATGCGGCGGCGCAGCACTGTGACGAGCAGATCGCGGCGAGCGACCTGCACGGGAACGCCGTCATTATCCCGCGCTTTGCCTGCAACCTGGTGGTCCGGAAGCGCCGCAGCGCGGCGGACCTGATTCGTGGGGTGCGCGGCGGGTCGGGCATGTATCTCGCGTACGGGGCCGGCGGGTTGCTGGAACTGCATGCCGAGAGCAGCGTCGCGGCGCAACAGCCTGAGAAGCCCGGCGGCAGCAATAGCACGATCGAACTGGCGTCCGGCTGGCCGGCGTACGAGTTCGGCGACGGGTCCTCGGAGTTCTCCGGGATACTCCGGCGGGATGACGGGAGCCCGGCGGTCCGGTTCTGGTCGAAGCCCACGGCGGACACGCCAAACCGCTACTCGGTCGAGTTCCAGGACGAGTTCAACGAGTATCAGCAAGATAGCCTTTCCGTGGTTGATGTCGACGATGCTCTGACGGCCGGCCAGGAGATCTGCGCCAGCCTGACGGCGCTCGGAATTCCGAATTTCAGCCAGGCGGCGCGAGTGGTGCGGCGGCAACTGGACAAGGACTTGCGGGGCAACGTCTTCGTGGAGTTCGAGACCAGCGTCCGCGCGATTGGCTTGAAGCCGGGCGACATCATCACGCTGACCTATCTCAAAGAGGGATACGAGCGCCAACCGTTTCGCGTGACACGAATCGCGGCGGGTTCGAACCACCACAGCGCCCGCATCACGGCACAGATCCATGACGATGCCTGGTATGGGGACACGGCCGGCGGATCGGGAAGTTCCGTGTCCCGGCGGCAACGGCCGGGCGAGATTGGGTTGCCGCGCCCACTGACGGGGAGCACTACCGGCGAGTTCGGGACTCCCGTTTTCGAGGTTACGGAGAAGGCGTCGGATCTCGCCGACGGGGGCGTCACAGTGACGCTCTCGGTGGAGTTCATCGCGCCGGCGCTCCCTGGCTTGGCGGATGTGGGGATACCGCTGGTCAGCCTGACGGCGGACACCGACTCCACCGGAGGGACGCTGGGCGGCGGTCAGAACCTGTACTACGCGATATCGGCGGTCGACGGACAGGGCAACGAGGGGGGACTGTCCTTCGTGGTTCGCGCAACGATACCGGCCGGGACCGGGACGAATCGGGTGACTCTGAGCGGTATGAGCTTTCCCGGAGCCGCCGCCGGCTTCAACGTCTACCGGGGACCGAATCCGTCGCAGCTTCTGCGGATCGCTTCGGTGCAGCCGACGGCATCCGAGTTCGTCGACACGGGCTTGACGCCAACGCTCGGCGGGCCTCCCGACGCCAACTACGACCACGCGAGGTTCTACTGGCGGCTCGAACGCGTTCCGGAGCACGAAGCGACGGTGTTCTCGGCAACTACGATCGGGTCCTCCGTTCTCCAGATGATCGGCAACGAACACACGGGGGCGCTGGTCCGGATCACGGGCGGCGCGGGCGCCGGGCAGGAGCGGCTGGTAGCTGGCAATGACGCCAGTACACTGATTCTGGAGCACTCCTGGACGACGATGCCGGACTCCACGAGCCGGTTCGTCGTCGCCGAGGCTAGCTGGCGGTTGGGCGCCGCCAGCGCCTCGAGCCCGGTGGAGTTCGAGGTTCCGAACCGGGAGGGCGTGACGGTCCATATCTCGGGGCGGTCAGTGAATGCGCGCGGCGGGGAGTGCTCCTACGAGCTTTCGCCGCTGACGCGCTACACGATTGGCGGGGCGGCGGCGGCCGGAGGCGACCAGGACGTTGCGGGGCAACCGGGCTTCGGATTGAATCACGCCGGGCAAGGCACGGTTGAACTTGTCGGCGTGGGTTTCGAGGAACTCGAGAACACCCGGTCGATTGAAGCGGGAACGCTGAACCTTCACTACTGGGACGAGCTCGGCAGTCCGACGCCGTGTTCCCTGGCGGCCTCGATCGGCGCCGGCGATTTCATAGTGGAATTGAATCAGGCCGGACCAGGGACGGTCGGATCGCTGATACAGATCGACTCCGAGATCATTGTCGTGGAAGAGGTGCTGGACGGTGGGCTGCGCTACGAGGTGACCCGGGGATCGCACGACACGTCGCCGGGGTCCTACGCGGCCGGGAAGCCTGTCTATCACCTGCAACGGAAGGTCTTCGTGGCGCCGTTTGTGACGGACTTCTTCGGGAGCCCGGCGAGCGGCAGCTTCAGCTTCCCCATACATCTGCCAGATGTGCGAATTGGCGCCGCCGAGCTGTTTGTCACGAACAGCCGCGGCAACAGCGAGTCGGCCCGCAACGCTTTTACGGGCGTGGTTGACCGCGGCCTGCGAACCCTGTCGGGCGGACAGCTTTCGATCCAGGTGGGCGGGAACCTGGCGATCGAGTCGAACGCCGCGCCGCCGCTGGTGATCGAAGCCTCTCACTCGGTGCGAGACGTGTTCGCGGTGGTGCGCACGGCTCCGACGGGGGGACCCATCGAACTGGAGTTGCGGCAGGACGGCGATCCCTACTGCGCGCTGACGATACCGGCGGGGGAGACGATCTCCAACATCCGGAACGGATTCGAACTGCCTCCCCTGCGGGAGAAGTCCGAGCTGAGCCTCAATATTCTTTCGGTCAGCCAGACCGCCGATACGATGCCGGGCGCCGGCCTGACGGTGACGATCCGGCTATAGGACGCCATGCCAGAATCTCTCGAAAAGCTCAGACCCGACCGGGACCTCCAGTGCTACTTCGAGCGGCCGTCGGCTATTGCCGCGATGCATCACGCCTCGGAGAGCGGATTTCGCGTGTCGGGAACCTGGCGGCAGCAGTTCGATTGGGCGGTCGTCGAATGGAACCGGGACAACGTCATCGAGCATCCGATGTTGCGCAATCTGCCGGACGGCGACCTGAGGGGGCTGACGCTCACCTACGAAGAGAGCCGGGCGAATTGCGTTCCCCTTGACTCGGACCTCTACCCGACGGTCGACTGGCCCTATCTGCGTGTGTGGGCTGACGACGGCGGCACGGAAGAGTTCTACCAGGTCCGGCTTCGAGACTATGCGGCCGCGGCGGCTGGCGGCTACACGCCGGCGGCGGCCGAGTTGGAGCTGACGGGAACGCCGACAACCGGCGACTACGTTGGGGTGTCGTTTCTCGGCGAGAATCACACCTACCAGCTCTATGCCGTGGATACGCTCGAGACCGCGGTTCAAGCGTTGGTTGACAGCGTCAATGCCTTCTCCGGCCAAGTGGCGGCATCGCGGACGGGCGCTTGTTTGACGCTGACCCATGTCGGTGAAGGTGGGACGCTCGCGCAATCCGGGACCGGAGCCAACGGGAACCGGCTGGGCGTGTACGGCTTTGTCTCCGGCGCCGGGACGGAGGTATGGAGCCCTTGGTGGAGCCGGTTCTCGGGCGGGGTTTCGCCGTCCCGCTGGCGCATCGTGCTGCCGTTCGACTCGCTCACCGACATTGAAGGGCGCGCCGTTCCGGTGCATGCGGTGCGAAAGCTGCGGTGGACGTATTCGGCGGCGCTTCAGCCGGGCGCGTTCGAGCGGTCGGAATTCGAGGTCGAGGTCAGCGGCTGGGCGGTCTCCGGCGGGAACAGGAGCTACGCCGTGGCCGGACCGGGCTCGAGACGGATCGAGGACGGTTCGCCGGAGGTCTCATTGACGGGGACATGGGCCCGGGCGATGGGCAACTATTCCGGGGGAACGATCCGTTACACGGTGTCGGCGGGCGATTCGGTGGCCTGCGCCTATCGGTCGGCCCAGAATCACACGCTGTACCTTGGCAGCCGGTCGGCATTCAACGGAGCGGCGATTTCGGTAGTTGTCGACGAGCAGCCGGCCCGGATCGAGGACCTCCTGATCCCGGGCGAGGACGTGTTGCGGCGGATTCCGCTCGGCGAGTACGGGCCGGGCGAGCATACTGTGAGCATCGCGCACACCGGTCCCGCGGGCAGCTACTTCTACTTCGACTTCCTGGAGATCGCGATTCCGGGCGGGGAGGTCTCGAACGTCACTGGAAACCCGAAAGTCACGCTGGCGACGGACTGGGACACCGATCACTCCATCGCCATTCCCGCGGAGCGGACGGCTTGGCTGATGCATACGCTGGGATTCCACGGAAGGGTGAATCACTACGCCGGGGCCTTGTGGTTCTATGAGCTGTGCCGTCCGGGGCATCAATACGCTTCGGCGACGGTCGATTTCGTGGGGACGCCGGTGTTCAGCCAGGTCACCGAACTGCGCATCGGCCGCAACGATCAACCGCCGTCGCTAGACACTGTGATCTCGCACGTCAACCGGATTGGCGACACGGCCGAGACGATCGCCAAGGCGTTCGAGTTGGAGTTGAACCGGGGCTACACAGCGATCCGGGCCGACTCGGAAGGAGCCCGGTTGACGATCATCGCACGGGCGATGGGGGCCGATGGCAACGCGATCACCGTGGCTGCGAGTCCGGCGGCGGGCGACTTCCGCGCGGTTGCCAGCGGACCGGCTCTGAGCGGAGGCGTTGACGGCGAGTGGCGTACCGACCTGGAAGCGGTTCCCCGGCTGAACCGCGCCGCCCGGGACTGGAGCGAGGCGTTCTATGTCAGATTGAAGGAGCTGGGGCTGGATGTGGCGGCCGCGTTCAGCATGGAGTTGCAGCACGGAGACCCGAGCCTGGAGACCGGCATTGCGCAGAGGTATCCGAGCGGAGCGCCGGCTTTGCTCAACACGCCGGCTCTGCAAACGAATTTCTCACCGGAGAGCACGGCGTTCTGGAAGCAAGTGTATCTCGATATGGCCGGTCTGATGGCGGCCGCGGGACACCAGCCCTACCTTCAGTTTGGGGAGGTCCAATGGTGGTACTTCCCAGGCGACGGGTCCGGAATGCCCTTCTACGACGCTTACACCAAGAGCGCTTTCCAGGCGGCGTACGGGCGGGAGATGCGCGTGATTCCGTCGAACAACGCCGATCCGGCGGCGTACGCGGAAGAGGCGGCGTTCCTGCCGGCGCTAATCGGCGAATTCACGGCGAATGTGATTTCCCACGTGCGGGCGGCGCACCCGGATTGCCGGTTTGAAGTTCTCTATCCGACCGATGTGAATGAGACGGAGTTCAACTCCTTGATCAACTACCCGGCGAGCGAGTGGACTCCCGCCAAGCTGGACAACCTCAAGACCGAAAGCTTCACCTACACATTCCGCCGGGACCTGGACGCCAGCCGGGGAACCATTGAATACGGAACGACGAGAGGTTTCGCTCCTTCGCGGCGCAGCTTTCTAGCCGGAATCGGGGACGCCACCTCAGCCTGGATGAAGGAAGTGCGACTGGCGGCCGCGGAGAACGTCGAGTCCATCGTTCTCTTCGCGTTGGACCAGTTCTGCCTGATCGGTTACGAGGCGCCTCTTCCCAGAAGTCCCCGCCGGAGCCTGTTCCAGGGCTGACCGCCGGTGCGGCCTTCGTTGTGAAGAGAGCGGCCAGCGCGCTATATTTGTCGTTTCGGCTGTGATCCTCGCTCAGAGCGTCTCGAAGGTATACCGCCTCTATCGTCGTCCCTCCGACCGAATCCGGGAACTCGCTCCATTCTCCAACCGAACGCATCACACTGATTTCTGGGCGCTTCGCGACGTCAGTTTCCAGGTGGAGCAGGGCGAGACGCTGGGCGTGATCGGCCCGAACGGATCCGGAAAGAGCACTCTCCTTCAGATTGTGAGCGGGATCATCGAGCCCACGAGCGGCCGTGTGTCCACCGAGGGCCGGATCGCCGCGTTGCTGGAACTGGGCGCCGGTTTCAATCCGGAGTTTACGGGCCGGGAGAACGTATTCCTGAACGGTGAGATCATGGGACTTTCCCGGGCGAACGTGGAGAGTGTCTTTCCCGGCATCGTGGCGTTTGCCGGGATCGGTGAATTCATAGACCGTCCGGTGAAGGAGTATTCGAGCGGAATGTATGTCCGTCTCGCCTTCGCGACCGCCATCCACGTGGAGCCCGACATACTGATCGTCGATGAGGCTTTGGCTGTCGGAGACGCGGTCTTCTCGAACCGGTGCATCCGGAAGTTCGAAGAACTCAAAGAGCGAAAGGTGACGGTGCTTTTCGTTTCCCACGATCTCGGTATGGTGAAGCAGCTTGCGGACCGGGCGATTCTGATGTCGGAAGGCAAGGTTGTGGCGGAGGGCGATCCCAGCGGCGTCGTCAACCGGTACGTGGGCATGGTTCTGGCGAGACAGGAGGCCGAGGAGGAGCCGGCGGCTGGCGGGAAGGGGACAGCGGCGCCAAGCTTCCGTCATGGGGATTCGGCGAGCCGCATCACCGGAGTGAAGTTGCTGGACGCGGGCGGAGCGGAAGCCGGCGCATTGCAGAGCGGGAGTCAGGCGACGGTGGAAGTGCGGGCGCGCTTCGTCAGGGCGATTGAGTCCGTCGTGGTGGGGATACTGATTCGAAACCGGCTGGGGCTCGACGTCTTCGGCACGAACACGAGGGTGGAGAATCAGCAACTGGGCCCGTTCGACGCGGGAGACGAGATCAAGGTCGAGTTCAGTTTCGATTGCCAACTCACGCGCCAGGACTATACGCTCACAGTAGCCACCCAGAACTGGGACGGAACGAGCCAGGACTGGCTCGACGACGTGCTCCAATTCACCGTAATCGATGACAAGGCCAGAGCCGGCATCGCCAGCCTGGACGCCGAGGTCAAATGGAAAAAGATCTAAGCAGCAGCGACAGGAGTTTCTTCGGGCATCCGCGCGGGCTGTCCACGCTCTTCTTCACCGAAATGTGGGAGCGGTTCAGCTACTACGGGATGCGGGCGCTGCTCATACTGTTCATGACCGCCTCGGCCTCCCAGGGCGGCTTCGGTTTCGACGTGGCCAGCGCGGGCGCCGTCTACGGGCTCTACACAGCAATGGTCTATCTACTCAGCCTTCCCGGCGGGTGGATTGCTGACCGGATTGTCGGGCAGCGGAGGGCGGTGTTGTATGGCGGCCTGCTGATCGCCGCGGGGAACTTCACATTAGCCGTCCACAGTGTGCCCGTGTTCTTCCTCGGTTTGGCGCTGATCACCGTTGGCACGGGTTTGTTGAAGCCGAACATCAGCACGATTGTCGGCCAGCTCTACAAGCGGGGAGACTCGCGGCGCGACGCCGGTTTTTCCATCTTCTACATGGGGATCAACCTCGGAGCGTTTCTAGCGCCGCTGGCCTGCGGATATCTTGGGCAGCGCGTGAACTGGCACCTCGGTTTCGCTCTCGCCGGCGTGGGGATGACGTTGGGAACGCTCCAGTACTGGCTCGGCGGCAAGAACCTGGGAGAAGCCGGGCTGCACCCAACTCCGGCCGGGACTCCGGAGAAGCAGCGGGCGCTGGTGCGCCGGATGTGGCAGTGCATCGCGGCGGGCGTCTTATTGGTGGGGAGCTTCGCGGCGCTGACGCTGACTGGGACTATCGCCGTGTCCGCGGAGTTGATTTCAGACGTTTTCGGTATGGTCTTGCTTGTCATCGTGGCGGCCGTATTCGGATGGCTGCTGCTGGGCGGCGACTGGACGCCCGAGGAGCGGAAGAGGCTCGCGGTGGTTGGCGTCTTGTTCGTCGCTTCCACGATCTTCTTCTCGATTTTCGAACAGGCGGGCTCGACCCTGAATCTCTTCGCGCAGCGCAGCACGAACACAGTTCTGCTGGGTTGGGATTTTCCGGCGAGCTGGTTCCAGTCTCTCAATTCGCTCTACATCATCACGCTGGCGCCGGTATTTGCGTGGTTGTGGATGCGGTTGGGGAGCCGGGATCCGTCGAGTCCCGCGAAGTTCGTGTTCGGGCTGCTCGGGGCGAGCATCGGATTCGCCATTCTGATCGTCCCGGCGGGGCGGGCGATGGAAGGGCAGATGGTTTCGCCGATGTGGCTCGTCATGACCTACTTCTTTCACACCTGCGGAGAGCTTTGCCTGAGTCCGGTAGGGCTGAGCGCGATGACGAAGCTGGCTCCGGCGCGGGTCGGCGGGTTTCTGATGGGAGTGTTCTTCCTTTCGATTTCAGTCGGCAATTATCTCGGCGGAAGAATGGCGTCGCTTTACGAATCTCTCGAACTGCCGGACCTGTTCGGAGCGGTCGCCTTGTTCGCGCTAGGCGCGGCGGTTGTGCTGGCGCTGTTGGTTAAGCCGGCCAAGAGAATGATGGGTGGAGTGAACTAGTGATGGACATCGCAGCGATACAAGAAGCTCTTCGAGATGAGCGGTTGGATGGTTGGCTGTTTTTCGACCATCACCTGCGGGATCCGCTCGCCTACCGTGTGCTCGGCTTCGAGGCTCCGCGGACGCCCAGCCGGCGCTGGTACTACTTTATCCCGGCGGAAGGGAACCCAACGGCGCTCGTGCATCGCATCGAGCCGGGAATGCTCGACGCTCTGCCGGGCGGGAAGAAGCCTTATGCGAGTTGGAACGAGCAGGCGGCCGGGCTGAAGGAAATCCTGAGCGGCTGCGGCAAGGTGGCGATGCAGTACTCGCCGAATTGCGCGGTTCCCTATGTTGCCATGGTGGATGCGGGAACGGTGGAGGTTGTCCGCGGCCTGGGGGTGGAGGTTGCCAGTTCGGCCGACCTGGTCCAGTTCTTCGAGGCGCGCTGGGGCGAGGCGCAACTGGAAAGCCATCTGGAGGCCGGACGCCGGATTGATGGAGTGCGGCGGGCCGCGTTCGAGCGGATCGGCGAAAGGCATCGCGGCGGCGCCGGGATCACCGAGTGGGACATCAAGAACTTCATTCTGGAGTCGTTTCGGAAGGAGGGGCTGGTTACGGACCACGGCCCGATTGTCGCCGTGAACGAGAACGCCTCCAACCCGCACTACGAGCCGGCTGAAGAGCTTCATCGGGAGATCCGGAAGGGTGACTGGGTGTTGATCGATCTCTGGGCCAAGCTCGCCGGCGGGGATTCGGTTTATTACGACGTGACGTGGACCGGATACTGCGGGGAAACGGTCCCGGAGGAAATCAAGAACGTGTTCGACGTGGTCGTGGGCGCCCGGGACGCCGCCGTCGAGCGGGCGCGGGCGGCAATGGAGGAGAAGCGCGCGCTTCGCGGCTTTGAGGTTGACGACGCCGCGCGGGAGCACATCCGCTCGCACGGTTTCGAGGAGTACTTCTTTCATCGGACCGGCCACTCCATTGGACGGGAAGTCCACGGGACGGGCGCCAACATGGACAATCTGGAGACCCACGACGAGCGCCGGGTGATCCCCTGGACCTGCTTCTCCGTCGAGCCCGGCATCTATCTGCCAAAGTTCGGCGTGCGTTCCGAGGTGGACGTCTTCATCGATGACGACAGCGCCCGGGTGACGGGAGAGTTGCAGCGGGAGCCCGTTCGCATTTGTTGAAGCCTGCCGCCGCGTGCTACCGTCGAGCTAGTTGGGTTTGGAGATGCCATGAAAAAACTGACGATTCTCTTTCTCGCGCTGGCAGTGGCCTCCGGTTTTGCGGCGACTCATCTGAAGGTCGGCGACAAAGCTCCGGGGTTCACTCTTCCAGCTACTACCGGCGGTGAAA
>Ga0180436_10002952_pt1 | contig 15816 bp, 17 predicted proteins | sample SS_ome_2_FD_132434 | JGI IMG/M metagenome (GOLD analysis project Ga0180436, IMG submission 132434) | Hypersaline lake sediment archaeal communities from the Salton Sea, California, USA - SS_3_S_2 metaG | ecosystem: Environmental > Aquatic > Non-marine Saline and Alkaline > Hypersaline >...
CAAGCAGCTGCTGCCGGTTTACGACAAGCCGATGATCTACTATCCGCTGACCACGCTGATGTACGCCGGCATCCGGGAAATCATGTTAATCACCACGCCGCACGAACAGCACCTGTTCAAGGGATTGCTGGGTGACGGCAGCGAATGGGGGCTGAGGCTGGAGTATGCAGTGCAGCCGAAGCCCGAGGGCCTGGCGCAGGCGCTGATCATCGCGGAGGAGTTCCTGGCGGGCGGTCCCTCCTGCCTGATCCTCGGCGACAATATCTTTCACGGCGGCGGCCTGCGCATTGTGCTCGAACGCGCCGCAGGTCGGGTGGACGGCGCCACCGTGTTCGGCTACTGGGTCAAGGATCCCGAGCGCTATGGCGTGGTGGAATTCGACGAGTCTTTCCAGGCGCTGAGCATCGAGGAAAAACCCGGGCAGCCCAAGTCGAATTACGCGGTCACCGGCCTGTATTTTTACGATGAACGCGCCCCTGAATTTGCGCGCATGCTCGCCCCGTCGCGTCGCGGCGAACTCGAGATCACGGATCTGAACCGTAAATACCTGGAAGAGGGCAGCTTGTCGGTCGAGCGCCTCGGGCGTGGTTTCGCCTGGCTCGACACGGGTACGCACCAGTCCCTGCAGGAGGCTTCGAGTTTCATCGAAACCATCGAAAACCGCCAGGGGTTGAAAATCGCCTGCCCCGAAGAAGTTGCCTACGAGCAGCGTTGGATCGATGACGACCAGGTCCGCAGCCTGGCGGAGCCGCTGCTCAAAAGCGGCTACGGGCAGTATTTGCTGGACATCCTGAAGCGGGGAAACTGACCGTGAGGGTAATTGAAACCGGTATTCCGGGGCTTTTGGTGGTGGAGCCGGTCGTGCACGGCGACAACCGGGGTTTCTTCATGGAAACCTGGCGAGCCGGGGCCTACCGCGAACTCGGCATGCCCGATCGTTTCGTGCAGGCCAACCAGTCCCGTTCACGCGAAGGCGTCATTCGCGGGCTGCATTTCCAGTACCCGCAGCCGCAGGGAAAACTGGTCTGGGTGCTGGAGGGGCGCGCGTTCGATGTCGCCGTCGATATCCGCCCCGACTCTCCGACCTACCGACAGTGGGCCTCGGTCGAACTCAGCGCAGAGAACCGCCGCCAGTTCTGGATTCCCGAAGGATTTGCTCACGGTTTTTGCGCCCTGGGCGGATCCGTCACGCTGAGCTACCTGTGTACGGCGGAATACGCAGCCGAGTTCGACGCTTCGATCGCCTGGAACGACCCGGACATCGGCATCGAATGGCCGCTATCCGAAGGTGAATTATCGGGCAAGGATGCCGCGGCCCCGTGCCTGGCGGAATTCGACCCCGCGAGACTTCCCCGGATGGCCGCATGAAAATCCTGCTGGCGGGAGCAGCCGGTCAGCTGGGGCGTGAAATACGGCCCCTGTTGTCGGGGATGGGCGCCGTCACGGCGGTTGACCGCCTTTTTCCACCCGATGGTTCACAAGGGCTGGAACTGGACCTGGCCGACTCGAAAACCGTGGAAGCACTGCTCGAAGACCTGCGCCCCGACGTGAGCGGCAATGCTGCTGCCTACACCGCCGTCGACGCGGCCGAAGACGAACCCGGCGCGGCGTACCGGATCAACGCGGATTTCCCCGGTCTGCTGGCAAACCAGGCCGCCTCGAGCGGCGCCTTCCTGCTGCATTACTCGACGGATTACGTCTTTTCGGGAAAAGCGCAAAAGCCATATCTGGAAAGCGATCAAACCGGCCCGATCGGCGTATACGGCGCCAGCAAACTGGCTGGAGAGGAGGTCATTGCGGCTTCCGGTTGCCGCAACCTCGTGGTTCGAACCTCCTGGGTCTGGTCCGGCCACGGAAACAATTTCGTTTTGACCATGCTTCGCCTGGCCGCCAGCCGTTCCAGCCTGTCGGTCGTCGATGACCAGGTCGGGCGGCCGACCTGGGCTCGCAACCTCGCGGCAGCAAGTCACTCCATGCTGCAACAGGCATTGCAGGCCCCCGATGCCGGGCGCTTGGACGGGGTCTATCACTACTGCGACAGGGAAGCGATTTCCTGGTGTGAATTCGCCCGGGCGATATTCGACATCGCAGCCGAGGTCGGCCTTCTCGGCGCAACGCCCGCTGTAACGGCTGTCGGATCAGAGGACTATCCGCAAAAGGCGCAACGCCCGGCTTACTCGGTGCTCGACACGTCCCGTACCGAGCGCCGTTTCGGTATTGAACCGGCCGGGTTGCGCGAATCCTTGCGGACCTGCCTGCGGGAGATCGAGCATGCCCGGCGCTGATTTCAAGGACAACGGTGTTTTTCCGGTTATCCTTTCCGGCGGCTCGGGTTCGCGTCTGTGGCCCGTATCCCGCCGAGCGCATCCCAAGCCGTTCATGAAGCTGCGGGACGGCGAAACCATGGCCGAAAAGACACTTCGGCGGGCGATGGGCATCGCGCCCGGCGCACCGGTGATGACCGTTACCAGCCGCGATTACTTTTTTTATACCCGGGACCTTTATGCAGGGGTCGCCGGCAAAAACATCGAGACGCCTTTTTTGCTGGAGCCCATTGGTCGCAATACCGCACCCGCCATCGCGCTGGCTGCGCACAGCCTGGCGGCGTTGCACGGTCCCCATGCGGTGATGCTGGTCATGCCTGCGGATCACCTCATCGAGGACCACCGCACCTTCGAAAAGGCTGCTGCAGATGCGGTGAAGCTGGCCCGGCGCGGCCTGCTGGTCACCTTTGGGGTGAATCCGACGCACCCCGAGACCGGGTACGGCTACATACGAAAAGGTTCCCGTCTGCCGGATTCGGCGGGTTTTGAAGTGGCCGCCTTCGTTGAGAAGCCGGACCTGGAAACCGCGGAGTCTTACGTTGCTTCGGGCGAGTACGACTGGAATTCCGGCATGTTCTGCTTCGAGGCCGGCGTTTTCCTGGACGCGCTGGAGCGCTTTGCCCCGGACGTGGCCGAGCGCGCGCAGGCCTGTTTCGATGCGATGGACCTCGACCGGCAGCCGCTGGAAATACCGCGCACGCTGTTTGAGCGATGTCCGTCCATCTCGATCGACTACGCGGTCATGGAGCGGGCGGACAACTGCGCGGTAGTGGCCGGCGACTTTGGCTGGAGCGATATCGGCACCTGGCGCGCCATGGCCGAACTCTACGAAACGGACGAGGCGGGCAACAGCGTGGTCGGAAAAGTCATCATGGTGGACAGCAGCAACTGTTTCGTTCGCGGCGAAGAACGCCTGGTTGCGGCGGTCGGCGTGGACAACCTGGTGCTGGTCGATACCGGCGACGCCGTTCTCGTGGCGGACCGGGACCGGGCCCAGGACGTCAAGGACGTGGTTGACCAGCTCGGTGATGTCGATCCCGGGATGGCCGTGTTCCACAAGACCGTGCACCGGCCCTGGGGGTATTTCGCAGTGCTCGAAGATTCGGACGATTGCAAGGTCCGGCGCCTGGTCGTCAGGCCGGGCCAGGTTTTGTCGCTGCAGATGCACGAACGGCGTGCTGAGCACTGGACCGTGGTCAGCGGCGAGCCCAAGGTCATGATCGGTGAAAAAGAGAACGTGCTCGCGCCAAACGAGTCGGTGTTCATTCCGGCCGGCACGCGGCACCGTCTCGAAAATCCGGGTTCGCGAGACGTCGTCCTGATCGAGGTGCAGACCGGCGAGTACCTCGGCGCCGACGATATCGTCCGTTACGAAGACGTTTACGGGAGTGCGGGCCCATGAGCCTGGTCGCGAGGTTTTCCCTTCTGTGTATCCTGGCCGTTGCTTTCTGCTCGCCCGGCGCGGAGGCAGCCGATGCGCAGCACGAGCAGGAAATTCTCGACTGGCGCGCGGCCCGGCATGAAGGCCTTTCTTCTCCTGACGGCTGGCTGACGCTGGTCGGGCTGGAGTGGCTGCAGCCGGGGGCGAACCCGGTCGGCTCGGATCCCTCGTATGACGCCCGTATCCCCGGGGGCCCGGCATCCTGGGGCACCGTGTACGTGGATGACGAATCCATCTCTTTCGTGCCGGCCAAGGGCAGCGGGGTGACCGTCGACGGGCAGGACGTTGCCGAGGCGGTGCTGGTCCCCGATACGGCCGGCACACCGACGGTCGTACGCAGCGGTGACCTGGCTTTTCATGTCATCGAGCGCGGCTCGTTCGCCTTGCGGATCAAGGACCGCCGCGCGCCCGCACTGCTCGCCTTCGAGGGCGTTCCGGCTTACGCGATCGATTCCGGCTGGCGCATACAGGGCCGGTTGTTTCGTGCTGAAACCGGTGCGACGGCAGAAATCGTGAACGTGCTGGGGCAGGTCAGCGAATCGCCCGTTTACGGCACCTTCGAGTTCGAGCGCGAGGGAAAAACGCACCGTTTGCTGGCGCTCGGCACGAAGGAGTCGGAGTCGCTTTGGTTCCTGTTCGCCGACCGGACTTCGGGGCGCGAAACCTACGGTGCGGGCCGCTTCCTCTACAGCGAGGGAATGCCGAAGGATGGTGAACTGACGGTTGATTTCAACAAGGCATACAATCCGCCCTGCGCGTTCAATGACTATTCAACCTGCCCGCTGCCGCCGGCGCAGAACCGCCTGGACATTCACGTTCGAGCGGGAGAAAAGAAATATCATTGAATCGGGAAGTGACTGGGTAGAAGAGCAGGGGCGCTGGCCGCGATACCAGGCGGTAAAGCGGCCGTTATGTCAGCGGGCGGACGCCCAGGCCCGGCGGATCAGCAGGAACAGCGCGATCCAGGTGGACCCGAAGAGCGGTCCGTCCTGCCTGTGGTCGATGGCTGCCTGTCGTTGCGTGTTCATCTGCTATCTCCTGTACTTCTGACTTTTCGGTTCGTTCAGGTTTTTACCTGTTTCTTTAACTGTTTGACGTTTCGAATGCGGATTCCGTTACACGCGAAATGCAATAAAGTTGAATCAACAGGGCCTACTTCGGGTTTCTGCCCAGTTCGTGGTCGAACTCGAATTCTTTCGACGTGACGTAAGCTTCCATCTTTTCCAGGCGGCGGTTCAGCTCTCGAAAACGGTGTCTCAGCGAGCCGAACACGTCGGCCGGCGCCTGGTTTACCCCCTGCCAGAATTCTTCCTGTTCCTTCGTCTCATACAGGTCGGTGGGCTTGACGGGAAGCACCAGGGCCAGCACGAAATAGGAGACCAGCATGAAGGCGGTCAGCGGCGGAAACAGCGTCAGCAGCGCAATGGCCAGCCGCGTACCCTTGCGGTTGAAGCCGGCGTACTCGGCGATGCCGGAGCACACACCGGCCACCATGGCGTCGTGCTTGTTGCGGTACAGCCGGTGCGGGTTCTGTCGCTTGTAGAAACCGTTCATGAGCCGCGTCTCCAGTTCGGCGATTCAATATCCAGGATGCGTTCGAGCGTGTTGATGCGCTCTTCCATCCGGTTGGCGGACTCCCACACCTCGCTGAGCATCTTCTCATCCTCGGCGGACAGCCCCTTGGACGTTTTCCACTTGGTTACGTAGTGAAAAATGATCCAAAGCGGAAAGCAGACCGTTAACAATAGAATAGGAATGAGCTCGCTCATCAGCTATCTCCCTTCTTCTCTTCGTTCAGCCGGGACTTCAGTTCGGACAGTTCCGCTTCCACGTTCTCGTCGCCTTCCAGGTTTTCGATCTCTTCCGCCAGGCTGGCGCCGCGGCCCATGGAAACGGCTTCGGCTTCCGACTCCACGCGGTCGATGCGGCGCTCGGCGTTCTCGAAGCGGAACAGCATCTCGTCCAGACGGTCGCTGTGAATGTGCTTGCGCGCCGACAGTTGCGATGTCGCCGTTTTGTGCCGCAGAACGATGCTGCGCTGCCGGGTCTTGGCGTCATTGAGCTTGTTCTGCAGCTGCGTGATGTCGGAATTGAACTTCTCCAGCTGGCCGTCGAGGCTTTCCATCTCGGCGTTCATCCGTTCGACCTGCTCGGCGATGGCCCGTCTTTCCACCAGCGCGGCGCGGGCCAGGTCTTCACGGTCGCGCTTGACGGCGAGTTCCGCCCTGCGGTTCCATTCTTCCTGCTCGTTTTCGAGATGCGCGATGTGGCGGCCGAGTTCCTTGCGGTCCGCGATGCACTTGGCGGCCGCGGAACGGATCTCGACCAACGTGTCTTCCATCTCCTGGACCATCAGGCGAATGATTTTTTCCGGATCCTCCGCCTTTTCGAGCACAGCGTTGATGTTCGCGTTAACGATGTCGCTGAATCGTGAAAAAATACCCATGGTTCCTTGCTCCTGCTTGAAGTTTTCTGCCTAAGGGTAAGCAGGATTCATGCCAGTGCACATTTGAATCGCATCTATATGATTAATAGACAAAATTATTTATTCATGGCGGCATGGGCCGATATCGCCATTTTTTCGTTGGCGAATTCAACCAAAACATGGTGGAAACCTCGGTGACAAATTGCGGTCTACGCAGTTGCGCTGTTGCCCGGCGGTCTCACATCTTCGTGACATGTCGGTTGAGGCTACTGTAAAATGCGGCGTTTGTACTCTCGGCATTCGTGCCGAAACCGTTTTTGGAGCAGGAGGAAATACCTGATGCGATCGATTTTCGCGATCATCATCCTGGCGCTGCTGGCGAACGTTGCCCTGGCCCAGGGAATGGAAACTGAAAAAGACAAGCTCAGCTACGCCGTTGGCTGGGATATTGGTAATGACATCAAGCGTCGCGGCGCGGAATTCAACGTGGAATCGGTTATTACCGCGATTCGTGACTCGGTCGCCGAGCGCGACCCGCAGGTCCCGCCGGAAGAGATGGTCGCGCTGTTGACGGATCTCCAGGAAAAGGTCCGCCAGGAGCAGGCCGAGGCATTCCAGAAGCTGGCCGAAGACAACCAGGCAGCCGCCAACGAATTTCTTGAGAAGAACAAGACCAAGAACGGCATCGTCGTTCTGCCCAGCGGGGTCCAGTACCGGATCATCGAAGAGGGTGAAGGCGCCCGTCCCGGCCTGGAAGATACCGTGAAAGTTCACTACCGCGGTTCCAAGATCAACGGCCATGAATTCGACAGTTCCTTCGCCCGCGGCGTTCCGGAAGAGTTCCCGGTGAACACCGTGCTGCGCGGCTGGCAGGAAGTGCTGCCCTTGATGAAAACCGGTGCAACCTGGCAGATCTTCGTTCCGCCGGAGTTGGCCTTTGGCGCACGCGGCAACCCGCCGGTCGGCCCGAACGAAGCCTTGATGTTCGATCTCAAGCTGGTCGAAATCATCGAGTAAGAACCCGTTTATGACGGGGCCGTTCACGGCCCCGTCTTTTCACGTTCCGCAAATTCGTATGAGCTCCTGGCGCAAACTGCTGCTGGACGCCGTCGCCCCGTTCGACTCCGGCGTTCGCGGCCTTAACGTGTACGGCACCGGGCCGGATCCGGCAATGACCCGGCCTCGCAGGACGGCAGCCGTCCTCGTGCCGGTGCTCGACCTGCCGGAGCCGGAAATCGTCCTCACCGTTCGGGCGGATCACCTGGTGCAGCATTCGGGACAGGTGGCGTTTCCCGGAGGCGGCTCCGAGGAGACCGACGATTCGGCGGTCGAAACGGCGCTGCGCGAGGCCGAGGAAGAGACCGGGCTGCCGCGTTCCGCAGTCCACCCGATCGGCTTTCTCGACCGGCTGGACACCATTTCCGATTACCGCGTATTGCCGGTCGTGTCTCTGGTGGAGCCGCCCGTTGTGTGGAAGCCCGACCACAACGAGGTTGCCGAGGTGTTCACGGTTCCGGCCTCCGTAGTGTTTGACCGGAAGAATTACGACTCCGAGATTTTTGAACGGCATGGCCAGGTCCACCGCGTCTGGACCCTGGACTGGGAAGGGAGGAAGATTTGGGGTATCACGGCCGCCATTTTGATGAACCTCGTAATACGCCTGGAAGAAGCCCGTGAAAGAAAGCATTCTGCTTAGCGCCGAAGCGCTTGAAACCAGGCTGGGCGACAGCGATTTGATCGCGGTGGATTGCCGCTTCGACCTGGACCGTACCGAAGCGGGCAAAGCCCTGTGGCTCAAGGGTCATATTCCGGGTGCACGCTATGCGCACCTCGACAACGACCTGTCATCACCGATTGAACCGCACACGGGCCGCCACCCTCTGCCGGCCACTGAAAATTTTGCACGATTCCTGTCGCGGATCGGCTGGCAGGAAGGCCGGCTGCTGGTCGCCTATGATGACGGCCCCGGTGCGATCGCATCGCGGCTGTGGTGGCTGATGCGTTTTTACGGCAAGCCCGCGGCCCTGTTGGACGGCGGCTTCGAAGCGTGGCGAAAATCCGGTTTCGATATCGAGAACGGCGAAGTGGAAACCGCAGCTGCGCCGCTTCCATCGTTGACGCCCAACCAGGGCATGATGGTCGAGACCCGGGACCTCGAATCCTCGCTGCAGGATGTGGTCCTCGTCGATGCCCGGACTTCAGAGCGGTTTCGCGGCGAGGTCGAGCCTTTGGATGCAAGGGCAGGGCATATTCCGGGTGCCGTGAGCTACCCGTTTGGCCGTAACCTGGAAATCAATGGCCGTTTTCGGCCGGCCGATGAACTCAGGGAAGATTTCGAGGATTTCCTGGGAGGTGCGCCCATCGATGCCGTCGTTCACTCCTGCGGATCCGGCGTATCGGCTTGCCACAACCTGTTCGCGATGGAGTTGGCCGGGCTGCCCGGCAGCCGCCTGTACGCCGGTTCCTGGAGCGAGTGGATCCGCGATCCGCAGCGCCCCATCGCCACCGGCACAAAATAAGTTAAGCGCAAGAAAACCTGAACTACGTGAAGCGGGCCTATGAACCGGCCTCGTACCAGCCCTTGCTGCGGTTGACGATCCAGACCACGGACAGCATGACGGGAACCTCCACCAGCACGCCCACCACCGTGGCCAGAGCGGCGCCGGACTGCAGGCCAAACAGGCTGATGGCGGCGGCCACCGCCAGCTCGAAAAAATTGCTGGCCCCGATCAGGGCGGACGGCGCCGCCACGCAGTGCTGGACGCCGAGTTTCCGGTTCAGCCAGTAGGCCAGCCCCGAGTTGAAATACACCTGGATCAGGATGGGAATCGCCAGCAGCAGGATGATGACGGGCTTGGCAATGATCTGGCTGCCCTGGAAGCCGAACAGCAGGACCAGGGTCAGCAGCAGCGCCGAGAGCGAGACCGGGTGCATGCGGTCCAGCACGCGCTTCAGCCGCTCCGGCCCCTGCTCATCCCGCATCAGCCAGCGACGCCACAGGCCGGCAACGATAACCGGCAGCACGATGTAGAGCACCACGGAAAGGAACAACGTCTCCCAGGGCACGTGGATCGAGGAGATACCCAGCAGCAGGGCCACGATCGGCGCGAACGCGAATATCATGATGACATCGTTCAGCGCGACCTGCGACAGCGTAAACCCCGGGTGCCCGTCGCTCAGGTTGCTCCATACGAACACCATGGCCGTGCAGGGCGCGGCCGCCAGCAGGATCAGGCCCGCGATGTAGCTGTCCAGCTGCTCGGCGGGCAGCCAGCCCGCGAACAGGTTGCGAATGAAAAGCCAGCCCAGCAGGGCCATTGAAAACGGCTTCACGCCCCAGTTGATGAACAGCGTGACACCGACGCCTTTCCAGTGCTGCCGGACTTCCTGCAGGGAGTGGAAATCGATCTTCAGCAGCATGGGCAGGATCATCAGCCAGATGAGGACCGCCACGGGCAGGTTGACCCGCGCGATTTCCATCTCACCCAGGGCGTCGAACTGACCCGGCAGCAGTTTTCCAAGAACGATTCCCACGACGATGCAAAGCGCCACCCACAGGCTCAGGTAACGTTCAAAGAACGGCATCTCGGCGCCGGCGGCGCGGCGGCCGGTGGTTTCGCACTGCACGCTCATTCCGGTGATTCCTGCAGCAGGTCGTCGATCAGGTTGCGCACCCGCATTTTTATCTCGTCGCGGGTGGCATGAAAGGTCGCCATGATTTCCTGCTCGGTGCCGCGCGCCTTGGCCGGGTCGCTCAGCGGCCAGTGGAGTTTCTTGACGGCAGGTGGCAGAACGGGGCATTGCTCGTCGGCGTGGCCGCATACGGTGACCACGACGTTGGCGGCAGCAATCATCTCGTCGGTGACGACGGTCGATTCCTGGCCGGAGATATCGATACCGGCCTCGTGCATGGTGGCGATGGCGCGCGGATTCTTGCCGTGGGCCTCGATTCCGGCGGACTGCACGGTAAAGGACTCGCCTCCCAGTTCACGCAGCCACCCCTCGGCGATCTGGGATCGGCAGGAATTGCCGGTGCAAAGAAACAGGACATTGATTCGATCAGGCACGGTTGTTTTTCTCCGGATTTGGCTGGAAGTGCGCACTGCCGCACGGAATCGGCTTCACGCTGCGTTCCCGGCCCTGGTGGTTTCGGTCAGGCAATACTCGGGATGACCGCCGCAGCATTCTTCGCTGAGGTAGTCGATCAGCCCGCGCATGGCGTCGAAATTGGCGCGATAGATCACGTACCGTCCTTCGTTACGGCTGCTCACGATGCCCGCGTGCGAGAGTTCTTTCAGGTGAAAGGTCAGCGTGTTGGGCGGAACGCCGACTTGTGCAGCAATTTCGCCGGCGGGCAGCCCGTTCTGACCCGCGGCCACCAGGGCCCGGAAGGCAGAAAGGCGGGTCTCCTGGGCGAGCGCGGCAAGTACAGCGACGGCGTTTATCATTTCCATAATCGTAGAATTATAGAAATAAAAACCGCTGCGTCAACCTCTCTGAGCAGTGACAGCGATAATTCCTTATTTCCGGATTGCCATGCCTGAAAAAAGATACCGCGTTCCGCGAGTCGCGGGGCTTACTTTTTCAGCTTTTCGACCAGGCTCCGCAACGATTTCTGGGTCCCCGCGGAGAACCAGATATCGATGAAGCGGTCGCCCCGCGCCTCGTCGTAGCCGTCAAAAAACTCGTGCAGGTAACGCCGCGCCATCTCGCGGGTCTGCAGCATCGCGTCGCGGGGCAGGGCGAGGCGTTCCTCGCACCATTCGATGGCCCGCGGCACGACGTCCTCGACCGAATCCACGAGTTCGTCGATCAGCCCGATCCCGGCGGCCTCCTCGGCCAGCATCAATTTGCCCTCGGAGATTATCGTGTCCGCGGCGCGTGGCCCGACCAGGTGCACCAGCGCCGCGAAGGGTGGTTCCGGCACGACCAGGCCGATATGAACCTCGTTGAGACCGGTCTTGTAGGGCCCCCGCGGCATGATGCGGTGATCGCCCAGTACGCCCAGCAGGATGCCGCCGGCCGGCGCATGGCCGGTCATCGCAAAGGCGACGGGCACCGGCAGTGTTGCGATGCGTCGCTGCACGTCGATGAAACGGTGCCAGAAGTCCGTGAACGCCGGCCGTTCGAGGCCCAGCAGCTCGGGCACGTCCAGGCCCGCGGAAAACATGCCCGGCAGCCCCGAGAGCACCACGGCATCGGCCTCTTTCGCTGCCGACTGCAGTTCGGTGTTCAGCGCGTCGATCATTTCGTCGTTCATGGCGTTGGCCCGTGGCCGGGCCATCTGGACTTCGCGGACGGATCCGTGGTTGCGGATTTCGAGCATGGAGTTCACCGTTCAGCTTCGGTTCAAGAAGCGCAGTCTAGACTCTGGTCATGCCAAACTCAAAGGATGGACACGGCATGAAGCTCGCCTACCGGATCCTGTTCGCCGGCATGCTGGCCATCGTGTTCTGCGGCACGGCCGTGGCATAAGCCCCGGCCGTGCCGCAGTGACCGGTGACCGAGGTCGCGATCACCAGGTGTAGTGTGCCGTGTACGTGATCACGGCCTCGCCTTCCGCAGGCACCTTCACGTCGAAACGAATGCGGCTGCTGTTTTCCTTGTCCCAGTCGTGGCTGGCGCCCTCGATGGTCCAGTTGGCCGCGCGGTAAAGGTTCTCGAGCACGGCAACCGTGACCGCATCGTCCTTGTGGTTGCGCAGCCGGACCTCGAACGTTTCCCACATGTTCCGCGTACGCGTGTCGATACGGAAATCGGTCTGCTTACGCTCGCCGACGATATCGAAGGCATTGCCCATCTCGATCAGCAGGTCCTCGTTGCGCGGCGTGTGGTCGATCACGTCCTCGCCGATGAATTCCAGGCTGTCGTCCGCGCTGTCACGCTGCATGACCCGGAACCGGCCCGCCGGCAGCGGCATGCCCAGGCCGTTCTTTTCCTCGTTGCGAAAGCGCAGGTAGACGTTGATATCGGCCTTGCCGAAACGTCCGTAATCCTGGTCGAGCTGCTGGTAGCCGTACCAGTTCATGCCCATGGTTGGGGCGAATACCAGTTCCTTGTCGCACTTCACGCCGCGCGCCGTCGGAAACAGCTGCAGCTGCTTGGTGGAGTTGTCGGGCAGGTCGGCCGGGCGGCCCAGCGTGTACATGTGGTACTCGAAAAAGGCCTTTTCGGCGAATCCGGCGTCCGATTCTGCGGCCATCGCCATTTTCATGACCATGTCCCTGCGCTGATTGGGGCGCTCGGCGCGGTTCACGTCGCCGGCGATCAGCTTGAGCTTTGCGTCGTCGAAGCTTGCGCCGGACTGGTTGATGATGCTGACCCAGCCGGACAGGTCCATCGAACAGCCTTTTTCTTCATCATAGATTGCGCTGTAGTCGGCCCACCAGGTCATTCCCTGCGTTTCGTAGGCGATGCGGGTTTGCTGCGGCCCGGCAACGGGGCTGTCCAGCAGCCATTCCAGGGTCGGCCGGGTGATCAGGCCGCCGGGCAGGCTCGAAAAGCGGATGTTGGAGTAACTGCGGATGGCCTGCACCGTGCCGTCGTCCAGTTGCAGTGTGAGGCCGTCGCCGGCGCCCAGCAGGGTGCCTTCCACCAGGTCGACATGGTCGCCGCGCGGCAGTTCCACGGTGATGCGCTCACCCAGGTAACGCTGCAGCAGCTTGGCCTGGCTGACCAGGTCGAACTGGAAGCTCTGTTCCAGCACCCGCGTGCGTGGATCGGTCAGTGAGGAAAACGTGACCGTGGTCGGGTCGATCAGAGCCGCGACGTCGGTGATGCGCAACGGGTGCAGGCCGCGCTGCAGGTCGTAGCCGCGGTCGTGGCGCACGATGGCGTAGCCCTGCACCTGGCCACCGTAGCTGCGGCCGGCGGTGGGCCGGTAGGTTTCCGGTGCGACGGCGCCCGGCTGCATGCGCGAGTAGATCGTTACCGAGTCGTTGCTTTGCGTTTCGGGCGAAGCGCAGGCGCTTCCCGCGCCCAGCGCGAGGCCGGCGACAATGGCGCGTGTAAGTGAAGATCGTTTGGGATTTTTCATATCGGGTCTCCGTTGTGTTCAATCCCATTAACGCAGAACCCCGGCACACGGGGTTAAAAAATCATGAGGTGCCGGCGCATCATGGCCATGGTGATCGATGGCTGCACAGGCGCGGCAGGGATCCCTTGGCCGGGTTTCGCCGGCGACGGCAACGCCAACGTGTCTCAGCCGGCCTTGGAATTTTTTCTGGCCATCGCTTTGACCAGCGGGTTGGCGGAGACTCCATGCAGTATGACGCTCAACAGGACGGTCGTCACGACGGTCATGGCGATTTTCTCGATGTTCGGTAAATGCTCACCCAGCACGATCACGACGAATACGATGCTGGCCAGGCCTCGCGGCCCGAACCATCCGACAAAAAGCTTCTCGGACAGCGTGAGCGGCGTACCCAGGAGGCTCAGAAAAACCGGCAACATGCGTATGACGGTCAGGCTCAGCACGGAATACAACAGGACGTCCGGTCCAAGCGCGCCGAGGGCCGGGCCGACCACGACGGCTCCAAAAATTGTCCAGGTAATCATGGAAAACATATCGCCCACCGCTTCCGTCGGGGCCAGCAACTCCTCGTCGTGATTTTTGGCCAACCGCCCGAACAGAAAACCGCCGCAGAAGGCCGCGATAAATCCACTTCCTCCCATCAACTGGGCTGCCGTAAAACACAGAATTGCCAGCGCCACCAGGGGCAGCTGCCGCCACGGGCCGATGATCCAACCGCGCGCGGCCGTTGCCTTGAGCAGCTTGACGCCCAGGAAGGTGATGACGATACCACAGGCCAGGCCGATGCTGATCTCCTTGATCATAAAATGCAGCAGGCCCCCTTCCTTGCCGCCCGGCGCGGCCATGGCCAGGAATGCGAACAGCACGGGCACGCAAATGCCGTCGTTCAGCCCGCTTTCCACGTTCAGCCCCGTCCTGATGGGCGGAGAGACTCTCTTGTCGGCGACGACTGCCTTACCCAGGGCCGCGTCCGTCGGCGCCAGCATGGTGGCGAGAATGACGATTTCGATGGCGGAAAGCTCCCTGAACAGCGCCAGGCCGGTTCCGAACCCGGCCAGGATGGTCAGCGGCAGACCGATGACGAGCAAACGCTGTGGCAGACGCGAATTGCGCTGCAAAACACCAAAATCCACTTTGGCCGCATCCGAGAACAGCACGATCACCAGCGTAATTTCCGCGATGACACGAAGGCCCTCGGCATCTACCGAAAGGTCGAACAAACCAAGCCCGGCGCTGCCGAAGAGCAAACCGAAGGCTGTGTATAGCAGGGCCCCGTTGATCGGTGTGCGCTCGATCCGGCCGCTGAATGCGCTGTACAGGAACGCCAGTAAGGCCAGCAAGCCAATGCTCTGGTAAATCATCGCACCGATTCCTGATGAACGAAGTTGAACAGGCGCACAGAATACCATTCGAACCGGGCAACGCATGGGTCCGGCCATCGCGGAACCTGGACCGCCATCCCGGGCGCTGCCTTGCGTTTCCGATTTCGACTGACTATAAAGGGCTCGCACTCGAGGGCCAGGGCGGCCAGACAGGCGGCATATCCGCCGTTAGCGGGGATTCTTTTGACAGATCATGCAAAATTGAGGTTTTCATCCAGGCTCGGGTTGATACTGAGCGTGCTCGGTATCGCCGTGGGTACCGGCAACATCTGGCGGTTTCCGCGGATCGCCGCCCAGAACGCGGGCGATGACGGCGCCGGCGCTTTCCTCGTCGCCTGGCTGGTTTTCCTGTTCGTTTGGAGCGTGCCGCTGATCATCGCGGAGTACGCCCTCGGCCGCAAGGGCCGCATGGGTGTCGTGGGAACGTTCGTAAAAATTGCCGGTGGGCGATTTGCCTGGATGGGCGCGTTCGTCGCCTTTGTCGCGACCGCCATCATGTTCTATTACTCCGTCGTGGCCGGTTGGTGTGTCTACTACCTGGTCCAGATGACCGTCGATCCCCTGCCGCTGAGCATCGAAGCGGCCCGGAACACCTGGGACGGTTTCCAGGGAGGTGCGTTCCCGGTTGCATTTCACGCCCTTGCCATGGGCCTCGGCGCCCTGGTTGTTTGGAACGGGATCAAGTCGATCGAGCGCGCAAACCTCGTGCTGATCCCCGCCCTGCTGCTGATCGTACTGATCTCCCTGGCCCGGACGCTGACGCTGGACGGCGCATCCGATGGCATCGCGTTCCTGTTCACGCCCGACTGGTCCACCCTGTCGAAACCGAGGATCTGGCTCGAAGCGCTGACCCAGAACGCCTGGGATACGGGGGCCGGCTGGGGACTGATCCTGACCTACGGCGCCTACATGCAAAGCCGCCACGGGGTCGTGAAGAACGCGTTCATCACCGGCGTCGGAAACAACGCGGTTTCCCTCCTGGCGGCCATCATCATCTTCGGAACCGTGTTCGCCATACTCGGCGCCAGCATGAGCCAGGCCGAAATACTTGAGATCATGAAGTCGAGCGGGCCTGCAGCCACCGGGCTGACGTTTATCTGGATGCCCCAGCTGTTTGCAAAGATGCCGGGAGGAAGCCTGTTCGCCATGCTGTTTTTCCTCGGGCTCGCATTCGCCGCCTTCAGTTCGCTCATTGCCATGATCGAGCTGAG